>ERZ1036438.15-NODE-15-length-118915-cov-19.053576_pt1 | contig 118915 bp, 100 predicted proteins | sample MGYA00514224_ERZ1036438 | MGnify/ENA primary metagenome ERZ1036438 (study PRJEB33795, sample SAMN09464924) | human gut metagenome | host: Homo sapiens | place: USA: Stanford, California | collected 2016-07 | study: EMG produced TPA metagenomics assembly of the...
ATAATTCTATTGAAAAGCGATGATTTCGATTTGGCATTGCGAAAGCGGCTGTTTTTTATAGCAAAACCTACGCTTTTACCGTGCAAAACAGCCGCTTTTGGAACGCAAAACAATAGGTTTTGCAACGCATTGATAATAAATGGATTACGTGATAGTTATGCTTATGAAAAATATTTACAGCTTTTCTTGTCCCTTTCCGACTATAAAACAAGGAATAAAAGAGAAAAGAAAATAGCAGGTAAAGCATTCTCATGCTTAAAAAGATTTCAATATACAATGTGCTTTATTATATTTCTACCACTCCGAAGAAGCATCTTCAATAGAAATAAAGAACAGGCGCATAGATACGAAAAAAGGAATCGCAAGAGTAAAAACTTCTTGGATTCCTTTTCTATATGTTTATAGAAGTATTACTTCTACATACTGTGCTTATTCTGCAGAGAGTGTGAAACGCTTGTAAGCAACCACTGCAAGATCTTTGTCTTGGCTCTTCAGCCAGTCAGCAACATTCATCTTGTCGCCATCTGAGAACTGGAACTCCTGATCTACAAGGCAGTTATCCTTGAAGAACTTGTTGAGACGACCCTTAGCAATGTTCTGAATCATATTCTCGTTCAGGTTTGCTGCTTTCTCTGCACCAACTGTCTTTTTAATCTCTATAGCCTTGTCTGCATCTTCGCGCGTAAGCCAACCCTTGTTAATATTAGACTCAATGTGTTCTTCGCTATCAACTAAGTTAGCGTTGATGCCTGCCTTCTTAATGGCAGCAACAACAGCTTTCTCAACCTGTTCCTCTTTTGTTTTCTGAATAGCGACCTTGTATTCTTCGTCCTTAACCTCTTGTGGAACAGATGCTTCGTCCAAAGCTACCGGCTTCATGGCAGCAACTTGCATTGCAACTTTGTGTCCGGCTTCTTCGTTTTTCTTATTAAGCTGAACGATAGTAGCAAGAGTATGTTTGCCCATATGGTCGTAAACAGAGAGGTTTTCACCTTCTATAAAGTTGTAACCATCAAGTTCCATCTTCTCACCCGTGATGCCGGAACGTTGCTGAACAGTAGCAGCAGCATCTTCGCCGTTAGCCAACTTCAAGCCCTTAACTTCGTCAAGAGACTTAGCCTTTGCAGCGACTGCAGCATCAAGAATCTCTTGTACCATAGCGATGAAGTCCTTACCGTTTGCAACAAAGTCGGTTTCACACTTCACAGCAATCATCGCAGCAAAGCCATCAACAGCCTTTACCAGCACGCAACCATTTGAAGTTTCACGGTCTGAACGCTTTGCAGCAATAGCCAATCCACGTTCGCGAAGTATTTCTTTTGCTTTATCGAAATTGCCTTCAGCCTCGTTGAGTGCATTCTTCACGTCAGCAAGACCTGCGCCAGTCATGGCACGCAGCTTCTTTATATCTTCAATTGATACAGCCATTTTTTCTTTTTCCTTTCAATTTATGGTTAAAAATATAGGCGTTGAGGAGCGTTAATGGACTAATATCAAGTCCACAAGCGTTCACCAACGCCCATCTTATATAATCTAATAATTATTCTGCAGCAGGAGCTTCTTCCTCTTTAGCTGGTGCTTGTTCGGCAGTAGCCTTGCGTGCAGCACGCTTTGGTTTTGCTTCGGCTGCCTCTTCAGCTTGTTCAGCAGCAGCCTTTTCATCGGCTTTCTCTATCTTGCGCTCTTCAAGACCTTCTGCAATAGCAGCACAGCAAGCACCAAGAATAACCTCTACAGAGTCCTTTGCGTCGTCGTTAGCAGGAATAACATAATCAATATTCTTCGGATCAGAGTTTGTATCAACGATACCAAACACTGGGATACCCAGACGATTAGCTTCCTTAACGGCGATGTGCTCTTTCATAACGTCTACTACAAAGAGCGCTGAAGGCAGACGAGTAAGGTCTGAGATAGAACCCAAGTTCTTCTCTAACTTTGCACGTTGGCGTGAAATCTGGAGAATTTCGCGCTTAGAAAGGTTAGAGAATGTACCATCATTCATCAATCTATCGATGTTCGCCATTTTCTTAATTGCCTTACGAATGGTAGGGAAGTTGGTAAGCATACCACCTGCCCAACGCTCGTTTACGTATGGCATATTAACCGATGCTGCTTTTTCTGCAACAACGTCCTTAGACTGTTTTTTAGTAGCAACGAACAAAATCTTCTTTCCGCTCTTGGCGATGCCTTTGAGAACCTCGGCAGCTTCGTCAATTTTAGCTACGGTTTTGTGAAGGTCGATGATGTGGATACCATTGCGTTCCATATAGATATATGGCTTCATAGCTGGGTTCCACTTACGATGGAGGTGTCCGAAGTGACAACCTGCCTGCAATAATTGGTCAAAATTTGTTCTTGACATGTCTTCTTTTCTTTTTGTTTTTGTTTACTTTCCTTTTAATTCTTTCTTAACGAATGAGCTTCGTCCGGCTCGTTAGAATCAACCAATGAGTAGTTCCCGATTTTGAAATCTCACTGATTTAGATACTAAACTCAAGCGCATTCCCATACTGCTGAAAACGCAGAACAAGCCTTTTGCCCACGTTCCACAATATATATGGCAGTGTGGTTAACGCTTGCTGAACTGGAAGTGAGCACGTGCCTTTGGCTGTCCTGGCTTCTTACGCTCAACCGCACGGCTATCGCGTGTCAGGAATCCGTGGTCCTTCAAATTCTTCTTATCTTCAGGATTAATCTCAACAAGTGCGCGTGCAATAGCAAGGCGGAGTGCCTGACTCTGACCTGTGAAGCCACCACCGTAGAGATTTACCTTTATGTCGTACTGACCTTCTACACCGAGCAACTGCAATGGTTGTTTGACAACGTACTGCAAAATAGCTGATGGGAAATATTCAGTAATATCTTTCTTGTTGATTGTAATCTTGCCTGTACCTTCTGAAAGGTATATACGAGCAACAGCGCTCTTGCGGCGTCCAATTGTATTTATTACTTCCATCTTTTTCGCCTATTCTATTTATACTGGTTAATGTCTATTGACTTTGGCTTCTGTGCCTCGAGTCCGTTCAGCTCTGAACCCTCAAATACATAAAGGTTGTTAAGTAAATGACGACCGAGAATACCTTTTGGCAACATGCCTTTAACAGCATGGCGCACTATTTTCTCTACACCATTCTTCTTTGTACGAAGTTGCGCAGGTGTGTTGAAGCGTTGTCCACCTGGGTAACCAGTATAGTGCGTGTAAACCTTGTCGGTTTCTTTCTTGCCCGTAAATCTTACTTTATCGGCATTGATAATGATTACATTGTCTCCGCAATCAACGTGTGGAGTAAAAGTTGGCTTATACTTTCCGCGAAGCAATTTAGCGACTTTAGAGCAGAAACGACCAACAACCTGGTCGGTAGCGTCTACTACTACCCACTCTTTCTTAGCTGTTTCCTTGTTTACGGAAATAGTCTTATAACTTAAAGTATCCATTTTTAATTTTAAAATTTTACTACTAAAAAACGTTTTTAATGCTTGCCCGTCGGATTCACTAACCACGCAGCCCGGCCAAAAGCAGCGCTATTAACACACAACGTGCTGAGGGTTCTAAGTTCACCCTCGGAATAATCGGTCTGCAAAATTACTCATTTTTTATTGGTTACAAAGTGTATAACTCTGCGAAAGTCTGCTTATTAATTATTATTAACATAATAAACAATATATAACATAGTGTATGTTGCAATTATATTGGCAGCTTTACGCTTCTAAAGCGGAGAGTTCTCAGAAGTGATAGGTTAGGCCAAAATTCACTTCGAATGTCTCTGCGTGTACCTTTTTATATGCATAGTATCTTGTATTCCTTATATAATAAGACCCGGAAAGCATTACGCTCATACGCTTATTGAAGTCGAACTCCCATATCGGATTTATCACGAGCAGGTCTGCATTTCCTTTATCTCCTTGTGCATTCAGGTATAGCGGGTCTACAGCCTCGAGCTTTTCTTTATTGTATCCCTTCCATGTATAGAGGTGATAGAAGTCTGAATGTACGATGAAACGTCCGAATTTATGAAATTCCATAAGGGTTTTTGTCTTCACCGAAAACCCTGACCCCATACTATAATCGCGGTCTATTACATTGTAATAATCGCTTTTGGTACCCCCCAACAATATTCCTGAAAGGAAAACACGTTGTTCCAGTCGTGTTAAACCTCCCATGTTCTGAAACGAAATGAGCACACCAGGTCCAACACTGGCAGCTTCAGAAATTCTATAAGGTATTTGTTTGCTCCCTCGTTTCACCGGGTCGGAATCGTAATAATTAAAGAACTGGAACAAGCCAAGTTGTGCCTTGAAGTTTTTCCCACTGAAAACAGGTGCTCCCCACAGGCGCCCCAATATGTGAATGGCGTTTATCAATGGTTGCTCGCCCACCAATCCGAACATTGCTTCCAACGAAAAGAAATCGTAAGGCTTGGTAGTCAATTCGTTCAAAGGGTCGCCATATTCCAGGAAGATGTTAAGAAATGCGTTGTAATCTCCCCTGAACATTGCTCCGTTATCGGCTAAATAGCGTATTCCTGACGATATAGACAGGTCTATGGGCAGTGTTTCATAATCATGATATTTATGATATTCGTTCCTCACGCGCCATGCCTTGCCGGTTATCAGCCTGTTGAAGCCGCCCATCGGGTTGATGAGTGTGGCACCAAATTCTCTAAGAAATCTGCGAAAACCCCTGCTACTGTCGTTCAATAACAGGCTCGAGATGCGGTGCGTTAGCTCTCCGAAGCAGATACCGCCCATGGTTGTTGCCATGACATCGTTTATTGCGGGTGGCTCAACCTCGCCCATGAATTCCCACATTAGCGAGCCTTCTAAGGCGTAAGGAGCCGATTGCCAGAACGAAAGATTATTTGCGCGTGCTGCATTATAGTACAAGCTGCCATGATAAGGGTGAGCAAACAAATTGGTAGAAAACTTATCGTTGTCCCAAACAAAGCCATTCTTAAAATTGTTTATTATGCTCTTGAAGTTTACTTTTGCAAATTCATAGTGTAGGGCAAACCTGTCTATGCCATGTACAAAGGCATTTATCCCCGTTACTTCGGCTGCTGCAGTCCATGGTCTGCGCCGCTCTGTCGGGTCATTGCAGGCAAATTGAATGTTGTAGCGATACAATGCAGAATCGTTTGCAAGCAATGTCTTGTAGCGTTCTGCCATTGTCTGTTCGGTTTTTCCTATTGTTCCTCCATATGACTGTGTTCTTTCTGGCTTAAAGCGCATCACCAATCCCGCTTCCAAAAGTACCTTGTTCCTGTAGAGTCTATTGTGTCCGTAATAGCGAGTTGTACCCCAGCCGGTTGAAACAAAGGCTCCCAACTTCTTATGGATACGGAAATCTAAGTTTACACGTCCCTGTAACGAGTATAACCTGCTTGGCTTATTGGAGGTCTCTTTCTCGAATGATTCTATGTGCGAAAAGCCAACGTCGCTACTCAGCACCCATTTACGCGTTCGCTTTATATAGCGTCCTAACCTATAGGACAGCACTCCGGAAAAGTCGTTATCGAGCCCATGGTAGTGCGTGCCTACCGAAAACAACGAGTAGGTGTTCTTGTTTCTAAAGCGTAAAGCTGCGTTTAGCAGTGCAACATCGCTCCAATAAGCCAATATGTCAATCTTCGTTTCCGGACCGATGTTCACTAAACCAATCTTGTGCGCCACCGTGTCGCGACTGTAATTAACTACGCCAAACTGCAAGCCCTTTGGTTGTTGTAATGCAATATTCACCAAACCAATCTGTAATCCTCGTAGCGTGTCAGCATAATTGTAGCTTCCCAACTGCATGCCTCGCATGGTCCGCGATGCTATATTAGCCAGTCCGCCTATCTGGACTCCCCCTTTCACTCCCATGGAGATGTTTGTGAAAGCACTTAATTGCAGCCCTCTAAATTTCGATTCAGCTATATTGACAAATCCCGAAAGCTGTACTCCGTGTATGTTTCGTGCAACATTAGAGATTCCAGCCAGCTGCAAACCACGCATCTTGCCGCCTATAATGTTCATTCCGAACGCTGCCTGCACGCCATCAACACGCCCGCTGCCTGCCGTTAATAGTCCTGCAATGCTCACACCTTTCAGTTTTCTCTCCGTAATACTGCTGATTCCACCAATCTGTAGTCCGTGTAGTGTGTCTGTCGCGGCAAATATTCCAAGGTTAAAGCTTCGCCATCTCAGCGAATCCGGTGTACTATGCCCTATGCCTAAGCCCCAATTCTTAAAATGGCGTTGGTATGTTTGCCCGTTTCTCTGTGCGTACGTAGAGAGCGTCGTTACCAAGAACAGAAGTACAATTACCCATATTCTTTCACCCATTCTAATGCAACGAGATTGTATATTTTGCCTCATACATTAATAAACAATTTATAATGAGCTTACGATAGCAATACTTTTAGTTATAAACTTTTGTGCAAAGATAATGAAAGAAATGTAAAAAAACAAAGTATGAATAGAACTTTGATGGAATAATATGAACTCTGACGAAATCAGGATTAGAGCAATTTTGTCAGCCCATAGTCTGCGAAGAGTAGGCTTGCAGCATGCAAATTGTGTAAGAAAATATCATGCTGATGTAACATCTTGGCTCTTAGCAATTTACAAAAGGCATATTTTTACACGACAGAACAGGCTCTTCTGCAGTTCCAAACCCACCCTTTTACAATCCAAAACAGTGGTTCTTGCAATCCAAAACAGTTTTTACCGTTTTGTTCTTGAAGTATTTTTACAAAACAAGGGCTATACTGCGTTTTAGAAACCATAGGGGAATAGAATGTCTATGGAGCATGGGAATTTTAGGAAACATGGAAGCAACAGAACTTCCCATGTACTACAGGGTTTCCATAGTACACAGGAATTCTATGGCTTCCATGCGTTCTATAGGTTCTATAAAACCTCGTTCAAGTAGGCTAAGCCTTTTGTTTGTCTTTAATAATAGTAACCGATAGTGCACCAGCAGCAAGGGCAACACCAGCCACAATCATCATGTTGCTCTGCACAGAACCTACAAGGTGCAAGATAGTCCCGCCAAGAGCAGCTGCAATAATCTGTGGAATACAGATGGTTCCGTTGAACAAACCAAGGTAGGCTCCCATGTGTCCGTAGCCTTCCAGCGCATTCGTTACGAAGGTAAAAGGCATAGCCAGAATGGCAGCCCAGGCGCAACCAATAAGCAAGAACGGGAAGAACATAATGTGTTGGTCGTAAACAAACGAAGTCATAACAAATCCAACGCCACCCAACAGGAGCGAGAAGCCATACGCAAACTTACGGTTCTTGAACATAGGCAGCACCACAGCCCAGAGCACCGAGCCTATTGCCTGCACAGCAAACAATATTCCTACCCAGTCGCCGGCTTTCTGATAGTTTAGTGTTGCCGTGGCATTGGCTGCGTCCATGTCCACACCAAAGCAGTTGGCTGCTACTGTTCCAGGAGTGTAGGTCCACATAAACAAGAAAGCAAACCAGGAAAAGAACTGTACCAGACCAACTTTCCAGAAAGTGGCAGGAGCATTTTTCAACAAATGTATCCAGTTGCTTTTCGATTCTTTTTCGTTTGTATTCAGGTTGTGATACTCTGCATATTCCTTCGGAGGCATCTCTTTCACCTTTAGCGTAGTGTAGAGAACGCAAAGAATAAGGATTGCAGCTCCGGCGTAGAAAGAGTAAATCACCGAGTCGGGAATAACTCCCTTAGGTGCTTCGATAGATATTCCGATGGCAGTAAGCAAGTACGGAAACACATAGCCAACCAGCGAACCTGCATTACAAAGAAAACTTTGAATAGAGTAAGCCAGGCCTTTTTGCTTTTCGTTTACCTCGTCGCCCACAAGCATTTTAAAGGGTTGCATCGCCATGTTGATGCTCGTATCGAGGAACATAAGCGAGATTAAGCCGAACGTCATGGCTGTAGACACAGCCATACCGAACGAACCTGCATTGGGTAAAAGGCACATAACGATGACCGCAACAAGAGCACCTATAAATAAATAAGGTATACGGCGACCAAAGCGAGTCCATGTTCTGTCAGACAAAGTTCCTACAATCGGTTGCACGATAATACCCATCAGCGGTGGTAAAATCCAGAAATAGCTCAGGCTGTGTGGGTCTGCGCCTAATGTAGCGAATATGCGTGAGATGTTGGCACTCTGCAAAGAGTAGGCTATTTGCACACCAAAAAAACCGAAACTGAGGTTCCATAGTTGCCAGAAGCTCTTGTCTGGGCGAGTCTTTAATTCATTATTCATAGTTTAAAAAGTGTTAGTTGCAGTTTGTTTATAGTTGATCTGTATATTTAACTTATCGTGTTGTTCCTCTAATAATAAGTCTTGTACGCACAATGCGCTTCTCTACCGAATTGAAAGGCAATGCTCCTTCCACCTTATCAATCAATATACTCGCAGCCTCTTCCCCCACGCGCAAGCCGCGCTGTTCTACGGTTGTCAGCATCGGTTCGCACGATACGGCACGTATACCATTGGTGAAGCCACAGATAGATATGTCTTCAGGAATGCGATAGCCCAATCGTTTGCACGAATAAAGCACGCCAAGGGCAGTCTCATCGTTCACTGCAAAAAAAGCATCGGGTGGATTTTGAAGAATCAGGAGGTCGGGAGTAATCGATTCTGCATCGCTACGGTTATCGCACATCCGTATTAATTGCTCGTCGGGCTGTATGCCGTGCTTCAGCAAAGCATCGCGATAACCGTTGTAACGGTTCTTTCCTATTTCCAAGTTCATCGACAATCCGTAATACGCAATGCGTTTACAGCCCGTATTAATAAGGTAGTTGACGGCAGAGAATGCTCCCATGTAATCGTCGATGACCACACGGCTGGCATTCACGCCAATACTTACACGGTCGTAGAAAACAAGTGGAACATGCTGGTCTACAAGGAATTGGAAATGGTCGAACTTGGTTGTGCTCTTGGCTTGCGACACAATCACACCGCAAACCTTATTTTCGTAAAACGATTTACATATCTTTACTTCGCGCTCGTAGTTCTCGTTGCTTTGCGCAACCATTAGCTGATAACCACGCGCAGAAGCCTCTTCTTCAATCCCTGCTAATATAGACGAAAAATAGAAGTGCGTAAATTGTGGTACTATGACACCGATAACCTTCAACGGTTGCACTTTACTTTTGCGCAAAGCCTCGGCTATAAGGTTCGGAGTAAAGTTCTGTTCACGTGCATAACGCTTTATTTCTTCCCGTTTCTCTACCGAAATACGAGGGCTATCCTTTAGTGCACGCGATACAGTAGCAACAGAAACACCCAATTCCCGTGCTATATCTTTCATCGTTACATTACCCCTTTTCATTATCATTTTGTGGGACTTGTTTTCTTCTTTTATTATTTCTATGGCAAAAATACATATTTTTACATTGTTGTTTGATACAAGTCAAGAAATTATTTCCATATTAATAATGCAAACGTTTGCGCATTTTAATTTATGTTTTTAACGACCAAAAAGTGCTAATACGAAATTAACAGATTATCTTTGCAGTACTAATTTCTATATAAAAAGGTAGAAAAGATGCCGTATTGGGGTATTACAAAGATAATTATTCAAGTTATATCAAGGATAAAATTTACTCAATATTAATACTTTAACAACAAAATGATGAAGCAGGTAAAATGCAAAATCTCTGTCAGGATACTGACGCTTATCGTCGGTCTATTCCTGTCTGTCAGTGCCTTTGCACAATCAACAATCAAAGGTATTGTGAAAGATTCTTCCGGCGAACCAATCATTAGCGCATCGGTTCTTATCACAGGAACCCACGACGGTGTGCAGACTGACCTCGACGGAAACTTTGAATTGAATGTAGCACCAGGCACTCAATTAACCATTTCCTACATCGGTTACATTAAGCAACAAGTAGCTGCAAAGAACGGTATGGTAGTTGTTCTGCAGCCAGAAGATGCACAACAGATGCAAGAAGTAGTTGTCATCGGTTACGGTTCTGTGAAGAAAAGCGACCTTACAGGCTCGGTTCTCGCAATGAAACCAGACTCAAAGAACAAAGGTCTCGTTGTAAACGCACAGGACATGATGCAAGGCAAGATGGCTGGTGTGAATGTAACGGGCGAGGGCGGTATCCCTGGCGGCGGTGCAAAAATTCGTATTCGTGGTGGTTCTTCGCTGAACGCATCTAACGATCCGCTTATCGTTATTGATGGTGTGGCATTGGATAACACGGGTATAAAAGGTATGTCGAACCCACTCTCTATGGTAAACCCACAAGATATTGAAAGCTTCAACGTCTTGAAAGATGCTTCTGCAACAGCTATTTACGGCTCTCGCGGTTCTAACGGTGTTATCATCATCACCACAAAGAAAGGACATGTCAATCAACCGCTCGCCGTTTCATACGCCGGTAGCGTAACTGCAAGCGTCAAGAGAAAGACCATTGACGTGATGAATGGCGATGAGTATAGAAAGTTTATTACCGATATGTTTGGTGCAGGAAGCAAGCAAGTGGCTGCACTTGGCAAGGCTAACACCAATTGGCAGAATGAAATTTATCGCACGGCATGGGCGCAAGACCACAACATAACCGTTACCGGTTCTGTTGGCGACAAGGCTAATTCTATGCCTTTCCGTGTTTCTGCAGGTTACACAAACAATCAAGGTATTGTGAAAACCTCAAGCTTTGAACGTTACACAGCAGCTGTAAACCTAAGCCCATCGCTCTTGAACAATCACCTGAACATGAATTTGAATGTGAAAGGAATGTTTGCAAAGAACCGTTTTGCTGATGGTGCTGCAATCGGTGCTGCCGTATCTTTCGACCCAACTCAAAGTATTTACGACTATACATCGGCTGATGCCGCTAACTTTGGTAACTACTTTGAATGGCGTGGCATAGGTCTCGCCCCGAGCGAAGACCCAACATGGCCAACTACTTTGAATACTTTGGCAACAAAGAACCCTGTAGCTATATTGAATTTGAAGAACGACCGCTCTCGCAGCCGCGACGTAATTGCAAATGCAGAATTTGACTATAAAGTCCACGGATTTGAAGATTTGCGCTTGCATGTTACTGCTGGTGCCGACATTGCACAAGGACAGCAGGACACAGACATTGCACCTACTTCTCCATTAGCATCTTATTATGGTTACAATGGCTGGAGCAGACAGTTGAAGCGCAATCTCACTTTCAACACTTACGCACAGTATTATCACGACTTTAAGGACGCTGCAAAGAACCACTTCGATATTATGGCAGGTTACGAGTGGCAACACTTCTGGAAAAAAGACAAGAGCCGCGCTATACAATACTATCCTTCTACCAACTCAAAGGCAGGACAGGTTTATAAAGACAGTGGTAAAGACTACAACAAAGACGGTATTTTGGAAGATTTTGTATATCCTACTGAGAATTTCCTCGTATCATTCTTCGGTCGTTCAAACTGGAGTTTGATGGACCGTTACTATGTTACTGCAACCTTCCGTGCAGATGGTGCATCACGTTTCAAAAAGCATTGGGCTTACTTCCCTTCATTCGCCTTTGCTTGGAAAGTAAAGGACGAAAACAAATTCCGCGACATTAAATGGTTGAGCGACTTGAAACTCCGCTTAGGTTGGGGTATGACAGGCCAGCAGGAAGGTATCGGCGACTACAACTACTTCGACATTTATCAGACAGGTAGCGGTTCAAACAACTTTTATCCAATAACAGACGACGGAACTGTAGTTCGTCCACAAGCTGTAAATAAAGATTTAACTTGGGAAACAACCACAACTTACAACGTTGGTCTCGACTGGGGTATCCTCAACCAACGCCTCACTGGTAGCGTTGACTGGTACTACCGTAAGACCACAGACCTCTTGAATAACAGTGTAACTGTTTCTGCCGGTTCCAACTTCCGCAACCAAGTTCCTTCTAATATCGGTTCGTTAAAGAATACCGGTGTTGAAGTTGCCTTGCGCTGGAGAGCTATTGAGACCAAGGATTGGTATTGGACTATTGACTATAACTTCACATATAACAAGAACGAAATTACCGACCTTACAGGTGGTAAGGATCCTAACTTTGTTGTTGCAACAGGAGGAATATCAGCAGGTACTGGCGGCAATGCACAGGCACACGCTGTAGGGCACCCAGCTTCTTCTTTCTACGTTTATCAGCAAATTTATGATAAGAATGGCAAACCAATCGAAGGAGCAGTTGTAGACAGAAACGGTGATGGACAAATTACCCCTGCCGACAAGTACTTCTACAAGAGTCCGATGGCTCCTGTTACAATGGGACTTGCTTCTCGTTTAGAGTATAAGAACTGGGACTTCGGTTTCTCTCTCCGTGCAAATATCGGCAACTACGTGTTCAACGATTTGATGGCTGGACAAGCTAATGTTTCTCCTGCTGCTGTATGGGCATCATCTGAATTCTTGTCAAACCGTCCAATAGAATCAATTAAAGACAATTGGCAAACAGGTAATGATAAAACTGTTCTTTCAGACCGTTGGGTACAGAATGCCTCATTCTTGAAACTCGATAACATTACATTGGGTTATAGCTTTGCCGACCTCTTCAAGACTGGTGGCTGGCATGGTTTGAGCGGACGCGTGTATGGTACTGCTTCTAACATTCTCACCCTTACTAAATATAAAGGTATAGACCCTGAAGTATTCGGCGGTATCGACAACAACCCCTATCCTCGCCCAATGTCATTCATTGTAGGTCTTAATCTAAACTTCTAATTTATCACAAAAAGTCAATGACAATGAAACGATATATTAAGAAATTAGCTCCTGTAGCAGCATTGCTGCTTACACTGAGCATCACTTCGTGTGTAAAGGACTTGGACGTTACGCCAATTGATCCAAACCTTCAAACAAAGATTAATCCAAACCATTTGTTCAACAAATGCTATGCAAACTTCGCATTGGCAGGGAACAATGGTCCTGATGGCGATTGCGATATTGATGGGCTTGACGGAGGTACGACAGGTTTCATCAGACAGTTGTTCAACTCTAACGACCTCACAACTGACGAAGCCATCTGCAACTGGACACAAGACGAAGGTGTCACGGATTTCAATTCTAATAGCTATGGTAGCTCTAACCCTATGCTTAAAGGTTTTTACTATCGCCTCTACTTCGGTGTAACCATCTGCAACCAATACATCAACAACTTTGGCGATGTGGACAAGCAGAAGACGGCAGAGGTGCGCTTTATCCGTGCACTCGACTACTACTTCTTAATGGACGCATTCGGCAATGTTCCTTTCACAGAAGTAATATCAGCCAAATCGGCTCCACAATATTCACGCAAGCAAGTATACGACTATATTGAAAAGGAACTCTTGGCTATAGAACCAGACTTAATGGAACCAAAGGCTAAAACATCTTCCGACCCAAATTATGGTCGTGTAGACAAGGCTGCAGTATGGATGTTGCTCTCTCGCCTCTACTTGAATGCAGAAGTTTATACTGGTACGGCACAATGGCAGAAGGCTGCCGACTATGCCAAGCGAGTAATCAATTCACCTTATCACCTCTACACTGGGGCTACAGTAAATGGCTGGACTGCTTACCAGCAGCTCTTCATGGGTGATAATGGCGAAAACGGTGCATCTGTTGAAGCTGTCTTCCCTGTTCTCCAAGATGGCAAGCGCACTGCAGCTTACGGTGGTACAGTATTCTTGATTAATGCTTGCTACGACAAGACCGCGACTGTAAATAGCAATGGTACTGCTGGCTGCAACCTCTACGAGAATGCAAACTGGGCAGGTGTTCGTGCCCGCAAGGATCTTATCGACAAGTTCTTCCCCAACAACAATGCACCTTCGGTTACCGGAGCTGTCATGCCGCATGAAGCGGGCGACGACCGCGCATTGTTCGATGGTGTAGGCAGAACGATTACACAGAACACTTCGGCAGACCTTTCTGTATTTACAAAGGGCTTCGCAGTAGTTAAGTACAACAACTTCTACTCAACCGGGGCAAGCGCAAAAGACCTCCGTTACGCCGACACCGACTTCTTCATGTTCCGTGTTGCAGAGGCTTATCTTACCTATGCAGAAGCTACTGCTCGTTTGAATGGTGGTCAGACTACCACGGAAGGTACAGACCTTATCAACAAACTCCACATTCGTGCTCATGCGGCACCAAGAACAACGGGTGCTTATACGCTCAACGACATTCTCAACGAGTGGTGCAAAGAGTTCTACTTTGAAGGTCGCCGCCGTGTAGACTTGATTCGTTTCAACAAGTTTGGCGGTAACGTAAACTACAACTGGGCTTGGAAAGGTGGTGAACGCAACGGACGCAACTTTGCTGCAATACGCAACGTCTTCGCTATTCCAAACAGCGATATGATTGTAAACCATAACTTGAAACAGAACCCAGGCTATTAAGATTATACAAGTTGAGGGGGCGACTCCTCAACTTTCACAACTCAAAAGATAAGAATTATGACAAAGATATTAAAGTCAGCATTGCTGCTTCTCTGCGCTGTTTGTTTCCTTACAGCGTGCAGCGATGACAACGACGAGAACCCAGTGGTAAAGACGCCAACCACTTTCCACCTGAATACGCCTGCACTTGCGGCTAATGGTATTTACGACTTGGCAAATTCTAAAACCATAGAGCTTACTTGCTCGCAACCAGACTATGGCTATCCTGCCGTAACAAAATATACGGTAGAGGTTGCAACCAGCGCAGACATGTCTGACGCAAGAACTATGGCAACAACCTTTACAACAGCCAAGATGGAAGTAGACGCTGCCGAACTGGCAAGCTTGCTTACCGAAATGTATGTTGCAAAAGGCATGAGCGAACATCAGTTCCCTCTCACAGCTCCTGTCTATATTCGTGCAAAGGCTGTCCAGACTACTGCCTACGGAAAGGAAATCGAAGGTACGTCAATTGCATCTAACGTTATTACTTTAAACAAGGTGTACTTGCTCTTCTCGCTTCCTCCTGTGAAGACACCGGAGAAGCTATATCTTGTCGGCAACTTCAACAAGTGGTCGTGGGACAATGCGCTGGAAATGACACCTGTCAACGGCTCACCTAACATCTTCTGGCATCTTGTTTACATTGATGGGGAAGGCAACAGTGCAGGTGTGAAGTTCAACAGCGACAAGGCATGGAACGGCAAAGAGGCTGGTTTCGAAAAGATTACGATTAACCCTGCAAGCGATAATGCTGCCGATATTATCAATGCCAATGGCAACATTGGCTCTTCCAAGGCAGGCTGGTACCTGATGATTGTAGAGTGCACCGTAGTGGGTCGCGACATCAAGTACAACGTAACCTTCAACAAGCCTAACGTTTACTTGCAAGGTGCATGTACCGCATCAGGTGGCTGGGACCTTATCCCGGACAACTTGTTCTCTGTTCCTGCAACAGCCGACGGCGAGTTTGTTTCTCCAGCCATAGGCAATGCCGTGTCTGGTGGTCCTTCAGACGGCGACCCGGGTGTACGTATCTGCGTGAAGATACCTGAAATGGACTGGTGGAGGTCCGAGTTCATCGTCTACGACAAGAAGATTGCTTACCGCGGAACAGGTGGCGACCAGACACCACGTGTTGCAGGTGCAGTAGGCCAGAAGGTTTACTTGAACTTCACAAAGGAAACCGGCGAAATAAAATAACAACTTATTATCACAGAAAACAGTCATGAAGAAATTATCATTATATATCACACTCGCACTCGTAAGCCTCGTTTTCGGGGCTTGCAGCGACGAGTACGAACCTTGGGGCAATCCTCAGGCATACCCCGAGGAAGGTGCTGTTACTATTCCCGGCATGAAAGCGAATGCCGTAGCAACGCAAGACCTGGGCACTGCAGGCGAACAGGTTTCGCTGTTCACCCTCACTGCGGCTACTCTTCCTGAAGGCTACACCTTGCAGAACGCCCGCATGGAACTCCGCCCGGTGATGCTCGACGGTGCAACGCCTACCACCATCAGCACCACGATTGACGGCAAGGCAAGCACGGCAGAAGTACAGGCAATGATTGAGAAGTACTACGGCAAGCGCGTGGAAGCACGCAATTTCTCGGCGCACGTATATGTCAATGCCGTAAAGGGCAGCCAGGCTGCGCTCATCGATGCCGGCACCATCGATGTTACGGTGATACCAAAGAAACCTGCCCTCACCGAATACCTCTACATGGCAGGCGACGCAAACTCGTGGAACCATTCGGACATTCTCCACAGCCCGGCGTTCGACGGCAAGTATCTCGGCTACATGTACCTCACACAGAACGGATTCAAGTTCTGCACGCAGCCAAACTGGGACGGCACGAACTACGGCAAGGACTTCAGCACGGCAAGCGATGCCGCCAACATCACAATGACCGAACCTGATGGTTTCTACAAGGTTGAAGTAAACTTGCTGACACTTTCCTACACCCTCACGCCGATTACAAGAATAGGCATCATCGGCGACGCCACGGGCAGCTGGGACAACGACATTGCCATGACCTACGACCCGACGGCTCACGGCTGGAGCGTGCAACACGTAACGCTTGTGAACGGCGAAATGAAGTTCCGTGCCAACAGCGAATGGAAGATTAGCTGGGGCGGCACAGACCTTGACCACCTCACATCGAACAACGGTGCCAACATCAAGGTTACGGCGGGCAAGTACACCATCAAGCTGAAACCATCGTACGACGGCAACACAAAGGCTGAACTCATAAAAGAGTAAAGCCCACTTAAATAAACACTCTCAAGTTTATATCTCCAAAGAGGGGGCGTCAGAACACACAGTTCTGGCTGCCCCCTTTTCCTTTTGCAACATTTTCTCTTGTATCCCCACACCTGCCGTCCATGGTATATAACACCTGCAGTTGTAGATACATAACACCTGCAATCGCAGCTACACAGTACCTGCAATCAACAGTATTACGTACCTATTGCCAATACCCTTGTTAGGGTATCAGTCAATACCCTTGTTAGGGTGTTCGTCGATACCCTTGTTAGGGTATCAATCACTCCCCCGTAAGACCAATCATAAGCGATACTATATACCTGCAAGCAATGGTATGTCGTACCTCGGGTGCCCCCTCTCTGTCTGCTCAAAAGCAAGGTTGCAAACGTTTGCGCCCGCATTAACACTTATTCTACATCAAGCCGGCACGGGGAAAGGAAATAAGTTGTACATTTGCGAACATAAACAATTAGGATAAGAACAAATCAAATCATCATTATGAAACGAACCTCAACTCTGCTTGCAGTCTTGTGCCTCGCTGCAACAATGCTTGCACAAGGCTGGAAAGCCAACTATGGCGGCGTAATGCTGCAAGGCTTCTACTGGGACTCTTACCAAGATACGAAGTGGACAAACCTCGAGGCGCAGGCAAAAGAACTCGCCGGATACTTCGACCTTGTATGGCTGCCGCAAAGCGCACAGGCACGCAACACGCCATCGATGGGCTACGACGACTACTATTGGTTCAGCAACTACAACAGCGCGTTCGGCACAGAGGCAGAACTCCTGAGCCTCATCGGCACATTCAGAGCCAACGGCATCAAGACCATAGCCGACGTTGTCATCAACCACCGTGCAACCACCGCAGGCTGGTTCGACTTCCCAACCGAAACCTACAACGGAGTAACGTACACCATGACATCGAAAGACGTTGCCAAGAACGACGACGGCGGAAAGGCATTGACCGAAGCACAGAAAGAGGGCGTGCAGCTCAGCGACTTCATCGACTCGGGCGAAGACTGGGACGGCATGCGCGACCTCGACCACAACAGTGCGAACGTACAGACCACGGTGAAGGCATACCTGCAGATGCTGAAAGACAAATTCGGCTATGCAGGCTTCCGTTACGACATGGTAAAGGGCTACGGAGGCAAGTTCACCGCACTCTACAACAATGCCTCACAACCAGAGTTCTCTGTCGGCGAATATTGGGACGGCAACATAAACAAAGTGAAGGCGTGGATTGAAAGCACCAAGTCGGACAATGTTCCTACAAGTGCAGCTTTCGACTTCCCTGTCCGTTACACCGTCCGCGATGCCGTGAACAACGGCAACTGGGCTGCGCTCGACGGTGTCGGCTTGGCAAAAGACCCCAACTATGCACGCTATGCCGTTACCTTCGTGGAGAACCACGACACCGAAGACCGCGGCGGCAACAGCCACCAAGACCCCATAAAGAAAGACACACTGGCAGCAAACGCCTACATTCTCGCCATGCCGGGAACGCCATGCATCTTCCTGAAGCACTATCAGGCATACAAAAGCGACATCAAGAACATGATTAGCGTACGCAAGCTGATGGGCATCAACAACGAAAGCAAAGCCGTAAAATACAGCAACGGAACCGATTACTACGCATTTACCACCACCGGAACGAACGGCGAAATGCTTACCGTGCTCGGTCCTGCAAAGAGTTTCTCCAGCACAAACCGCTGGATAAAGCTCACCGGCGGCTACCACTGGGCTTACTACGTGGAGAAGAACAAAGCCAACTTCGTATGGGCAAGCCTTGCAAGCGGCACCTACGATGGCGAGCAACACGCAACACTTACAGCCATCAGCAACGACGCGAATGCGCAAATCGTGTACACCACCGACGGAAGCGAACCGACAGCAGGCAGTGCAAAGGCTGCCAACGGACAGCAGATAACCATTCCAGTGGGTACAACCGTACTGAAAGCAGGATTGCTCGTAGGCGGCGTTGTCAAGAACGTCATCGTCCGCAACTACAACATCATCGACTTCAAGCCTTACAACATCAAGGTATATGTAAATGCCGACGAGGCTGATGCAGCCTGGGCAAGTGCGAAGATGACAAGCACCCACCCTTCCATCAACTTCTGGATATGGGGCGGAACACACAAGACCGTAAAGGGCTCGTGGCCAGGCGACGCCGTAACAACAACCGAAACGGCAAACGGCAAGAAATGGCTTGTGAAGGAATTTACCATTACAAACTCTGACGATATCGTGAACTTTGTATTCAGCGTAGGCACAGGTTCGCCACAGACAGTCGATATTCAGAACATAAAGGCAACCACCTTTATCAACATATCAAGCGAGAAAGAAGGTGGAAAGAACAAAGTAAACGTTGTTTCTACGGGCATCGACAACGTCGTTGCAGAACACAAGGGCAACAACGCCCCTTACTACTACACACTTTCAGGACAGCGCATAGCGAAACCAACCCAACGTGGCATATATATCCACAACGGAAAGAAAGTACTGGTGAAGTAGTCCTTTTCCATAATAACAACGCGGCAGCTCTGTAATATATAATTTATATATAGCAAGGTTGCCGCTTTATTTTTATCAAACGCTGTTGCAATGATTTTATCGCAGATTAAATCGGAGTCCAGCTTTTAGTTGGAAAGATACAGGGCGGTCGCTATAAATGGTTTGTAAGTCTGATTTGTTGCCGAAATGGTAGGTTACTCCCGGTTCTAAATAGAAGCTGACACCCTTTGTAAGTTTATAGGCAGCACCGAAGCGGGCTGACAATGCCCATTGCAACTCTTTCATTCCTACTTTGTTCGTAACAGTGGCTTCGGTACCATCGTATCGCTCTTTCTGCTTTCCATAGACCATTTTCTCGACACTTCCGCCACCAGATACATATACAGAAGTGTTGTGTCGTTGCCACAACTGATAGTTCAGGTTGAGCGGAATACCAACGAAATTCAGATGTTGTTTGATGTCGTGGTCTATGTTGCCCACTTCGTAAGTGAGCTCCGAGTAGTGGTGGCTGTACATCAAGCCTGTTTCCACACTCATCTTGCTGCTCAATGGCAAGGCTACGGAAACGCCCAAGGTGATAGGTTGGCGGTGATTGGCTTTTTTTACCATCTTGTTTTGCCCTGTTACTATCATTCCGTTGTTTTCTTTCATTGCTGTCGATGCGATGGAGTAAAGGTCGTCTGACGAGTTTACCGTAGGCATGCCTGCAAGCAACACACCCAATTGGACGGAGTTTTTATTGCGCCGAGGGCGGTTGTTGGTGGTAGGAGTGGTGGGGCGTTGATGCTTTGTTGGCTCTGAGCATTCCACTTTTTCGTTCGGTTTGAGTGCTTCGTTTACAGTTGTTTCTTGTATGTTGTCCGTCTTGTCCGTCGGTTCTGTGGTGGTAGTGGGTTGTTCTACCATTGCCAAAGTGGTATTGTCGGCAGTATTTTGAGGCAAAACCGTTGATGCAACAGCTTTGAAAGCAGTCTTTAGAGAGGTGAATATTCTGCTCTTTGCATTTACCGTAGGAGTGCTTTCGTTGCCGTTACTGCTTGTGTATGCGTTGTCAGGAGATGGCGTTTCTGTCTTTCCACCTCTGTTTTCTATTACATTTTTGTTGTTTTCTGCTAAGTTGCCAATTACGTTCGTGTTGTTCGCAACATCTACAACAGAATTGTTTACCAACAAAATCGTAACTATTGCAGCGGCAGAGAGAATGGCAGTGAGCCAAACAGCAGCCTTGACCTGCTTCTTTTTATTAGCGTTGGCAGCTGTAATTGGCACTTCAATGGGTTTGTTCAGTGCCTTTTTGCCTTCCTCGAAAGGTGGAATATGCTTTAAAATCTCGTCAAACAGTCCTTGAGGAGGAGTTGTTTCATAATCGTTTAGCTTATTATGAAATCCTTTTTTCCATTCTTCGTTCATAGTTTCACTCCTTTCCTATATGAGACAATTTGTTGTTTAAGTATGCTTTTTGCACGGGATAGCTGCGAGGCAGAGGACTTTGCCCTAATCCCAAGTATTTCTCCAATTTCTTTGTGCGACTTGTTTTCCAACACGTATAAGTTGAATACGGTTCTGTAACCATCGGGCAGCGACTGTACCATCTGCAGCAACGCCTCTTCAGGTATGTCGTCTACTGTTATGTCTGCTTTGTCGTCTTGTTCCGGAAGTTGCTCTTCATGTACCAGTGGAAGAGTTCTTTTGTTGCGCAGGAAACCCAATGCCTCCATTACGACAACTTGTTTGCTCCATGCCAACAGCGATCCTCTGCCCCTATATTCAAAACTTTCAATCTTTGTAAATATCTTTATGAATGCATCTTGCAGCACATCTTTCGCATCGTCGCTATCTGCAATGTAGCGCAAACACACCGTCATGAATATTCCAGCATACAGATTGTAGAAAGTCCGCATCGCTGAAGTATCTCGTTTGTGGAGACCTTCAGCGATTCTTGTTTCTTCTTTCTCGTCCAACTTTATCATTCAGTGCGTATTGTCTCTTTACCTTTATTTACTATCATTTCTTACATGATACTTGAAAAAGGTATGCTTGTCACCTTGGTAAGATTTCCAATGGAGGTGTAAAGTTACATCTTTTTTCCCATTCTTTTGTGCTATCTTGTCAATTTCGGATAATCTGAATGCAATAAAACCCGATGCAAAACGCCCTTTGTTATCGCCGTGGGCGTTGTAGGCAAGCACTAATTTGTAAGGTTCTTTTTCCGAGTGCTGGACAATTAAGTTTATGTCACGTTTGGCTTTGAGGTCGCGCATGGCAGTGCTGTATCGTAGAGTAAGGTAGCCATCTTCTACAACTGTGCCAAATCCATTCACGATTTCCAATCTGTCTTCGCCGTACTTTTTCAAGTCCATTTCGGTGTTCTTGAGTGCGATAGCCTGCTTTGTGCGTATGCTGTCCATCCAGTTGATGTATATTTTGGTCTTACCTTTGGCGTCTTTCTCCTCTTTTATGTTGGCAATAGCCCTTACTTCCTTATTTCCGTATGGCGATTTGGTAAGATTACTGGGTGGTCCTTGCACCTTTTCGCTTACCCAAACATTGAAACTCGCGCCACCGTTAATGGGTTTTATTGTAACAATAGCATTGGGATACCTTTTGACATTGTCGTTAGTGTCATTATCACACGAGGTGAAAAGGCTGCACACGGTGAATATAGAAATAAGTCCTAAGAATATTTTACTTGTTTTCATTGTTCTTGTTATTGTATTAAACTTACATTTTATTTCTCTCTGAGTACTCGTCAAATAAATGAGAAGATACGTAAAAGGTTGCATCTTATATCGTTAAAATATGTTTTGAGAAATAAAATCAAGATATATACCTTTTAGGAAAATACCTCGCGCAAGATATCGAAACTTTGAAGGTCGGGCATATTGGGTATGTGGAGACGATAGTAGTGCAACACGAGTTCGGTGATTCGGTTGCGTTCGTCGTGCGAAAGTCTGAAAACCTTCATTGTTTCAAAGTTCATTCGCATCAACGTGTGCATGTGTCCGGCGTCTGTTGCATTTAGAAAATCGGAATGTAAAGGTGCCGACAGCGTGAAGCAACCATTGCGAAGGTCGAAGAAACAGCCCTGAGTGAAATTGTCAAGAAAAGGGTGAAAGCCAAGAAACTTGCCCAGACGCATCATGAAAACAAGGTGGAAGTTGGCAAAACCATCGCAGGTGCTGTCGAACCATTCCAAACTTGTACTTATATAATTAAATAATGTGGAGTTCTCTTGCTCGTCGCGAGTAGTATAATATAGGAATTCCGCAAGGAAAAGCAAAATGCTTGATTTCAAAGGATTGTACGGAACAGACGAATAAGGTTGAGCTATTCTTACATCTTTAATATGTTGCAAGCTGATTCGCTGCCTGAAATCGTATTCAAAGTCGAGCAAAGTCATGGGTTGGAAATATTGCTTCTTCACTCTTCCTTTTGATGTTTTGGGAATGTGCACAACAAAAGAAACACGCCCCGACAACTCCGTCAGTACGTCAATAATTAGCGATGATTCACCAAAACGAACACTTCGCAGTACTATTCCTCTTGTCTTTGTTATCATAAAACTTTTCCCAAGCACAAAGATACAAAAAATGTAATGGGGCAAAAAATATATTCGATAAAATTTGGACAATTGAAATAAAACTAATACCTTTGCACCCGCAAAACAACAGATGGTCTCTTCGTCTATCGGCTAGGACACAAGATTTTCATTCTTGTAAGAGGGGTTCGATTCCCCTAGAGACTACAAACAAAAATTAAAAGTAAAGATGGCAAATCATAAATCATCACTTAAAAGAATTCGCCAAGACAAGGTGAAGACTTTGCACAATAGATATTACGCAAAGACAATGCGTAACGCTGTTCGCAAGTTCCGTAACATCTCTGATAAGGAAGAGGCTGTTAAGTTGTATCCAACCCTGCAAAAGATGCTTGATAAACTTGCGAAAGTAAACATTATTCATAAGAATAAAGCGGCAAATTTAAAGTCTGGGCTTTGTCATCATATTGCTACGCTTGGGTAGAATGTAAGTAAGGTCATAGAGATAAAGAATAAGAGAAGGTTATAGTCTAATGATAGGCTGTAACCTTTTTCGATCTATATGTCTATAATCCAAATGTTCTTTTATTTATTATTCTTCTTAATGTTTTCTTTATGTCATAGTTGTAGAAATATCACGGAACAATAAGATTTGAATAAGCATTATATTCTTTTTAAGTATCAACCAAATGAGAATTACTCTTTGCAAAGGGTGTGATGTATTATGAATCGCCTTTATTAAACTTTTTTTTGTATTAGATGTTACTTTTAATAAGGTATTTTTCGTATCTTTGCAATGAGATATCCTTAGGGTTAATGAAACACCGAGAGCGCATAAACAGCTTGGTAAGGCTATCGAGAAAGAACAAGCAGATTCAGAAAATAAAATGGTAGATAACTTAGAAAACGAGAACAACTACTCGGCCAGTAATATTCAGGTCCTTGAAGGGCTTGAGGCAGTGCGTAAGCGTCCTGCAATGTATATTGGCGATATAAGCGAAAAAGGACTTCATCACCTCATAAACGAGACAGTAGATAACTCTATTGATGAAGCAATGGCTGGCTATTGTAGCCATATCGAAGTAACCATCAACGAGGATAATTCTGTAACAGTAGAAGATGATGGACGTGGAATTCCTGTGGACGAACACGAGAAATTGCATAAAAGTGCGCTCGAAGTCGTTATGACAGTGCTGCACGCTGGTGGAAAGTTCGATAAGGGTTCCTATAAAGTTAGTGGTGGTCTACATGGTGTAGGTGTTAGTTGTGTAAATGCGCTATCTTCTCACATGAAGTCGCAGGTATTCCGGAATGGAAAGATTTACCAGCAAGAATACGAACAGGGAAAGCCTCTCTATCCAGTAAAAGTGGTTGGTGAAACCGATAAGACTGGTACGCGTCAGCAGTTCTGGCCCGATGGCAGTATTTTTACTACAACCATATTTCAGTGGGATATAGTTGCACGTCGTATGCGTGAACTTGCTTTCTTAAATGCAGGTATAAAGATTACGCTAACCGATTTGCGTCCCAATACCGAAGGCAAAACACGCCAGGAAGTTTTCCATGCCAAAGATGGGTTAAAAGAATTTGTAAGATACGTAGACCGACATCGTACTCATCTTTTCGATGATGTGATATACTTGAAGACTGAAAAGCAAGGCATTCCAATCGAGGTTGCCATAATGTATAACACCGATTATAACGAAAACATACACTCGTATGTCAACAACATTAATACCATAGAAGGAGGAACGCATCTCACAGGATTCCGTACGGCATTGACACGCACATTGAAGGCATATGCCGATAATGATCCACAAATAGCAAAACAAATAGAAAAGGCTAAAATAGAAATAACGGGAGAGGACTTCCGCGAAGGACTGACAGCAGTTATTTCTATTAAGGTAGCCGAGCCACAATTCGAAGGACAAACTAAGACAAAGCTGGGAAATAGCGAAGTTTCTGGTGCTGTTCAGCAAGCTGTAGGCGAGGCTCTCTCTTACTATTTAGAGGAAAATCCTGCTGAAGCTAAACTTATTTGCGATAAGGTTATTTTGGCGGCAACAGCTCGTATTGCAGCCCGCAAAGCACGCGAAAGTGTTCAGCGCAAGAACGTGATGACGGGAGGCGGATTGCCAGGAAAACTTGCCGATTGCTCTAATAAAGATCCCAAAGACTGCGAAATATTCCTTGTGGAGGGCGATTCTGCTGGTGGTTCTGCCAAACAAGGTCGCGACCGATATACACAAGCCATTCTGCCTTTGCGAGGAAAAATACTTAATGTAGAGAAAGTTCAACGTCATAGAGTGTTCGAAGCTGAATCGGTTATGAATATCATTCAGTCAATAGGCGTTCGTTTCGGAGTGGAAGGAGAGTCTGACTTTGAAGCTAATACCGAGAAGCTGCGTTACGATAAGATTATTATAATGACCGATGCCGATGTCGATGGCTCTCACATCGATACCCTTATTATGACACTCTTCTATCGTTATATGCCCCGTGTAATCGAAGAAGGACATCTATATATCGCCACTCCTCCGCTTTACAAGTGTACTTATAAAAAGGTGAGCGAGTATTGCTACACAGAGCAGCAACGATTGCAATTCCTTGACAAGTATGCCGGGGGAGACGAAGAGAACAAGGCTGTCCACACACAACGATACAAAGGTTTGGGAGAAATGAACCCGGAACAGCTTTGGGAAACAACAATGGATCCTAAGACACGCTTACTGAAGCAAGTAACAATTGAGAATGCATCAACTGCCGATGAAATGTTCTCAATGCTGATGGGAGACGATGTTGAACCACGTCGCGAATTCATAGAACAGAATGCAACCTATGCGAACATCGATGCATAGCTGTAGACATTTGCCAGATTTAATTACTTAATCTACGAACTCTCGCAATCTTTTGCGCTTGCAGAACAAGTGACGGTTCGGACAAAATAATGCTATATGAGAGAAATTAATAATGATTTCATTAAAGCTAAAAACCCCTATGGTTTCAGTATAGATAGTGACTTGTTATTATACGACCAGACAACAGGATTACCCTCGCTTACCGAAACTTCTAAAATGAGGTGTCTCTTGTTGGCTATCTGTACAGAAGGTGAAGTAGAATATACAGTAGACACTGTGGTGCATAAGGTTTCTACGAACGATATTCTAATCGTTAGCGAAGGGCAGGTTATGGGCGACTATAAGATGACACCTGACACAAAAGGAGTTTGTTTGTTTCTGTCGTATGATTTTTTTCAAGAAGTGGTAAGTAACATCAGAGAATTTACAACGCTCTTTCTTTTTGCACGGCGTCACCCTGTTTTCCACACCGAGTCCCACATGGCGAAAGAATTGCTTAACTACATTCAAGCTGTTAAGTTGAAAATACTCGATCTCGATCACGAATTCCGTCGCGAATTGGTAGCTACAATGCTGAAAGTACTTATATACGATATGTGCAATGTTATTTATCGTATACAACAAGTAGAGAAAATTGGAAAGTCGAGAGGAGAAACCATATTTGCCGATTTTATACGATTGGTGGAAAAGGAATATCGTTCCGAACGTCGTGTAAGTTGGTATGCCGAGCAACTTTACATTTCTCCCAAGTATCTGTCGGAAACAATCAAGCATGTCAGTAAGCGCACACCAAGCGAATGGATAGATTATTATGTGATGATGGAGATACGGGTATTATTGAAGAATAGTAAGATGAGCATTAAACAAATAGCTGAAGAGCTGCACTTCCCTAACCAAAGTTTCTTGGGAAAGTACTTCAAGGATCGTTATGGCAAGAGTCCATCACAGTTTAGAAAAAGTTAAAATGCAGACAAGTTATGGGAAATATAAAAGGAGTTGAGTTCGTCGCAGTCTCAACTCCTTTTTGTACCTTTGTAAATGTGCTTTATTGCCATTGTGGGAGAACATTGGCACATTCCAACGAGGACATTACCAAATGGTAAATTTTGGTTTAATCTGCATTGATTATAATATTGGGGAAGTTTTTTGCTAATCCTCTTACATACGCTTCCTCTTCGCCAGTATCCACATGTATTCTATTTAGTTTTGGGTTATTGTATAGAATATCGTATTCGTGGTTGTCCATAAAACTGTCATTTTTTAGGTCGATGACTTCCAAGTTAGGCATTTGAAGTATTTCTATTTGCCCGATAAACTTATTTTTGCTGAAGTCAACCTTTTTGAGAAGATTATTGCTGATATAGCAACGGAAGAGCATAGGCATCTTACTGAAGTCGGCTTGGCTGATTTCATTATCGTAAGCGGTAAGGAACATCAGTTTAGGCAAATTGAAATCAATTTTGCTTATTTTATTTTCGTATGCAACAAGATGCTGCAATTTTGGTAAGTTATTGAGTTCAAGCCTGCTGATTTTGTTTTGCTCTATATATAATTTCTCAATTTGTGGCAGGTTGTTGGCAATGAATTCCTGTAGAATACCTTGACGGAGGTCAATGCCTGTAAGCTTTGGCATATCTGTTAAGCGTATACTGGTGAGTTTTGTAGAACGCGCAACAATTGCTACAAGCTCTTTTAAAGGAGTAAAATCCAACTGCTTTATGTTTGTATTGTGAATGTCTAATATCTGCAACTTGGAATTGTTGGCGAGGTTCAGTTTTTCTATTTCACATTTGAAAATGCGTAAATCTCTCAATTCTTTGAGGTGTGAAACATCAATCGACTTGATGGGGTTGCAGCCTATATGCAGTTGTGAAAGCTTGTTTAAGTTGCTGATGGGAGTAGCATCGGTAACTCTATTGTAGTTTAAGGTAAGTGTGTCGAGGTTTTCAAAGTATTGTAAACCCTCCAAGCTCTTGATGGTATTCTCATCAGTGGTGGTCTCTCCTGCTGCATAGCTGAAGTTCAGCTTGTGTATAGTCTTTGCTTCTTTGATTGAGATGTTGCCATCCTTGTCAGCATCTAAGTCTGGAATATCTAACAACCGTTTCTTTAAATAAGCATCAGCAAACTTGATAGTTTGGTTTTGAGGGTCTTCTTTAATTATTACTTCGCATTGTGCTTTAGAAGAAATATCGCCTTTCTTGGCAATAATCGTAATTTTGGCAGTTCCTTTTTCTAAAGCTTCTACCTTGCCATTATCAACTTTGGCAACTTTTTCGTCTGAGGATTTCCATATTACGTCTGCACCTTCAGGGACATCATTGACTGTTATAAATGCTGTTTCTCCTACTTTAAGCATTAAAGTAGGAGGAGTAACAGTAATCTTAAATGAATTATCTATTTCTTCCTTGTCCGAACAAGCCGAGAAGAAGAAAATGCTGAAGAGCATTAAGATGAATGAAATTCTTTCTTTTTTCATAATCTTTCGTAGTTGGTTTATTGTTGAAAAGATTGGACTTGTTTTTATACAAAGCTGATGACACCCTGGACTTCTTCTTCCTGGACATCGTCTTTCTTCTCTGGCGTAGCCTTCAAATCCTTTATCATTTGCTTTGTGCGCTTGTATGTTGGTGTGTTTTCGATGGCGAGAATTATGTCCTCATTGTCCAAGTCTTCTTGCGAGAAGATGTAGATATGTGGGCGACGTTTCGACTTTGTAGACTTGCTTCCACCATAGAAGCGTCCTCTGCGGTCGTCTAATGTCATTTGGTGTTCTTCTTGTTCGGCAATGCGTGCTGCTTCTTCCAGCGAATGTTTTTTGATAAGACTATCCATTCCCTCTACATCTTTTATGCCGAAACCTGTTGCAAGGATAGTTACTTTCACTTTCTTGTCAAGGTCTGGGTCAAGTGCCAATCCCCATTTTAGTTCGAATCCGTTGCCAAAGTGACTCATAAATTCGTTAACATCGCTCATCTCTTCCATCGTCAAGCCAGGATTGTCATTATTGTCGCTACTGAAATTGATAGAAAGAAGTATCTTCTTGGAGTTGTAGATGTCATTGTCGTTGAGCAACGGAGAGTTCAAAGCATCTTCGATAGCTTGCTTTACACGGCCTTCGCCTTCACCGTAACCAGTACTCATGATGGCAACGCCACCATCTTTCAGCACTGTTTTTACATCGTTGAAGTCGAGATTGATGAGTCCGTGCACGGTGATAATTTCTGCAATACTCTTGGCAGCAACACTTAGTGTATCGTCCGCCTTTCCGAAAGCATTGAGCACGCTCATCTCGGGATATATTTCGCGCAGACGCTCGTTGTTTATCACCAGCAGGGCGTCTACGTGCTTCGACATTTCTTCTACGCCGTCGAGTGCCTGGTCTATCTTTTTGTTTCCTTCAAAACGGAATGGAATTGTTACGATGCCAACGGTAAGAATGCCCATGTCTTTGCTTACTTTCGCAATAACCGGAGCTGCACCGGTGCCAGTGCCGCCACCCATTCCAGCGGTTATAAATGCCATTCTGGTACCATCGTTTAGCATATCTTTTATATCGTCGATAGTTTCTTCAGCTGCCTCTCTTGCCTTTTCGGGTTTGTTGCCGGCTCCTAATCCTTCTTTGCCAAGTTGTAGATGTATGGGGACAGGAGAGTCGTTGAGTGCTTGTGCGTCAGTATTGCACAAAACGAATGTTACGTCGTGTATGCCTTCACGATACATGTGGTTCACGGCATTGCCACCACCACCACCAACACCGATAACCTTGATGATGCTGTTTTGTTCAGCTTCACCAAAGTCGAGTATTTCTTTCTTCATATTGTTATCTGCCATAACCTATTTCTTTGTCTTATTCTAAATTTCTATTCCTTAGAACACTTTCTTTTACTATTCTTCTGGTTCTAAGATTGTACCACCAAATTCTTTAACTTTACGAGTAAGTTTACCCCAAAAGCTATTCTTACGCTTCTCTTCTTCTTCACGTTTACGCTTTTCTTCTTCCTCTTCTCTGCGTTTGTGCTCCTCTTCCTCTATGCGCCGACGTTCTGCTTCAGCCTTTTCTTTTTCTGCAGCAGTTAAAACAACCCCTTGTCCAATCTCGGGCACCTTTCTTGGTTCTCTATGTAGGTCGCTTGTAGTTGAAGTCGTAGGCTTAGCAGCATCTTCAAAAAGCTTTTGATCAGGATTGATTGGAATACCTGCACAATTAATGTCCCCCTTTGCCAGCAAGCCGAGAATGGTGTTCATTGTACCATTCTTGGCATTGATGTCAGCATTGTTGGCGTTAATAGTCTGAGTAACAAATTTTGCTGTCCTGATTTTGTCTACGTGTGAATGGTTGCGGAAGGCACGTTCGATGTTCTTCATATTAGAACCGCCACCTGTAAGAATAAAGCCACCTAACAATTTGTCTGCATATTCAGCTGGGATTTGGTAAATGACATTCTCAATAATCTCTTCGATACGAGCCTCGATGATGTCAACAAGGGTTCTGCTTTCTACAGAGAAATCATCGGAAACGGTATACGATTGTTTGTTATCTATATCATTATCGTCGGTGTATGCACTGCCGTGTGTAAGTTTTAACTTCTCAGCATCTTTCTCTTCTATTTGTAAACTTGCAATATCTTTCGTGATATTTGCCCCACCAAGTGGTAACACGGCAAGGTGTCTCAGTATGCTTTTATAATAGACAGAGACGGTAGTCGTGCCAGCCCCAAGGTCGACAAGCACACACCCCCCGCGTTTTTCGTTATCGGTGAGAATACTATCAGCTAAAGCTAAAGGTGCCAAATACATTTCTGCAATAGCAATACCAGCCTTTTCAAAACAACTATTGAGATTGTCGTAGAAAGATTTACGCCATAAAATATTTAGGAAGTTTCCTTCTAAATGACTTGCCTTAATTCCTACAGGATCAATAGATTCCTGGTTATCTACTTTATATTCTTGAGTGGCTGCATCGAGAATTTCTTGGTCCGGATAACTCATATCACGGTTTGCATCCATCAATTCGTTAATCATGTTGCTCGAAATGATAGTTCCTGCAGGCAAGTCTTTTACAATTACATTCTTTACACTGCGAATAGACTGACCTCCCACGCCCACATAAACATGTGTTATCTCGTATTTAAGTTGTTTCTTTAATTTATTTATGATATTGGTCAAGCATTGTCCTGTTTTGTCGATATTGTAGACTACACCCTTTCGGATACATTGCGATGCGTCTTCTTTAACGACAGCATTCACAGAAATGCTGCCATCAAGGTTTTTCTTTCCAGCTATACCTATGATTTTCGATGAGCCCAGTTCAATGGCTACAATAAATTCTGCCATACACTAATTTCTTTATGATTTGTTTTTATTCTGTTACTTCCGTTTGTATTTTTTCCTCCTGTTTGGATTGTTGCTGTCCGCCATTCTGTTGTTGTACAGCTTTTCTTTTGCAGATAATCTGGTTGTCGAACTCCACATTGATATAAGAGTATTTATTCCAGCCCGCTTGCGAAAGTCCGTAGCGATAGAACTTTTCGGTTCGTTCGAGTTTCTTCGTAACAAACTCGTCGATACCTTTATCATTTGCGGCTTTATTCCTTCTTATTGGCAGATATCCAATAAATATAATATGGTCGCCTATGCGCGGTACAAATTCTATGCCTTTATCTGGACGAACATTTATCTGTTCGATTTGGTTAAGCCAAAACTCAGATTTGTTTATAGCCTTTGCCATAGGAGTAATGGCGAAATGTGCAAACGGTCTGCTAATGTTCCCCGTAGCCACGATTAAATCGCTTGTGTATTTAGAGTTAGGAAGAATACCTCCATTATCGTCCAAATAGTAGTCTTCGCCTTTGTTGTTTTTGATACGAATGATAGGCATACGTTGCGAAATTCTAATGTTCACATGTCCATTCTCTGTTATGTAGCACTGTGCCGTATCTACAAATGGCCCCACTTTTAATGCCTCTTCTATCTTTCGAGGTACTATAGCATTAAGTTGTTTGTTAAGCGGATACAACCTATCTTTCTCAAGAATGGATTTGATTTCTTTAGCACTAAGAAAACCAGAGTTATTGGAGTCAGAGATATTTATATTTACTTTAGTACATACACGACGACTCTTGTCCGGTGTGTTCCACGAAGTTACAGCCATAACAAGGTAGAATGCCAAGACGACATCTAATACATAGAAAATAATCTTCTTCCAACTTGTATCCATTCTCCAAACCTATTCTTTTTCTTTTATTATCTCTGCAAGTTGTTCTGTATAATTGTCGAGATTTCCAGCTCCGAGTATAACAAGGACATCGAAGTCTCTGCCTTTTGCAAATTTTAGTACATCGTCTTTTTTAATCATTTGTTTCTCTACATTACTTTTCAGATTATCGTAGATAAGTGCTGATGTAACGCCCGATATAGGTTTTTCTCTGGCAGGATAGATTTCTGTGAGAATAACCTCGTCGAAATGACTGAGTGCTTCGGCAAAGTCCATGTAAAAGTCCTTCGTACGTGAGTAGAGATGCGGTTGAAAGATTACTGTAATCTTTCTATTTGGATAAATCTCCTTCAGACTCTTGGCACTTTGTATAATCTCTTTTGGGTGATGTGCGTAGTCGGAAAGCAATACATGGCGATTGCTCTTTATTTTGAAATCGAAACGACGGTCTACTCCGGCATAAGTTCTCATGCCATATCGAAGTTCATCGGCTGTACAACCGCAAAGTTGTGCCAATGCCATAGCCGCTATTCCGTTTTCAATATTGATAGGAACAGGCTGACCTAACTCTATGTTTGTTACGTTTTCGATGGGCGAAACCATATCGAACACAATGGTGCCATTTTGTATACGAACATTTTCGGCATGAAAGTCGCCAGCATCTCTACTATATTCGTACACTTTTACACCAGTCTGTACGTTTTGTTTCATCTCCAAATCTTTATGAATAACAAGTGTCCCGCCTGACTGTATTAGTTCGGTGTAATGGCGGAAACTTTCTAAGTAGGCATCTTTTGTTCCGTAAATATCTAAATGGTCGGGGTCTGTAGATGTAATAACACTCATATAGGGGCGTAACCAATGGAAAGAACGATCGAACTCGTCGGCTTCAATAACTACATAATCGCTCTTTTGGGAGAAAATGTAGTTCGTGCCATAGTTCTTTGATATGCCACCAAGGAAAGCATTGCAATCCAAATGACTCTCGTGCATGATATGAGCACACATTGTAGATGTCGTAGTTTTTCCGTGCGTACCAGCAAAGCAAAGTCCTTTATGAGTTTGTGTAAGTCTGCCCAAAACTTGTGAACGTTTTTCTATTTCAAAGCCATTTTCACGGAAATATGTTAGTTCTGTGTGCGTATTTGGTACGGCAGGTGTGTAGACTACCAATGTAGTAGATGGATCTTTACACGTTTCTGGAATCAAGTTTATGTTATCTTCGTAGTGCAATTGTATTCCTTCTTGCTCTAAGTGGTGAGTTAAGTCAGATGGTGTTTTATCGTAACCAGCAACCACAAGACCTTTATGATGGAAATATCGTGCTAAGGCACTCATGCCAATGCCTCCGGCTCCTACAAAATAAACTGCTTGAATATCCTTTAATTTCATTTCTTTATATGATGTTAGAATGTCAGCCATTCCAAGTTGGCACTCTTTTATTGTTTTATTAGTTTTATCACCTCGTCAGCTATAACATCAGCCGAATTGTGTAGTCCCATTTTCTTTACATTTTGGCTTAAACTTTCAAGTTTCTGCTCATCGTTTACTGTTTTCATAGCCAATTGTAAAAGAGTGTTAGGTGCTTCAATATCTTTTACGAATAAAGCTGCACCTTTGTTTACCAATGCCATTGCATTTTTGGTTTGATGGTCTTCTGCCACATTTGGACTTGGGACAAGTATAACAGGTTTACCTATGAGCTGGAATTCACTAATAGAGCTTGCGCCCGCACGACTAATAACTAAGTCGGCTGCTTTGTAGGCTGCACCCATATCGCCGATGAAGTCCATTATTTTCAAGTTAGGAAGTTCTTTTCCTTTTATCTGGTCGAGGATAGTCTGATGATAATACTTACCCGTCTGCCAAATAAACTGTGCATCAGAAACATCGATAAGGTCTAAATGTTCTAATACTGCACGATTGATGGTGCGTGCACCGAGACTGCCACCTACCAGTAGAATAGTTTTCTTTGTAGGGTTAAGTCCGAATTGTTTCCTGGCCTCTTCTTGTGAGAGCGGTGTTTCGAGAACATTTTGACGTACGGGGTTTCCTGTCATAATAATCTTGTCAGCAGGAAAGAAGCGTTCCATACCTTCGTAAGCTACACAAATTTTCTTAGCTCTTTTGGCAAGTAGCTTGTTGGTTACACCAGCGTAAGAGTTTTGTTCTTGAATTAGACAAGGAATGCCCTTCTTCGAACATTCATACAATGTTGCACCGCTGGCATAACCACCTACACCTACGGCTACTTGTGGGTTAAAGTCTTTTATAATCTTACGTGCCAAGCGCAGACTCTTCCAAAGCTTGCAGAGTACGCTGATATTTTTCAGCTTGTTTGCACGGTTGAAACCTTTAATGGGCAAGCCTTTTATTTTGTAGCCTGCAGCAGGAACACGTTGCATTTCCATTCGCCCTTCTGCTCCAACAAATAATATTTTTGTCTTAGGATATTTAGTGCTGATGGCATTGGCAATAGACACAGCTGGAAAGATGTGTCCACCTGTTCCTCCACCACTAATAATGACTCTAAACTCTTCGTTCATAACAGCTCTATTTATTAGCTTACAAAGTTAATCATTTTTTCTATTTTGTCGTAATATAAACCACTTAAAAATGTGAAATATGATAAATGTAGTATCGTATTATGAGAAGTGTTATTTTCCAGCTTGTTATAATTGTTGTATTGGGAGTTGTTTCTGTCAAATTTCGCATTAGACTATTATTCTGTTGTCTGCCTGAAAACAATTTTTACTTTACTCATTGGGTAACGAAAACGTTCTTTTGAAGTTGTATAATTCACAATACAACTTCAAAAGAGAATAAAAATCTACTTATTCAAAGATAAGAAGCTTACAATAGTAAATTCTTATAATTATATAGAATAACTTTTTCCTGTAGATTGTGTTCGAACTAATTAAATCTTTAATGACGACTTACAAGAATATTTTATGTGTAGCATTTTCAACACGCACAATATAGACACCCTTTGAAGGCATTTCATTGTATAAGATTTTGTGAGACAACCTTGCTTTCTTTACATTCTGCTAAATCCAAAAACTCAGTATTGCTTTCAAATAATGAAACTTCGTCTATTCCCATTCGTTTTTTTGTTGTTTTTATAGCTATATCAGATTGGTCTATTCCTATCCATTTCCGTGCTAAACTTGTTGCAGCTTGAAGAGTAGTGCCAGAACCGCAAAACGGATCAAGTACAATACTATCTTTATTTGATGAAGTTTCAACTATCATCTTAATAAAGTCTATGTTCTTTTCAGTTGGATAAATAGGGTATTGCGGGTCTTTGTATTCCCATATATCCTGGACTCGTTTTCCTTTTCGTTCGTCAGCATAAACTATTTTGCGTGGTACACCATTTGCCGACCATTCAATTAAGCCATCTTTATCCCATTGATTTAAAGTTTCAACATCTGTGCGCCAATGTCTTCCCGCAGGTGGTAGCATTCCCTTAAATTTTTGTGGGCTTAAAGCTTCTCCAGGCGCATGTATTGGAACAGTTGTATAAAGTCGTCCATTTTTGCTTTTCTTAAAAAGTCTGTTTATATCTTCATCGGTATAGGTTGTTCTTGGTTCGTTCCAAATAGGATTTTGCCCTTTTGAATAGAACAAAATCATATCTTTTATATTTCCATATCCAATCTTATTGAAATTTTTAGGATTGCATTTTATTCTTGTTATATCATTTCTAAAGTTTTCTATTCCAAATACTTCGTCTAACATTACTTTTACATAATGTCCTATTTTATAGTCTGTGTGTATATAGAGCGAGCCTTTATCAGAAAGTAATTTATGCATAAGAATTACTCTCTTTTTTATATATTCTATAAATTCTAATCCTGTAAGTTTATCAGAATATGCTACATCTCCACGCTGGGAGTTGCTTATTGTTGTTGCGCGTCCATTGGTAATCGTAAAATTTCCATTGGTAGCAAAAGGAGGATCGGTATATATCAAATCTATTTTACCTGCCAATCCTCTTTGTTTTATAAGGTATTCTAAACCTACTAAATTATCTGTCTTTAATAGAATATTCATTATATAGAATATAAAAAGTTCTTTAGAAGTAAAGCACTCATAATATTTTGGTCTTTATATTTTTCAGTAATATTTTTATACATCTTACTCTTACCTTTAATGTAAAGAACTCCATCTAATATGGCAATTTTTATAGCTTTAGCATTACTTCCCAGGACTGCTATTGCATCATTAAATTGGGCATTTTGATGTCCACCGAAATCTGAAAGGAATTTGGCTTCTCCAATTACGTATTTACCATTCATTCGAGCTACAAAGTCTAACCCTTTTTGGTGTGTATAAGCCAACCTTTCTTTTGCAAAGTTTTGCATTTCTTTATCTGAACCGTCTAAAATTCCATCATTGCTGGTGTTGGAAAACTCGTCTAAGTCCATTAAAGATATACCAAAATCAGTATTCCTTATCCAATTCTTAAACATTGGTCCTATCTGACGATTGGTTTCTTTGGGCTGACTGCATTTATCGAACAGTTGTTGTAAGTCCATTTCAAGAATTTCAGAAGCTAATCTCTTAATGGTCTTAGGGTTGCGAGTTATAGCATTTTTATCTCTTTTTAAGTATGCTACATAACTATCTTTTATGGGAAACAATTTTAGTTTAAGAAAGTTTCTAATAAGTTCTTCATAGTTTCGAGTTTTATACGATTTTTCAATTTTTCCCCAAACTGTTTTATCTATTTCTCTGATACCATTTGGAATTGTTGGATACACTTTAAATAAATCATCTAAATAGGATTTTTGTTGAGCATAATCAATGCTCTGTTCCATAAACCAATTCATAGAAAAATAATGCTTCATTATAATGTTATGCTATATTAGCACGAATGCAAAAGTAACTAATTTATTTGGAAATTTCAAATCCAACAACTTAAAATATCCTATTATGGCTTGCAATTTAGGATATAAATGTAGTATCGTATTATGAGAAGTGTTATTTTCCAGCTTGTTATAATTGTTGTATTGGGAGTTGTTTCTGTCAAATTTCGCATTAGACTATTATTCTGTTGTCTGCCTGAAAACAATTTTTACTTTACTCATTGGGTAACGAAAACGTTCTTTTGAAGTTGTATAATTCACAATACAACTTCAAAAGAGAATAAAAATCTACTTATTCAAAGATAAGAAGCTTACAATAGTAAATTCTTATAATTATATAGAATAACTTTTTCCTGTAGATTGTGTTCGAACTAATTAAATCTTTAATGACGACTTACAAGAATATTTTATGTGTAGCATTTTCAACACGCACAATATAGACACCCTTTGAAGGCATTTTTATTGTATAAGATTTTGTGAGACAACCTTGTTCTATCATTGTTCCCTCTATACTGTAAATGGAATAATGAATAGGCGATGAGAGCAAGTTAGGAAATTCGATGATGAGTTCGCTGTCTTTTCCATACACCGTGCATGGGTCTCCATTATCCATCTTGGGCGAAACTATTCCGGTTGGGAACTTATCTGTTTCAATGATGTTCGTGAAGTAGTTCCAGCCGAAAGCCTGCCGATATTTTTCTCCCGAACCGATGGGAACGTAAACGGGAATATTGTTGGGAGTGAGACCGTGGAAAGTTTTATTATCTCCTCCTTTATCAGCAGCACAACAAGGAGGGTTGGGAGAGAGAGAATATATCTTTTTGACATTTTCCCAATTTGCGCAACTTCCTGCACCTAAATACTCAAGTGAAGCTGGAAATACAATGGACTCAACTGCACATGTTCCAAAAGCATTTCTTCCAATATTTTTTAATCCCTCGGGCAAGTCTATCGATTTGAGTTTTACATCGCTTCCAAAGGCATCATCTTCTATTACTGTTACACTCTTGGGGATATTTACTTTCTCCAATGATTGACAGTAAGAAGCAAAGTCAAAGGGAATCTTGGTAATCCCCTCAGGAATTTTGATTTCTTGTAATTTAGGGCACATGGAAAAGGTACAATCAGACAATTCTTTAAGAGTGCCTGGCAATATGGCTTCTATCAGGTCGCATCCATAAAAAGCGGCAGTTTTAATATGCTCTAACCCTTCTGGAAAGTTTACTTTCTCCACTCTTGTATTATAAAATGCTAACTCTTTGATAGTATTAAGTGTAGAGGGTAGTACCAATTCTTTGAAGCATTGGCAATTTATAAAACATTGTGGCGGAATAGACGTAACTCCTTCAGGAATAACCAATGGATTGGTACTTAACCAATGGCAATTTGAGAAAGAAGACCGCCCGAACTTTCTTAGACTTTTGGGAATGTTTATCTGTTTTATTTCCATTCGTGAAAAAGCAAAATCACCAATCTCCTGAATACTTTCTGGAAGAATGATGCGGCGAAGTGGCAAATAAATAACCCCCTGATACGCTCTCGGGTCATCAACGGCTTGCTTTTCAACTTTATAAAGTGCACGCGTAGGTATCTTATTATTTTCTATTTGCGCATGTTCCAAATTTAATACAGTTAACTTCCCCTCAAAGCTGCATTCCCACATGGTTGTAAAGTCTGCTCCATTTATTGGACCGTGCACAACTAAAGAATCTATTTTGTCCCATTTATCACCCAAAACTTGCTTCAACTCTCCGCACTTGCTCACATTAGCATCAAAAAAATGGACTTGTCCATACATCTTTTGTGAACAGGCAAATACGAGAGGTAGCAACAAAAGTATTATTTTTTTCTGCATAATTAAATTATTTGTGTTACTATTAATGATTCTTTTATACTTGCAGGTACAATATCCTTTGGAGACAAGGTATCTAAATGCAAGTTGTATATTGTTCTCTCTTCTTCAAATGACCTAATTTGCAAATATATATAAAAAACAACAACATTCAAAATTTTTAGTTATTTTCTTTAATTTTATCATTTCTTTTTTGCGATTTTCTTAATTGGATTTATCCAAATAGCCTATTAGGCGTAAGAGAGTATCATAGTAGTCAGAACAGAAAAATAATCAAATTGCATGTGGGGAAAATTTATAATAAGAAAATATTTTTTTGTAATAACAAAATAAAAATCTATAATAAAAAGAATGGGAAACTATAATAACAATATTTTAGGACATAACAATACAGAAGAACTACCTTTATTTTGAAAGGACTTGGGGTAAAAACTTTATTCAGTTTTGGATACACCAAGAAAAATAACCTTTTCCAATAAACAATGACCTCTAATCTACAAAATTCCAATCCGCGACACTTCGATTTAATTTTCCAATAAGTATCTGGAATAATATATTGGTAATTAATGATGAGATGCCTACTTAGTCTTTAAATTGTTTATTGCTTATAGTGTCTATTCGTCAGTGGAAACCGTTTGAACGGTTATGTCGTTATTACGTTTCTTTGCAAACCGACTGATGCTTAGCAACATGCCAATGTAGACGCAATTAATGATGGTTGAAGTTCCACCTTTACTAATAAGTGGTAGTGGCTGCCCGGTAACAGGAGCTAAGCCTACTGCTACTGCCATATTAAAGAGTGCCTGTGTAACCAACAGGAATGCTATGCCCATTGCAAGAAATGCAGGGAACGAATTTTCGCATCGGCTTGCAATCTTCCCAGCCCGCATTAGAATAACAATATACAAGAAAGCAACGAAGACGGCACCTATGATGCCCATTTCTTCAATGATAATAGCATAAATAAAATCGGAGAAAGCCTGCGAAAGGAAATCGCGTTCGTTAGAATTGCCAGGACCTTTGCCCACTATGTTCGATGAAGCTATAGCAATGTTGGCGTGTCCAACTTGTCCATCTTTGTCGAGGTCATAGTCTTTTGGTGCTACATATTTATTGTCTAAGAACTTATTGATACGTGCCTTCCATGTATCGGCACGGTGGAACAGTTTAGCAAAGAAGCCAGCATCGGTATTCTCTTCCGTGTCTATGGTTTGTTCGGTAAGATTTTGTTTTGGTGGATTGTCTTCTTTGTCGGTACCTACAGCCATAACCAACACAAGTGCGAAGACCAATAACAGCGCACCAACTCCCAATAGTTTTCCAATCTGCTTTAGCGGTACACGCCCCACAAACATCATTAAAAGAACGGTTAAAGCAGCCAACATAGCCGTGGAGAGATTTTCGAAACTGATTGGAATGATGATGATGGCAGATAAAATTAATATGTATTTGAAAGCCTTTCTGGCTGCTCCATTTTCGGTTTGCATTGCACTTAGAATCTGTGCGACGGCTAAGACCAAGGCGCCTTTACCCAGTTCGGACGGTTGAAACTGTATTCCCATAATCTCTATCCAGCGACTTGCACCATTAGTAACGCCACCAGTAAGCCACACCACTATTAAAAGAAAGAACGAAAAGCCTAACGCAGGTAATGTGGCTATCTTGAAATAGCGACACTTTGTGTTCATCACAAGAATCATTGTGAAGAACCCTAAAACAAGCATTCCAACATGCTTTAATAGTGGTGCCCAATAGTTTCCACCTTTGTATGAGAGTGTACTTGAGGCAGAATATACCTCAACAATGCTAACCATACAAAGGATAAAGAAAACCATCCAAATAACTTTGTCTCCTTTGAAGATATTGTTAAGGGACTTTAGGTTCATTTCTAACGTTTTTGAAGTTGTAAAATATAAAGATTAATGTGTATAATGTTGTTGTGCACTTATAAAGCATGGACGAGAGATTTGAATTGTTCGCCGCGGTCTTCCATGTTCTTAAACAAGTCGAAACTTGCGCAACATGGACTTAACAGTACTGTGTCGCCAGGTTTTGCCATAGCGTAACAGGCCTTGACACAATCTTTCATTGAGTGAGTATCGTGTACAGGAATGCCCAATTCATCGAAATTATCGTGCAATTTCTTGTTGTCTGCGCCGAGATATACCAAACCTACGCATTTCTCTTTTATCAGGTCTTTTATTGGATTATAATCGTTGCCCTTGTCTTTTCCACCGATAATAAGAATTGTTGGTGTCTTCATACTTTCTAACGCATACCAACAAGCATCTACATTAGTCGCCTTTGAATCGTTGATATATTGTACACCGGCAACCTTACATACTTTTTCTAAGCGATGTTCTACGCCGGGAAAATCGCTTAAACTTTTGCGAATATTCTCTTTTTTTATACCACTGATATTCGATGCAATGCCGGCAGCCAAAGAGTTGTATATGTTGTGTTTACCCGTAAGCGACAATTCTTCTTGCTCCATATTGAACGGGGTAGGCTGTTCGAGTGTGTATTGTCCTTCTTCAATATATCCGATACTTCCTTTTTCTTTGAGTTCAGAGAAAGGATATTGTACTGCTTTTACATCAAACTTCTCCAGTTCTTTCTTGATTACTGGGTCATCGTTCCAATAAATAAAGCTGTCTTCGTGCGTTTGATTTTGAATGATACGCATTTTTGCATCGGCATATTTCTCAAACTTATTGTCGTAACGGTCTAAATGGTCGGGGGTGATGTTCAGTAAAATAGCGATATTTGCGCGGAAATCATACATGTTGTCGAGCTGGAAACTACTGAGTTCTATTACATAATACTCATGTGGTTCTTCTGCAATTTGCAATGCCAAACTTCTACCTATATTTCCTGCTAAGCCGACATCGTATCCTGCATCTTTAAAAATGTGGTAAATAAGGCTTGTAGTGGTTGTCTTGCCATTACTCCCTGTTATACAAATCATTTTGGAATGGGTGTATCTGCCTGCAAATTCAATTTCACTTATAATGTGCGTACCCTGCTCGATTAGTTTTTTCACCATGGGAGCTTCTTTCGGAATGCCGGGACTTTTTATAACCTCTTCGGCATTCAGAATTTTGCTTTCCGTGTGTTGTCCCTCTTCCCATTCTATATTGTGGGCGTTGAGCAGTGTCTTGTATTTATTTTTGATGGCAGACATATCTGAAACAAAAACCTCGAAGCCTTTTGCTTTTGCCAATACGGCTGCACCTGCGCCGCTTTCACCTGCTCCTAATACAACAATTCTTTTCATATTATTCTTCTTTTATTGTCGTTTGCAAGGATGTTGCCCTTGCGATTGTATTGTTTTGGTTGTACTTTCTCGCCGTTATCTTATCTTCAGGGTAATGATGGTCAGTGCTGCTAAGATAATGGTTACTATCCAGAAACGAATAGTAATCTTGCTTTCGTGCACTGGCGTATGAGGAGTCTTGATGAGATATTTACATTCAGGATCTAATTGATTATCTTGTGTTCTAAAGCTGTCATGAATGGGCGTACGTTTAAAGATGCGTTGTTTTACACCCTTGTGTTTGCCTAATTTGAAGTAATAGACCTGCATTATCACACTTAAACTCTCCATAAAGAAGATACCACATAAGATTGGTAACAGTAATTCTTTGTGAATGATAATGGCACCCACAGCAATAATACCACCGATGGTAAGACTCCCTGTATCGCCCATGAACACTTGTGCCGGATAAGCATTGTACCAAAGAAAACCAATTAGAGCACCAATGAAAGCCATAAAGAAAACAACTAACTCCTCGGAGCCTGGAATATACATTATGTTTAAATAGGCTGCATATTCTATATGGCTGCTGACGTAAGCTAAAATTCCTAATGCCACACCTATAATGGCAGAGTTCCCGGCACACATTCCGTCCATTCCATCGTTCAAATTGGCTCCGTTTGAAACGGCAGTTACAACGAAGATAGTCATAAAAACAAACAAAATCCAGCCTGCTGCCGTTTTGTATTTGCCACAAAACGACATAATTTCGGAATAGTCAAGGTTATGGTTTTTAATGAATGGAATGGTAGTCTTAAGCGTCTTTTCTGCCTCTTTCCCATGTTTCACTACGATTTCTTTCCCATTATCGTTGTGCATTTCCAAGTTGATATTTGACTTAACATCTGGAGATGCCCATAGAACTAAGCCCACAATCAGTCCGATGGTAAATTGTCCGACTATCTTGTATTTACCTTTCAGTCCTTCTTTATTATGTCTGAAGATTTTAATGAAATCGTCCATTCCACCGAGAAATCCAAGCCAAATCGTAGTAATCACCATTAAGATGAGATAAATGTTACGTAAACGACCTAAAAGCAATACAGGAATAAGCAATGCGACAATAATAATTATACCGCCCATCGATGGAACACCTATCTTCTTTACACCGAATGGGTCGATACTTGCATCACGCTGCACCTCTGTAATCTGCTTTCTTTTCAGATACTTTATAAATCTCTCGCCAAACCATGCAGAGATTACCAAGGCAAAAATCATTGCCATTATTGCCCGAAAGCTAATATACCCCCAAAGATGGGAACCACTGATGCCGAACTGGTCGAGCCAACGAAAGATGTAGTATAACATAATGTATTTATTTTAAGATAGGCTTTTGTTCGCCCAATTAACCATGTGTTTGTAATCCGAAAATCTCACGCACCACTTCGTGATCATCAAAATGATGTTTTACACCGTTTATTTCTTGGTAAGTCTCATGTCCCTTGCCAGCAATAAGAATAACATCGCCTTTTTGTGCCATCATGCAAGCCGTGCGGATAGCTTCTTTTCTATCTACAATAGAAATAACTTTCTTCTTTTGCGCACTATCGAGTCCTACCAACATATCATCAATGATAGACTGAGGGTCTTCATTGCGTGGATTATCGCTTGTAAGAATAACTTTATCGCTATGTTTTACAGCTTCAAGTGCCATAAGTGGTCGTTTTCCCTTATCACGATTACCACCCGCACCACAAACTGTAATAACATGTCCTCCTTTTCCTTCAAGAACTTCATGTATAGCCAGTAAAGTATTTTCTAAAGCATCGGGTGTATGCGCATAATCTACAATTGCTGTATAACCATCGGGCGAAGAAATAGGTTCTAATCGTCCGTTTACACTTTTCAATGTACTAAGTGCAACTAAAATATCCTCAGCTTTCTTTCCTAACATTATTGCGGTTCCGTAAACTGCCAATAAATTGCTTACATTAAACTTGCCAATGAACTGTACGCCTACTTCTTTTCCGTCTATTTCAAGGTACATTCCTTCGAAATGGCATTCTAAAATGTGAGCACGGAAGTCCGCCATACGCTTAATAGAATACGTTTTTATTTGCGCCTTACAGTTCTGTACCATTATCATGCCGTTTTTATCGTCGGCATTGGTAATGGCAAATGCGTCTTTATCCAAGTCGTCGAAGAACATCTTCTTTGCATTGCGATAATTCTCAAACGTTTTGTGATAATCTAAATGGTCGCGTGTTAGGTTTGTGAATATTCCGCCTGTAAATTTCAATCCTCCAATACGACGCTGATGAATAGCATGGCTCGAACATTCCATAAAAGCATATTCGCAACCTTCTGCAACCATTCTTGCAAGTAATTCGTTTAATTCTATTGGATCTGGAGTTGTATGATCTGCCGGTATAGCTTTATCGTCAATGTAATTGCATACGGTAGAAAGCAGCCCGACTTTATATCCAAATTTGCGAAACATATTATATAATAAGGTGGCAACGGTTGTTTTTCCGTTTGTACCAGTTACTCCAACAAGTTTTAGATGACGAGATGGGTCTCCATAAAACATAGTTGCAACCTTGCCAACCGAATCTTCTGTCGATTTAACTTTTATATAGGTAACATTGTCTCCAATAGGTTCTTCTGGCATATCTTCCAATAAGATAGCAGTAGCACCTAACTCTATTGCTTTCTTTATGAATTTATGCCCGTCAGTTTGAGTACCTTTTATGGCAACAAACATTTGTCCTTGTTCTATTTTGCGACTATCGATATTGATACCTTTAATATCTATGTCTGTATTACCAGTTATGCTTAATGGCTTTACATATTTAAGCAAATCGTTTAACCTCATATATCTTGTTTCTTTTTTATTTATTTTTACTTATTGGCATATTCATTAAGAATTTATGCAAAACGAAGTTTACAAACCATACCTTGTTTTATTTTTTCACCTGGTACAAGCGATTGTTCTATCACTCTGCCACGTCCAGACATTATAACTTTTATACCACAGTTTTCTAACAAGTATATCGCATCGCGTGCTCCCATATTGTGTACGTCAGGAACATATCGTTTATTAATATTCTTTTCTTCCGAGAGTGTTATTCCGTTCTTACCTGTTTTTGCAAATCCCCAAATGTTATTGCCGAATGGATAGGCACCATTCCATCCGTTTTTAACATTAAAACCGAGAGAAGAAAGCACATAATCGGTTGCTAAAAGATTGCCACTCTTTACCAATGGAATAAGCGATGCTGAAGAGTCTCTTGCATCAGACACATTCAGCTTTAAGTTCTGTGCCATTATACCTTCTGCGATATTATGAAAAACAACACCGCTCATTCCACCTCCCGATGCAGGTAAGCCAGACTTTTGTATACATACAATGCAACTATATCGTGGTGCGTCGGCAGGAAAAAAACCTGCAAAACTCAATAAATAGTCAGTTACTCCAGTCTTGTATCCTGCTACACCTTTCGACATCTGTGCTGTACCAGTCTTACCTGCTACGGAAAATTTATCGGAACCAGCCTTTTTTCCTAACCCTTCTGATACTACTTCTGTCAGTATCCTACGTATCTGTGTAATGGTTGATTCCTTTGCAATTCGTTCGCGTTGTATTATCGGAGGATATTCAACTAATGCAGTTCCATCTTTCACAACTTTCTTAACAAAGCGCGGGCGCATCATTTTTCCACCATTTGCGATTGCATTGTAGAAAGTTAATGTAGAAATCGGAGGAACTTGCGTCTCATATCCAATACTCATCCACGGTAAAGCTGTATTGCTCCAATTGATATATTGACCATGTTTATTTTTCTTCGGCATACGAATCTTAGCCGGAGAATAGCCCGTGATAGGAATTTGCAAGTCATCGGCTAAACCTAAATTGTAGATTCCTTGTACGAACTTCTCTGGATTTTTATGGTAGAAAGTGTCTATAATTCGGCTTACACCAATATTGGAACTATACTTCAGGCACCATGGTAATGTTAATGTTCCGTAGCCTCCACGTCTCCAGTTGTGGTCTTTCATATCTCGCCCGTACATAGTCCATACACCACCACCAGTTTCTACAGTGTACATTGTGTCTACCACATTATCGTCGAGCGCAACCATCATAGATGCAGTTTTGAAAACAGACCCTGGTTCGAGCAAATCGCTTACGGCATGGTTCTTGATTTCTCGGTATTGCCCATCTTCGCATTTATCAAGATTTACGATAGCTTTGACGTCTCCTGTCGCAACTTCCATAACAATGGCTACGCCTACGTTACCATTTATCTCTTGTAATTCGTTGAGCAACGCCCTTTCGGCTAAGTCTTGAATGCCAACATCTATGGTTGTAACAATATCAGAACCATCAACTGGTGGAATTTCTGTAATGCTAAGATATTTATTACGGATTTTCCGACGATTTTCTATACCATTTGTTCCTCGCAGAATACTGTCAAACGAAAGTTCCAATCCACATCGGGCTACATCTTTTGAACCATAAAGATCGCCAACAGTACGTTGCGCAAGAGAACCAAATGGACGTCTGCGTGCATTAAATTCTTCTTCGTGGAATCCACTTTTAAATTTATTGTACTTAAAGACAGGAAGTTTCTTAACCTCCTTATATGTGTTATAATCGATACGATTTTTCCAAATAGGGAAATGTCGTCTTTCTTCTTTTAATCCATTTAGCAGGTCTTGTTTAAACTTTCCTGCAGTTTTCTCTGGGAAAAGTTCATTTAAGCCTTTACAAATGTAATTTATACTGTCAACAAAAGCAGTATCTTTCCCTGACTCTTTAAGTGTTTTAAAATCGATGTATATTTTAAATTCCGGCAACGAACTAGCCATAAGTTCTCCATCAGAACTTAGTATGTTGCCACGTGTAGGCAAAATAGGTACATTATCTTTCTTCTGTTTTGCTGCGACTTCTAACCAGTAATTCTTTTGAACAATCATAATGTATACAGACTTCGCAACAACAGCTATGGCAATAAGGCTCATAACAAGTGCTATGAGCGAATATCGTGGCATAATATTTTTACTGTTAAACTTGCTCATTATCTTTTATTTTGCTGGTACGTTAATGATAAATGGAGGACGTGATGGAATTTTTAAAATGCTGTCTTTGTTTGTTTTCAGAATTTCTAATACATGACTTTCCCGCGAACGTTCTGTTAGTTGGCTGCTGCTCGATAAAGCTCTATATTTTGCATCTGACAGTTCTGTTTGAAGTCTATCTATCTCTATTAAATCTTTCTGAACACTATAGCGATTTGATATATAGATAATAATGAAAAATACAATAAGCACAATGAGACCAATATTGTTTCTTAAGAAATGGGCAGAAAAAATATCTCCACCAAGTATTTTCTTTAAGGTGAAGTTGCTTGCAAGTGGTCGTTCGTCTTCTCGTGCTTGGTCTTCAATTGCATTTTTCAATATCTGCTCTTCCTCTTCTATTTTAGAATTTATAGCCTTTTCTTTTTTCTCAAAATTCTTTTTCCTTTTTGAGTCTTTATCATCTTTAATGTTCCTGTCGTATGAGTCTTTTGTAATTTCTAATTCTATCTCAGAGCCATTCATTGCTACAGAATCAGCAGTCTGATCAGATAATATCTTTATCTCATCAGTCTCGTCTTTCTGACGTTCTCTTATTGTGAAGATGGGTTTTGCCCCAACTTCTGGCGTCTCGTTATTTTCTGTAAGTTTGTCGTTCATTTATCTTTTTTCTGCTATTCTTAGTTTTGCGCTGCGACTTCGTGAATTTCTCTCTTGCTCTTCGTTGCTTGGTACTATCACCTTATTATTTATTAATTTAAATGGTGCATTGATATGTCCAAAAAAGTCTTGTTCTATCTTACCTTCAATATTTCCCGATTTCATCACATTCTTCACGAGCCGATCTTCTAATGAATGGTAAGTAATAATGGCAATTCTACCACCAGGCTTCAATACTTCTGACGCACTGTTTAGCATTTCTTTCAAGGCAATCATTTCTTGATTAACCTCTATGCGTAAAGCCTGAAATAGTTTAGCCATCTCTTTTTTCTCTCGCTCTCGCTTAAAAAGAGGTTCAACAACGGATTGAAGATCCCTTGTTGTAAGTATAGGTGCTTTCTCCCTGCTGTTTACAATCGCTGCAGCAACCTTATACGAATTTTTAATTTCTCCATAAAGATAAAACATATCAGCAAGTTGCTGCTCGTCGTATTCTTGTAAAATGTCTGCCGCAGTCTTTTGTGCCCGTATGTTCATACGCATATCAAGTGGAGCATTAAAGCGGAAAGAAAATCCTCTGAATTCATCGTCGAGATGATGACTGCTAACTCCCAGGTCTCCTAATAATCCATCTATTTGTTTTACGCCATAATAGCGTAGCCAATTAGCAAGATATCTGAAGTTAGAACGTACGAATGTAAAGTTTTCTGGTTTCTTGCCATCACTGTTCAGTTCGTAAATATTCCGTTCAGCATCGGCATCTTGGTCGAAGCTATATAAGTGTCCGTTCTTGCTTAGACGCGAAAGAATTTCTTTGCTATGTCCACCACCACCAAAAGTAATGTCTACATAGATGCCATTTGGATTGATGTTCAAACCATTAACACTCTCGTAAAGCAAAACTGGAACATGATATGTCTCAGCGGTTTTAACCATCTCTTTCTAGATTATTTTTCTGTGATGAGTGCCTTTGTCCTTCCCGAATCTCCCATAATAGTTTCTAATGCTTCGCTAAAATCGTCTGGGGCAAGGAACGCCCCTTCGTCTTCGTTGTTCCAAATCTCAATGCAGTCGTCCATGCCAATGAATTTGATTTGTTGGTTGATGTTAGCCATTTTTAAATATCGTTTTGGTATCAGGAAACGACCATTTCCATCAAGCACGATAGTTTCAACATCCGATACAAATTGACGATATACCATCTGGTCGCGTTTGTTCCAACGATTTAGATGATTACGGAGATTATCGAGCATTTTATTCCACACAGACTGAGGGTAGATAACCAGGCAAGGTTGGAAAACATCTTTCTTCATAATCAACGATTCTTCGCCAGATGTATTCAAAATCTTGCGGAAAGTGGCTGGTAAAAAGGCTCTCCCCTTAGTATCAGTCTTGGCTTCTATACTCCCTAAAAATCGCATGCGTACTTTTTATATCTAAAATCCGCCCCAAAGTTAAGCAAAATTCCCCACATTCCACCCCTTTGCTCCACAAACTTTGTCCCATTCTCTTATTTTTAATATATTTAACGTAAGTGTATTGTATCTGGAAAGCTGAGACGCAATCTGTTTGTTTGTATTTTAATACAGAAATTAATACTATAAGATATTTTTTTTATAAAAAAGTGGGCTATGTCAAAAGGTTTAATTACATTTGCATTCGATTTGAGAACTCGAAGAACTTAGGAAGCACATAGAGACACAGTATGGAAAAGACCATTGATATCCAAAAGATATTGTACGGGAAGATGGGTTCAAAGGCAAAGTTTGTTCCTCGTTTTCTGATTAATTGGATTAGAAATCTTATCCACGAAGACGAGGTTAATCAATTTCTATGGGAGAATAGAGATAAAACTGGTACAGAATGGCTTACCGAATGTGTACACTATCTGCAAATGACACTCGAAATAGAAGGCTTAGAGAATTTACCCGATAAAGGCGATGGTAAACTTTATACTTTTGTCTCTAATCACCCTCTTGGCGGACAAGATGGGGTTGCATTAGGTTCTATCATTGGTAAGCATTACGATGGAAAATTTCGTTATCTTGTTAACGACCTTCTGTTGAATTTACCAGGTCTTCAACCTGTTAGCATTGGAATAAACAAGACGGGCAAACAAAGTAGAGACTTTCCTCGCATGGTAGAAGCGGGATTTAGTAGCAACAACCACATGTTAATGTTCCCTGCGGGATTGAATAGTAGAAAGCAAAATGGTGTGATTTCTGATTTGCCTTGGAAAAAAACATTTATAACGAAGAGTGTAGAGTACCACAGAGATGTAGTGCCTATCCATTTTAGTGGGCAGAACTCTGAACGATTTTATAGAATAGCCCATTTCAGCGATAAATACATAAAGAAAGTAAATCTTGCAATGTTCTTTTTAGTCGATGAAATGTATAAGAATGTTGGTAAAACCTTTCGAGTTAGTTTTGGAAAACCTATTCCATGGCAAACTTTCGATGATAGGAAAACACCAATAGAATGGGCACAATTCGTAAGAAACAAAGTATATGAACTTTAAAAGTCCATTTGTTCTAAAATAGTGCGAAATGAGCGATGCTACAAAAGCAATGATATGAAGGAAGAAGAAATTATCCAGCCGGTCAGTAAAGAACTTTTAAAAAGCGAACTTACTCCCGACAGATTACTGAGAGTTACAAATAAAAGTCATAATGACATATATGTGTTCTCGGCAATCGATGCGCCAAATTTAATGGACGAAGTAGGAAGGTTGCGCGAAGAAGCTTTTCGGAATGCCGGTGGAGGTACAGGAAAAGCTAAGGATATCGATGAATTTGATTTAATGCCAGATTGTTGCAAACAACTTATAGTCTGGAATCCTGATAATGAAGAGATTATTGGTGGTTATCGATATGTATTTGGTGCTGATTGGAAACTTGGAAAAGACGGGCAGCCTATTCTTGCTACCAGCCACATGTTTCATTTTTCTGATAAGTTCCTGAAAGAATATGCTCCTTATACCGTTGAACTGGGGCGTTCTTTTGTATCTTTGGGTTACCAGAATGTTCGTGAAAACTCTAAAAGTATTTTCGCTCTCGATAATCTTTGGGACGGATTAGGTGCACTTACCGTCTTAAATCCAAATTGTAAATACTTCTTTGGAAAAGTAACTATGTATCCATCGTATATTCGTAGAGGACGTGATATGATACTTTACTTTCTAAAAAAGTTTTTCGATGATAAGGAAAATCTTATTATTCCGATAAAACCGCTTAAAATAGAAACTCCATCTTCCGAATTCGAGTCATTGTTTAATGCTTCCTCTTTCAAAGAAAACTATCGCATATTAAACAGAGAAATTCGTAAGTTAGGTTTCAATATTCCTCCTTTGGTAAATGCCTATATGAATCTTTCTCCTACAATGAAACTTTTTGGAACAGGCATAAATAATGGGTTTGGAGATGTAGAAGAGACAGGTATTCTTATTGCCGTTGACGAAATATTCGAGGAAAAACGTGTACGGCATATTGAAAGTTTTGTAAACGCTCACCCCGAAGCTCTCAATATAACCAGTGGAGCAAATAATCTAATCTATAAAGAAAAGGATAGTAACTCTGATTTCGATAAATAAAAATTAGGAATTTATCGTTTCGCTCATTTATATTTTATTCAGCGAGAAAATAGAATTGCGTTTTTATTCGGCTGACGATGATTAATAAGTACAGGAAACCATGTCTTTTTTCCTCATCTTGTTATATACATTTTTTCTTGCGGAAGAATGTTTTATTATCTTTATGACAAGAGCATTCAGTGCGAATTATATAGTCCTAAAAACTTTAATTACAAATCCCCGAAATTTTAATTATAATTTTTGATTTTATAATTAAAATTTCGGGGATTTGTAATAAGAACTTTTCTTCCACTTCCTCGATGGTGTTTTCCTTTGTTGTTTGTTTTGTTTTTCGTGAATATTTTGTTCCGAAAACTTCAAGGGAAAACTCCTTTCAATTTATCTTCTTTGGGGAAGGATTATTTAGTGCGGTTTTATCGAATAAATAAGAGCTCTCTATATTTGGGCAACGTCCACATTTCGTCGCTTACAATCAGCTCGAGTTTATCTATCTGATAACGTATTTTCTCCATCTGTGGAACAATGTCATCGTGATAAGCAATGGCTTTCTCTCGCTGACTATCTATCTTGTTTGCAACTTTTCTTGCCTCGATAAGTTCATCAACTCCTGTCTCTATGGTCTGAATGCGTTCTGCTATTTCTTTTAAAATCTTAATATTACGTTTGGTTATGCGTTCGCCTTCCTCTTTTCCAAAGATGTTTATCATGGAGCTTACGTTCTTTGCCAATCTGCTTTGGTAGTGAGTAACAACAGGAATGATGTGGTTCATTGCCAAATCGCCCATGACGCGTGCTTCTATCTGTATTTTCTTTGTATAGGTTTCCCATTTTACTTCGTTGCGCGCCTCTAATTCGCTACGAGTCATTACGTTCATTTGCTCGAACATTCGTACGGAATCATCGTGTAAATAGGCATCGAAACATACAGGGCAACTTGCTTCACAATCCAAACCTCTTTTTGCTGCTTCTTCTTTCCATTCTTCACTATAACCATTTCCATCGAAATGTATAGGTTTGCAAATCTTAATATCTTCGCGAACAACTTCTATAATAGCACTTGTCTGGTCTTCTCCCTGACTGATTAGTGCATCTACACGTTGTTTAAAGTTTGTCAGAGCTTCTGCAACAGCAGTATTCAAGACAATAAGTGCCGACGCACAATTGGCTTCTGAACCTACAGCACGCAGCTCGAACCTATTTCCGGTGAAAGCAAATGGCGAAGTACGGTTGCGGTCGGTATTATCTATCAACAATTCTGGAATTTCAGGAATGTCGAGTTGCATTCCTTGTTTTCCTTTCATGCTGAACAAATTCTTTTTATCGGCTTTTTCTATATGTTCCAACAAATCGGAAATTTGCTTACCAAGGAATGATGATATTATGGCTGGTGGTGCTTCATTCGCTCCCAAACGATGGTCGTTTGTAGCACTCATGACCGATGCCTTTAATACACCATTATGTTTATAAACTCCCATTAAAGTCTCTACAACGAATACGACGAAGCGTAGATTATCGTTTGCATTTTTGCCATTTTTGTGTAATAAAATTCCTGTATCGGTAGATAAGCTCCAGTTATTATGTTTTCCTGAGCCATTAATACCGGCAAAAGGTTTCTCGTGCAGTAGCACGCGGAAACCATGGCGATGTGCAACTTTCTTCATGACTGCCATTAATAGCATGTTATGGTCTACGGCTAAGTTGCACTCTTCAAAGATAGGTGCAAGCTCAAATTGTCCCGGTGCAACCTCGTTATGGCGAGTTTTAACAGGAATTCCGAGTTCCAATGCACGTATTTCGAGTTCTTTCATGAATGCTTGCACACGTTCAGGGATAGTCCCGAAGTAATGGTCTTCCATTTGCTGGTTTTTAGCAGAATCGTGTCCCATTAATGTCCTGCCAGTCAGCATAAGATCAGGACGGGCAAAATAAAGATCCTCATCGACCAAGAAGTATTCTTGTTCCCAACCTAAATTTGTATGGACCTTTTTTACATCGGAATAGAAATACTGGCAGACTTCTTTGGCTGCATTATCTACCGCACGTAAAGAACGTAGCAATGGTGCTTTATAGTCGAGCGATTCTCCTGTGTATGAAATAAAAATTGTAGGGATACAAAGGGTGTCGTCTATGATGAAAACCGGACTTGTTGGATCCCAAGCCGAATAACCTCGTGCTTCAAATGTGTTGCGAATACCACCAGATGGAAAAGAGCTGGCGTCAGGTTCTTGTTGTACAAGTAATTTTCCTGAAAATTCTTCAATCATTCCGCCTTTACCATCAGGTTCTATAAACGAATCATGTTTTTCTGCGGTCCCTTCTGTTAATGGTTGAAACCAATGCGTATAATGTGTGACACCATTATCTTCCGCCCATTTTTTCATTCCGTTGGCTACGCCATCAGCAATGGAACGGTCAAGACGTTCGCCATTTTCCATAACATCCATCATTTTGTTGAAAATGTCTATCGGAAGATATTTAAACATCTTTTCGCGGTTAAACACATATTTTCCGAATAATCCTGATGGACGCTGCTCTTTTGGAATTTCTAACTCTACGGGACGTTTTCTAAAAGCCTCTTTTACTACCTCAAATCTTAAGTTATCCATACTTATTTTTCTTTAGCAAGTCATTATGATGCAAAAATAACCATTTAGTCGGAGTTTGCAAAATAATTATAATATTTTGATGGCTTTTTATAATAGAAAATAAGATAGGTCATTTTTATTTATTGTTCTTTGTATAAAAGAGGCGGTAGTTATATAATCTTTAAGAGTGTTCCTGCAATATGGGGTAGACTATATTTCGTTTTGGCTGGAGTGTGTTGTATATGTAATTTTGCTTCTACAAAATTTATATGATTTTCCATTATATATATTAATGTGTATTACTCTTCATTCTATTTTCTGAATTATAATTTTGGATAAAAAAATAGCCTATATTTACTCACGCAAACATAGGCCTTGCCACTTAACTAAATAACTCAAAAAATTACTTGACTCAATTCTCATCAGTGCATCTTCTCACGAAGACATACTAACTAACATTTGTTTGACTATTAACTTACTAATAACTATTTTGTATATTTGTAATCAAGATTTATCTCATAAGATAGTGCAAAGGTATAGATAAAAAAAAGTATTACCAACTATTTAGACGTCTTTTTTTATGGAATTATGAAATTTTATGACTATAATTTTGACTCAAACGATGTTTTTGTTCTCTATTTCTAATAATATAGCTGCATTTACCATTATTTACTATCTTCTAATGCTGATATGTTCTCTTTTTCTTGTAACCTTTGTGGAATATCTATGACAAAAGTATTATTATATGAAGGCTTTTTAGATGTTTCGAGACGTTTACGTGTAGATGATTTCACCTTGTTACAAGGGCTTTTAAGTACAAAAGACAATTATTTTGTCTTTTCTTTCTCCGCCAAAACTAAAGTAATATCGTTGTAAGTTACATCGGGCGGGCATGCATCTTTAATATATTTTATACCTTCGTTGGGCGGAAGATTATTTGCTATGTGCCGAATGGTTGTTATTTTCTTTTCTTCTACAAAGTCGGTGGCTTGTAAATCACCACTTCTGACATACTTTGCAATATGATTTACGATAGTCTGCAGCGTTAGACCGCGTTCTTTAGCAATGGCTTTTAGGTTCATTCCTGCCTTATAAAGTTTGTAGCTTATGGTATGTGTGGCTTCTTTTTCCTTTTTATCAGCCTTTGTTTTACGTTTTTTATTGCGTTGTTTTGCTACATTTTCATCGCCCATTGATATTAAAATAGCCTCTTGTTTGCATTTAAGATAATGACTTGTGCTAAAGTCTTCCGTCATCATATCTTCCAACAACAATAATTTTGCTATTCTATTTTGTTCAAGATCAGTAATATTGTTGTCTATGCGTTTAATTGCTTCTTTGTTTTTACTTTCAATTCCTTTGGTTTGTTCTATCTGTTCTGGAAATATATTCGAAAGCTCATTGTAAAAATATTGTGCACTGTTCTTTATTCTATTTAGAAATTCTGGATTATGTAGTTCTGCTGTTGGAATACCTTTTATGAATAGTGTCCATTTCGTAGAAACGTTGAGAATGCGTTTTTGTAAATCTGTAAGTGTTGTTTGATGAAGTGCAATTAGTTTGGCGTGCTTATGAAAATACTCTACTAAAGTTCTAAAAAGAGCTGATTCGGCAGTAAATATTTCGTTAAAGTTGAACAATTCCAGCAGCATCAACCTGTAATATTCTTCTTTTAGCAATGGTAAATTCTTGATGCTTTCAACAGCCCGCATATTTTGTTGAGCAATATAGCTATCTACTCTTGCATCGTTGATAACTGCATTTTTGTTTAGTGTTGAAGCTAACACTAAACCTTCTAACGAACGGCATCTACTTAATGCAACATAAACTTGTCCAGATGCAAAAGCTTGTTGTGCATCTATTATTGCATGTTCAAAAGTAAGTCCTTGGCTTTTATGAATGGTGATAGCCCATGCCAATCGTAATGGATATTGTGTGAAAGTACCCAAGACTTCGCCTTCTATTTGTTTGGTTTGTTCGTTGAGCGTGTAGCGCGTGTTTTCCCAAGTTTGTGGTTCAACTTCTATTGCTTCGTCCTCGTTTGGACAAGTTACTACGATTTTCTCTTTATCAATATAAGTAATTCTCCCAATTTTGCCGTTATAATATCTTTCGGAACGGTCGTTGTGTATAAACATTACTTGTGCGCCACACTTTAATGTCAATTCATAGTCGGCTGGATAACTATTTTCGGGAAACTGTCCTTCTGTTCGTGCGCAAAATTTATATGCTTTCTCTTTAATCTGTTCTAATTGTCTATCGTTTATATTATCGGCAATGCGATTGTGAGTTGTCAGATGTATGTAATCGCTATTTTTGTCGGGATTGAAATTTGCCTGATAACGTTTATTTAAAATTTCAAAATCGTTGTCGGTTACATTGCCATTTCTAAAATGGTTCAATATGTTTATAAAAACTTCGTCTTGTTGTCTGAAAACTTTTGTCAGTTCTATTGTTACATATTGTGTACTTTGCAGTGCTTTGGAATCGAAGAAATAAGGTGTATTGTAATAGCGACTTAATAGTTTTTCTTCTTCCGGTTTCACTATAGGCGTAAGTTGTTGTAAATCTCCAATCATTAAAAGTTGCACTCCGCCAAATGGTTTGTTATGTTCTCTGAAGCGACGAAGTATTGAATCGATAGCATCGAGAATGTCAGCGCGCACCATACTTATCTCATCAATAATGAGCAAATCGAGCGTTCGCATAATTTGTCGTTTCTGTTTGCTATATTCAAAGCGTGGTTTTACCATACTTTCGGGAACGAAAGGCGACAGGGGGAGCTGGAAAAAGGAATGAATGGTTACACCATTCGCATTAATGGCAGCAACTCCAGTAGGTGCTACCACTATCATTCGTTTCGTGCTGTGTTGTTTTATTGCACGTAGAAAGGTTGTTTTTCCCGTGCCTGCCTTTCCTGTTAGGAAAATGCTGATGCCTGTGTGTTCTACAAAATCCCATGCATTGCGCAATTCGGTGTTCTTTTCCATTATTTTGTGGTATGGATATTATTCAGCAAATTTAAGAAAAAAGTATAAGAACAGCAAATTTGTATTGACGAAAATCAATTAAATTGATGAATGATAATAAAACAGCTAATATTGTTTATTCTCATCTTTATTTCTTGTCTAAAATGCGATATGCTTGTACCTTTGCACACGTAATAGGAAATAAGAACAGACCAAAGCATTCAAGATAATTCAATAGGTAAAAGGAAGAGGTAAAAGAGATTTTCAGGATTACATAATTTGGAATTGACAGGATAACAGGTCTGGAGAGGTAAAAAAGATAGTTGATTAGTTATTATTATAGAGTAAATAGTTTTAGTTAGTTGATGATTTGAGAAAGTAGAAAGGTGGTGTTTCGTGAAGCGAGGCGCCACCTTTCTGCATGTAAATTGCGAGTCGAAGAAATAATAATAATAAATTTTATTTTTCTAATTATAAAATTTTATCTTTTAATTAAAATTTTCGACGATTCTTATTAAAAAAAGATTGATGGTTATAAAGAGTGGAGCAGAAGTTAATTACGTTGATTTTTTAGCGTAATCAGTAGTAGTGAATATATTAAAAAAAAACGGACTTGCAATAGTTTATAGAGCCTAATTGCAAGTTCGTTTTTAGTTAGCTTTCATAGCTTTTCTCCATAACATAAGTCACCGGCATCGCCAAAGCCGGGAACAATATATTTGTGTTCGTTCAAGCCTTCGTCTATTGCACCGCACCAAATAGTAGTATTACTATCAGGAAAAGTCTTTTTTATATGTTCTATTCCTTCTGGAGATGCTATTACGCAAGCAACGTGAACATGCCGTGGCGTACCTTTAGACAGTATTGCCTTGTAGCCAAGTTCCATTGAACCACCTGTTGCCAACATCGGGTCGGCTATAATTAAAGTTTTACCATCTATATTAGGAGTTGCCAAATATTCTACGTGAATGCCCACTTCGTGGTGTTCCTTATCTTTATATTCCCTGTATGCACTTACGAAAGCGTTGCCTGCATGGTCGAAGATATTGAGGAAGCCATTGTGGAAAGGAAGTCCTGCGCGGAAGATGGTGGCGAGCACAATCTTGTCGGTAGGCACGTTTATTTTTGAAATGCCCAGCGGAGTCTGTATTTCCTTCGTTTCGTACTGAAGTGTTTTAGAGATTTCGAATGCTTCGAACTCTCCTATTCGCATTACGTTGTTGCGGAAGAGGAGACGGTTTCTCTGGTAGTCCTTGTCGCGGATTTCTGCCATGTACTGGTTTACAATGGAGTTCTGTTCCGAGAAGTTAATGATTTCCATTTTTTCTTTATTATAGTCGGTTATATAGGACGATAGTTTTTCATACGTCCAAAATTTCGGCAAAATTAAGAAATAAGTTTAGCATTTGCAACGTCTGAATAGCAAATATCTTTCAGCAATAATATTTTTTATATTCTTTAACCTTATAGCAATGTTATCGTTGCATTTTTTATATTTATGATTTTGCATTGCATCATAAAATTATTACCTTTGCGGTGTGTTTTTAAGGTAAAATTGTTACAAGATACGGATATTAATTTCAACATAATTTTATATTATAACAAATGGCAAAATTTGATAAGAGCGTACTTGCGAAGTACGGCATTACAGGTACAACAGAAGTACTTTACAATCCTTCTTACGAAGTATTGTTCAATGAAGAAACAAAAGAAGGTCTGAAAGGTTACGAGGTTGGTCAGGAAACAGAACTTGGTGCTATCAACGTAATGACGGGTATTTATACCGGTCGTTCTCCTAAGGATAAGTTCATCGTTGATGATGAAACTTCTCACGATACAGTATGGTGGGATTCAGAAGAATACCACAACGACAACCACCGCGCTACAAAAGAAGCATGGGCAGCTGTAAAGGACATCGCCAAGAAAGAACTTTCAAACAAGCGTTTGTTTGTAGTTGATGGTTTCTGCGGTACTCACAAGGATACACGTATGAAGATTCGCTTCATCATGGAGGTTGCCTGGCAGGCTCATTTCGTAACAAATATGTTCATTCGTCCAAAGAACGAGGCTGACTTCGATCAGGAACCAGACTTCGTTGTTTACAACGCTTCCAAGGCAAAAGTTGAGAACTGGAAAGAACTTGGCTTGCATTCAGAAACTGCTGTTGTATTCAACGTAACTTCTAAGGAGCAGGTTATCATCAACACTTGGTACGGTGGCGAAATGAAGAAGGGTATGTTCTCTATGATGAACTACTTCCTGCCATTGAAGGGTATAGCTGCCATGCACTGCTCAGCAAATACCGATATGAACGGCGAGAACACGGCAATCTTCTTTGGTCTCTCTGGTACGGGTAAGACCACACTGTCTACCGACCCTAAGCGTAAGCTTATTGGTGACGACGAACACGGCTGGGACGACAAGGGCGTGTTCAATTTCGAAGGCGGTTGCTATGCGAAAGTAATCAACCTCGACAAGGAATCAGAACCTGACATTTACGGTGCCATCACACGCGACGCTCTGTTGGAGAACGTAACAGTAGCTGCTGATGGCAAAATCAATTTCGCTGACAAATCAGTAACAGAAAACACTCGTGTTTCTTATCCTATCTACCACATCAAGAACATTCAGCGTCCAGAGTCTCAGGGTCCGGCTGCAAAGCAGGTAATCTTCCTTTCTGCTGATGCTTTCGGTGTGCTTCCTCCAGTATCAATTCTCGATTCTGAGCAGACAAAGTACTACTTCCTTTCTGGATTTACAGCTAAGTTGGCAGGTACGGAACGCGGCATCACAGAGCCTACTCCTACATTCTCTGCTTGCTTCGGTCAGGCTTTCTTGGAACTTCACCCAACAAAGTATGCTGAAGAACTGGTTAAGAAGATGCAGAAGAGCGGTGCCAAGGCTTACTTGGTGAACACGGGCTGGAACGGAACAGGCAAGCGTATCTCTATCAAGGATACACGCGGTATCATCGATGCTATTCTGAACCACTCTATCGACGCAGCTCCTACAAAGCAGATACCTTACTTCAACTTCACTGTTCCTACGAAGTTGGAAGGCGTTGCGACTGAAATCCTCGACCCACGCGATACATACGCTGATGCAGCACAGTGGGAAGAGAAGGCCAAAGACCTTGCTGGTCGCTTCATAAAGAACTTCAAGAAGTACGAAACGAACGAAGCCGGCAAGAAGCTCGTAGCAGCTGGTCCACAGCTCTAATATATATAAGGTGTAACGAACGGACATATATTAAGATGTAACGAAGGCACCTTATTAAAACTTTTAAACTCACCTTTGCGTATCGCGGAGGTGAGTTTTTTTGTGTCCAAAAGAATGCATTGCAACGAAAGCATTAGTTAGCGTGAGTCGGGCGAATTATCAATGCACGGGGTCATCGTGTTTCAATCTTCAGAATACCGCCATTCACGGGGTCAGAGAACAGCTGTGTCTATGTGCTCCAAAACGCCATTCGTCGTAACTCCGTTGCGACGATTGCCGTAACCCCGTTACGACGATTGCCGTAACCCCGAAGCGACGTTTGTCGTAACCCCGAAGCGATGATTGCCGTAACCCCGAAGCGATGATTGCCGTAACTCCGTTGCGATTTTAGGAGTTGTTCAGAAGCGTGTTGCCATCGAACCCACATCATTTTAATTTCATTGAACTGACACTATTTTTGTTAGAGTTTTGCAGAGGTCTCGGAACAGAAAAAGCCCACGATTGCAACGGCAATCGTGGGCTTTTGTATGATTGAATGTGTTATAGCACAAGTCTTACGCTTGCAAGACTTGCGCAACGGGTTTTATTTTGCCGGTGTCATCACCACTTCTACGTGGTTGCCGGCAGCGAGCAAGCCTTTCAGGAATGCTGCAATCTTCTCCGGAGTCAGGGCCTCAACGGCAGCCTTGTAGCCGGTTTGAATATCTACACCCAATGTGATATACTCGTTGAGAACATTTATCCAGTGATCATTGCTCTTTGCACTGATGTCAGCCTGCTTGAGCATAAAGTCTTTAACCTTCTGTAATTTGTCGGCATCAACCTTTACACTGTTGTTCTTAATACCTTCGTTGAGAAGCTTAACGGCAATTTCAGCCTTCTTAGGATCCATCGGGCACTGTGCCTGAACAATGGCAAAGGTCTTGTCGGCTGCCTGATTCAAACCGCCACTTGCACCTACCGAATAGGCTGCACCTTGGTCTTCGCGAATGTCCTTAAGATAAACCATAGACAATACTTGGGCTGCAGCGTCTACAAGTACAGAGTTCTCTAAAGTGTACTTCATTGGCTGATGCCAGAACTCGAAGCTCATTGCCTTTGGAGTCTCTGACTTGAAGGTGAAATGGTTCTCAACTTTGCCCTTAGCGAGGCCTGGAATTTCCTTCCAGTTCTCTGCCTTGCCCTTTGGCAGACAGCCGATATACTTCTCGATAAGTGGGCGGAGAGTAGCCTCGTCGTAGTTTCCAACGAAGTAGTAAACGAACTGACCAGGGTTGGCATAGCGTTCTTTCCATATCTGGATTATGCGGTCGTAATTCACGCCTTTGAGTGTGTTCACTGAAAGAGGGGCATTGCGAAGCTCGTGATTGTAGAGCGTAACCGTTGCAGAGTCGCCAAATACACTTTCAGGAGAAAGGTTTTTATGCTTCAACATCTCCTCATATTGCTTCATGAGTGCGTTGAAAGCCTGCTCGTCTTTTGTTACATTGGTTAATTTGAGATAAACCAACTGCATCATGGTTTCAATATCCTTCGGTATGGACTGGCCGTCTATATATTGATAGTATGTACCGAGCGACAAGTTTGCACTTGCCTGTTTGCCATAAAGAGCCTTTATCAAGTCTTGTTTAGAGAAGTTTCCAAGACCACTATTGGCTATTACAGAATTGAACAACTTAAGATTGTCGAAGTCTGCCTTGCCATACAAGCTGCTTCCGCCCTTGGCTGTAGCGTAGAAACTTATGTCGTTGGCTTGGAAGTCGGTCTTCTTTAAGATAACGCGAGCACCGTTGCTCAATGTAAGTTCCTTGTAGCCGAGCTTCTTGTTCTCTGTTTCCTTCACTATCTTGCCAGCTTTTGGCAACTTCTTAACGTCCAGCAATGGTTCACTCTTTACATTATCAACGTATGGAGTAATCTTTTCTGCACGCACTTCCTTGATGGCTTGTGCCATCTGTGCTTCTGTAATGTTTGCCTTTCCAGGCTTGTCCTGTGCAAAGATGTAGACAACGAGGTTGCTGTCCTTGTCCGAAATAAGCTCTTTGGCATACTCGTTCACTAACTGATAGTTCAGTGCAGGCATCTCAACGAGCTGCTTCATAATCTTGTATTCGTCTTCCTTGCTTGGTATTGGCTCGTTCTTCAGGAAGTGGTCACGCAGTTCGTCGCCGTATTCGCTGTTGGTTGTCTTGTCGCGATTGGTGTAATCAGACTCGATTTGTGAGAGATACTCCTGCTTTGTACGTTCAAACTCAGTTGGCGTAAATCCGTATTGGCGTACACGTTGAGCCTCGCGATAGATGGCTTTTAATGCTTCCAAGTCCTTGCCTTCCTTGGCAGAGCCCCCCAAGTTGAATGCTTCTTTGGTGCTTGAAAGCATATAGTTGCCGTCATAACAATATGCCATGGTGAAAGGACAGTCGGCTTTCTGCTTCATTTCGCTGAAACGTTGGTTTAGCATCATGGTTATCATGGTCTTCATATAGCTGTCAATGTAATATGCCTGACTTGTTTTCATTTCGTCAGGGAATACATCATGCTTCATCATGATGCCGATAGTAGTGTTCTGCATCTCCTTATCCTTGTCGAAGACATAGATGGCTTGTGCGTTGTCTTGCACCGGAAGTTTCGTTACCTGGGCTGCGTTGGCAGGAACTTTAGCATTAGCCCACAGCTTCTTAATCTGTGCTTCGATGTGGTCTACGTCTACATCGCCCACAACGATGATACATTGGTTGTCCGGACGATACCATTTGTGATAGTAATCACGGAGAGCTTGGTGCTTGAAGTTGTCTACCACGCTCATCAAACCGATAGGCAAGCGAAGTCCGTACTTGTTGTTAGGATAGAGCTTTGGCAGCGAACGGTCGTAGATACGCATCATAGCATTCTGTCCTAACTGCCATTCTTGGTGAATGACACCACGTTCCTTGTCTATTTCCTTGTCGTCGAGTGTCAGACCGTTCGACCAGTCTTTCAAAACCAACAAGCAAGAATCGAGTGCTGTCTGACGCTTTGTCGGAACGTTGCTGATGCGGTAAACAGTCTCTTCGATAGAGGTGTAAGCGTTCAGATCGCTGCCAAACTGCACGCCGAGCGAGCGTGTAAACTCCAACAGAGTAGAGTCTGGAAAGTGTTCAGAACCATTGAATGCCATGTGTTCAAGGAAGTGAGCCAAGCCACGTTGTGGTTCTTCTTCCTGAATAGAGCCGACACGCTGTGCAATATAAAAGTTTGCTACGTGTTCTGGCCAGTTGTTGTGCAAGATGTAATAAGTCAGCCCATTGCTGAGTTTACCCTGCCTCACGTTCTTATTCATAGGAATAGACCCAAACTGTTGTGCGTTTGCCATTCCTGCAACAAAGAACAAGGCTGCAAAAAGGAAATGTTTTAGTTTCATTTTATAAGTTAGATTAAAAATATTGTTTACTAAGTTGCACAAAGGTACTTATTTTCCTATAATAATTCAACATTTTTCTTATATTTCTATGGTTGTCTTGTTAAATATAGAGGAAGTCATTGCTATTTTGCCTTTCTTTTATGTTTCCCACTTCATCGGTAACTAATAAAATCTTTGTACAGCACAGAATATTTATCATTAGTAAGGATTTTGTCTGATGGAACGAGCCGATTACTTTATACATTCCGCTCTTATAGTTCTATTTATACCCTGTATATAATACGACTTTCAACGGACTTTTGCAAATTATCTAAGCTTAGACAGAAATTTCTCTAAGCTTAGATACAAATCTACTAAAGCTTAGATACAAATTTATCAAAGCTTTGAGAAATTAACTTGATGCCTATATAACGAATAGGTGGCATAGAGAAAATAAAGCGGAACTGGTAAATAATTATGAATTCATCGGTATATAGTCGCAAATTGCACAAGGTATTGATTTCTAACTATAGTTATTCCACCTTATTATATATGGGTAAAGGAAACAGAGATAGTGGTAAAACTCATGGGAGCTGATACTGTAAACATAAAGCAGATAATTAATTGCTAAAACTTGATTAATCTTTTTTTTTGCCGTACCTTTGCCACAAAGTATAGAGAATGACAGTTTTAAGCGGTATTACCAATTTTTTTAAGAAAGCAAGCTATCCTATCCGAAGCAATTTTTGCTTTTTCTTCTTTATGTATCTCGTTGGTATTGTTGTTTCGTATGCGGAACTTCCTGCTAACAGAGAAGATGCATCGGTATATGGAAACCTTTGGTTAGAACTGTTTTTCGACCTCTACATCATTTGTATTTTACTTTCGCTGATACCTAAACGTGTGCGTTGTTGGCTGACTGGAGCATTTTATGTAGTAGCCTACACCACAAGCATAGCCGATCTTTTTTGTTGGGTGAAGTTCCAATCGCCCTTAAATCCGTCAATGTTACTGTTGGCTGCAGAAACCGATAAGCGCGAAGCAAGTGAATTTCTAAGTAGCTACATCAATTCAGAAGTGCTTACATCGAGTGTCGGATTGCTGTTGCTTATAGTTGTCGTGCATTGTTTGTTTGCAGTGTGGAATATTTATCGCAGACGGAAAAACATAAGACTTCCAATGTGGATAGGCATATTGAAAGACAAAAGTGCCTGTTTTATCGGACTAATCGCACCCTTTTTGCTTGTAATATCGGCTGTTTCGTCTTTCCACAATAAACGCGAGATGGTGCAGATGTTCTCGTTAAAGACGATAGGTGCAGTAGAACACGAACTTACTACGCCCGATTGTGCCGTGTTCTATACACCTGTCTATCGACTTGTATTCAGTCTTTATGCCAACCATTTGGCATCGCAACAAATAGACAGGCTGGTAGAAGCGAAAGACCATGCGACCGTTCAAGGTTGCACTTTCGATGCAAAGAACATAGTTTTGATTATCGGCGAAAGTCTCGGACCTCACCATTCGCAGCAGTACGGATACTTTATGAAGACTACGCCACACCAAGTTGCGCTGGAGAAATCGGGGCTTCTCATACCTTTCACCGACGTAGTAGCACCGTGGAACCTTACGAGTTTTGTTTTTAAAAACATCTTTTCAATGCATGTTGTTGGTCAGGAAGGCGAATGGTGCGACTATCCGCTCTTCCCACAATTGTTCCGCAAGGCAGGCTATCATGTGTCTTTCATCACCAATCAGTTCCTTCCGCAAGCCAAAGAAGCCGTCTACGACTTCAGTGGAGGCTTTTTCTTGAATAATAAAGAACTGTCGCAATCGATGTTCGATACTCGGAATACACGCTTGCATACCTACGATGAAGGATTATTGACCGACTATGACAGCAGGCTGAAGGCAGAAAACAAGGAACACAACCTGATTATATTCCACCTGATAGGTTGCCATGTGTCGTACAATCGGCGCTATCCAGCGGATAGAAAGCATTTTAAAGCATCAGATTATAAGCAGAAACGCCCGGAACTAACGCTGCAACGGCGTTATATGGTGGCACACTACGACAATGCCGTGCTGTACAACGACTCGATAGTAGACCAGATAGTGAGACGTTTTGCCAATGAAGAAGCTGTGGTAATCTATATGCCCGACCACGGTGAAGAGTGTTTTGAAGGCAAACGAGACATTATATGCCGCAACCATTCTGCCAAGATTGATTACGACTTAGCACGCTACGAATTCCGAGTTCCATTCTGGATATACTGCTCGCCCAAATATATAAAGAGGCACCCAGAAGTGTTTGCACAAATAAAAGCAATAAGGCATAAACGTTTTATGACCGATGCTTTACCCCATCTGCTGCTCCATTTAGGTGGTATAAAGGCGAAAGACTATCACGGCGAATACGATATTCTGAGTCCACAATACAACGAGGAGCGTCCACGAATACTTAAAAACACGACTGATTACGACGACCTGGTGGTTGCACATAAACGGAAAACTGCGATGAAACCGTAGATTATTGACGTAAGAAAGTAATATACATGGATAGTAGAACGAACAAAACAATAAGTCGAAGAGCAGTGGGTAAGATGTTAAATCGCACAGAATGCAACATCTTGCGCGGCATTGCCATTGCCGGCATAGTGCTTCATAACTACTGTCACTGGCTTCGCCCCATCGTAAAAGAGAACGAATACCAGTTCAATCAACACAATGTGGACTGGTTCAACAACATTATGGCGCACAGTTTCACCGAGCTGACGTTTTTTCATCTGCTTTCTTTCTTTGGTCATTACGGCGTGCCCATCTTCCTTTTCTTGTCGGCTTACGGCTTGGTAATGAAATATGAATCGGGCAATGGCACTGCAAATCAGCCGAGCACATATCGCTTTTTACGCTTCCATTGGCTGAAACTCTTCCGTATGATGATAGTGGGCTTCACAGCATTTATATTGATTGACGCAATAACTGCGGGGCAACACCATTATGAAGTGATGGATATTGTTGCACAAATGGGCTTGTTCAACAATGTTTTGCCAAATCCCGACGACATAATATGGCCCGGTCCTTACTGGTTTTTCGGCTTAATGCTTCAGCTATACATCGTTTACCGCTTGTTCTTGTACAAAAAGGGCTGGACGTGGGTGGTGTCTTTCATTGTTGTTTGTACCATCATCGAATTGCTGTGCGACCCTAATGGCGAAGCATTAAACCGTTGGCGATACAATTTCATCGGTGGAATGCTGCCTTTTGGCTTGGGTTTGCTCTGCGCAAAGTATATGCGAGACGTGCCTTTGCGTATTTACGGAGCAACGCTCATAGGCTCGTTGCTCTTCATTCGGTCTGGTAGTAACTACTTTTTTACATGGCTTTTCGTGCCAATGTTTGTGTGTTTAGCAAGTATCAGCTTTGTAAAACTGCTTTCGTATTGGAATCGGTGTTATCCCAAATATACTTTTGGAGTGGCAAAAACGTTTGAATGGTTAGGTGTTATATCAGCAGCACTGTTTATTTCGCACCCTATTACACGGAAAATAACTATTCCGATATCGCGTAGTGGAGATTATTGGACAGGACTGTTACTCTACATTATTACTTCTGTTTGTGTCGCTTGGCTGTTCAAAGAAATAATGAAACGTGTACCATTGCCAAAACTTTGATATGAGAAGAAAAGGATTAGAACTTGCAGATATTAGCCGGTTCCGTGGAGAACTGATGGGCTTGGCAATATTGTTTGTCATGCTTTTCCATGTAAGCGTACCTCGTACAGATATGTTCTTCGGACTTCATCGTATCGGGAATATAGGTGTCGATATGTTTTTCTTTCTCAGTGGTGTAGGACTTTGGCATTCCTGGACGAAAAATTCCGATACTATGCGGTTCTATCAAAAGCGACTTTTACGAATTTATCCTGCATGGCTAATTGTAGCATCGCTGTATTACATTCCTGATTTCTTTTCTATTTCATGGTTGCAACATCATGGGAACAGTACGAATATAATCGATTTAATCGGTGATATTACGATAAATTGGGACTTTTGGATACACGATGAATTAACGTTCTGGTATATCCCCGCAACTATGATGTTGTATTTGGTTACACCTGCTTACTTGACACTTATTGTGAAACACCCCATATACCGATGGATTCCTGCCGTCATGATGGTTTGGTGTGTGGTTGTTCAATATGTTTTGCCCATCTATAATATTGTAGGACACCTTGAAATATTCTGGAGCCGTGTACCTATTTACTTTATTGGACTTAATTTTGGTGCTGCCGTAAAAGAAAAACGAGTTCTGGAAAGTAGTTCTATTTGGCTTGTTCTCTTAGTTTTTTTAGGAACATTTGCTACTTGTGTTTATTTGGAACAAGTGCGACATGGACGTTTTCCCTTGTTTTTGGAACGTCTGATATATATACCACTCACAATAACTGGAGTATTCCTGCTTTGCAAAACATTAGGTTGGTTGTCGAATAAGCGTCTGAACAAGGTTCTTATATTTGTGGGAAGCATAAGTTTAGAAATCTATTTACTGCACAACCACTTTATACTTATCTATATAGAACAACTTAGATGGCATTATTGGTCAAAGTTTTTTGCAACACTTGTTATAGTGCTGCCCTTTGCGTGGCTTCTACATAAAGGTGTAGAAAAACTAACAATGATAATAAAAAAGAATTAGACTATGAAGGAGATTATCAGATTAGTACGCCCACATCAGTGGATAAAGAACCTTGTAGTGTTGTTTCCTATCTTCTTTGGTAAGGCTTTGGGTAATATAGAATCGCTTTACGAAGGTTGTATAACGATGATGGCATTTTCTTTTATAGCTTCTTCCATATACTGTTTGAACGATATTGTTGATGTAAACGATGACCGTCGGCACCCGCAAAAGTGCAATCGTCCTTTAGCTTCTGGCAGAATAAGCATTACACAAGGTTATTGTATTATGGCAGTAATGGTGATTTTATCGATTGTTTCGCTTATTTTCTTGCCTGCCCACCGTATTGAAACGGGTGGCGTTATTGGTTTTTATTGGGCTTTAAACGTTGCTTATTGTTTATTTCTAAAGCAACATGCCATTATAGACGTTTGTGTTGTTGCGTTTGGTTTCGTATTACGTATTCTCGCAGGAGGTATCGCAACCGATATTCGATTGAGTAAATGGATAGTTTTAATGACTTTCCTTTTGATGCTATTTCTTTCGTTTGCCAAGCGTCGCGACGATGTTTTACGTATGAACGAAACTGGCGAAGCACCGCGGAAAAATACTATTCGTTATAATCTGACCTTCATAAATCAAGCCATTACCATAACTGCAAGTGTAACATTGGTATGTTACATTATGTACACAGTAAGCCCTGAAACAATCGCAAATTTCCATACAGACAATCTCTATCTTACAAGTGTTTTCGTCCTTCTGGGTTTGTTACGGTATATTCAGCTTGCAGTAGTAGACAAAAAGAGCGGTGATCCGACAAAAGTCCTTATTCACGACCGTTTCATTCAATTTATTGTATTGGGCTTTGGACTAACATTTCTTGTTATAATATATTTCTTATAGTATGAAAGTATATGCCTTCGATTTTGATGGAACATTGACGAAAAAGGATACTTTTGTCGAATTCATCGAATATTCTAAAGGATATGGGAAAACTTTTTGGGGACTTATGTTGTTTTCTCCTATCCTTGTGTTAATGAAATTACGTCTATATCCTAACTGGAAAGCAAAGCAACGTGTATTCTCATGGTTCTTTAAAGGAATGGAAATAGACGAATTTAATAAACTTTGCCAAAATTTCGCAACAGCAAAACAAGACATAATCCGCCAAAGTGGATTAGAAACGATTCGTAAAGCACTTAGCCAAGAAGATAGTGTGATTGTTATTACGGCAAGTATAGAAAACTGGGTGAGACCTTTCTTTCAAGAATTTGGAGATAAGATACGAATCGAAGGCACACAGATAGATGTCAGATTAGGCATTATAACAGGCAGTTTTTTAACAAAGAATTGCTATGGACAAGAGAAGATAAAGCGATTAAAAAGAACATTTCCATATAGAAAAGCCTACAAACTAATTGCCTTTGGTGACAGCAAGGGCGATAGTTATTTGCTAAAGGAGGCAGACGAAAGCTACTATAAGCCTTTCCGGACGAAACGGAGGATAAAATTCGATGAAATCGTTCGTTTTTGCGTTGTAGGCGTTTTAGCCACCGCACTTCAATATGGAATATATCTTTTATTAATTAAATGGATCGACCCACGAATTTCTAATACCATTGGCTATTTGTTAAGCTTTATGTTTAACTATATAGCATCGACAAAATTTACTTTTAAAGTAAAATCAACAGCAAAACGAGGAGCAGGCTTTGCAGTCGCACATCTTGTCAATTATGGATTACAAACTATACTTTTAACTTTCTTTCTTTGGTTCGGATTGCCTAAGACAATTGCCATGATTCCTGTTTTCGGTATATGTGTTCCTATAAATTTTCTATTAGTGCGTTTATTCTTAAAACGACAATAGGATAAGTTTATGGGTAAGACTTACCTACGAACACTTGTGAGGTATATTATAAATGTGTATCTTTGCAACTCTTAATCAAGAAGTAAATGTCTGTATTAGGTGTTTTTGCAATAAAAAAAGAAGAGCGTTTATTAGCATTTTCTATGCTTTTAGTCTTCTTGGCATTTAATGCGCTGCTCATAAGTAGCCATTTTGGAGTCTATACAATGGGAGCGCATGGAGGTTTTTGGTCGCTGTTCACCAAGAATTTCCGTATGTCTGGCTACGATAATTGGTCATGGATTACCATTTCTTGTATGCGAGTCCACTTTGAAACCATACGGCATCCACTATTTTTAACACTGCTTTATCCTTTGTATTGGCTCGACCATTGGCTTATAAATGCTTTGGGGATTAATTTTGCAGTATTCTTTATGGCTGTTATCGTTGTTTTTTCAGCATTCTATAGTGTTATTTTCACTTACCGGATTTTGCGTGAGGTATTAGATTTGAAGCGAAAAGACGCAACTTTACTCACGCTTTTCTTTTTCTCTTTCGGTCATATTCTTGTTCCAGCAATGGTCCCCGACCATTTTATAATATCCTTAATGTTGCTTACACTTACACTTTATATTGCAGGAATGCGGCAAAAGCAAGGAAAGTTAATAAAAGCGTGGGAATCTTTCCTTCTAATGTTCTTTACGGCAGGAATAGCTGCTTCGAATGCAGGAAAAACAATCTTGGCTGGTATTTTTACAAACGGTAAAAAGCTCTTTAGTTTTAAATATCTTGTAGTGGGTATTCTGCTCCCTTTAGCTTTACTGTTTGGAATACAACAAATACAATACTATCAAGTAGAAGTTCCGCAAGAAGAAGTAACCAATAAAATTGTAAAAAACAATAAAAAGAAACAACCTGGAAAATTTGAGGCTCATACAAAAGAACGCAATGCATGGTTGCAAACACATACGGGACGCGCAGCAAGCAGTGAAGGGATAGGAAAGCTGATGGATATTTCTACTTCTCGAACTCAAACATTAATCGAAAATTTCTTTGGCGAGCCCATTCAGCTACACCAAAAATATCTTCTAAAAGATGTATCTTGGGATCGCCCCATATTTGTAAAGTATAGTTGGATAGCCAATTATGTCGTTGAAGCATTAATAGTATTGCTTTTCATTATCGGAATTTTAGCAGGTTGGCGTTACAAGTTTATGAAAATGCTTCTGTTATGGTTTGCTTGCGACTTTACGTTGCACATTATTATGGGCTTTGCCATCAATGAAGTATATATTATGACAGCAGGCTGGGCTTTCATAATTCCCATTTCCATCGGATATTTGCTGCGTATTCTTTCTCCTCAGTCTCGACTTATCTTGCATATTATATTGCTGGCATTAACAAGTTGGTTATGGATTTATAACGGCGGACAAATCATTTGTTATCTTATTCAATGAAAGCTATTGTAGGTTTCCTTAGTATTAAGAGAAAAGAACGCCTACCAGTGGGGTTATTCTTTGTGTGGCAACTATTGTTACAAACTCTTGCCATCACAAAATATGTACCATTATTTACGAATCCATCGAGCAATTACTACAAATTGTTTGTAGACAACTACCATCTCTCTGGTTTCGATCCTTTAACCTATTTGGTAGTTTCCGATTGGTCGTTAGCATTCGATGTAAACCGACACCCACTGTTGGCACTCTTTTATTATCCTTTTGCGTTGTTAAACGAATTGCTCATTTATATTACGGAAACAAACTTATCCATTTATATAGTTGCATGTGTTTTGTTATTCTTCTCTACCTGTGGTTTTGTTCTTATGTTGCGTATTTTGCGCCAAATCATCGGTATATCTTCTTTCGATTCAGCGCTTCTTGCATTCTTTCTCTATTCTTTTGCTCACGTTTTACTTTCAAGTATAGCTCCCGACCATTTCATTTTGTCGATGTTTATGCTTTTGCTCACGTTGTATATTGCAGGAAAATGTATGAAAGAACAGAAAGAAATGGGCATTTGGCAAACTGTTCTATTGTTTTTGCTTACTGCAGGCATATCTCTGAATAATGGCTTAAAAATATTTCTTGCCAATCTTTTTACACGAGGCAAACGATTTTTCACTATAAAGAACCTTCTTTTAGCAATTATTCTACCCTCTGCAGCCATCTTTACAATTGGAGAATGGCAACACGAACAGTTTATTGCCGATAAAGTAACAGCATTAAAAATTAAAAAGCGTAATGCCATTAAGGCAGAACGCAAGGCTATGTTTGCTGCATTTAAAGATACTACCCACATTAAAGATAGTGTAAAACAAGAGAAAGTTTTCCAAAATATGTGGAGAGAACATCGCAGAAATGTGTTGAGAGCAGAAGATAAACAACCACAAAAAGCACATTCGGGCAAACCAGTAAGTAAGCTACGTTTTCTGAATTGGACAGATATTTCTACTTCTCGTACAGAAACGATTGTGGAAAATTTATTTGGCGAATCCATACAGCTACATCAAACGCATAAATTAGAAGATATAATGAAGACACGTCCTGTTATTGTTTCCTATAATTGGGCAGTCAATTATATTGTAGAAGCTATAATTTTTCTCCTTTTCATCGTAGGAATTTGGTGCGGACGGCATTCTAAATTTTTGTGGCTCTTCCTTTCTTTTGCTGCATTAGATATGGTATTGCACATTGGTTTAGGCTTTGGCATAAACGAAGTTTATATAATGGCTGCTCATTGGATTTATGTTATACCTCTGTCTATTGCTTTTCTTGTGCACAAAAGCTATGGAAAAAGACTGTTCGGAGTGCGTACTTTGCTTGTTCTACTTACACTGTATCTCGTTGTCTACAACGGTTCATTGCTCATCAAGTATTTGTATTTCTAAATATTAGTAGTTATGAAAGCAAGTGTCTCTATCGTTTTATGTACTTACAATGGGGCAAAATACCTCAGCGAACAGTTAGACTCTATTCTCGCACAGACATATCCGCTGCACGAAATAATAATACAAGACGATAATTCTACCGATGAAACCGTTGATATTATTCACGAGTATGCTCGTAAATATAGTTTTATAAAGTTTTTCAAAAACAATTCTGAGCATGGTGTAAATGGTAATTTCCTTTCTGCCATGCAACGAGCCACAGGCGATTATATAGCAATTTCTGACCAAGACGATATTTGGGAAACAGACAAAATAGAAAATCAGATGAATAGTATTGGTAAAAACTTGCTTTGTTCTGGTTTTTCGCGTCCTTTTTCCACCGATGGCTCGTTTGCCTATTTCGACCATCGAAAACGTAATGTAAACGTAGTCCGAATGTGTTTCTTGGGGCTCCCCGGACATACATTGTTGTTCCGCCGTGAACTTGTAAATATGTTGCCGACATTGGAACATTCAATTTACAAATATTCTATGTACGATGCTGCACTTTCAATAACGGCAGCTGCACATAAAAGCATCGTATTCATCGACAAAATACTGGTTAATTTCCGCCGACATTCTGCAGCGACTACCTATAACGATTATAAAAAAAGTTTGCCATCGTGGCAAAATGCTTTATACATGTTGCGGTGGGGAATAAAGCATTACAAGGAAACAAGAAAGCGCATACGTCCTATTTTTGCAGCAAAACTGTTGCTTTTAAATTATGTAAATGCTAATAACGACGAGGCAAATGCTGCAAAAACGATACTCGAATTAGAATTGCAAAACGGCATTTTACCTTTTTTAAAATTGCAATATTGCTGTATGAAGAATTATAAGCACCTATTTCATACCGAAGGAAAAGGATTTTTACGATTCATTCGTGCAGCTCTTTATCCCATTATGCAGCTACAAATGTATGCACAATAGTTACTTTGTTATTCAACCTATCCTAAAAATTATGTAAACAAATTTTGTTTTAAATAAATTCTAAAAAATAATAAGTAGAAATATGCTGGCACAAATCTTTGGTTTCGCCATTCTATCTTTTATACTTGTGGTAATGTATGGCATTAAGTTTAAGCCTAAAAGTGAAGTACTTCCTATGTTAAGCGTACTTGTTTGTATGCTTTTAAGTAAAATACTGCGTCAATTGTTCAATTTAAATACCATAGAAGTAACACTGCTTTCTATTTTCTATTTATTCTTGTTAGCGTTACTCCTCAAGATTTTTGTATCAAATAAATAGTCTATATTTAAAATAATATATGGTAGATTTCAACGAAATTATGCCTTTCTAAATTTTATATGAAAAATTATTTCTTTGTAATATAAAAACGATGCATTTATAATATAAAAAAAATATTTTCTTATTATATTTTTTATCCTTCGTATAATTGTTTGAGAACTAATAAGTTGTAAATATCCTTTTCTCTCTATTTCTTTTCTATATAAATTGACACACTGATTGGTGAAACTACAAAAAAGATAGACACAACAGAATAGAGTTTCTGAACAGACATTCAACGTTCTGTATCAATTATCAATACAAATCTGTAATTATAAATTCTATAGCAAATAAAGATAGTTTTGGACTTTCCTTTTTAGATAGCCCAAAACTATTAGTGTATAAATAAAAAAATACCATTAGACTTTTATAATTCTTATTGTATTTGTACGTCTGGCAGAATTGTAACTGTCTATTACCTCTTCATCGGTTCTTTTATTCCATAATATGTTATTTAGAATCCCCTCTCAATTGAAAAGTTTATAATAACATTGAAAGCATCTTTCAGATTTTGGATATCAAAAAACGATAATAATATGAAAGAGCAAATACAAAAAATGCATTAACTTTTGCAGAGAACATATCCTTTTTTTAAATGTTCATACCTACAAATTTACTCGTCTCAAAATATGAAAAGCCCTATAAGGAGCAACTGTTATAAAAATGTAACTAATAATACTCCTACTTCCATCATTTTTTATGTATAAGTTAGAGTTTTTTCTTAGCTAAAATAAGTTATAATTTCAGTGAAAGCTTTTCTCACGTCATACGTCCTAGTAAAATAAAGATAAAAGTAAGGGGTACCTATTGCGAAACCTACGAAATAAAATACTGCCCAACGCCAATCTTTCTCCTTAATATTCTTGTACATTTTAAATAATATTCCTAAATCACAGTAAACGACAAAAATCGCTAATAGTATAAGGCCTACACTTAAAATAACTCCTAACATATAATTTCTTTTATAATAGTAATAATTTTTTTGGTATTAATAAATTGTTTCATTGCAAAAATAGAGATATTTATTAAAGCTACAACACAAATAGTAATATTTTAACTATTTTTAGTTTTAGGTGAATATAACGTAACTATTCAACGTTCATTACCGCTGAATAGTTACTAGAGTTTTTTCCTTAGCTAAAATAAGTTATAACTTCAGTGAAAGATTTTCTCAGGTCAAACGTCACAAAAAAATAACGATAAAAAATAGGGGTACATATTGCTAAACTTACGACATCTAATACTACTGAGCGCCAATCTTTCACCTTAATTTTCTTGTACATATTATATAAATGTCTTAAAATCAAGAAAACGACAAAGATAGCTGATAGTATATGGATTACACTTAATATAACTCCTAACATATATTTTTTTTAATTTAAAAATAACCTTTATCATGTAAACACCAAGCAAATTGAGCTACAGCTATTACTGCACCAACTTTACATAGGGAATGCTTGGCTATTTTTACGAATAATTGTCTAATTGATTTGCTTGTCATACATCCTGCCGTAAAAAATGCTTGTACATCAGTTAAACCTAAAACTTTTTTACCACAATCATATGCGTCTTTAGCAAGTTTTGTACATTTCTCATGTAGATCATTATTAGCATAAGCTGGAGTTACGAACAAATCAAGGATATTAAATGTATTTACACTTGCAGTTTTTGCTACCTGTTGATTTTTCATTTCCTTTTCCTTTTCATTTACCACTAATGTTAAAAGAACCAGATCAGATTCAGTTGCATTATTTTCTTTCAACATATCTTTAATTTCATTTTCGCTAAATCCTCTGTCATATAAGAATTTCTTACTTGGAGCTATAAGAGGTTTTATTGCTTCATCAGCAGCTTTTTCAGAAATTTGTATCTTGCAACTAAACAGCGATGAATCTCTTAAACTAAATTCAGCTGCAGTTTTATGTTGTAACTTTAATAAGTCTTCTATTGTCTTTATTAATTTTGCTTCCTCAATATACTTCTTATCTGTACTATCTGGGAAATTTATATACACATCTTTAAGGTCATCGGCAAGTTTATCACATTTTTCGTCATGCCTTGTTGTTGCTAACTGCGAAGTTCCCCTCAATTTAGAATGTATAAATGTATCAAAACACTTATCAATCTCATTCAAGTAGTTCTTATTTTCTACATTTTGAACATTTAAATCTGTTTTTTGTTCACAAGAATAAAAAACTAAGGAAACTACAAATAGTAGTACTAATAAAACATTGTCTGTTTTTTTCATAATAGTGATGATTTTTTAATATTAATAAATTGTTTCACTGCAAAAATAGACATATTTATTAAAACCGCAACACAAATAGCAGTATTTTAACTATTTTTAGTTTTAGGTGAATATAACGTAACTATTCAGCGATAAGGTGTATAAACTATTTTTGATTATCAACAAGTTACATAAACAGATACATACAAATTCTGGTAAAGAATATCATTTCGAGCCTTTCTACTACAATATTACGTTTATAAGTTCTTGATATTCAACGTTCATTATCGCTGAATAGTTACAATATAACAGCTTAAATTTAATGTTTGTTAAAAATCGGGAGGGGTAATACTTTTCTAAGAAATATTTATAAATTTGTATTCGAAGAATGTCAGGAAAAGCATATTATTACGATCTGCCCAAATAATTGGATCAACAATGAAATGAAAGGGGGAGTATGTAATTCTTGCCTTTACGAATAAACGACAAAGTAAAATTATTTTATCTATCCGTAAGAAAATAACTTCTTCACAAATAATAATAAAAACTAAGAACTATATACCTATGCCTATCAAACCACAACAACTATTATTGCTTCTGCTCTTTATATGCATAGGGGCAAAAGCACAAGAACGAACCATTTTGCTGCAGGGATATGTGAGAGATGCGTTTACAAATGGAGGTATAAAAAATGTGTCTGTGATTTTGATGGATGAAGACAGTACCATTATAGATAAACAAACCGTGAAATACATTGATGAAGATAAAACTTATATGGAATCTTATTACAGTTTCAATATTCCTGCCTCTCCTAAAAAGTATATTGTTAAAGCGGAACAATCTGGATACGAGTCGGCTTTTTCTAATTATAATGTGAAGTATATTGCAAGAAACCAGTCGTTCCAAGTTCCAACAATATATATGAAACGAAAATCGAAACTACAACAGGTGAACGAATTAGACGAAGTTGTGGTAAAAGCTACTAAAGTAAAGATAGTTTTTAAAGGCGACACAGTTGTTTATAATGCAGACGCTTTTAATTTGCCCAATGGTTCTATGCTCGACGAACTTATCAGGCAAATGCCTTCGGTAACACTTAATTCGGCAGGAGAGATATTCAAAGATGGAAAGAAGGTTGATAATCTTTTGCTGCAAGGAGAAAAATTTATGAAGGGAGAGAAGAACCAAAAGATATTGTTGAGAAATCTCCCGGCTTACACGGTAAAGAATATAAAATTTTATAACCGAACGAATGAGAAGAACCAATATTTAGGTTACAACAACGAGAAGAAAGAGTTTGTAATGGACGTGCAATTAAAAAAAGAATATGCAACAGGCTATATTGTAAATGCCGAGGCAGGTCTTGCTACACACAAACGTTACAATACAAAACTATTCGGACTAAGATATACTCCACTTTCGCGCTTGTCGTTTTTTAGTAGTGCCAATAACATTAACCAAGATTTGCGTCCGGGTTCTGATGGAGAATGGGACGCTTATAAAGCAGGAGACGGAGTTTTAAGTTTCAAGATTGCAGGTTTAGACTGGTTTCTGAAAAATACAGACAAGTCGGTGTCCAACGAATTTTATGTAAAGACACTTTGGCGCGATGGTAATTACGATGCTAAAACTATTACCACGACTTTCTTGCCTACACATAACAATTATGCTGCGTCTACCCTGCATACAAATGGGAAAGAAACTTCGATTACAGCGCAAAACGATTTTATTGTCTCTAAATCGTTCTATCTATATGCATCTACATTCTTTGAATATTGGAAAACATCGGGTACACTGAATTCGAAATTGGCAACTTTCCAAGCTAATCCTTTCAACAGCGTTAAGAATACAGAAGATTTGCTGAATGACGTCTTTAATAAAAACGATTCCACTATAAGGAAACAGCTTGTAAATAGCAATAAACAAGACAGCGACAACCGATTTTATCGTTATGGAATATGGCAGACACTTGAGGTTTCGAAAAAACTTCCATGGGGAGACAATATTAGTTTAGAAGCAGAAGCATCGTACGTAAAGGAACGCAAAAAGAATTTTAACGGTTACCAGCTTCAGTTTATGCAAACAAATACAAATGAAACGGAACACCAATATGTGAATGAGCCTTCGCACCACTATAATATTGCAGCCAAGTTGGCATATAACATTCATCTGCTAAATAATTGGAACTTTAATGCAAGTTACGGTTATCGGCAAAATTATCAATACGACAGTTTTAACAGGTACCGGTTAGATAAGCTTTCGGGGTGGACAAATAGCAGACATCGGCTCACGGATTTGCCTTCTACAAGAGATTCACTATTGTTGGCTATGGACTTAAACAACAGCTACCAAACATGGAATAGATTTCACGTGCATAGTGGAACAATGCGGATTTTCTATGATAAAGAAGGTAGAAAAGGTACTATGCGGATAGATTTTTTATTACCATTGGCTTATAAGCATAATTGTATGAATTATCTGCGCAGTGATATTGACACATTGGTTTCTCGACGCGACTGGCTTTTTACGCCTACAATTTCGTATAGTTTCAGAGGTGCAAATGGAAAAAATTGGCAACTGGCATACAACATGGAAGTTACAACGCCCGATTTGAAACAAACAATAAGAGTAACCGATACATCGAAGCCGTTGTCGGTTTATATGGGGAATGGTGATTTGCAGAATACTACGACGCACAGTTTCTCGGCAAGTTATGGCAACATTATACAGAAACTAAAAGGACAGTATTATTTAAGTGCCGACTTTAAATTGTTTCATCAGGCTGTGGGCAATGCAATGTCGTATAACACAACAACAGGAATTTACACTTATCAGCCACGCAATATAAACGGTAATTGGATTGCTGGATTTAATAATGGCTTTTCAGTCTCCTTAGACAAGAGAAGGATATGGACTTTAGAAAACAATATGAGTTTAAAACTCAATAACAATGTAGACTTCGTTACCCTAAACTCCATTCAGAGTTACGGCATAAGCAAAGTGCGTAACTTCTATTTTACCGATGGTATAAAACTCACTGTACAGAAAAATAGTTTGCGCATAGCATTCATAGGAAATATAGATATTCATAACTCGAAAAGTTTGAACAGCTATTTTAAGACTTTCAGTGTTTGCGACTTTTACTACGGCTTGGCTGGCAACTATACGCTTCCTTACGATATACAGTTTGCCACCGACCTGAAAATGTATGGCAGGAGAAGATACAGCGACCAATCTTCCAACAACAACTGTCTTGTCTGGAATGCATCGCTCGTAAAAACATTTATGCACGATAGGCTAAACATCAGCATTACAGGCTACGACATTCTACAGAATATCTCGAACCACACATACATTGTGAATGGACAAGGAAGAGAAGAAACGTTTTACAACAACATTCCAAGCTATGTCATGCTGACTATTGGATACAGAATATCGAAAAAACCTTGAAACTTTAGCAAGTACAGCTTGTTGAAGCGAAAGGCAGAATAATTTTTTATATTTAATTTTACCAATATGAAAGAGCTTTCTAAATTTTCGCTGCTCCGAGTAGAAAGCTTTTAATGCATAAAGAGCTAAAGCCTATTAATTGGTACCTGATAAAAGCAAAGGCTCGTGTTTGACGACAGGACTGGCATGACTTTTTATCACAAAGAACAAGATACTTTTCTTATCGCTTGAAAGTATTCGTTGGGAAAAGTTGTCTACCGGGCATCACCTTTCAGAACATTGTTCTATGCAAGGAAAAACGCATTATAATTTATCCCTATTCCTGTTTAGGGAAATGATGGAAAGGGGGAGTGAAAGCAAGGTGGGATTATAATGCATTTTTCCTATAAGCATTAAATTATTGTTCCATAAACATATAAATGCCATTTCATCGTTGTGTAAATATCATTATAATGACATCTAACTACTAATTAATGTCATTTAAACAGAACACATTTGTTCATAGTCATAGTTATAACAATCTGAATATTCGTGGAGAAGAAATAATAGTAAGTATCTTTTATAAATCTTAGCTACAATTAGAAGAATAAAGAGTACATTTCATGGGCACGAAACTCTTTATGAGACCATTGGCAGCTAAAGATTCACACCATAACCAAACAAGGCAAAATCGCCTTTCAAAGGATCATCGGGGAATATCTTAAGTAAGACATCGGTCAATCGGCGTGCAACCGACATGGTTGTCGACGAGGTGTTCAGCAGTTTCAAGTGGGTTGCTTGCTGCAATACGTGTGTGTCTAATGGAATTATAAGCGACCGTTTGTCGATGAAATCGTGCCAGATTCCCAAATCAACGGGAGAGTCGTTACGCACCAACCAACGCAGAAACATACAGATACGCTTGCACGACGACGAAGTGTTTTTAGGCACAATGCCCACCACCTGCCGTTCTGCAAAGAATGCACACAGTGCTTCTATGGCAACAATAGCTTCTATTTTATCGGTTGCTTTGCTGTTTTTCTCGCTTGCAAAATGTTTTATATAGTCGGCAATGCTTCCATAGTGGTTCAGCATTTCGGCAAGTACGGAGAAAAACGAGTGCATGGTATGGTTGGTATAAAGGCGATAAAAGCAAGCGGAATTGTCGGGAATATCTCGCCGAAAACCTTCTTTGACTATCCACTCGTAGGGATTTCCTTTTGCACAATCGAGCAGGAACTGAATGCGCGGTATGAACACCTTACGCGAACCGTAGCTTAAACACGCTGCCATGAAAGCCATAACTTCCTTGTTTTGTCTGCCATCTACTTGGTGCATAAACCACGATGGGTCGCCGTCAAGGAAGTTCTCGTTCTCGTATAAAGCAGCAAAAGCTACGAGTTTCTCCTTCGTAGCTTTGCTTATTCGTTGTGCTTGTTTCACAATTATACCTTTATTCCGCCCCTAACTTCAAGATTTGTTCGGCATGTTCCTTCACCTTGATTTGCTTTGGAGTGAAGATTTCTTCTATCACACCCTCTTCGTTTATAATAAAGGTGGTGCGGAAGGTGCCCATATAAGTACGTCCACACATTTTCTTTTCGCCATAAACGCCAAACGTTTCGTTCAGTGTCTTGTCTACATCGGCTATCAATGGGAAAGGAAGATTGTATTTCTCGATGAACTTCTTGTGCGATTTCTCGTCCTGAACGCTCACACCTATTACGGCGTAGCCACGCTTCTGCATCAGCTCGTAGTTGTCGCGAAGGCTGCAAGCCTGCGATGTGCAACCAGGCGTAGAGTCCTTTGGATAGAAGTAAAGCACAATCTTCTTGCCTTTATAGTCGCTTAGTTTAATTTCTTTTCCGTCTTGGTCGGTTCCCAACAGTTCGGGAGCCTTGTCGCCTATATTCATACTTTAATGTGTTTAAATTGTTTTATTGAGTTACTACTGTTGCAAAGTTAGTCATTATTTTTTGTATTTATTCCATCTCCCCCACATAATAAATATAAAATCGAAAAGTTTGTATTGGACATTCATGGAAAAAGTTACAATTTACAAAAGATTTGTTCTTATACGCCTTGATATCTTTTTGTAACCGACACTACACTTTTTCTAACATTTAAACCGTATTATTCTCAAATACATGACAAAATGTGTTAAAACATAATAATAAACAGAACATTTTTCCAATAAAGGCTCCAATGATAGTGTAAAAATGTTATTTTTGTATTATCATAACACAAAAACAAATAATATGGGGACTTTAGTAATTGCAGAATTACTCGTGGTTTTGGCTATGATATTTATTGGCGCACGAGTGGGAGGAATTGGATTAGGTATTTATGGCATGATTGGCGTGTTTGTCCTTGTCTTTGGCTTCGGACTTAAACCAGGCTCAGCACCAATCGACGTTATGATGATTATTGTTGCCGTAATTACGGCTGCTGCAGCTTTGCAGGCATCTGGTGGCTTGGAGTATTTGGTAGGAATAGCCGCCAAATTCTTGAGAAAGCACCCCGAACAGATTACTTACTTCGGTCCGCTGACCTGTTGGCTCTTCTGTATTGTTGCAGGAACAGCACACACGTCTTATTCGTTGCTGCCTATTATTTCCGAAATAGCACAAACCAACAAGATACGACCCGAACGCCCGATGAGTCTGAGCGTTATCGCAGCCTCGCTGGGAATAACGGGAAGCCCCGTAAGTGCGGCTACCGCAGCCTTAATCAGTCAGGATATTCTCGGCGCAAAAGGCATCGAGCTGGGCACTATCTTGATAGTCTGTATCCCAGCATCGCTCATTGCTATCTTAGTAGCAGCCTTTATTCAGAACCGTGTGGGCAAGGAATTGGAGGACGACCCCGAATACAAGCGCAGAGTGGCAGAGGGTATCATCAACCCAGAAGAAGACAAGCACAACCTTGAAATGGCAGAAGAACAACCCAACCCACACGCAAAATACTCTGTTTGGGCATTCCTTGCAGGTGTTTTCTTGGTGGTTGTATTTGGCTTCTTCCCCAAACTGCGTCCTGAAGGCGTTACAATGAGCCAGACAATAGAAATGGTAATGATGTCAATTGCTGCAGTCATACTCCTTGTCGGCAAGGCAAAGGCAAGCGATGCAGTGAATGGAAACATATTCAAAGCAGGTATGAATGCCGTTGTTGCCATCTTCGGTATTGCGTGGATGGGCAGCACTTTCTATATGGGCAACCAAGAATACCTGAACAATGCACTGTCGGGTATGATTTCCACGGCACCTTTCTTGTTCACAGTGGCGTTGTTCATCATGAGCATTATGCTCTTCTCGCAAGCAGCAACCGTAACAACACTCTATCCTGTGGGCGTAGCCTTGGGCATCAATCCTATGTTCTTGGTGGCGATGTTCCCCGCTTGCAATGGCTATTTCTTCTTGCCAAACTACCCTACCGAGGTGGCAGCAATCGACTTCGACCGAACGGGAACGACACGCGTGGGCAAATATGTAATCAATCACAGCTTCCAGCTGCCTGGCTTTGTTACAACCATCGTTTCTATTGGTGTGGCTGCACTCATTGTGCAATTCCTTTAAAAGAATAACGAAGGTAAAAAGATAACTAAACATTAACAACTTATTAAAATTCAGTTTATTATGAGAAGATTTAAGATTTCAGTTCTATTGGTATTGACACTGTTGGTGTCTTCAGTGGTATTAGCACAGAAACCTAAGATTCGTATTTTGGCAACAGGGGGCACAATCGCAGGTGTTTCTGCATCGGCAACAAGCTCTGCGTATGGTGCAGGACAAGTTGGCGTTCAGACTTTGATAGACGCCGTGCCTCAGATAAAGGACGTTGCAAACGTTTCGGGCGAGCAGATTGTAAACATTGGCAGCCAAGATATGAACGACGCAGTGTGGTTGAAGTTGGCAAAACGTATCAACCAGCTGTTGAACGAAGAAGGTTACGACGGTGTATTGGTTACTCACGGTACCGACACAATGGAAGAAACGGCTTACTTCCTTTCGTTGACGGTTCACTCTGACAAGCCCGTTGTTTTGGTGGGTTCTATGCGCCCTTCTACCGCTATCAGTGCAGACGGTCCCGCTAACCTCTACAATGGTATCTGCGCCGTAGCCGACCCATCTTCAAAAGGACAGGGTGTAATGGTTTGTATGAACAACGAACTGTTTGAAGCCAAATCGGTATTGAAGACCCATACCACAGACTGCGCAACTTTCAAAGGCGGTCTTTACGGCGAAATGGGTTATGTTTACAATGGCAAGCCAGTTTATTTGCACAAGCCAATGGCGAAGCAAGGTCTTCAATCAGAGTTCGATGTAAAGAACTTGACCGCACTTCCAAAGGTGGGAATCGTTTACGGCTACGCCAACTGTTCGCCACTTCCGATGCAAGCATTCGTAGATGCCAAGTACGACGGCATTGTTTTGGCAGGTGTGGGCGACGGCAACTTCTATAAAGATGTGTTCGATGTTGCTCTGAAAGCTGTCGGCAATGGCATCAATGTCGTACGTGCAAGCCGTGTTCCGTTCGGTCCTACCAACCTTAACGGCGAGGTAGACGATGCGAAATACCACTTCATTGCATCTTTGAACCTTAACCCGCAAAAGGCTCGCGTGCTTCTGATGCTTGCCTTGACAAAGACGAAGGATTGGCAGAAGATTCAGCAATACTTCGCTGAATACTAATCGCTGCATATAAAATCGTAAAGGAGCGAGAAGGAAACATCGCCCCTTTACGATAGTAACATTGAGAGAAAACCACTTTTCCTACTCACAACATAAAGACAAAGAATTATGAAAAAGACGATACTTTTAAGTGCATTGTTGGCAATTGCAACAAGCGGTATGGCACAAGACAACCACAGCTATGGTGCCGGAGACGGCGATTTCAAGTCGCTTTCTGAAGAAGTTGCGAAGCTGAAGAAACACAACGACATGTTTAACGTTTATTTCAACTACGCTGCTTCGGGTCAGATTTCACAAGATGCAAACAAGGATTGGGGCACAAGGTTTGCCAACAAGCAGTTGCGCATCGAAATAAAAGGTAACCTGACCGACAAACTTTACTACCGTTTGCGCCACCGTTTGAACAAGGCGAACGGCGCACAGAGCGAAGACAACTTCGCCAAGGCTACCGACATCATGATGGTTGGATACAAGTTCAACGACAAACTGAAGATTGAAGCAGGTAAGATGTGCCAGATTTGGGGCGGCTTCGAGTTCGACGAAAATCCAATGTACATCTACCAATACTCCGATATGGTAGACAATATGGACAACTTCATGGCGGGTGTGGTACTCAGCTACAAGCCAGTACCCACACAAGAGCTTGCCTTTGAGGTGAGCGATGCCCACAACAACAAATTTGCAACAGAGTATGGAAGCAACCCCGTATCGTTGGAGAAGAACGGAGTCCGCCAATTAAAGGCTTCAAGAAATCCGCTCACCTACATTGCCAACTGGAACGGAAGCTTCTGCGACAACAAGTTGCTCACACGTTGGTCTTGGGGAATACAGACGCAGGCTGAGCACAAATACTCTCGCATGTTGGTTTTAGGTCAGCAGCTAAACCTTCCGAAAATGCAATGGTACTTCGACTATATGGGCGCATTCGACGGTTTAGACCGTTTGAAGATTGCATCAAGCGAAGCAACGGCAGTGCCTGCACATACAGGAGAATCGTATTTCAGCGACGTTCACTACAACTCATTCATCACAAAGATGAACTGGCAGTTTGCTCCTCAATGGAACTTAATGCTGAAAGGTATGTACGAAACAGCAAGTGTAACAAAGATAGAGCAGATGAAGGACTATCGCAAGAGCTACGCCTATATGGGCAGCATAGAGTACTACCCTGTAAAAAGTCAGGACTTCCGCATCTTCTTGGCATACATTGGCCGCAAATACGACTACAGCAAGGCTTCAGGATTGAAGGATTACAACACGAATCGCATTGAGATTGGATTTATGTACAGAATCAAAGCCTACTAAATCACAAACTTAAAAGTCTTAAAAACAACATTACCTTGCGTTTAGCTACATACATCAAAGAGCCCTGTCAGACTCTATTCCCGAGTTCCGACAGGGCTCTTTCATGTTATATTCTGTTTTTCTCAGCTACTTAAAACGTAAGACCAAGACCAAATATCACAGAATGGCGTGTTGCTTCCAAGTTGGGTATATTCGAATGCGTGTATTTAAATTGCTTCAGGTTGTAGCCCAACTGAAAGTTTACACCGAAATGCTTTGCAAACATCTTTGTATATCCTACACCAAGATTGAACAATACGCCCGGCGTGAAATCATCTTCCTCGCTGTCTATGCCATATCCCAAATCTGTAAATACATAAGCATCTTTCATCTTTTCGATGGGCTTATACCTTAACGTTACATAGACAGGAAGCGTATTGACATATCCTTGAGTATATCTTGAAAGACCAAAGCCTGCTCCCACTGAAACTTTAGGGTGTACATCGTAGCGTGCTGCCAAGGTTAATGAGTTTCCACCCATATTATAATCACTCCGAGTGTCTGTGTGCCGATTTATACTTACTTTTTCAGCCAATCCGAAATAGTAATGGTAGTCTAAATCTACGTGAAACTTACACTGTGCCTTAGCATCTGTTGATTGAAACAGTATCAATGCAAACAAAATAGCTATTGATTTCAAGCGAAATATTTTTGTCATAAACTATAATAATTAAAATGCATAATCTTGTTGTTTAATATAATCTTTAGCAATTATGGGTGCTCTTCCCCACCACCTTCAGGCTTCTTCTTGCCCTTCGTTTTCGGCTGTGCAGGCACTTTGAAGAACTCCACTCCGTGCAATGTTCTGAAATCGGGACTTGGCGTAAACAGAACCTGCGTCTTCGTGATGTGTGTAGAAGGCTTGAAGTCCTCTTCCTTCTCAACAGCTTTCGAGGTGAATGTGGGGCGGAACGAGCCGAGCGGTCCTGCGTCCACGATGCTTCCCTGCGAGCAAAGACGGTTCAACACTGTGCGGAATTTGTAGAAAACGGCTGCAATGTCAGCTTGTCCTATGGTAGAATCTTCCGCCATAATCTCACAAAGTTTGTCGAAACTTACACGTTGCTTTTGACAAACAGGGCTGGCTACATACATCATTGAGCCTTTCTTGGCACCGATTGCCATTTTGCGTTTGTTTAATGAATAGTCCATAGTATGTGTATTTATAGTTTAAAAAGTATAGCGCACCGTTCAGAAAGTTCGTACACCTCACTCGCTTCTTGTATGCGCCGGGTACAGGGAAAACGAGGATGTTTGTTTTATATGCCGAACAAGCTAATAAAGCAGCAGCAGTCCGGCAACTGCTGCATAGCAAATCATGCGGATAGGGTTTATCTTCAGCCACATCGTGCCAACAAAGGTGGCAATAAATAAGGCAAGACTTATGCAGAATTGCCATAAGTTTATATTGGGCGACGAGAAGTTTTCGGCATTGCAGAGCAACAAGGTTGCAGCAGCCAGCAGACCAACCACCACAGGACGAAGCCCCATAAAGACAGATTGAACCAAGGGCGTCTTCATATATTTCAGGAACATCTTGCTGATGAGAAGCATCAGAATGAGCGAAGGCAGCACCAATGCAACTGTGGCTGTAACACTGCCTAACACTGCCATTCCGCCTGTAAAGCCTGCATTGTGCACTGCCGTGTAGCCGCAATAGGTAGCCGAATTTATGCCAATAGGACCAGGTGTCATCTGCGAAATAGCCACGATGTTGGTAAATTCTGCTGAAGACAGCCAGTGGTGGCGTATCACCGTCTCGGTCTGGATAAGCGAAAGCATTCCGTAACCGCCACCGAAACCAAACAGTCCAATAATGAAGAAAGTGTAAAAGAGTTGCAGAAAAATCATGTCTATTCGGTTGGAACAATGAATTTACCATACAAATATCCGCCTGCAGCCGCTGCGATGAGCACGTAGATGGGATTTACGCCCAAGTAGGCAATCAACAATGCGGTAACAATCGGTATCCAGCAGTTCGCCAGATTAATCTTTGCGTTTTTCGCAAGCGTGAATGTTGGCACGGCAATGAGCGCGACGACGGCAGGGCGAATGCCACGAAACATGGCTGCCACCCACGCTATGTCCATGAACTGGTGGAAGAAAAGTGCGATGAAAAGAATGATAAGGAACGATGGCAACGCTGTTCCCAGACTCGTGCACAGTGCTCCCGGTGTCTTTCGGAGCTTGTATCCGATGAAAATACTTATGTTTACTGCAAACACGCCAGGACAACTCTGTGCAATCGCAATAAGGTCGATGAACTCTTCCTTGCCTATCCACCTCTGCTTATCCACCACTTCGTTCTCTATAATAGAAATCATGGCGTAGCCGCCGCCCAGTGTGAACGCACCAATCTTGAAGAATGTCTTGAAGGCATTCCAATAAATGGCAAGCCCGCCTCTTCCGTTTGAAGCAGAAGAAGACAGGCTTGCAGTGTTTAGTTCTTTGTTCTTGTTGTCTGACATTGCTATTTTATTCGTTCCTCAACCCATCGGCGCGCATTGACAAATGCCTCTATCCACGGCGTAATTTCGTCGTTGCGACGGTCTATAGGGTACCACGCTTGTTGCCAAGGGAATACAGAACGTTCGAGGTGAGGCATCATTGCGAGGTGTCGGCCATCTTTAGAACAGATACCAGCTACATTGTAATTGGAGCCGTTCGGGTTGCCCGGATACTGCGCATAGTTGTATTTCGCAACAATATTATAACGATCTTCAGGTTCAGGAAGCATAAACTTGCCTTCTCCATGTGCCACCCAGATGCCAAGTTTGCTGCCACTGAGCGACCCTAACATAACGCTTTCGTTCTTAGGAATGCTTAATCCGAGGAAAGCACTCTCGAACTTATGGCTGTCATTGTGTACTAATCGGGCACGATTCTTGTGTTCAGGATTGATAAGATTGAGTTCTACCATCAGCTGACAGCCATTGCAGATGCCTAAAGAAAGAGTGTCTTCGCGTGCATAGAAGTTGTCGAGTGCTTGTTTTGCCTTTGGATTATAGAGGAAAGCACCTGCCCAACCCTTTGCTGAACCGAGCACATCGGAGTTGGAGAACCCACCGCAGAACACTATCATATTTACTTCTTCAAGTGTCTCGCGACCCGAAATGAGGTCGGTCATCATAACATCTTTCACCTCAAAACCTGCAAGATAGAGGCTGTAAGCCATTTCGCGGTCGCCATTAGTTCCTTTTTCCCGAATGATGGCAGCCTTTGGTTTGCGGCGTGTCAGATGCGTTGTTGTGTCGTTGTCCTTCCATCTATTTGGATTTAAACCGTACTGCTGCAACTTGCCTGTGAAGCTTTCGTTGAACTTCATCTCTATTGGTTGCTTCTTATAGTTATCGTGTCGTTTCTCGGCTAACCCATTTGCAGTCTGCTTACGGTCTAACAAGTAAGATGTTTCGTACCAAGCTTCACGCAAAGCATCGATGTCGAAGTCGTGTTTCCAACTTCCATCGGCAATGCTAAGCGTACGGCTTTTGGTGTTTGGATAGCCAATGCGTGCGAAACCAATGCAATTGTCTTCCAAGAAAGCCCTTACTTCGTCGTTGTGTTCGTTGGCAACTTGAATGATGACACCTGGATTTTCGGCAAACAACTTGCGCACAATGTCGTCGCCTTGCATATCGTGCAAGTTGATGTTCAGACCACCTTCAGGATTTGCAAAAGTCATTTCGAGCAGCGTTGTAATCATACCACCAGCCGAAATATCGTGTCCTGCAAGAATCCAACCGCGGCGAATCATCTCTTGAATGGCATCGAAGCAATCGCAAAAGTAGCGAGGCTCTTTCACGGTAGGAACGTCAGAACCAACCTTGCCCAGGCTTTGTGCAAAGGCAGAACCGCCCAGGCGCTGCTCGTCGAAGCTGAAATCAATGTGATAAAGGCGTGTATTCTTGTCGTTTACCAATACTGGCGAAACCACTTGGCGCACGTTGCTCACCTCTGCACCGCTTGAAACGATGACTGTTCCCGGCGAAACAATCTTCTCGCCGTTAGGATATTGCTGTGTAAGCGACAGCGAATCCTTACCCGTTGGTACGTTCACACCAATGGCGCAGCAGAAATCCGACAAGGCTTTCACTGCATTGTAAAGGCGTGCGTCTTCTCCCTTTTGAGCACGGCAGGGCCACATCCAGTTTGCTGAAAGACTGATGCTGTCCATTCCGTTGGCAAGCGGAGCCCATACAATATTGGTCAGCGACTCAGCCACAGAGAGCACCGAGCCTGCTTCAGGCGATGCCAAACCTGCTTGCGGAGCGTGTCCGATAGCGGTGGCAATGCCCTTGTAACCACGGTAGTCGAGTGCTACCACACCACAATCAGACAGTGGCAACTGCACTTGTCCTTGGCATTGTTGGCGTGCTACACGTCCAGTAACCGATCGGTCTGCTTTGTTTGTAAGCCAATCCTTGCAAGCTACGGCTTCTAATTGCAACACACGTGCAACGTAATCATCTATCTTTGCAATGTCGTAAGTAACATTGGCATATTTGCGTTCCACCGTTTCGTCTTTCATTACGGTCTTCGGTGAGTGCCCGAACATTTGCGCAACATCAAGGTCGAATGGTTTTACACCATCTTTCTGAACGAACGAGAAGTGCGCATCGCCCGTTGTTTCGCCTACCACATACATCGGTGCACGTTCGCGTTCGGCAATGCGACGCACGTGGTCGAGATACTTCTCGTCTATCAGCAAGCCCATACGTTCTTGCGATTCGTTGGCGATGATTTCCTTTGCACTCAGCGTTTTATCGCCGATAGGCAGCTTGTCCATGTCTATTCTGCCGCCACAATCTTCTACCAACTCGCTCAAACAGTTCAAATGTCCTGCCGAACCGTGGTCGTGAATAGAAACAACAGGGTTTTCGTCCTCTTCTACCAACGCACGAACAAGATTGTAGGCACGCTTCTGCATTTCGGGATTGGCACGCTGTATAGCATTCAACTCGATTCCGCTTGAATAGCGACCCGTGTCTACCGACGATACCGAACCGCCACCAAGTCCGATGCGGTAGTTGTCGCCACCTACAACAACGACTTTGTTTCCTGGTTGTGGCGTTTTCTTCAAACAGTCGCGCTTCGCACCGTAACCTACACCGCCAGCAAGCATAACCACCTTGTCGTAAGCATATTTTTCGCCGTTTTCTTGGTGCTCGAAAGTCAAGACAGAACCTGCAATCAGCGGTTGTCCGAACTTGTTGCCAAAGTCGCTTGCACCGTTAGAGGCTTTCGTAAGTATCTGTTGAGGCGTCTGATAGAGCCATTCGCGCACTGGCAGAATGTCTTCCCAGTCACGTAAGGCGGGCGTCTTTCCGTTTTCGTCCTTCAAACGTGGGTAAGCCGTCATGTAAACTGCAGTTCCTGCAATAGGCCAAGAGCCTACACCACCGCCCATACGGTCGCGAATTTCGCCACCTGTGCCTGTTGCAGCACCGTTGAAAGGTTCTACGGTAGTAGGGAAATTGTGGGTTTCAGCCTTCAGCGAGATAACGCTCTCAATGTTCTTCACACGGAAGAAGTCGGACGTGCTTTGGTTTTTCGGAGCGAACTGTTCTATTTCGGGGCCTTCTGCAAAGGCTACATTGTCTTTGTAAGCAGACAGAATCTTGCCTGGATTTTCCTTTGTTGTTTTCTTTATAAGGTTGAAAAGACTGCTTTCCATCACCTTTCCGTCGATGATGAATTCGCCACCGAATATCTTGTGGCGGCAGTGTTCCGAGTTTATTTGTGCAAAACCAAACACCTCAGAGTCGGTCAGTGGGCGGTTGTTCTGCTTCTCTACCTTATGTAAATATTCTATTTCCTCTGGCGACAGTGCCAATCCTTCCTCCTCGTTGAACTTCTCAAGATTGTCAACGAGCTGTATTTCTGCTGGCTGAATATCCACGGTGAAGATGTCTTGGTTCAATCCATCGTAGTTACGGAATATCATTCTGTCCGGATTTGCTTCCATCGACTGCGAAGGGAAATATTCTTCTATACGCGAAATGCCACTGATACCCATATTTTGGGTGATTTCAACGGCATTTGTACTCCAAGGAGTAATCATTTCGCGGCGTGGTCCAAGATAGTAGCCCAACAGTTCTTTATCGTTCATTACCTTTGCGTCGCCATAAAGCCAACTCAACTTTTCGACCTCTTCCTTTGTTGGATTATGGTCGATTTCAGTAGCAATTACTGTATCGTAAGAAGCCAAGAAAAATAGAATCATATTCGTTTTATGTAATTAGGTGTGTATCATAGAGGTTGCTAAATGCCATCAACGCACCTCTTATTAATAAGATTTTCTTTTGCAAAGATACACTTTAATCGAGGAAAGTACAAGAAAATAACTTCCTTTTTTAAGATAGTTAGAAAAATTAACTGCCATTCTGGTTAAGTAAAACAAAGACCGTCAAACTTCATTTGAGACGAGCAAGACGAAGTAATGTCTTTCCGAAGAACCTGAAAAGAATACAAACGCATATAAAACAAATACGGAAACTCTCAACGAGCTTCCGTATTTATGTTGTTTAACTCAATTGTTATAGTCTATGAATAGAGGAAGCCTCACGGTCTCCTGATATCCCTTACTACAATCTGTTAAACTTTTACCTTTAAAAAATAACTAAAAACCTAAATCTATTACTACTAACCTAAACAATCTATTAACCTTTTGACACTGCAAAGATACACAGTTTTTGGAATTACTGCAAATGTTTTAGCGTTTGTTTTCCCTAAAAAAGCTAAATATTGATATAAATCAACGAGTTTCAATCAAAAAGCTCCAATTATCTTGTAAAAAGTGTATTTTCTTGCAATAGTATGCTCGAACAAGTTTGATATTGCTTGTTTAACTTTACGAAAACATTCGTTTTATCTTCTCAAATACTTTTCTTACTGCTGCATATCTATATGCTTTAAGCTTAGACCATTAGTTTTTTGATGTCAAGATAGACTTCTTTCAAATAATATTTCGTACATTTGCAATCACTATTTGTGTATTCTCATTGTTAATATAATGGGAATAGAAACAAATACTAACAATATAAATACGTCGCATTCGAATACGAAGAAAGTAAGACGGAAGAGGAATGCCTACCACTGTTTTACTGTAGAAATGCAGAAAGAGAAATATCATCAGTAAACAATAGAAATACAACGAGAAATGAGAAAATTAGTTCTTCTATCATTATTAGCTATCTTTTGCAATGCCTTACCAGCCTTAGCACAGACCGAATATTCTCCTCAATGCAAGATGAACTTTGGGAAAGGTGAAGTGTACACGATAGAAGTGGGAGCCGTCGAAGACCAAGAAAGCGACACTACCATAGTTGGTCCTGTTGCCATTATATTGCTGAAGAACGGCAAAGAGGTATCGCGCTTTAATACATTTGCCATAGGCGATAACTGTCCAGCCGACGGATTTCACGACATAAAGGTTAAAGGACGCTACTTTACAGTAGAAGATACGTACTGTGCAGGGTTCTATTTCGTACTGACTTATACTACATTTCGCTACGATACAAAGAGAAAAGAGTTTGTATTGCACCGTTATGGCGAAAGCTACATATACAGGGGAGACCCCGAAAAGGACATACCCGACAACTCATACTTAGTGAAAGAGTATATTCCTTTTAGTAAAGTAACAACTGATTTGTTGCTTAATCTAAGGAAACACTTCAAGTAATGAGCCGAATTCTGACGGATGTACAATCGGCATGTGGCTATTACGACGATGCTAAAAAGTTGCATGCAAACTACATACCCTTGCATCGAAAGATGAAAAGACGCACCATCGCCTACAAATAACAGAAATAAAGAGGTGCTTGCCTTGCTTTATATAAATATAACAATGAAAAGATTAGTTATCCTTTTAGTATTGACAGTCCTGTATAACATCTCTTCTGCTTCGACTAAAGGCAAGATAATAGAGCAAAAGAGATTGTACTTTGGGAAAAATGCAGACTACTATGTAATTGCAAAAGAAAACGGGAAAGGTGGCGGAGATGTTCCGCAGTGTGGTCCGATTGATATTATACTGAAGAAAGGAAAGAGGGAAATATCGCGTTTCCAGTCTTTTCCTATATGGTACAATTGTCCCTTAGACGGTTTTCTCGGTATCACTGTCAAAGGTCGTTACTTCACAATAGAAGACTCTTATTGCGACATAGCCGACCGAGTATATACCTTTACTACATTCAGATACGATGCTACGAAGAAAGAGTTTGTGCTGCATCGGTACGGAGAAAGCTATATAGACAGCCGTGAACCTGAACGAGATATACCCGAAAAGTCGTACTTGGTAACAGAGTATATACCTTTCCAAAAGGTAACAGCCGAACTGTTGCTGGGTCTAAAAAAGAATTTCAAGTAATCGAAATAACATATAAGAGTTCTCTCAAATGGATATACTATATATAAATAAGGAGAAAATACTCTGTAACTTCGAGGAATTGAGCAACGTATGGGACGCTTCGGCAAATATATCTCTGTGCCTTGACATTCAAATACCAGACTTTGAACTTATCGTTACTGAATTATTGAAGAAGCCATCAAACGACTTAGCCTATAGCATTCTGTCGGAAATGGCAGAAAAGAACGGTTTAGACGAAAGATTGATGCGCTTGATTTATGAGCAAGGGGACAAGGCTTGCAAGGTAGCAATCAGTCTTCGGAACGACTTGCCAATGGATTTGAAAGTCAAATGTGCAGACTCCAATGATGCAGACGTCAGAGAACATTACTTCAATATGCCATGATTTGTATTAAACGAAAGAAACTATGAAAGTATCTAAACAGGAAATTGAAGCTGTAACAGCACTCTCCCCAGAGGAGCGTTATGGCTATTTCATAAAACGAATATGCGATTGGGAGCAGGTGTGGGGGCTGTTTGAAGACGACTGCATTGTACTGAACGAGGCTAAGCATGGTAAGCTGTATGTGCTTTTGTTCCCATTTGAAGACTTTGCTTCGCACTATGCGACAAACACAAAAGGTATGCAAACAACCTCATATAGGAGTTTTGATATACACAAATTCGTTGAAACAATCATGAAAAAGTTGCAGGCAAACAACGTTAACAATGCTTTGGTCTTCCCCGTACCCCATAGTTATGGACTGAACGTTACGATGGAAGAGATTGTCGAGGACATAAAAAACGAGTTGAAGAATTACGAATAAAATATATGAAACAAACCATTATAAATAAATTGAGTGTCTTCTCTAACGAAAATCCTACATTATTGGGCAGCATTGCAACCAACAAGCAAATTGAAAATGCCCAAAAGATACTTCGTGTAACAATGAACGAAGACTACAAAGAGTTTATTCTGAATTTCGGAGGTTCGTATGCTGGTATGGCAAAAAACACCCTTTTGCAAAGCCATAATGCTTGTAAATACTCATCTTCTCAGGAACTCTAAAGATCAGGAAAACACCTTTTGCACTACAAAACCCACTGTTTTATAACGCAAAAACCACCCTTTTACCCTGCAAAAACCACTGTTTTGCATTGCGAAACAGGCGTGTTCGCAATACGCAGACACACAGATGGTTATACAAACACATAGTGGGAGAAAAATATTTACATGTTGATTGTCGTCCATTGGGTATATAACTTCCATGGGAACGGCAATAAAAAAGGTCTTCGAACGCAGGTTCCATGCATTCGAAGACCTTATTTCGCTATGCTGACAGCAATTTAATTCAATGGATAACAGGCTGTTTCGCCAGCATATTTGCCTGCATTGCCTACTTTCTTTTTATTTCTCTGCAGACTCGGGAGCCTTACCAATGAGGTCCATAAACTGGTCGAGCTTAGGCGTAATGATAATTTGTGTACGGCGGTTGCGCTGCTTTCCAAGTTCCGTATTGTTGGTTGCAATAGGATTGAACTCGCCACGTCCACCTGCAGTCAGGCGCTTTGGGTCTACACCGAAGTGAGATTGCAAGTACTGTGCAACCGATGATGCACGCAAACAAGAGAGGTCCCAGTTGTTACGAATGTTCTTCATCTGTGCACTTTGTGCGTTTACTGGAACGTTGTCGGTATTACCTTCAATCAGTACATCGTAGTCTCTGTAGTCGGTAATAATTTTTGCAATCTTGCTAAGGGTCTGTTCTGCACGGTCGTTTACTTCGTACGAACCACTCTTATAGAGCATATTGTCTGCCAAAGATATATATACAACACCCTTCAACACCTGAACATCAACCTCTTTAAGTTCCTCCTTGCTGAGGCTGCGTGTAAGGTTGTTGGTGAGAACGAGGTTGAGCGAGTCGCTCTTAGTCTTCACTTCTACAAGGTGTCGGATATATTGGTTACTCTCATTGATTTGGTCTACCAACTTCGAAATATTGATATTGTTTGAATTGGCATTGTTCAAACTCTGGTCAAGACTACTCTGCAAGGCTGCTGCACTTGCCTTTGCTTGTGCCAATTGGTCTTCCAAGCTCTTTATCCGGGCATTGTTTGCTGCAATCGTTTCCTTTGCGTTCTGATACTCACTCGATAGTCTTTGATTCTCCGATTGGCAGTTTTGCAAATCTTTCTTACTGGCGCAACCTGTCATCAACAGTGCACCTGCACACAAGGTTAATACTAAAAGGTTCTTTTTCATATTGCTATAGTTTTTTAATTTATACTTATGACATTCGTTTTATCCGCATATAACGGACGCAGACTTATTGCACCTGCTTATTGTACAAAGGTATTCATTTAAAAGCAGATACCCACAAAAGTAAGAAAGCTTTATGTTATTTTAAGCGAGTTTAAGCATTTTCAAAGTAAAAATGCTTGTTTTCCCTATTCTATAGGCTCTATCTTAGGTTCTTTTACATCGGAAGGCGCCACGCCATTGTCGTTCGTTTCCTCTTTAGTAGCGGGCGGTGGTGTAGACGAAACATCGATAGGTTCCGGCTCCGGTATGCCTTTTACACCATTGTTTGCATCTTCTGTTTCTACATAATCTACCTTTTTGTTCTCTTTTACTTCAACCTCCTTCGCTTCTTCTCTGGTCAATACAGGTATTTTCGACGTAGTATCGATACCTATCACCGTGCCCGACATGTCTACTTCGTACTTGCGTGGTGGCGCCATGTCGCGTGTTGCCATAAGTATCGACAGCAATAGCGAACCTCCAAAAAGTATTCCCGCACAAACAGCAACGGGCTTGGTGTACGTAGGTTTCTTATTTTTCTGTGAGTCCATAAGCGCATTTCAGAATAAAAAACGTATGCGAAAGCAAAGTTACATCTACTGTACAAAAGTACTTAAAATATACAATATTGCCAAAGGAAAGTATAAAATGCTATTGTTTATTCTTATTTATCTGATGTTCGGAAACTGCATCGCTTGCTTTATTGAGTGCTTTTCCAACATTATCTCCAAACTTTTTACCAGCCTCGCTTACTTTTCTTAAGAACTTCTTTCCATTCTTTTCTGCCTTGCCGGCAATTCTTCCGATGGCAGCGGACTCTCGTTCCATAAACTGTTCCATGCCGTCGCCTATGGTGCTGAGACCTTGCTTTATTTTCTCTTCCGAAGTTTTCTTCCTGTACAATGTAGTATCAGCCGTATTGATATTGTTGTCGGCAGAATTGTAAGTGCGGTTTTTTGTATCCTTTCCTGTGTTTTGTTGGTTCTGCTTCTGTGTAGAAACCCGTTTCTTGGCAGGCACAGGATAGTTTAAAACGGCATTTGTCTGTGCACTAACACGTGTGCCAAATCCTATAAGAAGGAGCAGCAGCAGAGTATAGATAGTCTTTATCTTCATATCATTCTGTGAGTTTAATTTATAGAAATAACGTAGACAGCCCTATAATATTACTTTTTTACGAACAGCCTGACCACAAACCAAGCGTGTTTTGCAAGGGTCGGGAGTATGCCATAGTGCCTACACATAACTTGAAACCGTTCGTACAGCGAAGCCCGATGATGCTTTGTAGTCTGTCCTTCTTCTAAGTAATTGGCAATTACCGCATGTACATTTCTTAATAATAACCCTTCTTTTTCGCCTTCACGCATTATCTTTATGCACCAATCAATGTCGGCTGAATAACGGAAACGTGTATCGAAAGGAATCTTTTTGGCAATGTCCAATCGGGCATAAAAGGCTTGATGGCATACCAACATACCATCGCGGAACGAACGCCAAGACAGCTTTTCGGGCGGTTGCAGCCTGCGATGATATAAGAAGTTCCCTTTTTCGTCTACAATATCGGTATCTCCATATACGACGGCAGGACGCCTTTCGCCATCGCCAACCTCGGCTGCCAATGCTACTTTTTCTATTGTATCGGCAGCGGGAAAGCGGTCGCCGGCATTCAAAAACACCACATAATCGCCATTTGCACGTGCCAATCCTTTATTCATAGCATCATAAAGCCCTTTGTCCGGCTCGCTTTTTATACGAACAACATGCCCATTTTCCGCACTATCCGAAAGCTCTTTATAAGCGTCTGCAATTGCCAAAGTGTTATCGGTTGATGCTCCGTCCACGATAATATGTTCTATTGTGGGAAAGCTTTGTCGTAATACGCTATCGAGTGTAGGCTTTAATACATCGGCAGCATTATAGGTTATGGTTACTACAGAGAATGTTATCATATTTGTTTGTTGTTTGAATTGGCAAGCGCTTTCTTGTAAATATCGATGTATTGTGCTGCTACACGCGCTTGTGAATAGTTTTCCTTGACTTTTTTAATGGCGTCTGCAGAAAGTTTATCGTAGTCGGCAATGTTCAGCACCCAATAGATACCATTAGCCAAATCGGCAGAATCTTTCTGTTCAACGATATATCCATTGCGTTTATGATCTATCATTTCAGGTATTCCTCCCACTTCAAAGCCTACGCAAGGGATACCGCAAGCCATTGCTTCCATGATGGTATTGGGGAGATTATCTGATAAAGATGGAGTTACAAACACGTCAACAGCATTGTAGACATCTACTATTTGTTGTGTATCAGCCACGTATCCTAATGGAAACATCGGCAACTCGAAGTCGTTACACAATTCTTCGGCATGCCCACCGAGTACAATCACGGCTGTATTTGTTAATGTTTCAGGGTGTTGTCTCACCATTTTCTGGCATGCATCAACTAAATAACCCATACCTTTATTATGGTTTGTAACGCGTTGCGATGCGAAAAGTATCAGACGTTTATCGGCAGGCAAGCCTAATTTTTTACGTGCTTCGTTTTTATTAGTCCTGCAAAAGATATTGGAATCTATTGGGTTCGGAATACTTTCAATGATATTCTTGCCTATTAATGCACTCTTTTTTGCTTCATTTTGCAGCCATTTACTGCATGCTATATATATAATATGTGAATGTCCTTTTATTTGTTCCTTACGTCGCCACGTCCTTTTTGCAAGGTCACAACCGAAAGGAAAGGGCAGCAAACGGCATTTTTCGCAGTGCGTTTCAAACTTCCTGCAGTCCAATGTTATATGGCAAATGGCGGTGGCAGGCCATATATCGTGCATTGTCCACACAAGGGGCTTGCCTGCCTTCAGTACTTTTTCTATATTGTTGAGCGATATAAAACCTTGATTTATCCATGCTAAATGAATGACATCGGCATTCTTAAATTCTGGCAATTGCGTTATATCAGTTCCTGTATTGGCTATATCAATCGCAAAAAGATTTCGCTTTGAAAATCGCAAATGACAAAATATGCACCATCTTTCCCACAATTTGTTCCATCGTGTGCGCCAGTTGTTCTTTATAGCAAATACCGTTTTATCGTCACTCAACTTGTCCCGAACAAGCATAGATGCATCTATTCCACTTTTATTCAGTGCATCTTTTAAACGATTTGCAGCTACTGCAGCTCCGCCCGTCCGTTCACTTGTATTTACAATTAATACTCTCATTCTACTTTTTTCGTATTACAAAGATAAGAGTTTTCGGCGAAACAACGGAAAGAAGACTCAAAGAATGACATAAAAGTTAGATTACAGCAGATTATATTGCCCGAATAAACAAGTTTATTACCACTTTGAAGAGCTGTATCAACACTGTTTTAGCCCACTCTAACTTGGCACCTACATCGTGTTAAACACATAATCCCAAAGTTGTTCAGGCATTATCATAACGTGGAAACACATTTTCCGAAACATAAAAAAAGAATAAAGAAACTTCAATCTTTTCGGTAAAACAATGTGAATTATAAAGAAAAATGCTATATTTGCACCTCTCTAACGATTTTAAACAAGCAATGTCAATCGCATTATCAAGAGCTTTTGTACACTATGGACTTCATTTTCTCGCACCTTTATTGTTTGCACAATTCTTTAAACGCGAGCATAGAATGAAGGCATTTTGGATTATGTTGGCGACAATGCTTGTAGATATGGACCACTTATTGGCTACACCTATGTTTAATCCGTACCGTTGCAGCGTAGGTTTTCACCCCCTTCACTCTTATTTTATGGTAGGTATCTACGCACTTTTGTGTGTGTTGCCCTACGAAAGACTAAAATTACCGTGGTGGTTTCGCCCCATTGGAATAGGATTATTCTTTCACATGCTCACCGATTTACAAGATTTTTATTTATGGCAACAGTGGTTATAAACACGTTTAGAACTATGACACTGTGCTCCATTAAGTAACTTTCTAAAAGGATTTAATGCCCATTTGGTGCTTTCATCTCTTTTTCGTACTTTTGCAATAATAAAATGTAAGGACTATGATACTATCAATGACAGGCTACGGCAAAGCTGTCGTAACCTACAAGGAAAAGAAAATAAACGTTGAAATAAAGTCGCTAAACAGCAAGAACTTCGATCTTTCAACTCGTATTGCTCCTTTATATAGAGAAAAGGAAATGGAGATAAGGCAAACTCTTGCCAGTTTGTTGGAACGCGGCAAAGTAGATTTCTCGCTTTGGATAGAGAAAGATGCTGTATTAGACGCAACACCTATTAATGCGCAATTGGTAAAGAACTACTATCAACAAATAAAGAACATAGCAGCAGAAATAGGCATTCCGGAACCTGCAGAATGGTTTCCTACATTACTGCACTTACCCGATGTTACAACAAAAACCGAGATTGAAATACTCGACGAAGAAGAATGGGAAGTTACAAAACAAGCTATCAATAATGCAGTAGAAAACCTTATAGACTTCCGTAAACAGGAAGGAACTGCACTTGAACGTAAGTTCCACGAAAAGATTAATAACATAGAAGCACTTTTAAAAAGCATAGAACCTTATGAAGAAAGCCGAGTTCCAAAGATAAAAGAAAAAATTATAGAGGGATTGGAGCAGGTTGCAAAAGTAGATTACGACAGAAATCGCTTGGAACAAGAACTAATTTACTATATAGAAAAATTAGACATAAACGAAGAGAAGCAACGTTTAGCGAACCATCTGAACTATTTCCGTGAAACAATGGAAGAAAAAGGACACGGAGTTGGAAAGAAATTGGGTTTCATTGCACAGGAAATGGGACGCGAAATAAATACAACTGGCTCGAAAAGTAACCAAGCCGAAATGCAGAATATCGTGGTTAAGATGAAAGATGAGCTGGAACAAATAAAAGAACAAGTGCTGAATGCACTGTAAAGAAACTACAAATGCAAGGTAAACTAATAATTTTCTCAGCCCCATCTGGAGCTGGTAAAAGCACCATTGTGCAATGGTTAATGAGAGAACACCCCGAACTTAAATTAGCTTTCTCTATAAGTTGTACAACACGGCAGCCACGCGGTACAGAGAAAGATGGAATAGAATATATCTTTCTCAGCCCCGAAGCTTTTAAAAAGAAGATAAACGATAATGAATTTTTGGAGTACGAAGAAGTTTATACCGACCGTTTTTATGGTACCTTGAAGAGTCAGGTAAATACGCAAATGGCTAAAGGACAAAACATAATCTTCGATGTTGATGTGAAAGGCGGCTGCAACATAAAACAGTTTTACGGTGAAAAAGCATTAAGCTTGTTTATTCAACCACCTTCTATCGACGAACTTCGCAGACGTTTGGAGGGAAGACAGACCGATTCGGCAGAGGCTATAGAATACAGAATGGCAAAAGCTGAACACGAATTGACATTTGCCGATAAATTCGACTATATTATTGTGAACGACGATTTGGAGAAAGCGAAGCATGAAACCTATAAAATTATAAAACAATTCATAGAGTCGTAAGGTGCAATGAAGGTTGGAATATACGGCGGTTCGTTTAATCCTATTCATAACGGACACATAAAACTGGCTGAAGTATTCTTAAAGGAACTTGGCTTAGACGAGGTTTGGTTTATGGTTTCGCCGCAAAATCCTTTTAAAATAAACAGCAAGTTATTAGACGATACACTGCGCTTGCAATTAGTGAAGAAAGCTTTGAAAGATAAAAAGAATATGACTGCTTGCAACTACGAGTTCAGTTTACCAAAGCCTTCGTATACTTGGGACACCTTACAACGACTTTCTTCTGATTTTCCTACCAATGAATTTATTCTTCTGATAGGTGGAGACAATTGGCAAGCGTTCGACAAATGGTATCACGCAAAGGATATTTTAGAAAACTATCGCATTGCCGTTTATCCGAGAAAGAGCAGTGAAACTGCAGGAAATTGCAATTTATTTTCGACTGAAAATGTAACCTTGCTGAACATTCCTCTTGTCAATATAAGCAGCACAGATATTCGGCAACACATAAAAAATGGAGAAACTATAAAAGGATTGGTTCCTGAATGTATTGAAAATGATATAAAAATGTTTTATAATAGAATATAAAAACTATCGGAAGATGCTGACAAGCTATACAAACGAGCACACTGTTGAACGGAAATTATAATAAGATGGCAGAACAAACTTTAAAAGAAAAAACGGCAAAAGGACTCTTCTGGGGAGCATTGAACAACGGTACAATGCAGATTTTGAATGTGCTTATTGGTATTTTGTTGGCTCGTTTGCTTTCCAATGCCGATTACGGTCTAATGGGAATGCTTGCTGTTTTTACTGCTGTTGCAGGAGCCTTACAAGAAAGTGGCTTTACTTCTGCTATCGCAAATATAGAAAATCCTACGGACAACGACTATAATTCGGTGTTTTGGTTCAGCACTATTGTAAGTTGGTGCTCGTATCTGGTGCTTTTCTTTTGCGCTCCGCTAATTGCTGACTTCTTCCACCATGCAGAACTCGTAAATCTTTCTCGTTTCCTATTTGTTTCCTTGCTTTTCTCTGCCATTGGTACTGCACCAACGGCATATCTGTTCAAGAACATTATGGTAAAGGAAACAACTATCTTGCGTGTATCGTCTTTGGTCGTTTCGGGCATTGTCGGCATCGTGTTGGCACTGCAGAATTATGGTTATTGGAGCTTGGCTTGGCAGCAGGTTCTATATATAACGCTTACAAGTTTAGGGCGTTTTTTTATAATCCCTTGGCGACCTTCCTTGAAAATAAGTTTTGCTCCAATACGCAGAATGTTCTCTTTCAGCTACAAAATCTTAATTACTACTGTTGTAAACATAGTGAGCCAAAACTTACTTACATTCATTTTCGGACGCCTTTACACGGCAAATGCTGTTGGAAACTTCTCGCAAGCATTCAAATGGGACACGATGGCAAGTACAATGGTATCGGGAACTACATCGCAAGTGGCACAACCTGTATTGGCAGAAGTGAAGTCGGAAACAGAACGACAAGCAGTCGTTTTCAGGAAGATGCTACGTTTCACCGCCTTCTTAGCCTTCCCAGCCATGTTTGGTTTGAGCATGGTTGCACACGAATTTATAATTGTCCTCATATCCAACAAGTGGGCAGATAGTATTCCGCTGCTTCGCATACTTTGCATCAGTGGCGCTTTTCTGCCTTTCTACACATTATATCAGAATTTGATGATAAGCCGTGGCAAATCTGATGTATATTTATGGGTAACAACTTCGCTTATTGCAGTTCAGCTATTGCTTGTTTTGTTGTGCCATAGCAAGGGAATGGTGTTCATGGTGAGCGCTTATACAGTAGCCACAGTACTCTGGCTGTTTGTTTGGCAATATTTTGCATATCGCGAAATCTCCCTTCGCTTATACGATGTATTGTGTGACATTACACCTTATATGGTTATTTCTGCAGCAATTATAATCGCAGTTTATTTTGCTACAAGCGGTATTCAAAATCTTATAATTCTCTTATTGATACGAATAATCTTGGCAGTTGCAGCCTACTTCATTGTCATGAAACTATTAGGTTCTAAAATGCTCGATGAATGTATTGCCTATTTGTTTCATAAAAGGATAAAACCGTGAAAGAGGAACTGTACAGATACAAGCAGATTTTGTAGCACTTGGAAAGCTGGAAACAACCCTTTCGCTTACAAATCCTCAAGAATTGTTTTCGATTTTCAGAACGTTATTTCTTTCCATTCAAATATTCCCATTTACTAAATTGTAGGATACAAAACGTACCGAGAATAGTTTACATTGAATAAAACAGATATCTCAATTGAATAGAACAGATATCTCATTTTTAGAATACAAGAAAGGGAAAAAGAGCGAAACTCTACTCATAGAGTTTCGCTCTTACATATCTTTTTAATTAATTAAAATTCGTAGCCCACTTTGACAGTAAGACCATCGTAAGTGCCCGATATTCTAACATATTCATTGTAATCCCAGCTAAGACATTGGCTTGCATAACCAACACCAATTGTTACATTCGAGAATTTTATTCCAGTAGTTCCGCTAAAATAAAAACCACCATCTAATCCCTTTTCCAATGATGCACCGTAGCCTGGCTTTAGGTCTATGTAAGGCTTAATCTTGCCTTGTACAGGTACTGTTACGTGTACATCGGCAAATACAGGCATTATGAAGTTTTCACTTTCTGTATAATAATTGAAGCCTAAACCACCACCAAGTCTGAAGTATTTGTTTATATTGCCACCGATGGCACCAACTAATTCCAGTCTACCTGAATTACCACTGCCGAATGTATAGCCACCTTCAATGTTTCCACGAAGTTGCTGTGCTGATACTGTAAGACCAAATAAGACCGCTCCTGCTATTAAAAATAACTTTCTCATATATTCTTACTATATCTTTACAATTAGCTATACCTTAATATTTGGCCTTGTACAAGTGTTGTATATATACCTAAGTGATTCAGTTTACACAATTGTTCCTTGCTTATACCGTGCTGGCGTGCTATCGATTCGAGTGTTTCGCCTTCCGTCACCTTGTGGTAGAGTATTTGGTTACTGTTTGTTTGCTGTGCACCCGAATTGCGGCGAGCAGAGTAATCGGTATTCGGCATGCTGCTTTCATTAAACGAGTATCGGGTGCGCCCCTTTCCTTGAATATTCTCACGCGAATAGCCTGGACTTGCGTCTTTGCCACGAAGCGCTGTAGCACGAGCCGACTCGTTGTCTAAAGTTTGCTTGCGGAAAACATAGAAATCGCCAGTTACGTCTTGGTGGGGAAAATCAAACAGAAGAGCCGGGTTGATGGCTACACCTGCCAAACGTGTTTCGAAGTGCAAGTGCGAACCTGTAGAACGCCCTGTGTTGCCACCGAGTGCGATAGGTTCACCAGCTCTAACAGTTTGGTTTGCATAGACAATTTGTTTTGAAAGATGCCCATAATAGGTTTCCAAGCCATTGTTGTGGCGAATGACTATATACTTTCCATAGCCTCTTGCATCGTATCCTACAATGCGAACCTTACCAGAGAAAGCTGCGCGGATAGTATCACCGATATATACCTTAATATCGAGTCCTTTATGAGCACGTCCCCAACGACGGCCGTAGTTACTTGTAACCACCCTGCTTGGAGTAGGCATGTGGAAGCCACGCAAGTCTATTTTGTAGACATCAGGCAAATATCCTTGTGCGTGTGTTTTAGAGTTGCTCCAGTCGTTGTATAAAGATGCCGATGGACTTTCTACTTCTTCTGCTTCTTGTAAGCGATTTATAACCATCGTGTCTAATGATTTGGCACGGCGGTCTACGGGCGATTGGCGTGCTATTAAGTCTTGCGCGCAAACTGGCGTAACAACAAAACCTAACAAAGCCGATAAACCTAATGTTTTTACTATTCTTTTTAAAGTCATTATATTTTCTTTTCTGATTCGGTTATATTTCAAATGGATTAACCGTTTGAGTTTCCAAAATGTTGTTCTTAAGTAGTTGAACAATACAAAAGACCAGCTAAATCGATTAAGAACGTTGCAAAGATAGGTATTTTCTAACAAAGACATTACTGTCTTAACAGTTTTTATTGTATTGCGAAATGGCTGTTCCGTCCACGTTATATATTTGTATATTTATCTTCAACTCCTTTACTTAGGGAGTCGTAGGACATTTGTTGGTATATATTTACGAGATTGCTGCCCAGTTTATATTAGTATTTCTTAACTCTTTAAGTCTGTCCCAAAGCAAATTATATTCACTTTTCGAGCAAGTAGGGTCGTTGTCTATTATCTTCTTGGCTTCGTCGCGAGCCAATTGGACCAGCTGTCCGTCGCGAGCTATATCTGCTATTTTCAGGTCGAACGCAATACCACTCTGTTGCGTACCCTCAAGGTCGCCCGGCCCGCGGAGTTTTAGGTCGGCTTCGGCTATTTCAAATCCATCGTTCGTATCGCACATAATATCTATTCGTCGGCGTGTCTCGGTTGTCAGTTTATGGCTGGTTACCAGTATGCAGAAACTTTGTTCAGCACCTCTGCCCACTCTACCCCTAAGCTGATGTAGCTGTGACAAGCCAAAGCGTTGAGCATCTAAAATAACCATAACACTTGCATTTGGAACATTTACGCCTACTTCTATAACGGTAGTGGCAACAAGTATCTGTGTTTTCCCCTCCACGAAGAGTTTCATTTCGGCTTCTTTCTCCTTATCCTTCATCTTGCCGTGAATCTTGCTCATCTTAAATTCGGGGAACACTTCTTTTAGTGCTTCATAACCACTTTCAAGGTTTTTAAGATCGATTTTCTCGCTCTCTTTGATTAGCGGGAATACGATGTAAACTTGACGTCCTAAGTTTATCTGCTTGCGAATGCCGTCGTAGAGGCTTGTTGTCTGTGTGTCGAACTTGTGAATGGTTTGTATCGGTTTGCGTCCGGGAGGCAGTTCGTCTATCACACTCACATCTAAATCGCCGTATAGGGTCATTGCTAAGGTGCGCGGAATAGGGGTGGCAGTCATTACAAGAATATGTGGTGGATTTTCGTTCTTGCTCCATAGTTTTGCACGTTGCGCCACACCGAAGCGGTGTTGTTCGTCAATGACAGCTAAGCCGAGGTTGTTGAACTGTACCTTGTCTTCTATAATGGCATGTGTTCCTACAGCAATATGAATGGAACCATCGATGAGTCCGTCCATCACGTCTTTACGTTTTTTGCCCTTTACGATACCTGTGAGCAACTCTATGCGTAGGTTCATATCCTTCAGAAGGTCTTTCAAGGTTTGTAAATGCTGTTCGGCAAGAATTTCGGTAGGTGCCATCAAACATGCCTGGAAACCATTATCGACGGCAATAAGCATGGACATCAGTGCGACAAGTGTCTTTCCAGAACCGACGTCGCCTTGTAGCAAACGGTTCATTTGCTTTCCGCTCCCCATGTCAGCACGAATCTCTTTCATTACACGCTTCTGGGCATTGGTAAGTTCGAAAGGCAAGTTATGCGTATAAAACCAATTGAACTGTGTACCAATAGTTTTGAAGTAGTAGCCTCTGTACTTCCTTCGCTGATCGTTCGCATACCTTAATATATTCAGCTGCACATAGAACAGTTCCTCAAACTTCAAACGAACTTGTGCTCGTTGTGTGTCGTCTACCGAGTTCGGATAGTGGATTTTGCGTAAAGCATCGTTGCGCGAAATAAGATGCAGGCGTTGGGTAATGAAGTTGGGTAACGTTTCGGGCAATGGCGTAACCAGCTTCTCTAAAAGCGTTTTGGTCAGTTTTTCTATGGTATGCGAGGTTATCCCCGACTTCTTCATTTTCTCTGTAGTCGTATAGAATGGTTGCATGCCCATGTTGTTGAGTTGCAGTTCTGAAGCGTCGTCTATGTCGGGGTGTGTAAATTGGAAGCGTTGATTGTAGATAGACGGTTTCCCAAATATTACATATTCTTTTCCGATGAAGTAGTTCTTATATATATATTGTGTACCATTGAACCAAACGAGATCGCAAACACCGTGTCCATCGCTGAAGTGGGCAACGATGCGTTTCTTTCGTCGTCCCATATCAAATTCCTCGAAACTTAGGATATGCCCTTTTATTTGAACGTAGGGCATGTCGGGAACAAGTTCCGAAATGCGATAAACCTTTGTACGGTCTATGTATTTATATGGATAGTACTCTAACAAGTCGCCATAAGTAGAGATACCAAGTTCTTTTCTCAGAATCTCTTTGCGGTGTGGTCCTACCCCCGTAAGATACATTATGTCTTGTTGGAGTATGTCCATTCAGGCTCGTCAATTTTTTGTTTCTTTCTCCTTTATAAGTATTTCGGCCAATTTTAGGTCTAACGGTGTTGTTATCTTAATGTTCTCCCGGTTGCCTTCTACTAACGATATTTTACAACCAAATTGCTCCATTACAGTAGCATCGTCGGTGAAGGATTCTTGATAAGGTTGTGCAAAAGCCACCTTTGCCATCGCAATGTTAAACACTTGTGGCGTTTGTACACTGCGGTAATTGGCTCGTTCTACACTTCTTGAACTTCCGTTCTCTTCGACAATGCGTAAACTTTCGGTTATGGGCATCACGGGAATAGCAGCACAAGTACGTTGTGCTTCGTCATAACATCGCTTAATCGTATCGACCGATACAAAAGGACGCACTCCATCATGAATTCCAACAAGTCCATCGTTGCCTTCTGGGGTATGCGATAAACCATTGAGCGATGATTCGAAACGTGTAGAACCACCATTCACAATTTGATGTTCGATGGTAAAAGCATACTTGTTGCATAGCTCCCGCCACAAGTCTTGTTGCTCTTCGGGGAGCACAAGAATAATATTCAATGTCTTATCGTACTCGTAAAAACGCTCGATGGTATGCATCAAGATGGGCTTGCCGCCGATGAGCAGGAACTGTTTGGGCAGTTCGCTCCCCATTCGCTGTCCTTTGCCACCTGCTACTATTACGATATAATTCATTGTTTAATACGATTTAGGACATTGTTTAATGGAGTTTTATTAACTCTGAGACCAACATTCCGTCTTTCACATCTTTTGCAATTGCTGCTGAGGTGAGCTGTTCCAAGATAGCAAAACCGTAGATGAAAGCAGCAGCAGGTCCTTTGCCAGTAGTGATATTACCGTCTATTGTGCAAAGTTCTCCTGTGTATTCTGCACCAGTCAGTCGTTTTTCAAAACCAGGATAGCAAGTTGCATGCTTACCTCTTAATACTCCAACAGAACCTAAAACCATTGGCGCAGCACAGATTGCCCCCAGACGTTTGCCCTTTTCGTTTTGCTCTACAAGCAATTTGCGCAACCCTTCGTGCAGGTTTAAGTTGGCTGCACCAGGCATTCCACCTGGCAGCATAAGTATGTCTGCATCAAAAAAATCATCGACCTCATCGAACAAAAGGTCAGCTTTAACTGTTATTCCGTTTGCAGATTTTACCATTAAGCTATTGGAGATGCTTACAGTCTTAACCTCAACTCCCCCTCTTCTGAGAATATCTACAGGTGCTAATGCTTCTATATCTTCAAAGCCATTAGCAAGAAATTCGTATGCTTTTGCCATATATTTTCATTTAAACCTTTAACATTCCATCTTATTTTGTTATTTTTGCAAAAGGAAAGCATCGGTCAAGCTCTTTAGATATGACCAGAAAGATGCTCAACAATGTATTCTTTCTCTTTAGGAAAGACGATTGCAAATATACAATATTATTCACGAACTGACAAAGACGAAAGAGAAAAGATTAGTTATGCGCTGTATTTGAAAACAGAATATAACTTTAGAAATGAGATTTATGACAAGAAAAGAACTTAGTTTCGCGATCTTCGGAAATAGCAGACAAACGCTTGAAGCCAACTATATAAAAGATGTCTTTGATTATCTTACTAAATATGGGGCAAGAACCTTTGTAGAAGAACATCTATACGAAGGACTTTGCAAGAATCTGATTAAGAAGGAACAAGTAGCGGGGGTAATTAAAGAAAATGACTTTAATACCGATTATGCTATCTCTTTAGGAGGCGATGGTACGTTTCTTAGAGCAGCCAGCAGAGTAGGTGCAAAGCAAATTCCAATTATTGGAGTGAATATGGGACGTTTGGGTTTCCTTGCTGATGTGTTGCCTAACGAAATAGAAGAAGTCTTAGACGATATATATAAAGGTGATTTCGATATTGACGAACGTTCTGTTATCAAAATAGAAACGGAGAACGAGGTTATAGAGACGAGTCCCTACGCTCTGAACGATATTTCTATACTGAAACGCGATAATGCATCAATGATAACAATACACGCCAGGATAGATGATGAATATTTGGTAACGTACCAAGCTGACGGCTTAATAGTGAGTACTCCCACAGGTTCTACAGCTTATTCGCTGTCGAATGGTGGCCCCATTATTGTTCCTCGGGGTGATATTCTGTGTCTGACCCCTGTAGCACCACACAGTTTAAATATCCGTCCGATAGTGTTTAACGACGATGTTGTCATACGTTTAGAGGTAGAGAGTAGAAGCCATAACTATCTTGTTGCCATTGATGGACGTTCTGTAAAACTTAAGGAGGGAACCATGCTGACAATAAGGAAAGCTCCATTTGTAACACGAATAGTGAAGCGTCGGGATTATAGCTATTTCGCTACATTGCGCACGAAGCTGATGTGGGGTGCTGATTTGCGAAAGTAACATAACGTCTCAAGCTATATGATGAAGACGAAATAAAGAAAAGGGTCTCCAACGTAATGGGAATAAAAGTTTTTTTCAACACTCCAGAAACTAAGTATGGAACCAAAGACATTTTCCTTTGGCTTTGGCGCGCATGGCGAGGCAACCGATTGCAGGCTGTCCTTAATGCTGTGGTTGGACTATTAGGTGTTGTAGTATCGTTATCGTCGGTATGGGCAGTGCAACATGCCATTGACGTTGCGGCGCACGAAGTTGAAGGGAACATCATAATAGCCGTACTTCTTATGGGCGGTCTCATCTTGTCTAACTTTGCGCTGAATATAGCTTCGGTCTGGATACGAAACATCTTGGGAATAAAGGCTCAGAACAGAATGCAGCAAAAACTGCTCGATCGTATGTTACGTTCGAAGTGGAATGGCAAGGAAACCCATCATTCGGGCGACGTGTTAAATCGTTTAGAGACCGATGTTACAAATGTTGTGAACTTCTTAACGGAGATTATACCGAACTCGCTTTCCACATTGGCACTTTTTGTTGGAGCGTTCGGTTACTTGTTTATGATGGACTGGCGGTTGGCAATCGTTATTGTAATAATGATTCCTATCTTCATTCTTTTCAGCCGAGTCTATGTACGACAGATGCGCCATCTGACAAGTGAAGTGCGAACGTCCGACTCAAAGGTGCAAAGCATATTGCAAGAAACAATTCAACATAGGCTGCTTATTAAGACCTTAGAAGGAGATAGCGCTGCCGTTGATAGGCTCGAAGATACACAAAGTGTGTTGAGAAGCAATGTTGTACGGCGTACAAAGTTCTCAGTATTTTCTTACCTGGTGCTTAATTTAGGATTCTCTGTCGGTTATCTCATTGCTTTTACTTGGGCAGCCGTCAGACTTTCGGGAGGCACATTAACCTTTGGTGGAATGACTGCCTTTTTGCAATTGGTAAACAAAATACAAAATCCGGCACGTCAGCTTACGCATCTTGCACCTCAATTTGTGTCAGTTTTCACGGCAGCAGAACGATTGATGGAATTAGAAGAAAATCCATTGGAAGAACAAGGAGAACCTATCGAACTGAAGGCACCATGTGGTGTACGTTTCATAGACGTGGCTTTTGCTTATGATGATTCTGAAAATAATGTTATTGAACATCTTAGTTATGACTTCTATCCAACATCTTGCACTGCCATTCTGGGCGAAACAGGTGCCGGGAAGACAACCATGGTGCGTATGATTTTGGCTCTTTTGCAGCCTAACAGTGGGAAAGTTGAAATCTATAACGAAAAAGAACACCACGACTTAAGCCCACTATTACGAACTAACTTCGTATATGTCCCGCAAGGAAATACACTTATGAGTGGTACAATCCGCGATAACCTTCGTCTCGGAAAACTTGATGCTACAGACGACGAGATGGCAGAAGCACTCAAACGCAGTTGTGCTGACTTTGTGTTTGAACTTCCTGACGGACTTGATACGAAGTGCACGGAACAGGGGGGAGGACTAAGTGAAGGGCAAGCCCAGCGCATTTCAATAGCACGCGCACTATTGCGTAACCGTAGCATCATGCTCTTCGATGAGGCTACATCGGCGCTTGACCCTGACACTGAGCGGAAACTTTTGCAAAATATTCTCTCGAAACGCGATAAAACCATCATATTCATTACCCACCGACCAGCTGTGATGGAATATTGCGACCAAACAATAGAAATAAAAAAACGACATTCGTGCAGGGAATACATAAAGGAGAGACAAGTGTAACCCCCAACAGAAAGATATAAAACAATTAAATAAGAAGAAAAAAATGAGAAGAACAATTCTATCGACAATGTTTCTTTTGGCAACTTTCGCTACAGCTGCAGCACAAGACTTAGACAGCAAATATGCTACAAATCTGCTGAAGCCAGGAACTGTTGCGCCCGATTTCACACTGAGAACCGCCGACGAAAAGGACATAAAACTACGAGAATTTCGTGGAAACTATGTCGTTTTAGACTTCTGGGCATCGTGGTGCCCCGATTGCAGAAAAGATATTCCAGCCATGAAACAGCTTTGGAGCAACCTCATGGATTACAATGTGCGCATTATTGGAATATCGTTCGACACAAACAAAGAGGCTTGGGTCAATACATATTGGGACAAATATCAAATGAATTGGACGCAAGTAAGCGAACTGAAGAAGTGGAAGAAGGATACGAAAATAGACCGTTTGTATCACGTAGACTGGATTCCAACAATGTATCTCATAGATCCTAATGGAAGAATAGTCCTGGGCACGGTAGAGATAGAGAAGCTTCGTGCTACTCTTGAAGGGCTGAGACCCCAATTAAAGATGTCTACTGCCGATGTTATGCCCGTGTATGTAGGTGGTAACGAGGCAATGCAACAATACCTGAAAGAGCATCAGCTTTATACCTTACAAACACGAAAGATGCGTATCAGTGCCAATGTTAAGGTGTCGTTCAGTGTAGAAATGGACGGAACAATTACCGGGGCACGTGTCCTGGACGTTGCCGAATTGAAGGCAAATAGTCCTAAGTACGACAAATTAAGCGAAGACCGGAAAGCTGAAGTATTGGCAGCTGCCACAGAACATTTCCGAAAGGAAGCCATTCGGTTGGTAGAACACATGCCACTATGGATGCCTGCATTAAAAAACGGTCGTCCTGTCAAAGAGAAAACAACCATAGTCATAGAATTCGATCCCTATTATAAAGGACCAAAAAAATAATTAACTTGCAATTAAAACGTAATGAACTACGTTGAAAGAAGAGCTGTGTCTGCTAATGCAAAGATACTAATTTTAAAGCTAATCACAATGCGACATATTGTTTCTAATGACCACCATTAGAAAATAATTTTTGGAAATGGATGTTATTCAATAACTTACATCATTAACCACGGGTAAGTATTCCCAATGACCGGTTTGGGTTTAAGACAGTACCCTAAACTTATCCCGAACTGGCGTAGATACTGGAAATCGCCTTGGTTTTATAAAAATAATTCTGACAGAAAACGATAATTTCGATTTGGCATTGCGAAAGCGGCTGTTTTGCACGGTAAAAGCATAGGTTTTACGTTGCAAAACAGCCGCTTTTGGAATACAAAACAATAGGTTTTATAATACACTGATAACAAGACTGTTAAGCAATCGCTATTCTTTTGAAAAATATTTACACTTATTTACCGTCAGATGCACGCAACCGAAGCTGTTTTAACAGGCTGTTCAGTGCTGTCCAAACATCTTGTTGGTTGAGCTATTCTTTCAGCAATTGCTCGGCAACAGCTTCCAGTTCGGCATACCATTCTTCGCCAAAGCGGCGAACAAGCGGACCTTTTAAGAATTTATAAATAGGCAAATCGAGTTCCCTACCCTTCTTCACGGCATCTTTGCAGATGTCCCAACGATGATAATTCAGACCTACAAGATTGTTGCCAAACTCTTTTACGCGAATGGGATAGAGGGCGCACGAAATGGGTTTTACGAAGCTTGTCTTCCCCTCACGATACGAACGCTCCAACGCACAGAGGCAACAGTCTTTGTCGTGGAAGGTGAAAACGCAGTCTTTTCCGTGCACAATGCTGGTTACCAAGTCGCCTTCTCGGTCGGTATAAGCAACGCCCTGCTTGTCGATAACGGCTTGCGCAGACGCGCTGAGGTCGCCCCACACCGCATCTACAACATCTTCTATGGCTGCTATTTCGTCCATAGAAACAGGTGCGCCAGCATCTCCTTCCACGCAACAGATGCCCTTACAAGCATCGAGGTCGCAACAGAACTTCTCCGTTATAATGTCGGGTGAAACCAAAACATCGCCAACCTGCAAGATAGGCATCATCTTCTTATCGCTCATTTCTTTCGTTTTCTCTTTCCTCAGTACGCATTAACCAATCTATTTCACCCATTCCTTGTTGCTTTAAATAAGCGTTGCAACATGTAAATTGGTGCTTTTTAAATTTATACCTTTGCCTTGCAGTAGGGTGATATGATTCGATTATATGATGACGTTCGGTATCTATCAGTCTTTTTTTTCTCTTTGCATCATTTCCCCAAAGCATAAATACAATGTTTTCACGGTTTTTATTTAATGCTTTAATGGCTGCGTCTGTAAAGTTCTGCCATTTAAATCTCTTATGACTATTGGGTTTAGCATCACGCACTGTCAGTGTTGTATTCAGCAACAACACACCTTGTTCAGCCCAACGAGTCAAATCGCCTGATTCGGGCATAGTCTCGCAAAGGTTATCTTCTATCTCTTTATAAATCTTTCGGAGCGATGGCGGCAGCTTTACTCCATTGGGCACAGAGAAGCTCAAGCCCATAGCTTGCCCTTGCTCGTGGTAAGGGTCTTGCCCCAGAATAACCACTTTAACCTTGTCGAACGGACAAAGATTAAAAGCATTGAAAATAAGTTTTTCTGAAGGATAGCATGCTTTTTTATACTCGCTATTTAGTTCTTTAACGAGTTCAGTAAAGTAAGGTTTTTTTATTTCACCCCTCAAATGTTCTTCCCAAGAAGCCTCAAGAGGAACATCTGTACCATTAATCTGCAAGATAGGCATCATCTTCTTATCGCTCATTTCTTTCCTTTTATCTTTCCTAAATATGGATTTACCAATCTATTTCGCCCAATCCTTGTTGCTTTAAATAAGCGTTGCAACGTGAGAATTGGTGCTGACCGAACCAGCCACCTCTATTTGCCGACAGCGGAGAGGGGTGCACCGATTCGATAATACAATGGCGATTGGCATCTATCAATCGCTTTTTCGAGCGGGCAAAACCACCCCAAAGCATAAACACAATGTGTTCGCGATGGGCATTGAGTGCCTCGATAGCGGCGTCTGTGAAGTTCTGCCAGCCCAAAGTTTGATGACTGTTGGCTATATGCGCACGCACCGTCAGCGTGGCATTCAGCAGCAACACGCCTTGTCTAGCCCAACGTGTTAGGTCGCCCGATGTGGGTATGGGGTTGCCAAGGTCGTTTTGTATCTCTTTATAAATGTTTTGGAGCGATGGCGGCAACATTATTCCTTCGGGCACAGAAAAGCTCAAGCCCATAGCTTGTCCTTGCTCGTGATAAGGGTCTTGCCCAAGAATAACCACTTTAACCTTATCGAACGGACAAAGATTAAAAGCATTGAAAACAAGTTTTCCCGGTGGAAAGCACAAGCTGTTCCTATACTCATTGCGCACACTTTCGGTGAGTTGGGCGAAGTAAGGTTTCGTAAACTCCCCCTCCAAGTGTTGTTTCCAAGAAGCCTCAATATCTACCATAACATTTTCTTAGATACAATTCAGCCCTATCAGGCATAAGTCTGATAGGGCTAAACCATTGTTTTTATCTTTATTTATCTTCTATCAAGCATTCGCCTGTCATCTCTTCAGGCTGTTCCAAGCCCATAATGTGGAGAATAGAAGGCGCAACGTCAGCCAATCTACCTGGCTTCACACGAGCCGAATTGTTGTCGGTAACGTATATAAACGGTACAGGATTCAACGAGTGTGCCGTATTTGGCGAACCGTCTTCGTTCAGCGCATTGTCGGCATTACCGTGGTCGGCAATGATGATAGCTTCATAATCGTTTGCCTTTGCAGCTTCGATAACTTCCTTCACACAGTTGTCTACCGCATGAACGGCTTTCGCAATGGCGTTCATAACGCCTGTATGACCAACCATATCACCATTGGCAAAGTTCACAACAATAAAGTCGTACTCCGCTGTATTAATGGCTGCAACCAGCTTGTCTTTCACTTCGTAGGCACTCATCTCAGGTTTCAGGTCGTAAGTAGCAACCTTTGGCGATGCCACCAAGATGCGGTCTTCGCCTTCGAAAGGCTCTTCGCGACCACCATTGAAGAAGAATGTAACGTGCGCATATTTCTCTGTTTCAGCCGTATGTAGCTGTTTCTTGCCTTGTTTACTTAGATATTCGCCAAGCGTCATGGCTACATTCTCTTTCGGGAACAAGATGTGTACGCCCTTAAAGTGTGCATCGTATGGTGTCATACAGTAATATTGCAAATCCTTTATGGTGTGCATGCCCTGGTCGGGCATATCTTGCTGCGTAAGAACGTAGGTAAGTTCCTTAGCACGGTCGTTACGATAGTTAAAGAAAATAACCACATCGCCCTCGCCAATTGTTCCGTTTACATTTGCATTGTTAATTGGCTTGATGAACTCATCGGTAACTCCGTCGGCATAACTTTCCTTTACTGCTTTCACCATATCGGTGGCTTGCTTTCCCTTTGCCTCGACAAGCAGGTCGTAAGCCTCCTTTACACGTCCCCAGCGCTTATCGCGATCCATTGCGTAGAAGCGACCAACGATAGATGCTATGTGCGCATCGTTCTTGTCGCAGGTCTTCTGAATGTCGGCAATAAAGCCTGCACCACTTTCAGGGTCGGTATCGCGACCGTCCATAAAGCAATGCACATAAACTTCTTTCAGACCGTATTCCTTGCCAATCTCGATTAATTTATGAAGATGATTCAATGAAGAGTGGACGCCACCGGTAGATGTTAAACCCATCAGATGGAGTTTCTTGCCCGTCTTTTGCGCATAGCTGTAAGCGTTAATTATCTCTTTATTCTTCAGAATTTCACCATTTTCGCATGCCTTGTTAATCTTTACCAAATCCTGATATACAATTCGTCCGGCACCAATGTTAAGGTGTCCTACTTCAGAGTTACCCATCTGACCGTCTGGCAGACCTACGTTTTCGCCCGAAGCCTGCAACTGTGAGTGTGAAGATACTGCATTCAGATAGTCCAAGTAAGGTGTTGGCGTATTGTAAATAACATCTCCTTTACCATGTTTTCCGAGACCCCAACCATCGAGAATCATCAGAAGTGCTTTTTTTGCCATAATAATTTTACTCCTTTAATACCTATTTTACTGATTGCAAAGGTAAGAAAAAACTTACAAAGCACAAAGAAATATCGTTATTCTACTACTTTTTACACTTATTCATTCTACTATTTTATTAAAATAATGTGTAGAGCAAATAACCCCAGTGTGCCACCAATGCTGCCGCAAAACCACCGATGGTATGAGAAAGAATAGCCTTTGAAGTAAGTTCCCGATAGCCGATTGTATCGAGCATAGCAGTATGTGTGCTGAGGAAACCGCTCCAACACATACCCATACCCGTAAACACGGCAATGGCATTCCCATCTATCCAACCATGAGAAAGGAAATTCGGAACAAGGCTCAAGGCGGCTCCAACGGCTCCAAGGGCAGTTATAGGAAAGGCTACTTGATGTGGATCGGTAAATCCAAACAATGGTTCCAACAGCCAGTTTATATAGTTTGCAGCTTTGGGCAACACAGCAACTCCTTCGTAAGCGGCCCCCGTAAACTCGCCTGTCTTGCTCGGACCGAACGTCAGAATCATTACAAGGGTCGATATTATAAGCACACCGGGAATAATGGCAACGCCTACATCTACCCCCGACTTACCTCCATCGAGCAAAGAGTTAAGCGTACGCAAAAACACAGACTTCTCCTCTTCATGGCGTGGACGCTCCACTTGCTTCTCAAACTTCTCTGCATCGAGTGCATTCTCCGTAAGATATTGCGGATAAGCCTTCAATACGAAGTGCTGCATGCAACGTGTTGAAACGATACAACCACAGCAAGCACCGAAGAAACCAATCAATGGCTCAACGAAATAACCTTGTCCGAGCATAAACACAATTACGATAAGTCCCATACCGAACGCTGTCCCGAAGTTGGTAAGCGAAATATATTGGAACTTCTTGAAGTATCCGCTGAAATGCTTGTCTTGCGCCAACGTAATGATAGCGGGATTGTCTGAAAGGAAAGTAAGTATTGCTCCGAGCGATGCAACACCGGGAAGGTGAAACAACGGACGCATAAGCGGGCGCAGAATTTTCTCTATAAGGTCTACCACACCAAACTCTACGAGCAGCTTACCCAATGCTCCTGTCAGCACACAGATAGCCATTAGATAAAAGCAAGTGTTCAATAACAAATCGTGCGCCGTGTGCATTATGGTGTTAAGCATTGGTGCAACGCCCATTATCCAGCCTATACCGCCGAATAAAGCAATTATAATGAGCAGACACATAACACCTTTTGGTAATATCTGCTTCGACTTTTTAGTCGTGTTGTTTTGTAGGTTTTGTTCCATTTTTGTTTAGGATTACATCACAGGTTTTAAATTTCGGGCGTAAAATTACTATATTTTCTTCAATTACAATACTAATTCCTGAAAAATATTTAATTCGTTCTTAACATATTCTGTAAGTGTAGAGTCAACCAGCAAGTGCAAAATTATAATATTTTTCTGTAGAACTCGCATTTGGGTGTTTGAAAATTTAGTTTCTGTCTTGGTCTTCTGTTTATTTTCTTCTGTATCA
>ERZ1036438.20-NODE-20-length-111878-cov-14.222092_pt1 | contig 111878 bp, 109 predicted proteins | sample MGYA00514224_ERZ1036438 | MGnify/ENA primary metagenome ERZ1036438 (study PRJEB33795, sample SAMN09464924) | human gut metagenome | host: Homo sapiens | place: USA: Stanford, California | collected 2016-07 | study: EMG produced TPA metagenomics assembly of the...
ATTGTCGCTACGGGGTTACGGCAATCGTCGCTACGGGGTTACGACAATCGTCGCTACGGGGTTACGGCAATCGTCGCTACGGAGTTACGACAATCGTCGCTACGGGGTTACGATAAATCTCTATTCATTTTAGGGAATTTCCCCTAAACTGGTAGGGATTTTATTTTCTTGAACCCTATATTTATTGCTACTTTTGTATCATCAAAAGAAAACAGAATATGAAGAAGATAATTGTATTAGGAGTTGCTACAACCTTCTTGCTAAGCAGTTGCGATTCATACATGGGTAACATCTACGCTGGCGGCTCACTGGGTAGCGTGCTTGGAAGTGCCGTAGGTGGTATTGCAGGAGGAGCGCGAGGCTCTGATATAGGTACAATTGTCGGAATGGCTGGAGGTGCCGCCGTAGGAGCAGCCATAGATGCCAATGCGAAGAAAAAGGCTAAAGAGGTTGCCCGCGACCGCTATGAACGCTTGCAACAAAACGAAGCTGACGGACAAGATTCGTACGGTCAGCAAGAGATAGATGCAGAACAATGCAGCAATCAGCCACAAACTAAAGATGAAAGCGGGTTCGATAGTACGAATTCAGGGGACGATAGGCTATACGGTTTCCAAATAGAGGCGGCAGATAGTCTTGCCAGAGAAAATGCGAGACCTATCCGATACTCAAACGAATCAAGCATTGAGCGGCTCACGCAATTTACAAGCGAGACGCCAAAGATTGAGATTAGCAACGTAGCTTTCGCTGATAATGACGGCAATAACATCTTGTCGCGCGGTGAATTTGGTCAGATTGCATTCGAGATACGTAACAATGGGACACAGGCAATTAGCGATTTGTACCCCACAATAACCGAAGCAACCCACTCGAACCACTTCAGAATAAGTCCGACAACACGGATAGACTTACTGAAACCGGGCGAGATTGTAAGATACACGGCAACAATTATTGCCGACAAACGTATAAAAACTGGAGAATATAACTTATCCATCGCAATACTCAAGGACAATAAAAGTATTGCAAAAGTGATGGAGCTGCATCTGAGTACACAGAAATAAACTGACTCGATATCAATATTTGGACTATAAAAAGAGAGAAAAAGAAGTATTGAGGATACAAATTGAAAAGGTTCAGAACAACCATTGATTAACTAATGACTCAACTCTGGCGCATCGAAAACGATGCGTCTTTTTTTATTTACTTCCTCGAAACAATACAAAACCAAGAAAAACAATCGGCTGTGTCATGATTGTTTCGGGTTAAATTGCAGTTTGTTGCTTCAATCAAACCAGCTACTGATACCTTTCTTTATGTTCTTAAAGAAGTCCGTCCAATTCTTTTGATCTGTCTTTTGTGGTATAGGACGTTTACTTTCTACAGGCTTTTGTGCGGTCTTTACAGGAGTATTTGTTGTTTTGGAGGGTGTTGCAACACGTTTGTTCTTTTTCGGCTGCAAAGATGTCTTAACCTTACGCTCAATGGTTTTCGGCTTATCTTCTTTGCCCTCTGCCTCCCATTCAGGAATAAATTCGTAGCAGACACCAGCAAAACCATACTCTACTTCAGGCATCTTCAGTCCAATTTGTTCTGAAGCATAAGGTATCTCTGTTTCCTTTGGCAATATTTCTACTTTCACGTAAGCCACACCACTGGATATCATACCCAACTCGCGGGCAGCCGCATACGACAAGTCTACAATTCGTCCATGAGCGTATGGACCACGATCAGTAACTCTTACTTCAACCTCTTTGCCGTTTCTGGGGTTTGTAACCTTCAGTCGTGTTCCGAAAGGCAAAGTCCGATGGGCACAAGTAAAACCGTTACGGTTGTAACGTTCTCCGTTACTCATCTTTCGTCCATGTAGGCTATTACTATAATAAGAGGCTTTACCGTCCGACTGTGCAGTGCACTTTGTCGAAACAGTAAAGCCCATTATCATTGTTACTAAAAGGAGATTTCCGATTTTATCCATAAAAACAAGTTTACGTCAGTCCTCTCTTTCTGTAACTGTCTGTTTCCCTTTCCCTACAAAAGGAATGTAGGAAAGGGGAAAGGAGAAGACTTTTATTAAATTACACCTTGCTCCAACATTGCCTGAGCAACCTTCATGAAGCCAGCGATGTTAGCACCCTTAACGTAGTCAACAGTTCCGTCAGGCTTTTCACCGAACTTAACACATTGCTCGTGAATGCTTTCCATAATCCACTGTAGTTTTTCGTTTACTTCAGCAGGAGCCCAATTCAGGTGAGCGGCATTCTGTGTCATCTCAAGTCCAGAGGTAGCTACACCACCAGCATTTACTGCTTTACCTGGAGCAAAGAGTATGCCGTTCTTCTGGAAGTAGTGAATTGCGCCTGGTTGGCAGCCCATGTTAGATACCTCGCAGCAGCACCAGCAGCCATTAGCAACCAATTCCTTAGCATCGTCTTCGCTGAGTTCGTTCTGGAATGCACATGGTAGAGCGATGTCTACAGGAATGCTCCATGCCTTCTTACCTGCTGTAAACTTAGCCTTACCTGGGAACTTGGTAGCCATATCTTCTACCTTGTTGCGGTTAGAGCTACGCATTTCGAGCATGTAATCAATCATTTCAGGTGTGATACCGTCAGGAATTTCGCAGACACCGTCAGGTCCAGAGATGGCAACAACCTTACCGCCGAGTTCAGTTGCCTTTGTTGCAGCACCCCAAGCTACGTTACCGAAACCTGAAAGTGAAACTTTCTTGCCCTTGATGTCCTTGCCTGCTTTCTTAAGAAGGTGCATTGTAAAGTAGAGAGCACCGAAACCTGTTGCTTCAGGACGGAAGAATGAGCCACCCCAAGTCAAGCCCTTACCAGTGAGAACACCAGTGTGGTACTGGCGTGTGAGCTTCTGATACATACCATTCATATAGCCAATCTCACGACCACCAACACCTACGTCGCCTGCAGGGATATCCTGATCTGGACCAATATTATGACGAAGCTCGAGCATAAAGGCTTGGCAGAAACGCATAATTTCTGCGTCTGACTTGCCAACTGGGTCGAAGTCTGAACCACCTTTGCCTCCGCCCATTGGCAAAGTAGTAAGTGCGTTCTTGAATGTCTGCTCGAAACCGAGGAATTTCAACATTGAAGGTGTAACAGCCTTGTGGAAACGGAGACCGCCTTTGTACGGACCGATAGCGCTGTTGAACTGTACACGATAGCCAAGGTTGGTCTGAACCTTACCCTTATCGTCAATCCATGTAACACGGAATGTAAAGATACGCTCTGGTTCTACCATTCTTTCTACAATCTGGGCTTTCTCGAACTCAGGGTGTTGGTTGTAAACTTCCTCAATAGATTCGAGGACTTCCTGTACTGCCTGTAAGTACTCTGCTTCTCCTGGGTGCTTTTGCTCCAGGCTCTGCATAATCTTTTTGACTTCCATAGTAATTTTTGATAAAACGTTTATGTTAGTATTTCAAATTATCAAATCTACGGCAAATGTATTGAATTTAAATTAGAGCACCAAATAAAATTGTGCCTTTTTGCATTCATACTAACATATTTTAAATTCATAATACCTTTATTTCTATATACGTAGAGATAGAAACAAACTTTAATACTGCCTTTTTGTTACAACAATATTATATATACGTCCATTTTGCTATATATTTATTAGTTTTCCCATTCTATGGTTAAACAACTACTTTTTCGTTTTACACCATTCATTTTATTGTATAATGTCGTTTCTAAACAGAATATCTCATAGTTAAAATTATTTTGTCTATCTTTGCAATATGAATAAGACTCTGAATGGATTATACAAAAAACGAATTACAGAATTAGTACAAACAATTAGTAGTTTGCGTGCAAAAAGTCGCATATTCGTAATGGCAGAAGTGCTGTCGTTTGCCGTTTCCATTGGCTTCGTGGTGCTTTTCACGGTTCTCGACGATGCTTCGTGGACATTGGGTGTGGCACTATGCGTACTATTCCTCTATTTCTATATTCGGAATTTAGACACAAAGAACGACAGAAAGATTGCCGACGCATCGGCTTTGAAGCTTGTTTACGAAAAGGAAGTAGCCTATCAGACGGGCGACTATACGAAATTTGATGCTGGCGAACGCTACCTTCAGCCTACACACCCGTTTACTTTCGACCTTGACGTCTTCGGGCAAGGCTCGCTTTTCCAACGCATCAACCGCACCATATCTTCGGGCGGAAGCGACTATTTAGCCGAAAGTCTGTCGGGAAAGTGGGAATCTTTGCCTACTGCGGAACTCCTAAAACACATAGAACAACGTGTGGAAGCCATCGGCGAACTCGCTGGGAACGAACCTTTCCTGTCGCAGTTCAAGGCACAGGGAGCGGAAAAGCCGATAGACACTGCTGCCGTGAAAGAAGCTTTCGGAAGCATTCACGCATTGCAGATACCTTCCTACTTCGGCAATCCTACCTTCCGAATACTTATCTACGCCAACCTTGTGGGCTTTTACCTCAGCATTTTCCTCTCTATCGGCAACTTTGTGCCTGCGTTCCTTCCGCTTTGGTGGGGCATTTTCAACTTTTTCCTTGCCACATTCTGCACCCACAAGTACATAAAATTGGTGAACGAAGCCATATCTAAACTGAAAGACCAAGTGCGCGGCTACGTAAACATGGCGTCGCTGATAGAAAAACAATCGTTTACGGCTACTCATTTATGCGAGCTGAAAGCCAATTTGTCGGGCGCAATGGCATCGTTCGGACAGTTGGAGCGCATTCTTCAGAAGATAGACAATCGGAGCAACGAAATAGGCATCGTACTTTTCAACTGCTTCGGACTGTTGGACATAACCATCGTTCGCCACTTCCTGCGTTGGCAACGCACCTACGAACCCATTACCGACCAATGGATTGGTGCATCGAGCGTGTTCGACGCACTTGTGTCGATGGCGACTTTCCGCCTCAACGAGGACGAAGCGCAAGAGGCAACCATCATCGACAGCAGCGGGGTAAGCTACAAGGCACACAGCATTTACCACCCTTTCTTAGGCGAAAAGGCTGTGCGCAACAACTTCGACATACAGAACCACGAGTACTACATCATAACGGGGGCGAACATGGCAGGCAAGAGTACCTTCCTGCGAACGCTGGGCGTGAACTACATTCTTGCCATGAACGGGCTGCCCGTGTTTGCCGAAGAGATGCACGTTTCGGTATTCCGCCTCTTCACCAATATGCGCACAACCGACGACCTTACGCACGGTATCAGCTACTTCAATGCCGAACTGCTCCGACTGAAGCAACTCATTGCGAGTTTAGACCCCAATGTTCCGAGCCTAATCATACTCGACGAGATTCTGAAAGGTACAAACTCGTTGGACAAGCTCAACGGTTCGCGCCTGTTCTTGGAGTATATTTCCGAACGAAACGTTACGGGCGTCATTGCCACACACGACTTGGAGCTGTCTAAACTCGAGGACGAGAACCCACAACGCTTCCACAACTATTCGTTCGAAATAGAACTCGGCACCGACGTTACCTATACATATAAGATAGGTAGAGGCGTGGCACGGAACCAAAATGCCACCTTCTTGCTGAAGCAGATACTCGTCTGACGATTTCCAAATCGACATCTTCTATCTGTGTATAATGCCAATTTAAGTTTTAAAAAGAGATTAAGAAACGGCTAATTCGAACATACAAGTAAGATAATTGCCATAGTATGGTGTAACGATAAAAATGCTATTTCTTTTCAAAAGCATCGCATTCATTTTTCAAGACAACCGTTTTCGGTTACCAAAACAGGCTCTTTTGCAACGCAAAAGAGCCTGTTTTGGAATACTAAACAATGGGTTCTGCAATGTGTTGAGAACAAGGCAGTTTGCTGACAGGTATTCTTTGAATAAATATTTACGTGTTTCTTGCTTTCTGTTTCTTCATAAAATAGGTAGCTTCCATCAGTTTTTTATTCGTCTAAAATATATTTTTATTGTCAGAAAAGTAGGCGCGTCTTTGGTTTATTGCTTTTTATGACTTGCTGAAAATAAAAACTCCACGTTGCGATAAAGGCATTGCAACGTGGAGTTAAGATAGTATATTTATAGTGTAATCTCTGCCGAACCGAAGCAGCGGTTGTGGTCTTTGTCGTAGATAACGCAGAACTGACCGGGTGCTACACCGTGTATCTTGTCTTCAGAATGTACGATTGCTTCTGTCGGTTCGCCATCGCCATTGGCAGGAAGCAACTCCAAATAGCCCTTATGGAACTCCGGCGTATGTCTGATTTTAAAGCAGATGGAAATTCGTCTATCTGTTTCGGCATCGCTGCCGCCTGCTTCGGGGTGGGGCGTTTCGGTGAGCCAATGCAAGCCGTGCACCTTAAAGTCTTTCTTGTACGCCGTTTCGGGGTCGTAGCCGTGGCTGACAAACAACACGTTGGCAGCTACGTCTTTCTTCACTACAAACCACGGTCCGCCGCCAAAGCCCAAGCCCTTACGCTGTCCGATGGTGTGGAACCACAGTCCTTTGTGCCGTCCTATCTTCCTTCCTGTCTCCAATTCCACCACATCGCCTGCCTGTTCGCCAAGATAGCGGCGCACATACTCGTTGTAGTCGATGTTGCCCAAGAAGCAAATACCCTGTGAATCCTTACGCTTGGCATTGATAAGGTGTTCGCGTTCGGCTATCTCGCGCACCTCGTTCTTCTCGTAATGTCCTATCGGAAATATAGCTTTGCGCAGCTGCCAGTCGTATATCTGTGCCAGAAAGTCGGTCTGGTCCTTCACTGGGTCGGGACTTGTGCAGAGCCATTTCTTTCCGTCAATCCACTTGGTCTGTGCGTAGTGCCCCGTAGCAATGAGGTCATAGTCGTGTCCGCACTTCTCGTCGAAAGCACCAAACTTAATAATGCGGTTGCACATGACGTCGGGATTGGGCGTAAGACCTGCACGCACCTTGTCCATGGTGTACTTCGTAACTTGTCCCCAGTACTCCTTATGACAGTCTATTACATTGAATCGGCAGCCATAACGCCGTGCCACAGCCGTCGCCATCTCCACGTCTTCTTCCGAATTGCAGTCCCATTCTTCTTTCTCTTCGGGACCGATGCGGATATAAAAGCAGTCGGGGGTAAGCCCTGACCGTGCAAATTCGTAGACAACGACAGAACTATCGACACCGCCCGAAAGCAGTACCGCAATGCGCTTATCCTTTATTTCATCATAATTCATACTGCAAAGCTACTGATTTTCATTAACGTTAATAGCATAATTGGAAATCTTTTTGCGGCTTCCTATCTTCATTTTGTCGAACCCAATGCCATAAACGCCGTTTACAGCACTCTGCGAAACAAAGGCTTCGGGGTCTATCTCGTCGATAACACGGAATATATCTCGGGTTTCGGAACGACGCGCAAGTATGAAAAGCATACCCAGTTCCTTGCCCGTATAGAAGCCCCGGGCATCGATAAGCGTACAGCCACGCTCCACTTCACTGTTGATGGCATTGCCAATCTCGTCCCATTTTTCGGAAATAACGAAGAACTGAACCGAGCCACGCATACCATTAACAACATAATCGACTACTCCCGACATAATGAAAAGTGTGATGTAGCCATATATAATGTTCTCCCAATTGTGCAGAACCAAGTAGCCCGACGTGATAATGACGAGGTCGCAGCCCAAGATAATCTTACCCAGCGATACATCGTGGTGCTTGTTTATCATTGCTGCAATCACGTCCGAGCCGCCCGTGCTGGCGTTATACTGCAGCGCTATGCCCGTACCAAAGCCTAAAAGCACGCCACCAATAACACTGGCAAGGAAAGGATCGTCGGGGAAAAGCACATTGCCTGCCATTGATTTCTGAAATATGGCACTGGTTAGAGTAAACATTACCACGGCAAAAATGGTTCGGACACAAAACCGCCAGCCCAAGACTTTGAGTGCTATCAGCAGCAACAATATGTTCAGCACGAAGTAAGTAACCTGCACAGGAATATCTGTGCCCCAGTAAAGCACTGATGAGAAACCCGCAATACCGCCGATAGGAATTTTGTGGGGCAATACAAATGCACACCAGCCAAAGCACCCTATGGATATGGCAATGGCAATAATCAAGAAGTTTTTAATCTCTCTGAAAATCTGTTTTTGTGTGATCTCGCTCATTTTTATGCTTTCATTTATTCTTAATTCATATTGTGCATTAAAATAATGTGTTGGTTCTTTCAGAATAAAAAGGCACTGCCTGGTTGCAGAAACCGTTTTATCAATCTGTTCTGTTGGCGACTTCGCCTTATTCCTCGTATTTTGTTGGGTCTGTCAATCCTGCTTCACGGAAGGCTTCCTTGCGCTCTATGCAAGTGCCGCACTTGCCACAATGACAATCTCCTCCCTTATAACAGCTCCACGTTTCGGCATAGTTGATGCCGAGTTTCGTCCCGATGCGCACGATGTCGGCTTTTGTAATGTTGGTAAAAGCTGCTTCTATGCGAGTGTTGTTGAATGTTCCCGCCTGCGTGGCAGCAGTCATTGCTTTAATAAATTCAGGGCGACAGTCTGGATAAATGGTGTGATCGCCACCATGGTTGGCAATGTATATGCGGTTGAGATTGTGGCTTTCGGCAATGCCTGCTGCGATGGCGAGCATGATGCCGTTGCGGAACGGCACAACCGTAGACTTCATATTCTCCTCTTCGTAATGCCCTTCGGGAATTTTGTCCGACCCCTCCAGGAGCGAACTCTTGAAGTATTGCTGCATAAACTGCAGGGGAATAATAATGTGGCGTATGCCCAAGCGTTGGCAATGCAACGCTGCAAAAGGCAATTCGCGGCTCGCATGGTTCTGTCCATAGTCGAAAGAGACAGCCAAGGCAATGGTTTCAGCCTTGTCGTACAGGAGCGTAATGGAGTCGAGCCCACCGCTAACGATGATGATAGAATCTTTCATTTATGTCTGTTTATCGGTGCAAAATTACAAAAAAGATTGCGTATAGTTTTCCCGATAAGATATTTTTTCGTATTTTTGCCGTAGGAACGTATTCATTATAATAATATAAAAATCAGTCAAATGAAGATTAGTAATTTCAACTTCGCAGGACATAAGGCCATTGTCCGCGTGGATTTTAATGTGCCATTGGACGAGAATGGCAATGTAACAGACGACACACGCATTCGTGGAGCCTTGCCAACGCTGAAGAAAGTGCTTGCCGACGGCGGCGCACTCATTATGATGAGCCACATGGGAAAGCCTAAAGGCAAAGTGAAATCGGAACTTTCGTTGAGCCAGATAGTTAAGAATGTAAGCGATGCATTGGGTGTTCCAGTGAAGTTTGCCAAAGATGCAGCAAACGCCGATGCCGAAGTTGCGGCATTGAACCCCGGCGAGGCACTCTTGTTGGAGAACCTTCGCTTCCATGCAGAGGAAGAAGGCAAACCGGTAGGTGTGGAAAAAGGCACACCGGAATACGACGCTGCCAAGAAAGAAATGAAGACGCGTCAGGCTGATTTCGCAAAGAAGTTGGCTTCATACGCCGATGTTTACGTAAACGACGCTTTTGGTACGGCTCACCGCAAGCACGCTTCAACAGCCGTTATTGCCGACTACTTCGATGCCGACCACAAGATGTTAGGCTTCTTAATGGAGAAAGAGGTAACCGCAATCAACAATGTTCTGAAGAACGCACAGCACCCTTTCACCGCCATTATCGGAGGTTCGAAGGTAAGCTCCAAGCTCGGTGTCATTAAAAATCTGCTCGACAAGGTGGACAACCTTATCATTGGTGGCGGCATGGGCTTCACTTTCATTAAGGCACAAGGCGGAAAGATAGGCATGTCGCTGCACGAAGACGACCTGATGCCCGAAGCATTGAACGTAATAAAGGCTGCAAAGGAAAAGGGCGTAAACCTTTCGCTCTCTACTGCAACCATCTGCGCACAACAGTTCTCTAACGATGCAGATCGCAAAGAGTTCCCCATCGACCAGATACCTGACGGCTGGGAAGGCATGGACGCTGCTCCCGAAAGTCTTGAAGCATGGAAAAAGATTATTCTCGGCTCAAAGACAATCCTGTGGAACGGTCCTGTCGGCGTGTTCGAATTCGATAACTTTGCTCACGGTACAGGTGAAATTGCAAAGTATGTTGCCGAAGCTACACAAAAGAACGGTGCGTTCTCGCTCGTTGGTGGTGGCGACTCGGTGGCTGCCGTAAACAAGTTTGGCTTGGCAGACAAGGTTTCTTATGTCTCAACAGGTGGCGGTGCAATGCTCGAAGCTATCGAGGGTAAAGTGTTACCAGGCGTTGCAGCGATTGAGAAATAGAATTTTCGTTTAAGCGAAACAGAATATTTGAAGAAGTGAAGTAAATAGGAAACATAATACTGTCCCAATGGTAGAAATGCCATTGGGGCTTTATTTTTTTTAAAATCAAACACTATGAAAGAAAAAAAGCGAGGAATATCAAAAAAAGAATATATAAAGGAATATAATAAGGGAAAGTTAGAAGAGGCTTTCAAAATAGCACTCGAAACAAGAAAGTTTGAAATAGACCTATATTGGAAGCGCACAGGCTACTTTGTTATATTTATTGGTGCTGTCTTTGTTGGATACTATACCATATTATCTTCAGATAAAAAGGAACAACAGAGTTGGTTACTTCTAATTCTTCCAGCTTTAGGTTTCTTATTATCCCTTCTATGGCATATGGCAAACCGAGGAAGTAAGTTTTGGCAAGAGAATTGGGAAGCCCATATCGAGGAACTAAGTACCCATTTAGGTATTCCTATTTTTGGTATCATTAAAAGTCGTAAGCATTCCATATATAATGTAATGGGGCAGTATCCATTTTCAGTATCAAAAGTAAACCAAATGGTTAGCCTCTTTATTACAATTAGTTGGGTTCTTGTTTTCATTAAAGAGGTTCTATCCTTTCCGTCCCTTAAAATAGATTTGTCCTTTTTAAAGGGAAATCCTTTTTGGATATTCATTATTGTAGGACTATTGATAATATTGCTTGTAATTTTTCAATGTAGAGGATTTGCGGCCAAAACACCTAAAAAACGCAAAAATGCAGACTACTTTTATAATTATGGAGAGAAAAAGAAATGCGAATGCCATCTATGGTGTAAAATTAAACAACTTATAAAGAAGATTCCATTAATAGAATCACTTTCATAACCCAAGAAGAATACAATCAATTAGACGCGACTCTGTTTAAGACTTGTTTTATCAGTATTAAAACAGATAGTGAACACCAATCAAATTTCATTGTCATACTGTTGCCAATGAATTGTCATACTGTTGATAATGAATTGTCATATAGCTGCCAATGGATTGTCATACAGTTGCCAATTCATTATCATATATATGGTAATGGATTGGCATCAGGTTATCAATAAATATTTAATGGTGGTGGGATTGCTGATTAGTGAGTTTATACAATCGCATAAGCACGGGATATTTTTCTTCGTAACGGTCGAAATGGATTGCGTTCCCGTCGTATCCCATTTCCGTAAAGATGTTTCTGATGGTTTCTTGCTCGTCTTCCGTGATGACACGCCTTTGCTGTTTGATGCGATAGTAGACTGTTGTGCCAAGTGTGTACATAATTTCGTCTCTGATGTAACGCATATCGGCTACCCGCACGTTGTCGTAAATGCGCGATATGCCCCATGCGAAACGTTCCTTGCGGTCGAGTTCGAATAGCGGACAGGGCTGTGTTCCTGTTATCAGGGCAGGATTGACAACGGAATAGGTTTCGTGCTTGTTTGCAGCGAGCATCTTGTGGGCTGTGTGGTGCAGGCATTTGTCTGCTTTTTCGCAATGGGTGCCCGGCAGTGCGCAAAGTCGGTGTCGAATTGGTTGTATTCTTCTTCGGTCATAATGTTTGTGTCTTAATGGTGTGTTCTATACGACTGCAAAGGTAGCGATTTCCTGGGGAAAAGCGAATTGCAGCGGGAAAAGATAAGCAACTGTAAATATGAGAACAGGAGATAAACATCTTTGAGTGGTGTTTACCTCCTGTGTGATTGGTATCTTTGTTGTTGTTTTATCTTGCCTGATGCGTTGTTGTTTGTGGTTTCCTTGTATGGTGCTTTGTGGCAAGATGGGTTTTACTTCATCAGTACAACGCGGAAACCTGCATCGTCCAAGCGACTGCTGTGTTCGCTTCCGCCTCGATATGCGCTGCGACACTGCATTGCACGACTTGTCCAACTGCCTCCGCGCAATATGCGATAGGTTCCGTTTTCAGGACCTTTGGGGTCGGTCTGGTCTGTCTGCGGATAGTCGTCGTACCAGTCGGCGCACCATTCCTGCACGTTTCCGTGCATATCGTAGAGTCCCCATGCGTTCGGTTCTCCTATGGTTCCTACGGCTACGGTTTTCTTTCGGTAGTCTCCTTTTTCGTTGTTGTTGTATGGATAGTTGCCATCGTAGTTTGCATCGTTTGTCGTCAGGTTGTTTCCTGTATTGAATGGTGTGGTTGTTCCTGCCTTGCAGGCATATTCCCATTCGGCTTCGGTGGGCAGACGGCAGCCTATCCATTCACAGAAGGCTATGGCATCGTCCCAGCTTACGTCGATAACGGGTCGGTTTTCGCGCCCCCATGTGTAGTCGCTGGGTTTCTGTCTTCCCGTCGCTTCGCAGAACTTGTCGTATTGTTCGAAGGTGATGGGGTATTTGCTCATGTAGAAATCTTTGGTTATTGTAACTTTGTGTTGTATTTCTCCCGATTCGCGCTGGGGTTCATCGTTCGGACTTCCCATTAGGAACGAACCTGCAGGAACCTTTACGAACTCGATGCCTAAGTCTTTTGGAGTAACTGGTTCTGAGCTTTTTTTGAAGAAGGTTACGTCTTTTACCTTCTCTACAGCAATTGTGTCGTATGTTCCGTTGCTGTGTGCCACAACCATATTCCAGCTTTGGGCACAAACGTTTGCTGCGAGCGCAAAGGCTGCCATGGTGCAAAATAGAAATTTCTTTTTCATAGTTCGAATGCTTTTAATTCTTGTCGATGGGTTAAATGAGTGCGTATTTTAATCTCACGACAAGATGTTGTTAATGTTACTTGTGATATAGATAAATTATTTCTTCAACCATTTGAACGATTGTTTACCCGTGTTGACAATGTAGATACCAGCGGGCTGATTGCGCATATCGAGCTGGGCGCTTCCGTCTTTGCCTACTTCTACGACGGCAACCCGGCGACCTTCGAGCGTAAACACGGCAATGCGGCTTCCTGCAGGATAATGTGTGAAGTTGGCAATGCCTTGTGTAAAGTCTGCCTGACCTTGCTGAACGTTGCCTTTCTCAGTCTGTCCTATTCCAGCCGGGTTGCGTTCTTCAAAGTGGTAATCCTTAATATCCTTCAATGCGAAGTTTAGTTGTTGGTTATCATAAACTACTGCCAAGCTATCAGAAAAGTACATTAGCTTCGGACTCTTGCCTAAAAAGAAGATACTTTCTCCTCCATCTTGCAGTTTAACAACGAGACAAGTAGCATTGTCTGTTTCGTTCTGTGAAGCCTTTTGAACTTCTGACGCATTAACGGAATTGAACACGCTGCCCAACAACACGGCAACGAAAGTAAGTAAAAATTTTGTTTTGACCATCATATTGTTATGCTTTTATTGTGATATAATGAACTGGAAATAATAGCAATTTATTCTTTTTGTTGCTTTACAAAAATATAGATTATAATCTAAATAAGCAAGTGAATCGTCCTATTTTATTGTTTTTAACGATTATATTGAACTCTAATTGGTTGCCAAAGCGTATATGATTATAAAAGAGGAAGTCGAATAACTGTTGATTATCAATATATTATTCGACTTCCTTTATTGTTGTACGAGGCTCTATCTATAAATGTACTGAATGCTGTTAGTTATTGCAGCTGATATGTGTTATCTTTGTTTACAATCGTAACACCTTTTATTTTCTTGAAGTAGGCTATGGCTTTGTCTATGTCCCAACCTTTCGGAAGCTTTATGGCAACACCGCTAAAGTTCTTGTAATTGTACATTATGGTGCAGCCTTTTTTCTCTATAGCTCGCATCAAAGCCTTGTTGCCTTCCGACTTATCGTAATAAATAATCAGTCTATTGCTTGCTTCTGATGTGTTCTCATCTTCTTCGTCGTTGCCCATTATCCGTTCTTTTATTGGACATTGTGCTGATATTAATGTTGAATGAGCAAATGTAAAGCCCATTAGTAAGATACCTATTTGAAAGTATTTCTTCATAATTCTACATTCTAAGTATATTAAAAAGGCAACTAAATAGAACTACTCAGCCGCCTTAATGATAAAATAATATATTTGGAAACCTTATCTTTATTAGATAGTATCCTCGGCTTTGAAGTATTCGAGCTCCTTGCTGTCGAATGCTTTAATGTATGCTACACTGCCTGCAACTTCTTCTTCTGTCATACGGACAAACACATTTGCCGACTTTTCGAACAGTTCTGGTGCCTTGCTTGCATCTTCAATAAGGAGCAACGACTCTATGATGCCAGCAGTCATGTTGTACAGACGGCGTGCGAGGAAGTCTATCGTGTCTTGGCATTCGCTTGCCTTCACCTTCTCCAAAGCCTCTTCGTAAAGTGCAACAAGGCGTTCTACACGAGCCTTCAAGTCCTTCGTACAGTCGCAAACTTCGTTTTCCAACATTTCCTTCATTATGTTGAGGTAGGTTCCATTGGTGATATAGCGCACCGCAGCCACTACCTGCAACTGTGTTGTACCTTCGTAGATAGAGAAGATACGTGCATCGCGGTAAAGACGCTGGCACTTGTATTCCATAATGAAACCCGAACCGCCGTGAATGGAAATTGAGTCGTAAGCGTTCTGGTTGGCATATTCGGAGTTGATACCCTTTGCCAATGGCGTGAATGCATCGGCGAGGCGGGTGTATTGTTTCATTTCCTGACGTTCCTCAGCCGTTAGTTTCTGGTCGCGTGCAATGTCTTCCAACGCCTTGTAAATATCTACATAGCGTGCTGTTTGATAGAGCAGCGAACGACCCGCATCTAACTTCGCCTTCATACGAGAAAGCATATCGTAGACAGCAGGGAAAGTTATGATTTTCTTTCCAAACTGTGCACGTTCCTTCGCATAGTTCAAACCTTCTTTATAAGCTTCGCTCGAAAGTCCCACACTCTGTGCTGCAATGCCAAGACGGGCACCGTTCATGAGTGCCATGACGTACTTGATGAGTCCCATACGGGTGTTTCCGCAGAGTTCGGCTTTCGCATTCTTGTAAACCAATTCGCAGGTTGGCGAGCCGTGAATACCGAGTTTGTGCTCTATGTGGCGCACGTCTATGCCGCCATTGCGCTTGTCGTAGATGAACATAGAAAGTCCACGACCATCGTGTGTGCCTTCTTCCGAACGGGCAAGCACCAAGTGAAGGTCGGAATCGCCGTTGGTTATGAAACGCTTCACACCGTTCAGTCGCCAGCAATTCTCCTTCTCGTCGAATGTCGCCTTGAGCATTACGCGCTGCAAGTCGGAACCTGCATCAGGCTCAGTCAAGTCCATCGACATGGTTTCGCCGTTGCAGATACGAGGTATATACTTCGCACGCTGCTCGTCGTTACCGAATTCGTAGAGCGTGTCGATGCACGACTGCAACGACCAGATGTTCTGGAAGCCTCCGTCGGCAGACGAAATCATCTCTGAAAGCATAGAGAACACCACGTTGGGGAGGTTCAAGCCACCGTATTGACGAGGCATGCTGACACCCCAAAGTCCTGCCTTGCGGGTAGCATCAAGGTTCTCGTAGGTCTTGCTTGCATAGTGCATGCGGTTGTCGATGAGGTGTGGACCTTCCAAATCCACCGATTCTGAGTTAGGCTCGATGATGTTTGCTGCCACCTCGCCCGTAATATCGAGTATGCGCTTGTAGTTTTCTATGGCGTCCTCATAGTTTACAGGAGCCTCATCGTACTTGTCCTTGTCAGCGTAATTGCGTTCTTTCAGCTCAACAATTCGCTTCATCAGAGGGTGTTCCAAGTGGAACGCAATCTCTGGTTGGTCTGTATAATAATTTGCCATGTTTGTTTCTCCTCTTCTGTTACTTACTGTTTTGCTTGTAATACTTAATCATTTTTGGCAGCACTTCGCCTACATCGCCGTTGATAACATAGTCGGCAATTTGGTTGATGGGGGCGTCTGGGTCGTTGTTGATGGAAATAATGATGCCCGAATCCTGCATACCTGCAATGTGTTGTATCTGCCCAGAAATGCCACAGGCGATGTATACTTTCGGGTGAACCGTAACACCAGTCTGTCCTACCTGTCGGTCGGTTGGTATCCAGCCTGCATCTACCGCTGCGCGCGATGCGCCTACTTCTGCGTGCAGTACGTCGGCGAGTTGGAAAAGCGTTTCAAAGTTTTCTTTTGAGCCTACGCCGTAACCTCCAGCCACAACGATTGCTGCACCCTTCAGGTTGTTTTGCGCTGCTTCGACGTGGCGTTCTATCACCTTTACGGCGTATGCAGCCTCATCAACATACTTGCTTACTTCCGGATAAACCACTTCTTGCTTTGTCGTTCCTTCGTAAATGGCTTTCTGCATAACGCCTGAACGGACTGTCGCCATTTGTGGACGGTGGTCTGGATTTACGATTGTAGCCACGATATTGCCACCGAAGGCAGGGCGAATTTGGTACAAGATGTTGTCGTAGTGCTTTCCAGCCTTCTTGTCGTCGTATTCACCAATTTCAAGTTGCGTACAGTCGGCTGTCAGACCCGATGTCAATGATGATGACACACGAGGACCCAAGTCGCGTCCGATAACAGTTGCGCCCATGAGCGCAATCTGTGGTTGCTCCTCTTTAAATAGGTTTACGAGTATGTCGGTATGGGGTGCTGACGTGTAAGGGAACAAGCCTTTGCCGTCGAATACAAAGAGTTTATCAACTCCGTAGGGCAGTATCTGGTCTTCCACCTTACCTTTTATATCGGTTCCAGCCACGATGGCATGGAGTTCTACGCCTAATTGGTTGGCAAGTTTACGTCCTTTTGTGAGCAATTCCTGCGATACTTCCTGCACCGTTGTCTGCTCTATTTCGCAATATACAAATACGTTATTCATAGCTTATCCTATTATCTTCTCGTCCAACAATTCTTTTATCAAGCCGTCAATGTCTTCGTCCGAGCCACTGATGGTTTTGCTTTCTTTCGCTTGGAACACAATGTTCTGCACGGTCTTCACCTTTGTTGGCGAACCAGAGAGTCCGCATTGCTCTTCATCGCCATCAACATCGGCTACCGACCACTGATTTAACGTAAGGTAAGGACGCTGCTCGAAGAGTTCTGCCCAAGGCTCCTTGCCTGTGCGTTCCATAGGACAGGTTGCATATTTGTACTTCATCACGAGCTTTGCGTTGCACGGACGTGCTGGCGCAGCGGTGCCATTCACGGTTACAACTACGGGTAAGGGGGCTTCAACCGTTTCTACACCGCCGTCAATCATACGGCGAATGGTAGCCTTACCGTCTTCTATCTTCTGAATTTCTTCAGCGTAAGTAACCTGATTTAGCCCTAACTTTTGTGCTACCTGCGGTCCAACCTGTGCCGTATCGCCGTCAATGGCTTGTCGTCCACCGATAACAAGGTCTACATCGCCTATCTTTTTGATGGCTGTAGCCAAGGCATAAGAGGTTGCAAGCGTATCGGCGCCGGCAAATTTTCGGTCGGTCAGCAACCAGCCAGTATCGGCACCGCGGTACAAACCTTGACGGATTATCTCGCCGGCGCGGGGAGGTCCCATTGTAAGGATACCCACTGTCGAACCCGGATATTGTTCTTTCAATCGCAATGCTTGTTCAAGTGCATTCAAGTCTTCAGGGTTGAAGATTGCGGGCAAGGCGGCACGGTTCACCGTTCCTTCTGCTGTCATGGCATCTTTACCCACATTTCGTGTGTCAGGTACCTGCTTTGCAAGTACAACAATTTTCAAACTCATATTATATAATGTGTTGTTTAGATGTTCATTACTTAAATAAAAAACGTGTAGCAAAAGTACGGTTTTTTTATAAATCACACAAATTTAATGCACAAAAACCTACAGAACGTGCACAAACAAGGGCATTTGCGCAATGATAAAAGCGATAGAAGCCGATTGGCTAAAACTTTTTTTACGGTGCATGAAGGTAGGGTAGGGCTTCCTGCTGTTGGGATTTGGCAGAAAGTTATAGGAATTTTCGGGGGCAGACAGTCGCCAAAACTAACCATCGGCATATTATTTTCTTTTGCTTCATTCTTGGTTTATAAAAATACGGAAAACGCTCTTGTTTTCTATAGAAAATCCTATTAGAAAATGGTAGTTTCGCTTTGACATAGCAAAAGAGGTTGTTTTGGACGGTCAAACAGCCTGTTTTGAACGGTCAAACAGGCACTTTTATATTGTCAAAGCATTTTTATTATTTTGTTAAAGAATAATCTTTACGAAATAAAGATGCTTTGGGCATATTCTGTACGTAATAAAAGAGAAGGATTATTCTCCATAAAGTTTTTTGCCAGACTACAAGAATGGTAAGCCAAGAACTAATCGCCAAGACGCTTGAAAGCCTTTGGAAGATAGTCTACAATGTCGCCGGCAATAAGGCTTTCCTTGCCTAAATCGTTTGCAGCAAGGTCGCCTGCCAAGCCGTGCAGGTACATTCCGGCGGCACAAGCATCTGCATGGGCGTAGCCACGAGCCAGCAAAGCCGTTATGATACCAGTGAGCACATCGCCACTGCCTGCCGTTGCCATACCGCTATTGCCCGTAGAGTTGAAAAGAATGTTGCCATTTGGCAGACAAAGGGCACTGTTATGACCTTTCAACAATATATATACCCCAAGGTTTTGAGCCATCAGCTGTGCCTGTTCCAACCTTTCGTATTCTCCATTGGCAGGTGTTCCGCTCAACCTGTCGAACTCTGCTGCGTGCGGTGTCATAATTATGTTCTTCGGTAACTGCTGCAACCACGCTCTGTGAGAAGCCAGCATGTTAAGTGCATCGGCATCTACCACGACGGGACATTGTGTCCTTCGTATTTGCGAAATCATGGCAATGGCAGTGTTTTCTTGCTGTCCCAAGCCCGGACCAATACCCAACGAATCGAAATCTTCCACGTTTACTGGTTCAGAGAAGTAGGTTTCTTCGTGGTCTATCTGCATTACAGCCTCTGGAACGGCAGTCTGCATAATGTCATAGTTTCGCTTTGGCGTGTGTACAACCACCTTCCCGGCACCAGAACGGAGACAGGCACGCGTGGCAAGCACTGCTGCGCCAGCCATTCCGTAGCTTCCTGCAATAATTAAGGCCTGTCCCATAGTTCCTTTATGGGCAAAATCGTTGCGCGGAATCAACTTTGCTCGTATGTCGTTCTCTTCCAAAATGGTGTATTGCGCACCTGTCTTACAAATAAATTCTCTGCTCAATCGTATGTCGAGAACCTTTACACGCCCCAGAAATTGCTGCGATTCGCAAAACAAGAACGAAAGTTTCTTTTGGTGCAAGGTAAGTGTTAGATCGGCTTTTATGATGTTTGCAGCTACATTTCGCGAGTTATCTTCGGCTAAAAGTCCCGAAGGTATGTCGATGCTGACTACTTTTGAAGGACTCTGATTGATGTATTTAACGAGTGAGGCAAATCCGCCTGCAAGGGGTTTGTTCTGACCAATGCCAAACAAACCGTCTATGACAAGTGTTTCGGCTGTAAGTTCGGGAGGGTCGAACGATACTTTTACCTCGGTAAAGTCTTTAAAATGCCTTAAGTCTAACAGTCTGTCTTTATTCAAGGCACAGTCTTCAGACAGTTTATCAGTGATATTGAACAAGATAACTTTTACCTGATAGCCTTCGCCATGAAGCAAACGTGCCACCGCCAAAGCATCGCCACCATTGTTTCCCGGTCCTGCAAATACCACCACAGGGGTACTGTTGCTCCACTCTTCCATAATGGCATGGGTTAGTGCTTTGGCTGCCCGCTCCATCAAATCAATCGATCTTATGGGTTCGTGTTCTATTGTATATTGGTCAAGTTCGCGCATCTGAGCGCTCGTAAATATCTTCATAATAGTGGCAAATTTACAAAATAAATGCCAATCATATAGGATAGTTCAGTTTAAATTTCGTAATTTTGCGGATAAATAACAGATTTATCACAATGAGTCGCGTAACAATTAAAGATAAAACATTCGAGATATCAATCCCAGAAACAACTATTCTTGAGAAAGTAAAGAGTGTTGCCGACAGGATAAATAAAGATATGGCAGGCAAGAATCCTTTATTTCTTGCTGTTCTCAATGGATCGTTTATGTATGCTGCAGACTTGATGAAGTTTATTGACATTCCCTGCGAAATAAGCTTTGTAAAGGTTGCTTCTTACATGGGAACCCAATCATCGGGAGAGGTTACCGAAGTTATTGGCTTGAACGAAGACATTGCAGGGCGCGAGATAGTTATCGTAGAAGACATAGTAGACACGGGTAGAACCATGGAACGTATGCTGAAAACACTTTGGGAAAAGTCTCCGGCAAATATCAATATCAGTACATTGCTATTGAAACCGGGCAAGTTGCAAGTGGCATTGGACATAAAATACGCGGCAATGGAGATACCTAACGACTTTATTGTGGGCTACGGCTTGGACTACGATCAGCAAGGACGGAATTTAAGAGACATATATACTTTAGTACAAGAATAATGAAGAATATCGTAATTTTCGGTGCTCCCGGTGCAGGAAAAGGCACACAGAGCGACAGAATGATAGAGAAATACGGCTTCGAGCACATCTCTACGGGCGACGTATTGCGCGCTGAAATTAAGAAAGGAACAGAACTTGGTGAAATTGCAAAGGGCTATATAGACAATGGTCAGCTTATCCCCGATGACCTTATGGTGGACATACTGGCTAATGTTTACGACAGTTTCGGCAAGGAACACAAAGGTGTTATCTTCGACGGATTTCCCCGTACCATTCCACAAGCCGATGCATTGAAGTCTATGCTTGCCAAACGAGGACACAAAATAGCTGCTATGATAGAACTGTTTGTGCCAGAAGAGGAACTTATGAAGCGCCTTATTCTGCGCGGACAGCAAAGCGGGCGTTCTGACGACAACGAAGAAACCATTAAAAAGCGTCTGAACGTGTACCACACACAGACCTCTCCGCTGATTGATTGGTATAAAAAAGAAGGCATTCACCACCACGTTGAAGGTCTTGGAACAATAGACGAAATCTTCGGTCGCATCGAATCTGTTATCGAAGAACTATAATATAGAACGATGGTAAATCGCAGAAAGCTTTGCTGTATGCATACTTTTATCTGCTGTTTATCATCGTTTCTATTTTATAAAATGCCGCTACTGATTGGCATTTCTACCAGTATTCATTACAAGAACTCCCCATTAGGCTATATTAAAACTCCTTATTAAGCTATGGCAGAAACGAACTTTGTAGATTACGTCAAGATATATTGTCGCTCGGGTAAGGGCGGTAAAGGTTCTATGCACCTACGCCACGTGAAGTATAATCCTAACGGCGGACCTGACGGAGGAGACGGAGGAAAAGGCGGAAGTATTATTCTGCGTGGCAACCACAACTATTGGACACTGCTACATTTGCGTTATCAACGCCACATTTTCGCCGAACATGGAGGCAACGGAGGGCGCGACAAGTGTCACGGAAGCGATGGGAAAGATGTTTATATCGACGTTCCCTGTGGTACGGTGGTCTACAATGCGGAGACCGGAAAGTTTGTCTGCGACATCTCATACGACGGTCAGGAAGTGGTATTGCTGAAAGGCGGCCGTGGCGGATTGGGCAATTTCCAGTTCCGTACTGCCACCAACCAGGCACCACGCTATGCCCAGCCAGGCGAACCAATGCAGGAAATGACGATTATTTTGGAACTGAAGCTACTGGCAGACGTGGGTTTGGTGGGCTTTCCAAATGCTGGCAAGTCTACATTGCTGTCGTCGCTGTCAAGCGCAAAGCCGAAAATAGCCAACTATCCTTTCACGACGATGGAGCCATCGCTGGGCATTGTGAGCTATCGCGACCATCAAAGCTTCGTCATGGCAGACATTCCGGGTATCATCGAAGGTGCAAGCGAGGGTAAGGGATTGGGCTTGCGCTTTCTCAGACACATAGAACGCAACTCGCTTTTGCTGTTTATGGTGCCTGGAGATACCGACGATATAAAGAAGGAATACGAGATATTGTTGAACGAACTCCGTCAGTTTAATCCCGAAATGCTTAGCAAACACAGAGTATTGGCAGTTACGAAGAGCGACCTTTTAGACGAAGAGCTAATAGAGATGCTAAGAGAAACATTACCAACCGATTTGCCTGTGGTGTTTATTTCTGCAGTTACTGGTAGCGGAATAGAGGAACTAAAAGACATGTTGTGGAAAGAACTTAATGCAGAAAGCAACAAGTTGAACGATATTGTAGCAGAAGACACGCTCGTGCACCGCGACAAGGACATGGCACGTTTCGAGAAAGAAATGCACGAAGAAGGTGCCGATGTTGTAGATGTAGAACCGTATGACGAAGACGAACTTGACGAAATAGACGAACTTGACGACTTTGAGTACATTGATGAATAAGCCCGAGTTACATTATTATGAGCTTGCAAGCAATGTCGTTGCCTTCTCATCTACACGGTACGGAGGCGTGAGCAAAGGCAATTATGCTGCTTTCAACATTAATAAATATTGCGGTGATGTGCCAGAAGACATAGAACAAAACCGCAGAAACTTAGCCAACAGTTTAGGAATTGATATTGACAAGCTTATTGTTCCACACCAAATTCACGGTGATTGTTCACAAATCATTGCTCACGAATATTTTAATTTGCCTGCAAACATTCGTGAACAAATTATAGAAGGTGTCGATGCGGTAATGACGAATGAGCCAGACGTTTGTATCGGAGTATCGACTGCCGATTGCATTCCTGTTCTATTATACGATACCAAGCACCATGCTGCCGCCGCAATACATGCAGGTTGGCGTGGAACAGCGAAACATATAGTGCAGAAAACCATCAGGGAGATGGGCATTGTCTACCAAACCAAACCGCAAGAACTGCGAGCAGTGATTGGTCCAGGCATCTCTTTGCAGAACTTCGAAGTAGGCGATGAAGTCTACGAACAGTTTGCCAATGCGCAATTCTGTATGGAACGAATTGCCAAACGCTTTCGTGTTTTGCAAACTAAAGAGGGAGAACTCCCTTTGAAATGGCATTTAGATTTGAAGCTTTCCAACCGTATAGATATGGAAACACTGGGTATTCTGCCGCAAAATATAATTGACGAGAGAATCTGTACCTACGATAATACAAGCGATTACTTCTCTGCTCGTAAGCTCGGAATAAACTCTGGACGTATCTATAACGGAATTATATTGAGGTAAGAAGTATTTCCTTACCCATTTATACTATTGTTTGCCACGACCGTAAAACTATTCTTGGCGTGCCAAACGGTTTCTGTTATATATTCAAAGTACCTCTAATATATTAAGGTGTAAGCAAACCGCTTACACTAAGCCGCTGAGCTGTGCTTTCAATTCTTTTAGCTGGTCGCGTACCGACATCAGGCTCTCAAGCACTTTCTGACTCTTATCGGCACCACTGCGGTTCTCTTGCAACATTTTTCTTGCTGCAGCTATCTTAAATCCACGTACTTTTACAAGATTGTAGATAATCTTTATATGCTCAATATCTTTAATGGTATACTGTCGGACACGGTTTCCTGTGGTCTTGGGGCGGAGATGGGGAAATTCTGTTTCCCAGTAACGAAGTAAACTTTCCGACACACCTATCATCTGTGCCACCTCCTTAATGGAATAATATAGTTTGCGCGAATTATCTGCCATAGCTTAATCAATCTACAATTCGTTTGCAAAAATAGTGAAAAGTCAGTATCTTTGCAACACTTTTAGATGAATTTTATAAAATAAAGTATATGAAAATGATGACTGCGAATGAAATCCGCGACTCTTTCAAGAAGTTCTTTGAGTCGAAAGGACATGTCATTGTACCGTCCGCGCCAATGGTTATCAAGGACGATCCAACGCTAATGTTTACCAACGCTGGTATGAACCAGTGGAAAGATATAATACTTGGGACGAAAGATCCGGAGCCACGCCGCCGTACAGACTCACAGAAATGTTTGCGTGTAAGTGGCAAACACAACGACTTGGAAGAGGTTGGACACGACACTTACCACCATACAATGTTTGAAATGCTCGGCAACTGGAGCTTTGGAGACTACTTCAAGGAAGGTGCCATCGACTATGCGTGGGAGTATTTGGTTGATGTTCTGAAGTTAAATCCAGCCGATCTGTATGTTACAGTGTTCGAAGGCAGTCCTGAAGATGGTATTCCTCGCGATGACGAAGCTGCCAAATACTGGGCTAAACACCTACCGGCAGACCACATTATAGATGGAAACAAGCACGACAACTTCTGGGAAATGGGCGAAACAGGTCCGTGCGGTCCATGTTCGGAGATACATGTAGACTCTCGCAGCAACGAAGAAAAGGCACAGATACCCGGGCGTGAACTTGTAAACAAAGACATCCCGCAGGTGATTGAGATATGGAACATCGTCTTCATGCAGTTCCAACGCAAGTCCGACGGTTCGCTCTCACCCCTTTCAATGCACGTCATCGACACGGGTATGGGCTTCGAACGCCTTGTACGCATGCTGCAGGGAAAGAACTCAAACTACGACACCGACATCTTCCAGCCTACCATTAAGGAGATAGAACGCCTGAGCGGAAAGAAGTACGGCTTCACTACGCCATCGGGCAAGAACGGAGAAGCGAAGACCGAACAAGAGAAGATAGACATTGCAATGCGCGTTATTGCCGACCACATGCGTGCCGTTGCCTTCTCGATTGCCGACAGCCAGTTGCCGGGCAACGCGAAAGCAGGCTACGTTATCCGCCGTATCTTGCGCCGTGCCGTGCGCTATGCCTACACTTTCTTGAACCAGAAAGAGGCGTTTATTTACAAGTTGCTCAACACGTTTATCCACGAAATGGGTGGTGCTTATCCCGAACTTACGGCTCAGCGCGAGCTTATTGTCCGAGTTATTAAGGAAGAGGAAGACTCGTTCCTGCGCACTTTGGAGAAGGGTATCAACCTTTTAACCAACACAATGGACGAAATGAAAGCGCAAGGAAAGACCGAACTCAGCGGGAAAGAGGCGTTCCGCCTGTTCGATACCTACGGTTTCCCACTCGATTTGACTGAATTGATTTGTCGAGAACACGGCTTCAGTGTAGACGAAAGGCAGTTCGAGGAAGAAATGGCACAGCAAAAGGCACGTGCCCGCAATGCTGCAGCTGTGGAAAACAGCGACTGGGTGGTACTGCGCGAGGGCGAACAAAAGTTTGTCGGCTACGACTACACCGAATACGAATGCCACATTCTGCGTTACAGAAAGGTTACCCAGAAGAAGAATACTTTCTATGAATTGGTGTTGGACCACACGCCATTCTATGGCGAGATGGGTGGACAGGTTGGCGACCAGGGAGTCTTGGTAAGCGAAGACGAGACCATCGACATTGTGGATACGAAGCGAGAGAATAACCAAAGCATTCATATAGTAAAGCAACTGCCAAAGAATGTGGAGGCAGACTTTATGGCGTGCGTAGACACCGACAAGCGCGACGCATCGGCTGCCAACCATACTGCAACCCACTTGTTAGACTATGCGCTGAAACAGGTGCTGGGGGAGCATTGCGAACAAAAGGGTTCGTACGTCAGTCCAGACACTTTGCGTTTCGATTTCTCACACTTCCAGAAGGTAACCGACGAGGAACTACGCCAGGTAGAGCGTCTTGTGAACGACATGATACGTCAGGACTTCCCATGCGGAGAGTATCGCGACACACCGTTGGAGGAAGCTAAGGAAATGGGAGCGGTAGCACTGTTCGGCGAAAAGTATGGCGACAAGGTGCGTGTCATTAAGTTTGGGCCGTCGTGCGAGTTCTGTGGCGGCATTCACGCTACGTCCACAGGGCGCATAGGCTTCTTCAAGATAATCAGCGAGAGCAGCGTGGCTGCAGGTGTCCGCCGTATAGAAGCGCTTACCGGCAAGCGATGCGAGGAGACTATCTACCTGCTCGAAGACACCGTACGCGATTTGAAGGCGATGTTCAACAATGCAAAAGACTTGCGTGGCGTTGTAGAGAAATACATTCAGGAGCACGATGCAATGAGGAAACAGATGGAGAACTTCCGTCAGCAAACCGTTGCCCGCCTCGCAAATAGCTTGGTGGAAGGTGCCGAAACCGTGAATGGAGTGAAAGTAGTGAAGGCTGTGCTGCCCGTGGAACCTGCTTCGGCAAAAGACATCGTCTTTAAAGTGCGTGCTGCAATCCCCGAAAAGCTCGTCTGCGTATTGGGTTCCACCTACGAAAACAAGCCGTTGCTCTCCATTATGCTGAGCGATGACATGGTGAAAGACCACGACTTGAACGCCGGGACGATTATCCGCGAAGCTGCAAGACTGATAAAAGGCGGCGGAGGCGGACAGCCACACTATGCACAGGCAGGTGGCAAGGACGTTGAAGGTGTAACTGCTGCGGTAGACAAAGCCGTCGAATTAGCTAATCTGCATTAATTTTATATATACCCAATTTCGGAGTCTCGTTGTTTCTGTGTGAACAGCGAGACTTTTCTTTTTCTACGCACAGACATGGCTGCAGTACGGTTTTTAGTCTACAACAATGTGGCAATTATTCATTTATAGATGATTTCACACCTGTTATAAAGTGATTTTATGACCATTGAGTTTAGACGTCATATCTACCAGAGACGGCGTTGTGTCTTCGCAGAAGCTCATGGCATTCGCTTCGAAAATATAAAACATTATGAATAGTTTTGCACATTGCGCAATAAGCCGTAACTTTGTACACGCCCAACTACACGCGGCAATAAACTATATCTATCATACACAATCTTTTATATGACAGACTTTGACACTCTATCGCAACACGAACAAGCCTTGGCAATGCTATTGGCATATTTCGGAGGATTCGACGAAAACAAATCTACAATATTGAAAATAGGCGCAAAGCTGATGGTGCCGGAGCTTGTGTCGGACGCATTCAGAAAGCTTTCATCGAAAGGGTTATTGCAAAAAAAGGAATTATATTACAGCGACAAACCAGCCAAGTATCGTCTGCAGCGCGGACTAATATTCCCAGCTCTTTTCGAACTGTTTGAGCCGGAAAACTATACGTTGCTGAAAAACATTCGGTCCCTCTTTAAGAACCAACACAACATAGACAAGCCAGACTATACTGTACGCGAAATGCTTGCGCTGATTGCTCCTACCGGACAACCAGAGAGTTTGAATGTGCACGTAGATGCTAGTGCCCCGTTGCTGAATGATATTAGCGGTCTGATGGATAAACCAAAATACAAGAGAATATTTGATAGGATACCAGACGCTGCCTTTGCTCTGCAACTGAGAAACAAGCTGCTAAATGCTAACGGCGAAGACGAAGATGTAGATTGGACGTACCTGAAAGAGTTGGTGTCCAACCGCAAGGGGAGTAGGTTGTATTCGGTTGGAGACGTATTCGTGTCAGATATATTTGCATTCTTCTATTATCTTGCAACGGGCAAGGTCTGTATAGATATAGATGCTGCCGCAACCAATCAGTTTACTCTGCAAATTGTCGCCATTCAGGAACTATACAAGGGAAACTACGGGCAGGCATATAGGCTGTTTGCCAAGGCACTGACCCTAAACAACAAGGTTGCGCCCGAGACAGGCATCTTCGTTAATCCTGTAAGCAATTACTATTATGCATTGACATTGCTTATGGTAGGCACCGAAGAGACCTTGAAAAAGATTGCTGCCTTAAGTAAACGCAAGTTGGCAAGCGAGAATGAAATCTTTTCTTCGAACTCAAGCTACTTCATTGTATCGCCACTGAAGCAATATTTCTGCAACAAGGGAGATGTAGAACTGGACGGTTGTTTCTGCAATACGTTCTTCGGCAAGCAGAGTTCCATTGCTGCATTTTGGCTTAGTAGTATGATATATAAGCGACTGAGTGCACTTCCAGAAGAGGTCGAGACTCCAAAGCAAACTCCAAGATGGGCATATCTGAAACATGAGACACAACTTGCAAGAAGCAACGACGAAGCAGCAGAAATAGAAAAACGATTCGGAGGAGAACCGTTGCTAAGTCGCTTAAACGTTAAAGAGGCATGGAAAATGCGATTGGAAAGCCTGATAAAAGCCAATACATCAGCGGCTGCGGACGACGAACTGCAACGCGAAACCATGCTGATCTATCTTGTGCGCAACAACACCATAGTTCCAATTCTTAAGAAGAAACTAAAGAATGGCAGATGGTCGGTAGGCAAAGAGCTATCTGTCAACAAACTGAAGTCGCTGGATAGTACGGAATTAGATGAATCAGACAACAGGCTGATAAGAGCGATTGATACGTGGAATTATTGCATCGACTTGGATTCGAACATACATCTGCTAACTGGCTGCGACCATGTTTATATTGGTTCTAACTACGACTTGCAACCAGTATCGATACACGAGGAGAAACCTTTCCTTGTTATAGACAAGAAGGAAGATGGAACCTTCAAGGTATCGGCGAACATAGAGGGCATGCTCAAGGATAATGGCACGACATGCTACATTAAGAAGAATACTGAAACCGACTATTCTGTCATTTATCCTAAGCCATTGGAAATAAAGACTTACAAGGAAATACTTGCACAGAAGACATATCCACCCGAAGCTGAACCTCTGCTCGTTAAGCTGATTATGGCATTGGGTGGAAAGACTGAGATACATTCTAACATGGTAGAAGAGTTGGACAGCATTGAGTCTGTAGACGCTCCGTCGCTCATTACGCTCCGCATTTTGCCCGCCAATGCTGGTTCGTTCAACATAACAGCCATCGTGTGCGCTTCCGACACGCTTGCCTTCGTGCCAGGACATGGTAATATCACGACCATTGTCAAGAGAGATGGAAAGAAAATACAGCTGGTAAGAAGCTTGAAGACAGAGAAGAAAAATATGAAACGAATATCCGAAGGGCTAATAGAAGCAGAAATTTGCGACGAAGGCAACGAATGGCTGCCTGAAAGCATTGCCGATTCACTGTCACTTACCATAGAGCAACTGCTACCCTTCATGCAATGGTGCAAGAACAACGAAGACATCTGTACGATGGAATGGCCCGAAGGACACAAGCTAAGCTACTATCCAGGTATAAGCAGCGGTTCGGCTAACATATCATTCTCGCAAATAGGTGGCTGGTTCGAAGTGGAAGGCGATATAGAAATAACCGACGGTCAGATAATATCGCTCCAGAAGTTACTTGGCATAATGCGACAAGACAAGAGGCAGAAGTTCATTCGCATTGGCGACAACGAATACATTACATTGAGCACTCAGCTTACTCGCATATTGAAACGGATCGACACTGTAACATCTGAAAGTCATTCGCGCCTGCAAATGGCTCCGGCGGCAGTGTCTCTGTTGGGCGAAATTTTCGATGATAAAGCGTTGAACCTTAAGAGCAACCCTGCCATTAACGAGCTGCGCAGCAGGATTGAAGAAAGTAGCAAGACCATACCACTTGTCCCGAAGACACTTAACGCCCAACTGCGCGACTACCAGGAGGAAGGTTTCGAATGGTTGTCTAAGGTTACATCGTGGGGGGCAGGTGTGTGTCTTGCCGATGATATGGGACTGGGAAAGACGCTGCAAACCATAGCTCTGCTGTTGGAACAAGGCAGTAAAGGCCCATCGCTTGTGGTTGCTCCGGCATCGGTAGTGCCCAACTGGCGCAACGAACTAAGGCGATTTGCCCCTACACTGAACGTTATTGTACTGAACCAGAGCGGCAATCGCACAGCCGATATAGAAAAAGCACAGGCTGGCGACGTTGTTGTTACTACCTATACACTGCTGAACATAGAACAGGAAATACTCGTTACTCGCGAATGGAACGTAGTTTGTCTCGACGAAGCACATACTATAAAGAATGCCAACACAAAGATGTCGAAGGCAGCCATGCAGCTGAAAGCCCGAAGAAAGGTCATTCTTACAGGTACACCCATTCAGAACCACCTGTCCGAACTGTGGAATCTGTTCCAGTTTATCAATCCTGGTCTGCTCGGAAGTGCCGAGCAATTCAAGCAGAAATTTATACAACCGATTGAAGGAAACAACGATAAGGAACGGCAAAGTCAGCTCCGCCGGCTTATTGCACCTTTCTTATTGCGTCGCACAAAAGGCGAAGTTATAAAGGAATTGCCCGATAAAACCGATATACAACTGCCCGTTGAACTATCGTCGAACGAGATAACCATGTATGAAATGTACCGTAAAATGGTTGAAGAGTTGGTTCGTACCGACAAATCGCTTAACGTCAGCACGCTTGCCGAGATTACAAAACTGCGCCAAATGGCATGTAGTTGCTCGCTTGTAGATAAAAGTTGGAAGGTACCAAGCAGTAAATTGCTCGCCTTTATTGACTTGGCAGAAAGTCTCAACGATAGCGGAAACCGAGCATTGGTGTTCAGTCAGTTCACCAGTTTCTTGGAAGAAGTGCGCTATGCAATGGACAACGCTCAGCTACCTTATCTGTATTTAGACGGCAGTACGCCCATGGCGAAACGCGAACAGCTTGTGAAAGACTTTCAGTCGGGTAGGTGTCCATTCTTCCTCATCAGTCTGAAGGCAGGTGGATTAGGTTTAAACCTGACGGGTGCAAACTATGTTGTTCATTTAGATCCGTGGTGGAATCCCGCCATAGAACAACAGGCAACCGATCGTGCCTATCGCATTGGGCAGCAACAAGACGTAACCGTATACCACTTAATTAGCCAACACACCATTGAAGAGAAGGTACTTCGCCTGCACAAAACCAAGCGCGACCTTGCGGATTCGCTTCTCGAAGGCTCCGATATGGCACATGTCATCACGCAGGAAGAGATGCTCGATTTGCTGAAAGATGACTAATGTACACGTTCTCTCAATTCTCTCAATTGGGCAAGGAAACCCTATTTAACAATAGAATAGATGAGTTTTCCAACAATATTTATTATCTTTGAACCCAATTTAGAAGGATAATAATATGGGTTATAACTTATTAAAAGGTAAAAGAGGCATTGTTTTCGGTGCACTTAACGAACAATCAATTGCATGGAAGGTTGCAGAACGAGCAGTAGAAGAAGGAGCAACGATAACTCTTTCCAATACCCCCGTAGCCGTAAGAATGGGTACTGTAAGTGCATTGGCAGAGAAACTGAACTGTGAGGTCATAGCAGCCGATGCTACAAACGTAGAAGACTTGGAGAACGTGTTTAGGCGTTCGATGGAAATCTTAGGAGGTAAGATTGACTTTGTGCTTCACTCTATCGGTATGTCGCCTAATGTTCGCAAACGTCGTACATACGATGATTTGGACTATAACATGTTGAATACGACGCTCGACATATCGGCTGTATCTTTCCACAAGATGATTCAGAGCGCGAAGAAGCTCGATGCTATCAACGACTATGGTTCTATCTTGGCTTTGACATACATTGCTGCTCAACGCACATTCTTTGGATATAACGATATGGCTGATGCGAAGGCACTCTTGGAAAGCATTGCACGTAGCTTCGGCTATATATACGGACGCGAGAAGAACGTGCGTATCAACACCATCTCACAATCGCCAACGATGACTACGGCTGGGCAGGGTGTGAAGGGAATGGACAAGCTGTACGATTTCGCCAACCGTATGTCGCCACTCGGTAACGCTTCTGCAGCCGAATGTGCCGACTATTGCATCGTTATGTTCTCTGACTTAACGAAGAAGGTAACCATGCAAAATCTCTACCACGATGGTGGTTTCTCTAACATCGGTATGAGCCTTCGTGCCATGTCTACCTACGAAAAAGGTATCGGCGACGAATACAAAGACGAGAACGGAAAGATTATCTACGGGTAATATTTCGTACTTCAGATATACATGTAAGCAAGGGACGACTCTCATGGTGCCGTCCCTTGTTGCTGTTTGTTCCAATTTGACATTATCTCAATTTGGATTTATTTTTCCGTTGATTAGGAACGATATTGCTTACAGATTGAAACTATTCGTTTATAATAACCTTAAAGAAAAGCTTCTTTATCGCTTTATACTGTCTTTTATTCATGCTTTCCAACATATATGTAAGGATATTGCTTATAATTTAAAAGCAATATATATGTCCCTGCCGTTATTTCCGTTCTGTTATCATAATAGTACCAGATAATGTTTATCGCAAAATCACAAGACGCTGAATAGAATTAGACAATAAGATACTAATTGCTTAGCAAAATCAACGCCTTCTATATAATAATGTGTAAAATAATTGAGATTATGTCGTCTCAGTTGTCTAAATGTCAAGATGCAATAAATCAGAAATACACATTTATACCTTAAATATTAAGAGAGCATAACTTCTAAAAACACATCATATAAGTTTAAATAAGCCGAATAATTGGTCCGGCTATCCCATATTATTGGTATAAAATCAAGAAAAGAGTGAAAAATTACAAGTAAGACCTTATTTTTTGCGTATTAAATATTTGTTATATCATTTAAATAGTGTAATTTTGTACCGCATTTATAGTTGCCTTGTCTTGCTAACCCTATAGAATTGAAAGGCACGTGCACATATTCGAGAAAGTAAAAAAATATATAAGAACAATCTAACTTAAATCGAATTTAATTATGAATCAAGATTCTAAGAAAGTCAGTCCATTCTCAGCTGAAGGCATTAACCAAGGTCTTTCCAAAGTTGGAGGATTGCTGAAGACAAAGAAATTCTGGGTAGAACTGATCATCATGACCCTTGGTATGTTCGTTGCAGCACTCGGTGTCTACTTCTTCCTTATCCCAAGTAAGCTCATTGTAGGTTCTATTACCGGTCTTTCGCTGGTAATTGCCAAGCTTTTACCATTCATTTCGGTTGGTAACGTAATTTTCATTATCAACGCAATCTTGTTGGTATTGTCGTTCATTCTGATAGGGAACGAGTTTGGAGCCAAGACCGTTTACACTGCGCTTATACTCGGTCCGATGATTGATTTCCTCGGAAAAGTCTTCCCAATGTCAGAATCTATGTTTGCCCAACACCTTGCCAGCGACGGAATTGTTGCCAATCCGTGGTTCGACCTGCTCTGTTTCGTGCTGATTTTGAGTGCTTCGCAAAGTATTCTTTTCAGCATCAACGCTTCTACTGGTGGGCTCGATATTCTGGCAAAGATTATCAATAAGTACACTGGTGTCAGCCTTGGTACATCGGTAACGTTCGCAGGTGCTGCCATTTGCTGCACTGCTTTTGCCATCAATACCCCCGACCTCGTTATCATCGGTCTTATCGGTACATGGATGAACGGTCTCATCTTGAACCACTTTATGCTGGGTATGAACATGAGGAATCGTGTATTTGTTATTTCAAAAGACTACGAGCGCATTCAGGATTACGTTATCAACACTCTTCACCGTGGCGTAACCATGCATGAAGTTATTGGTGGTTTCAGCCATCAGAAGAATGTACAGCTGGAAATTATTCTAACCAACGAAGAGTTGTCAAACTTTATGGCGTTCCTTGGAAAGGAGCAAATTGATTCGTTCTGCACTACCGATACTGTAAGCGAAGTACGCGGATTGTGGAACAAACATAAGAAGATAAAACATTAAATGTACATTTAAGGGTGTACTAAATCCTATATCTCAATGTTTAAAGTAAAGAGACGGTGTAGCAATATGCCGCCTCTTTACAATGTAAAAGAAATATAAGCACAACATATAATAGACATATATAACGTAAGGCGAATATTCGTGCAGCGCATAAAAAGCATTGATGTGCTGTTGAATATTGTTAAAACCAAACTCATCGACTACCGATTATGAAGATTAAAAGTATAATTGCTCTTGTGTTTTTGTGGATATCCACCATTGCGATGGCACAAGAGACAAAGCCTGTCAGCCTGCAATTCGAAGCAAGAGCCGACTATCAGCGTACAGATATAGATGGAAAGCACATTAAGAACGAAAGCGGCTTTAAAGGATATATAGTGAATATCATTCTGAAAGGCGACATTTCTCCAAAGTTCTCGTATGCTTTCCGTAACCGATTGAATGGTATTAATAAAGACTACAACTTCTTTAACTCCACCGATTGGCTCTACTTAAAATATAAACCTAATAAAAATGTAGCTATTATTGCAGGAAAATACATTGTATTGGTGGCGGGCTACGAGTTGTTGCCAGCACCCATCGACTGTTATTTCTTATCTGAATTCTGCTATAACTTCCCTTGTTACCAATGGGGAGTAGTGGGCGAACTGGCTACCAATAGTGGAAACGATGTTTTCTCGGCACAGATTTGCCAAAGCCCATATCAAAAAGTCTATGAAAACAAGGCAGGTAAGGCAGCCGAAATGTATGCCTATAATGTATTGTGGAATGGACGACACGGAATATGGGAAACTTTTTGGTCGGTAAATATGTCGGAATATGCTCCTCATAAGTTTATCAACTACATTTCGTTAGGCAATAAACTTCACTTTACCAACAACCTCCAATTAGAGTTGGACTATTGGAATCGTGCCGCTTCTGGACAAGGTTTCATTGGTAAAGACTGCTCGGTTATTGGTCAGCTGTCGTATCAACCTACTGAAAAGCTGAATGTTTTCGCAAAGGCAAGCTACGAAGTGAACCACGCAGGAACTGAAGCCGACGTTGCCTTGCATGATGGAACAGAACTCACTCGTGTAGGGGCTGGTGTGGAATACTACCCACTTAAAGACAAGAACGTCAGAATACACGGTTATTACAGCTATGCATTTGGCAAGAATGCGAACCCCGAAGGGGTAGTACAAGACAAGATGTCGCAGTTCAACGTCGGTGTAACCTGGCGTGGAAAGGTACTTTAACGTACCTCTATAATTATATTTAGACTGAATAATCCATAATAATAAAGGTGAACCAATGCTCGTGATGAGTGTTGGTTTGCGCTTTTTTAATCATTCATTGATGGAGATAAGGCAACGTTTTGTATCTTTATAGCCTTTTTCTGTATGGATAATAAGATTACGGGTGGGGTGGAGCAGAAAGATAACAGTGCCTTCTTGTTTGGACAAGGTGGCACTGTATGCTTCTTCAACGTAATTATCGATTGCTCTGATGTCGGAAATCCAGTCCTGTTATCTGCCTTTTCTTCTATCTTTTTAATGATTGTACCACACTGGCTGTCAGCTGTTCCCAGCTGTCGGAAAATGCACGAATAGTTTCGAAAAGGACATCTGCGCCTTCGTTGAGAAGGGCTGCGTCGGGTAGGGGGCCGCTGTTAATGGCGACCGTGAAGCACCCCGCTGCTACACCTGCACGCACTCCCAAGGGGGCATTCTCTACGACGATGCCTTCGTGCGGTGCAAAATTGCCTGCCTTTTTCAAGCCCATCAGGTAAGGGGCGGGGTTCGGTTTGCCACGTTTTACATCGAAAGCGGTGGTTATTTGTGTCTCGTTGATAAAGTCTTTGAAATCAGAAAGTAATCTGTTAATAAGCTGTCGCTGTCCGCTTCCTGTTACAATGCCTATCTTTAAGCCGCTGTTTTGTATCTTCTGCATTAAGTCTTTTACACCATCGAAGATGTCTGTTGTAGGCATTTCTTGGAAGTAGCACGCCTTTAGTTGGTACATTTCTTCCGCTTCCTGTTCGGTCAGTACCTTGCCTAACTGCTCCTTTGCATACCTCCGGACAGTGTCTACACCTCTTGCACCCTCTGTTGCGTATGCGTCTTCGGCAGTGAAATGGATTCCAAATTCAGCCATTGCCCTTTGCCAGGCCTTTGCGTGGTTGGGCATAGAGTCGTATAATACGCCGTCCATATCGAAGAGAACAACCTTCGGCGCAAAGGGTTGTGCAGCTTGTTTGTTGTATTTTCTGATTGCTTCCTGAAACATTCTTGCGTGTAAAACTAAAAAGCCCAACCCATTTAAACAATGGACTGGGCTTCTTTTATCTTTATAATCGTTTTCTGATAGCTTTGCTTTCTTCCTCGTAACCCGGTTTGTCGAGCAGGGCAAACATATTCTTTTTGTATGCCTCTACACCCGGCTGGTTGAACGGATTTACCTGTTGAACCAAGCCGCTGATACCGCAAGCCTTCTCGAAGAAGTAGATAAGCTGTCCGATATAGTATTCGTTTAGTTTTGGAATGCTGATGCGAATGTTTGGAACACCGCCATCAACGTGTGCCAGTCGTGTGCCTAATTCAGCCATTTTGTTTACTTCGTCCACGCGCTTACCTTCGAGGAAATTCAGTCCGTCAAGGTTTTCATCGTCGTGTGGGAACAGCAATTTCCTGTTAGGTTCTTCGATAGAGAGTACCGTTTCAAATATTGAGCGTTCTCCTTCCTGTATCCATTGTCCCATGGAATGAAGGTCGGTGGTGAAGTCGCACGCTGCCGGGAAGATACCTTTTTGCTCCTTTCCTTCGCTTTCTCCGTAGAGTTGCTTCCACCATTCTGCCATAAAATGGAGCTTTGGCTGGAAGTTTGCCATTATTTCTATCTTCTTTCCAGCTTCTGAATAAAGTGCCTGACGAATGGCAGCATAGCGTGCTGCAATGTTCTGAGCGAACGGAACATCTGTGCCCGTAGCCTTTTCCATGTCTTGTGCGCCCTTTATAAGCTGCTGAATGTCGAAGCCTGCCACTGCGATAGGCAATAAGCCAACAGGTGTAAGCACAGAGAAACGACCGCCAACGTTGTCTGGAATAACGAAAGTCTTGTAACCTTCGCGTGTTGCTGCCGTACGTGCTGCACCCTTTACAGCGTCGGTAATGGCAACGATAACGTGTTTTGCTTCCTCCTTGCCACGCTGATTTTCGCATTGTTTCTTCAGCAAACGGAAAGCAAGGGCAGTCTCCGTGGTTGTTCCAGACTTGGAAATGTTGATGACACCGAAACGCTTATCCTTCAGGAACTCGGTGAGTTCGTACAGATAATCTTCGCTGATGTTGTTGCCAGCGTAAAGGATTGTAGGATTCTTCTTGTCGTTCAAGAGCCATGCAAAGCTATTGCTCAAGGCTTCAATGATGGCACGTGCCCCTAAATAAGATCCGCCAATACCTGCAACGACTACGAAGTCGCACTTTTCGCGCAGGGTGCCGGCAACGCTGTTAATCTCGTTTATAAACTCTTCCGTGATGTTTGTAGGCAGGTGTAACCAACCTAAGAAGTCGTTACCGAGGCAAGTTCCTTTTTCTAAAGCCTCTTGTGCTGCTGCCACCTGTGGCGCATACGATTCCATTGTGCCCGGGTTCAGCACCTGAGCTGCTTTTGAAATGTCTAATTTAATATTCTCCATTTGTATGTTATCTGAAAGAATCTGTTAATAATTTAATCTCTATTTTGGGGCTAATACCTTCGTACAGTATATTGTAAACTGCATCGAGGATAGGCATGTTCACGTGCAGATGGCGGTTGATTTCCTTCATGCACTTCGTTCCGAAATAGCCTTCGGCAATCATTTCCATTTCCATTTGTGCCGATTTAACGCTGTATCCTTTTCCTATCATCATGCCGAAAGTGCGGTTACGGCTGAAGTTGCTATATCCCGTAACGAGCTGGTCGCCAAGATAAACGCTGTCTATCATGTTGCGTTTTATAGGATTTATGCTCGTAAGCAGCCGTTCCATCTCTTGCATTGCATTCGAAATAATTACCGCTTGAAAGTTGTCTCCATACTTCAAACCCGAGCAAATGCCCGAGGCTATGGCATAAACGTTCTTCAGAACCGAAGCATATTCTATGCCAAGAACATCGTGCGACACTTTCGTTTTAACGTAATTGGAAACCAATACTTCGGTCAGCGCCTGCGCTTTCTCCGTGTCGGTGCAGCCTACGGTAAGATACGTCAGGCGTTCCATAGCCACTTCTTCGGCATGCGACGGTCCTCCTATTACCGCCAAGTTTTCTTCTGGCACCTTCATAACCTTGCGGAAGTACTCCGAGCAAACCAAGTTCTCGTCGGGTACAATACCTTTAATGGCTGTTACGATGAACTTATCGTGCAACTTGTGCTTTACTTTCTTCAGTATTCCTTTCAGGTAAGGCGATGGCGTTACGAAGATAAGCGTATCGTAATCTTGCACCAAACGATTGATGTCTGACGACAAACGAATTTCGTTGGTGTCGAAATGAGCACTTGTCAGATAGGTGGGATTGTGCCCCAACTTGCGAAATTGCTCTATTGTCTCGTCGCGTCGAAAGTACCAACCTATGTGGTGCGTGTGTTCCACCACAATCTTTGCGATGGCTGTAGCCCAGCTTCCGCTTCCGATGATTGCTATGTTTCCTACGTCGTACATGTCGTATTCAAGAGAGAAGGGCACGCCTTCCCTTTATGTTGTCATTGTGCTTTGTCAATCCAACGCTGAATTTCGTCAACCGATGGCTTGTCGTATCCCAACTTGTATTTCTTGTTTATCTCGCCAAGTTTCTGTTGCAAGCCTTGCGCTTTCTCCTCTTTTATATTCTGAATGAGGTTGAAACCGCATTTGCGCAGCACGTAAACCCACTCTTCTGGGACACCAATCTCTGCCCATTCCTTTATGCTGCTTTGCGGAACTTTGGCTTCCGGCTTCATCTGTGGGAAGAGCAGAACCTCTTGAATGTACTCCTGTCCTGTCATCAACATTACCAAACGGTCGATGCCGATGCCGATACCCGATGTTGGCGGCATGCCATATTGCAGGGCACGCAGGAAGTCTTGGTCGATAACCATTGCTTCGTCGTCGCCGTTGTCTGCCAATCGCATTTGCTCCTTGAAGCGCTCTTCCTGGTCGATAGGGTCGTTCAATTCCGAGTAAGCGTTGGCAAGTTCCTTACCATTCGCAAACAATTCAAAACGTTCGGTAAGTCCTGGCTTAGAACGATGCATCTTTGAGAGTGGCGACATCTCCACCGGATAGTCGATAATGAATGTCGGCTGTATGAAAGTACCCTCGCAGAACTCACCAAATATTTCGTCTATTAGCTTACCTTTACCAAAGCTATTATCGATACCTTCAATCTTTAGCTCGTTCACAGCAATGTTACGAATTTCTTCTTCTGTCTTACCATCAAGGTCGAAACCAGTCTTTTCCTTGATGGCATCGAGTATTGGAAGGCGGCGGAATGGTGCCTTGAAGCTGATGAGGTTATCGCCCACTTGTATTTCAGGCTTGCCGTTCACCTCTGTACAAATCTTTTCTATTAGCTTTTCGGTAAAGCTCATCATCCAGTTATAGTCCTTGTACTGCACGTAAAGTTCCATACAGGTGAACTCAGGATTGTGGAAACGGTCCATACCTTCGTTGCGGAAGTTCTTCCCAATCTCATAAACACCTTCGAAACCGCCTACAATCAGTCGCTTCAGATAAAGTTCTGTAGCGATGCGCATATACATTTCGGTGTTCAGCGCATTGAAGTGTGTGATGAAAGGACGGGCACTTGCACCACCCGCAATGGTCTGCAATATTGGGGTTTCCACTTCAGTGTAACCTGCATCGTCGAAGAAACGGCGCATAGTTCTCAACACCGTGGCACGCTTTTTGAACGTTTCCTTCACGCCATCGTTCACCACCAAGTCCACGTATCTGCGGCGATAGCGAAGCTCTGGGTCGTCGAACTTGTCGTAAGCCACACCGTCTTTATACTTCACAACGGGCAGTGGCTTCAGGCTTTTCGACAGTACGGTGAGTTCTTCGGCGTGTATAGATATCTCGCCCATCTGTGTTTTAAACACAAAACCTTTAATCCCAATGATATCGCCGATATCCAATAACTTTTTAAAAACAATGTTATAAAGATCCTTGTTCTCGCCTGGACAAAGGTCATCGCGGGTAATGTAGACCTGTATTCTGCCTTTGCTGTCTTGTATTTCTGCAAAAGACGCCTTGCCCATTACACGCTTTCCCATAAGGCGACCTGCAATTACGACTTCGCGTTTCTCGTCTTCTTTAAATTCTTTCTTTATATCTGTAGAGTAAGCATTGGTTGGAAACTCTGCTGCCGGATAGGGATTGATGCCCATATTGCGTAGTTCCTGCAAACTCTGACGACGTACAATCTCTTGTTCTGATAATTCTAAAACATTCATTTTCTCTATTAATCGAATTATAATCTTTATGATTTGCAAATTTAATAAATTATTTGCAATTCCTTGTTATTTTTGCCTTTTTTATACCTTTATATATGGGTTACGTTTGCATTGCTGCACAAGAATAGCGTAAAATAAAGTTAAGAGAAATACCTTAAAAGTTAAACCAAAAATCGTGAAACACGCTAAGAAGGGCAGTTTTCTGCACAAAGATAAAACCGTTTTCAAATAAGCCCAATTTTTGCGTGCAACGCTAAGCACACTGAACATCAACAAGTTCATCGCTTAGTGGGTAGCACTGTGCAATCTAAGCGCAGCGTTTACCATACAAACGGAACTAAAAAGGTAACAGAAAAGATAATTTTTGCTGTGCAAAACCTACGCTTTCGCCTTGCAAAAGAGCCACTATTTCTATGTAAAAGCATAGCTTTTGGTCGACAAAAGTGCCACTTTTGAAAAATCAAAACTGTTTTTTAAGTTTCCCAACTCCTATCTATAATCCGCAAAACGAAATGTTGCGAAAGAACAAAACGAAGTGTTTGGTTGCGTAAAACGAAATGTACTTTTTAAAGCTCCCCTCATACATAAAAAACGCCTCAAAAATCTTTTATTTTGAGACGTTTTTCTATGATAAATATTTGTATATCTCGCAAAAAAACACTACCTTTGTATAGTATAAATTGGGGGCTTATACTCTCAAACGTTGAGCTCAAACTTTACGTCCTCATACCCATCAAGCAGTTGCTTGGTGCCGTTTATATTGTTCTCGTATACATGGACGTTGCCGAGGTTAAGCGTTATACTTTTTAGGGGCAGGTCTATCTGTCGTGCCATCAGGTACAGGTGGTATATATCAGCTGGCAAGCCAAGGTTTGCATCACTACTTCGTTGGTAGGCTGACAGCACCAGTTCTCCATCATCTATTTGAAATTGCACGAGGCTGAGGCAAGGTGCTTGATTACTCTCTGCACCTGTCTCACCCAGGAACAGCACATAATTCTTACTGCTGCGTTTTTCTCTATTAATCTTAGCGATAAGTGGTGGTAGCTTTTCAAAGTAAGTGGGATAGCTGTTCACTAATACACTTCCGCAGTAATCCCACCACCTAATACCCACATCGTGGTATCTCTCAACATTTCGCTCACCTTGCATGAACAGTTGTAACTCATTTCTCAGTTTCTTTCTCGCTATTCCGTGGCTCTCGAAAATATCAAGCAAATCGCCAGGCGATAAGGACAGTTGTTCATTGAGTAGGTAACGAATGTTGCCTTTAGTATTCTTCTGAGGCTTGCCCTGCCCCAAAACCTTGCTTAGTATCTGATAGTATTTGTTCATCATTCAAATGGTGCTAAAATAGTATTTAAACGGCATCTGTATAAATCATAATATCCGTATAGGATGCGCTGTAATTCATATGCGCATTGAACTCCCGCCGATGGCAGTTCTCAAAGGGGTTGCCGATGAACCTATTCTTTCCTATCCATTCGCAAAGCTCTACTATTGACGACTTATTCGAGGTAAAATAGATGAAGCGATGACCAGCGAGGATAGTCAGTACATCGAGATAATCAGACAGCTTCCAGTACATTCTATAAGTTTTACTGTCTGTGCTCAGATATGGAGGGTCGACAAGGAATACCACGTTTGGCACGTCTTTATACTTCTCAAACACCTCTTTATAGTCGCAGGAAGTAATTGTTAAGCCGTCGAGATAATCAGTACATAACGGATAATTTGTTGATTTTACCCTACTATACAAGGTTTCTTTTTCCAAGTCAGCAAAACAAGTTGCATACTTCATGGAAAACAAAAGCGATGCTGATAGCGTGATGTAATCGACATAGCCATACTTTTGTTCATGCTTGCGAATACAATCCAACACACGTTCCCTTGCATCGCCTAATATGGGCTTGCTTCGTGGAATATCTACTATCGCCCTCAATTCTTCTAACAGCTCATTTGTCTGAGAGATGCGCTCCAAACGTTGCCTATAGCCATCAAAGTCATTATACACGACTGTAGAGTTTGGTTTTTGACACTTGGCGATATGCGACAGCAATCCGCTGCCACCGAACAAGTCTACAAATGTTGTACCATCGGGGAACTGTTGGAGAACCTTTATGTACTCCTTGGCGAACATCCGCTTCTGCCCCTGAAAAGGAAGTGGTGCCGAAAGATATAATTTTTTCATTGTTTCACAGGTTTGTTATGTATGGCAAAGTTCGCTATATTCAGCGAAGTAAAAGAACTTTTGCTCCAAATCACACTGCAAGAGGTTTGCAGTCGCTTTGAAAACGTTTGATAAGCGTGTACACCTTGCGTTCGCTCACAGCATACTTTTCAGACAGCCAGGCTACGATATATGACACTTTCTCGCCACGTTCCAGCAGCGTAGTATAATCGGTGTATAAGTCCACATATTCCGCATCCTCGAGTCTGATACCGGACATTTTGAGTTTATTTATCAATTCCCTGTTAAATTTTAAGACTTCTATTATCTTCATAATCACAAAATTTTGTATCTTTGCATTGTCTCACTTATTAATTGCGTATAGCGCAGCCAAAACAAAAACCGCAAAGACGGTCGGTTGGCATATTGCCCCCGGTCGCGTCTTTGCGGCGTTTTGTGTTATATAGTAAGTGAGACGACTTTTAACAGGCCGGGGGCTTTTTTATTCCCCCATAAGGTTTATTCCAAAATCAAATCGCCTCTTTCAATGGCAAAATATATATCACGCACTCCTTTGTATGCAGCAGATTGCTCCTCGATGTCCGGAATAGAATTCCAATGACCATCTGTAAATGTCGAGCCGTTGTGCCCATAATCGGCCGCGCAACTTTCATCGGCAACATCATCATGGGTACATTTGGCTACATGGTCGTGAAAAAGCAATACTTTAGCATTTTTGGGGTCGCTAATATCTGCCTTGTAGGTAACTACGTGAACAAAGCCATTTATAATGACAATACCGTTCACATCTGCTTCTACTCTCTTTTGCATTACTTTTAGTTTCATAATTCATTCATTTATTTTAATATTACACTAACATTTCTCCATTTATCCAATCAACATTATAATAGCTTTCCTTACCTGTCTGAGGATTAATTGAAATTTTCACTTCAAGGGCAGCGAATTTGTTCGGGTATAGAACAGTAGACTGCCCACTGCCCCATATAATCATATAGCTGGTCGTTTGGTTATAGATAGCTATTGTTTCGCCTATCAATGTCCGGGCGATTTCAAAGTTAGCACTCCCTGCCACGCCGGGCAATGTTATATATATAGTACGATTAAAGGAGCCTTTGAACAAAGCTATAGCACTTATCTTTCCTGCCATAAATTCGTAATCACCATCGGAATTGATAATCGCATATTTTGCGATATTTTGAGGAGTTATCACCAGCATTTTCTTTCTGAAAGAGCCAACGCCTGACATATAGCCATTGATAGGGTCGAGAACAATATCAGGATTGAAATTGGCATTGCCATAGTCCGTGCTTGGATTACCATTTACATCTCCGCACTGGGAGAACAGCTGTCCCTTGTCAAACACCCAACCGCCCAGCAATGCCTTTCCCTTGCTCACAACAAAAGGCTTTTCGCCATTATGCTTTATTTCGAAGTTGGCTGCTTCGACCGACACAGTACCATTGGTCAGGTCGATACCGGTGCGCTCAACGCTTTCCACAACGTCAGGGTCCTTCCATGCTGTTGCTTTAGCTCCTTCTTCCAGCTGCATTTCGGACAAATAAGCTTCGCCATCTCTTGTGTAGCCTATAAATATCTGGACATAGTTATATCCGTCTTCCATATCAAAGGTATGAGTATATTGCTTCCATTGCCCCCACGTCGATGGTATATTTGGATAACTCGTCTTCGGGGCTGTCATATCCTTTGAACGGCTTCTTTTGATTTCAATGTATGGCTGTTCGCTTCCGTATATACGAGTGAACATTGATAGTGTGTAGGTACGACCGCCCAATGCCTTTATAACAGGAAACTTGCAACCGTTCCACTCGTTCTGCGAAGCACCGTGGCGGACGATGGCGACATAAGGATTGTCAAGATGGGCAACGCTCGCATAATTCCCAATTGTAACATATTGAGCGCGCGCAAGCACCAACAACTTCAAGGGACGCAAGCTTGCCCCCTTGAGCATGTTCACGCCGCTGAAGGTCTGCTTGCTGACCTCCAAGCGAATTTTCTCTGCATCTTGCTCTATGGTAGACATGCGCCTTTCAAGCCCTTGTTTGTCTGCCTTGTTTTGTGCTATGATGCTTTGAAATTGCTGGTCGTTGGCAAGAAACTTAGCCTCGTTCCATTTCTGCGCACTCACCATGAATTCAGCAATGGCAGTGCGCGTCTGCCCCTTGTAGGTGGCTGTAACTTCCACTTTGCCGCTCCACTGTCCCTGCGCTACACTTTTAAACGCGAGGATATATAGCGGCATACCAGCTTGTCCTGCGAGCTGCTGCTTGTATACAACGGCATCACAGTTGTAGGGCTTTGCACTTACGCTGTCGATGGGTACTTCCGTAGTGCCGGCATACATTTTCACCGTGCCTGTATTCTGCGTCAAGTTTTCGATGATACCTTTGTTGTTGGTTTGGAAGACAAAGGTATTCGGCGTTACGACAAGTGTGAGTGCAGTTTCGCCTTTTTCTCCATCATTTACATTAACAATGGAGAGGTATGCACGTGCTATAACTTTTCCCATACTTCAAATGTGTATTGATTGAGTGCATAGGGGGTAAGAGCCCTATGCACAAGTATTTTTATTGACTTACTTCGCAGTAGAATGTTGCTTTCTGCTCAATGTCGTTGGCCGACACGGTGAGCGGATTGCCTGTCTTTTGTGCCGACGATGTGCCTGCAAAGTTAGATTTTGCTCCGTTTTTATCGAACTTGGTCCACGTATAGGTGAACTTTTGCGAAGATGTTGTTTCACTTTCTATTAGTTCTCCGCCACGATATAGTCGGGCACAGAGAGTTGTAGAACCTTGACCATTTTTTATTTGTAAACCTGTTGGAGAGAACAGTTCTAATGAGTAGGGATCCGTGCGGTCTTCGAATGTTACGATAGCTTCGGCACGGTCAGCCCCGTCGATGGCTTCGCACTTGAAAGTTTGCACGTTGAGCACGTCATTTGCCTTTACCGACAGAGTCGATACTCCACCTGTTGTTGCTATGCCCTGTGTGAGCAGTTCCCACGTTTGTGTTTTTAAGTTGAGCGAGTACCATTTATAGGTAATGCCGTCGGTGTCCTGCGTGCCACCACGAAAACATTTTGCTTCGGCTGTGAGCGTAGAAATGTTGTTCGATGCATCGAAGCTGTTACCCTTTGGCTGTGTGAGAACAACCTGAAAGAGCGCACCGGCATTTGCTGTCTTCACGACAAAGCCCTGTGCCTCGAGCGTGGTGTCCTGCTGAGTTTCGTCGTCATGATAAACAGCCGTTATCTTTATAGGGAGCGAATTGTCAGTGATGTTTCCCTTAATGGTGAGTGCTCCGCCTGCCGGTATGGCTGCTACAGTGTATTGCCCGCTTGTTGCCCCGGCAGCTATAACAGTACCGCCGACTTCGTATTTCAGAGTTGTCAGTTTGCTTACAAGGTTAGTACCGTTGCCCGTAACATAAACTTTTGGCGTTACCACATTGTTATCACTTCCGAAGTTAGGCGTATACACCTTCGTGTCGGGATTATACATCTGTACGGGGTGCTTAATACTCATGACGAGCTGCACCTGCTTCGCATCGTTAAGGTCTACTATTGTTACCTGACCTCTTGCTTTTACTGTTGCCATATTTTTTCTTTTTTTTATTGTGAATGTATTTATCTTTCAATTTCTATCATGCAGTCTATTTGTGCCTTCAAACTCACCTCTTCAGCCCGTATGGTGATACGGTTTCCAACCGCTTCGTGTCGGGCATTCCAAGCCTTGTCGAATTCGGGATTGCCTGTCTGAATTACCCACGAAAAGTTATAAGGCTGCAAAGTTGATGTAATATCCTGTTCTCCGTGGAAGACGGCAGCCACAAGAACAATTTCGCCTTGTCCATTGTGTATAACATTGCCACCGCTTTCCGACTGCACACTCACCGTGTAGGGCGATGTGCCGTCTTCTCCCTTAGCTGCATATTTCTTCCATTTAGGCGACTGCTCAGCCGGTTCATCGGTATTGTCGTCTACAAGGGAAAGCCACGTGCCCCCACTGTGGTACCACGCTTCATATCTGGCAGCTACCGTGCCCTGTACCCAGTCGCCACGATAAAGAATGTTAGGAATGCGTTCTCCATCTGCGCTTATCCACTCGAAGCGTTGGCTGTTCATATAAATCTTGTCTGAAGACAGATGGAATATGGCGTTGCCTTTATTCAGTGAAAAGTCGTGAATGTTGCGGTATACTTCGATAGTTCCACCCTCCTCCTTCGAGGTGGTAATCATCGTAACATTCATTCGGTTGCGGTGCAGCGTAGGGTCTACACCATGTGTAATGTCCCAAAGTGTGTTGTGACCACACAACACGACGTTGTCGCCTGCTTTGGGCTCATCATTCTTTACGCTTTTATCCCGATAGTTGTCGTCGCCGGTGATAACGATATACGCTTCTTCACTTGCTGTCTTTTGTCCAACTTCCGATACGCAACGCCAGTAGTAATTATTTCTGACGTTCTCGTAGACTCCCGCCTTTATATTGAACGTTTGGCAAAGGGCTTGATCGCCTGCCTTCCAGTCGTTAGTAATCGCCTTATCTCCATCATCCGTATGTAGGTAGCATTTCCAGCCACCCACAACAGGCACAACCTTGTTTATGATGGCATTTGCGCCTGAAAGCACGATGTTGCCGCCAATGTGCTTGTATTCGTCTATCTGAAGGCTACGGAAGACAGCCTTGCCAATCACCTCCAAATAATCTATTTGCCCGTGGGCACGCCCGTTCTCATCAAGCCATACGCCAAAGCCGTTGATGGTCTTTTCAAAACCGAGCGTCTGAATGGCTTTCAATATGGCGTTGCCAAAACCGTCTATGCCCGCGCCGTCCTTGAATCCTATACCCATCAAAAAGGTAATTAACCCCTGCGCAATATCAGCTGAATTCTTGCTGATGAATTCCTTCTGCGAGCGGCGTGCAGAAAAGATATTCGTATCAGCAGGCATCGTTGTGTCTCCGCTCTGTATGATGTCCGGAACATTCAGTGCTCCCACTAAGGTTCCCGTGTACTTCTTTACATCCTTGATGGAGTCGTCCACCTTCTGCATCATCCTCGTCGATAGCGCATCACTTATCTCAAGGTTCATCTTACCAGGCAGGTTTACCTGCCGACTAAGGCGTGTGATCCGACTCTTGCGGAAGCCCGTATCGGGGAAGTATTTATTGCTCTCCAGCCGGACACGTCTGCCGATGAATAGGTCGGTACTTGTGTCTTCCATCCATACATGGTCTGTCGGGGCTTTATAGCGCGATACGTCCAAGGCGTGCTCCTTATTGTACTTCTCAACAGCTGCCAGGAACTCTTTCTCTGCTATACCATAGTACTCATCAGGCATGCGCAGGTTCCAAAGTATGTATTTGTCGCCAACCTTTGGCACGAGTGTACCACCTGGCAGTTGGGTACCGTCGTTGTAGGGCCAAATCGTGATAATCTCAAATTCCTTAGTATCGCTATGGTAGTTCACTTCAAAGTAATGCTCCGTGTCAGTTCCTAATCCAGCCAACTCACTTCCTTCTTGGAACGACACACGCTTTACAAGTCCGCCTATCTCATAGTCATTCGGGTTGAACGGCAGGTCCTTATCTTTGAAGTAGTAGATGGTGAAGGGCTTTCCGTCCTTATCCTTTACTTCTTCGTGTCGCACCTCGCTGATAGTGCCCGTACGACGTGGATAGATATTGGAGAAGGCAGCCTGCTCATAGTGATGAATAATGCCGTACTTCTCTACATTCACATCAACATACTTTGCGCCACCTGGCAGCATCAGCCGTGAGTGATGGTACTTTTCTGGATCTATATTACGTGAGCTACCTATCGGGAACAGACGTGTATAGAACTTCACGTTATCTGCAAGGTCTCGGTCGAGCGACGTAAGGCCATTGCCGTAACCCAGTGTAACTTCTTCGCCATGCTCACACCTACAGAGGTTTAGCGTCTGACCGTCAAACCACCATTCAGTATGTACAGCGTCGGCAAGTTCCTTCAGTGCCTCCTGGCAGTATTTGCCAGTATAGTCTATTACCACGTTATCTGTACCCTCAACAATACCCACCTTGAAGTTCTGCAGTCCGTCCATACCTGCATTGATATTCTTCACAATAAGGCGCATGTGGTCTATTGGGCGTGCCGTTAGAGCAAACACCGCCTCGTTCTCACCATCGGTATTGTTCAGCACTAAGAAGCGAGATATCAGACTCTCTATGCCACGCAGCTGAAAAGAGTACTCCCATTCCATTGTACTCTTCTGTGCTGGCTTATACTTTTCCGTTGCCCAGTAACGTTCACCATCATAGTCGAGGTAATCATTCACGTCAATGGAGATACACTCGTACAGGATGAAGGAGAGTTTCAGCAGATTGTCGCCTTGTATTTCCTTATCCTGTGTGCTGCTGTCGTTCGGTGAGAACGTAGCCTTTACTTGTCCGCTGCTATCAAATAGTGTTAGAAGCATATTCAAATGGCGTTTAAACGTTATATGATTGGTTCGGGTTCACGGAACTTCACCTTATAGCTACTTGCCTGTATGCCTTCGGTCCATAGATACGTCAGTGAGCGATAGGCACTACTGTCAAGATAGAATACTTTGATTGTAAGGTTCAGTGTCGTGAATGTAATTGTCAGCCAGCCATTGTTGCCTGATTTTAAAAAGTGGATAAACGACATGTATCGTTCAAGCCACTGCTGGCGTGTAGGTGCATACTGGGCGAAGTGCAAAGTAACGTCACGCTCAGCATTGGCAGGAAATAATTGTTTGGAATACTTCTTTCCGTTATGTTCACGTATGTCTACACCTACATGGTCCTTTGCCTTGCTTGGTGCCAGGATAGCATTGAGATTATCTCTGCCACCTTTTCGTTCTTCGGTTAAGAACACACCATACTCCTTATATATATCCGTGCCATTGATAAGCACTTGTCCTTCCAATATCTTCGTCATACTTATCTAACTTTTACTCCGTCCCTAATCATTTTTTTCACATCAGCACCTATCTCTTTCAATGAAGCAGCACTATTGCCTGTGTTCTCTTCAATCTTCCGTAGATGCTCTTGTGCTGCACTCATCTTTTTTGTGACATCTTCAACGCGGTCATCAATGCTTGCCCAATGCATCTGACCACTAACGAACAACCCTTCAAGCTTTGTTGCCTGGTCTTGACTCATTGCTGTGAATGCGCCACTCTTGCCTTGTTGAGTTGTTCCTTTGTCTGTCTCCTTAATAATACCTTCATTACGCAATTGTTCTATGTCATTCTTAGCACTATTGACATAACTTTCGTATTGTTCTTTCAGTGCATCGAGGCGCTTGCGGAATTCTGCATCAGTTATCTTTCCATCAACACGTTCTTCATTAAGTTTTGCAAGACTTTCGTACCACTTCTCAAGATTTTTCTGAAACTTCGCACCAACAAGATTGTTCACTGCCATCTTGTTTACCATCGTCTGCCAGTTCTCTTCTATCTCTTTGAAGACATCTTTCGAACCACTGGCGAGAGCATAAAGTGAGTTAAGGAAGTCGTCAAAGACATTCTGCCTTGTTGTTGTAGTCAGGTTCTCATAGAGAGCATCTGTTATTTCTTTCAGCTTGCCGGCTTGTGCGATGTAGTCATTAAGCTTATCAGCTACGCGACCACCATAGTCTCCCTTACCTGTATTCTGAATCTTTTCCCACATATCGACATTGGAACGTAATATCTTCATTTCTTCGGGAGTGAGATTCCACAAGTTGCCGTCCCATTTTCTGCCTATTTGAGAGCTGAAACGATTTATTTGCTCTTGACTAAACCCTTTCCAGTAGGCGTTGAAACTATGATGTGCCGAGTGATAGCCTGCCTGTTCCTGTGCAATACGTTTGTAGTTCTCGTTCGTTTCACGCTGCAGTTTCTCTGCATCGCGTGATATGCGAATAGCCGTAGCACCTCGTGCCGTCTTCATCTCGTCCGTTAGGTCCTCAATTGCCTGCTCCAGGAGTTCGTTACGTTTTGTCAGGCGATCAATTGATTTTGCCACTTCCTCCTCGTTACTGTTAGTAAACCAGCTGCTGGGACCTTTATGACTGAGCAGTCCGAAGGAAAGAACGTTACCGATACGTCCGACAACAGTATCCAACAAACCTCCAATACCTTTTACTATAATAGACTCAAGTACCTTAAATAAATTCTCTGGCAAGTCAAAAATAACATTGATAAGATTACCGATAGCTTCCAAGATGCTATTTACAAGATCGTCTATCCAGCGTAAAGATATAAGTTCCGTCAGTGAGTTCAGAACACCAGTAACAAAGCTTTTGATACTATTGGCAAGGTCAAGTATCATTCTGGGTATTTGTGCAATAATGCCAACCATACTTCCTATGCCACTTGATAGAATGCCCGACATCGTGCCACCAAGAGAGGACAACGCATTTCCCATTGCTCCTGACACAGCACTGCCAACACTCTTTGCTATGCCGTCTCCCATGGTTGGAAGAATAGAATCAAGCGTACCTTTGAGTGCATCAACCTGTCCTACTGACTGCTGTATGCCTCCGTATCCATCTACACCCTGCCATGCCTTAGCGTTATTGAGAGCCGTTGTTAATCCAGACGTAAAGTTAGCAACTTCTTCAGATGTCCTATTTAATGCTTTGCCGAAGGAGTCCATATCCTCGCGTGCTTGTACTGTTGTCCTCCCCAGCTCTTCAGCACGTGCTTCAAGTTCATCGTATCTTTCCTTACTGATTCTCCCTTCACGGAGTCCTACCTTTCCTGCTTCCACGGCAGCAACGGCAGCAGCTTCATCTTTCTTAGCTTGGTCGTATACAGCCACGCTATCAGCAAATCGCTTGATGGCTTCGTCCAACTTCTGCCATGTCGCACTCTGGTCAGTACCGATATACTGTCTCATCTGCTGAATTAGCTCTGTCACTTTCTGTTGTGTATCTGCTGAAGCGTTCCTATAGTCGTCAGTTTCTGTGTAGGCACGCAGCTGCTCCATCATCGATTGCATCATCTCCTTGGTCAGATTGCCTACACCGCTGAAGAGCGCATTCCAGTCGATACCACGGCTGATTTCCTCGAACGACATACTTGCCTGGCGTTCTTGATATTCCTTCTGAAGCTTTGCTTTCTGCCACTTCTTTGTTGTCTCGCTCACTTCCGAAGCATCTATATCCGCTATCTGTTGGGCATAATCTTCAGCAATCGCAAGCTTTTGCTGCTGAAAAGAGCCATAAGTCTTGAGATATTCACTCATAGCCTGCACTTCATTTCTCTGCTGCTCTAAGCGTTTCTTTTGCTCTTCTTTATTTATCTCATCTTCGTTATGCTGCTTTTTCTGTGTGGCAAGATTGCGAGATTCTGTAAGTGCATCTTCCTGTGCTTTAGTCAGTTTACCCTTTTGCGCCTTACGCCATTTATTCTCCTGTACTTTCAAATCAGCAAGTTCATTGTCGTAATTCTCTTTTATCTGCTTTCTTTTCTTGTCAGAACCTTCCTTAATAAGGTCTATCTCCTCCTGGCGGTTCTTTCTTTGTAATGCAAGAAGTTCCTTGGCAAGCTGCTCAGCTTCTTTTGTCCCGTCTTTCTCTTTCTTTTTTTTCTTTTTTTTCTTTTTGTTTTTTGTAGGTGCTGCATGCCCACCAATATTATTCTTCTTTCCAATATTTGCAGCTTGCTTTGTTAAATCAGCTGCGTTCTTTAGATTATTGTCGCGCTCAGCCTCTAATTCTTTGGTCCGTTTATCATGAGCCTTCTTGTTACTATCTTTTATAATCTTACGAGAATCAATGATTCCATTAGATGTAGCAGAACCAAAACTCAATAAGGCCTTCTTAAACCACCCCATAGATGTATCTGCATTATCTGGGTTAGTGGCTTTGTGTTTAGCTAATTTTTCGTCAGCTTCTACAGCCTTATTCACCAGTGCCTGTGCCTTAGCTTGCAGAAAGAGCATCTGTATATATTGTTCTGCTTTTTGTGTCAGAACATCATACCACTTTGCTACAGAGTCATAATATCCGAAGGCTTCACCGTACTTACGGTTCATTTCCTCGCACTTCTGCTTTTCTTCTTCCTTCGTACCACTGAAATTCCTGAGACTCTCACGGATAGTATCAATTTCGAATCGAGTCTTAATCATCTCGGCTCTGCCCTGAGATTCAATTTCTACACGTTCTTGTGCTTTCTTCGCAGCTTCTTCCTGAGCATCTGAAAGTTTATTCCAAGCTACAATTACACCTGTAATAACTACAGATAATCCAAGAGTAAGAGTTGCCATAAGTGCAGTTGCAGCAGCATTAGATATACCTAACGATGTTGCAAGCCGATAATTAGCAGCTGCAAGGAACTCCTTTGCTTTTGTAAGCGTTACAAGGCGGAAGGCACTATCCTTGTTAAGAGTATTAAACACCTGCTGCAAGCCCATGGTGATAGCCATGACACTCTGCACGCGAGCTTGTATCTTTGCGAGATTCTCGTTCTCTGATGCGAATAACGACATTACACCTGTAGCTGTGGTGAATGCACCAGACAGACCATTAACTCCCGAGATGAAGCCCTGAAGGTTCGCATCGTCATTAGCGAGAATACTTGTCTGTGCACGCAAGTCTCCTAAGGTGTCGGAGAGCTCAGCTGCCTTTTGTGCCATCTTCTGGTACTCTTCGGTATTCTGCTCTCCGTTCAGACGCATACGTGCCATGTCGTTTTGCAGCTCACGTAGTTGACGCGACAATCGTTGATTGCTTTCCTTGTTGCGATTCTGTGCTTCTGTCAGGCTATTTAGAATTCCCTTTTCTTCTTCTAAGGCTTGTTTGGCTGCATTCAAATCGGCTGCTACTTCATTTTGTGCTTTGCCAGGTGCTGCGGACTCATAAGCTTTCTGTAGAGCCTTCACGTCAGCCTCCACCTGCTTGATGACACTCTTCTGCTCAGCTATCTTTTCGGTGAGCGATTTGCTGGCAGCTGCTGCTTGCTCTTCTGATACAGATATTTTCTTATATTCCTGCTCCAATTGACTGACGCCCTGCCGTGCCTGCTGATATTCTTTTTCCAACCCCTCAAGCACACCCATCTCTTCGGCAAGTACTTTCTTGCAAGCACTAATTTCCGTAAGCAGTTCTTGTTGTCCTGTCCCTGGTTTCATAGTCTGCAACTTACGCTGCATACGGTCAAGGTCAGTATTGACACTATCAATTACCTTATGCTGGTCGTTGATCTTAGCATTGATAAAGAGCGAAGCACGTCGAGCTGCTCCTAAGAGCTGCTCAACACTCATCTTGCTTTTGTCAAGTCCTGCCGTGAGGTTATCACGCATAAGGAATTCTATCTCTACTGGTTTCATTGTCTTATTGGTTTAAATTACTTTGAAAAAAGCCTACTATATCCTCAGCTTCCTCCTCTTCAGTCTGATCTTTCTTCTGTTCACGGCTATCAACATAACGTGGTGCATCACTCAGCATCATGATAAGTGTCTGAAAATTTACGCCATTCAGAATGTAGTCCACGCTCCATCCCGTAGCGCTGGCTATTTGCCAGATAAATCCGAAAGGGCTATGGGAGCTTTCCCAATGGCTCTTTAACTCCCCTTCTTTCGTTGGCTCAGTCTCAGCTTCATCGGATTCGTCATCTCTGCTGATCTGATAATAGGTATAAAAGACTGCGTGCCCATCAGCAATACGAACTGGCTGAAGGCTGCCTTCTGGTACTCCCACTTCATCGAGTGCAACACGAGCCACGAAAGCAACCATACCGGCAGCCACCAGCGTTCCATCGTCAGGGCGATAATACGGCTCAAGGTCCTGCCATGCCTGGCAAGGAACTGCATCTGTTCCTTATGATCCATCGCTTCCAGTTCAGCCGCCGTCGTGTCCATTGACAGATAAGCATGCGCTATCTTTATCTGTCTTGAAAGTGTGGGACGCTTCATCGTCAGCCGGAACCGCAACGGCTCTTTCCTGAAAGGTATCCTTAAATCCTTGAGAGGGAGGGAAACGCCCGCATCAAGCAAGGCTTCCGCTCCCTCTCTCTGGATCTTCCTGATTACTTGCTCGTCCATCAGCCTTCAGTGGTATCATTGATCTCATAAGGCGCACCGCCATCCTCGGGCTTGTTCACCTTCAGCTGGCATTCTACCTTCGACACTTCGGTCAGTGTCAGCTTGCCGCCGAGGTTGGCCAGAATGGTACCGTTGGGAATGGTCATAGTCTGGCCACTCACGAAGTCGATGGTCCACTTGTCTCTCAGTTCCACAAGGGAGGAGGGAGCTTTCCAGCCAGTCACCTTCTCATTGCCGCCACTGCCAGTCTTCACCAGCTCACCGCCGAGAATGTTCTTCAGGTTCTCGTAATCCAACTGGATAAGGTTGAAAGTCGGACTGACCTGTCCGTTCTTCTGGAGCAGGGTCAGCACAGGCGCATCGGGAACCTGCTCGGCTTCCACGTCCACACTCTCCGGCTTCGTGCCGCCCCAGTCCCAGCTGCCTTTCTCGATGTAACCTATCAGCGTGGTTCCTTTCTTCACGGCTGCGATGCCGTAGATGAATTTCTTGTTCTTGCTCATTTTCTAAGTTTTATAAAAGTGAATACTATTCCGATTATCCCGGACAGAAGCCCGGCACAAAAATACTTGAGCCTCATGAGGAAGGTGTTTCCGGAACTTTCCTTTGTCTCTTCCCTAAGCTCGCTATTGGACTTTCTGGCTTCCTTCAGCTGGCGTTTCAGAATGCTGATGGTCTTGGAATATCCGGCACACACCAGTTCCAGGCTGTCGCAGCCGGCTTCAATCACCAGCTGCTCCGGTTCCTTCTCCGTCGGTGCCCTCCGCGTTACCTTCACATTCGCCTGTCCTTTCCGGGCTGTGTAGCCCGCCCCGGACGGCAGCAGCCGCAGACTGTCCATGCTGAGCGTCAGGCTCACCGCTGACATCGGGACCTTCACGGGCGTTCGCCAGGTTTCTACGACGCTCACCGTGCTGTCCACGTCGAGGCGGTTCGCCTCTTGGCTCGTGGCTGTCTCCCGGCTCACGCTTTTTCTGCTCGATGCGCATGCGGTGAAGCACAGGGCAGTCATCGCTATAACGGCAGCTGTTAGCATCGTCGATGGCCTTGCGGAGACGTGCCATCTCGCGCTTGGTCGCGTTGAGGTCTTTTCTTGTTTCATTGAGTTCTTCCTTTAATGGGTTTACAATATTCTCGATAAGCACCCGGGTGGCTTTCTCAGTGTTATCAATCCGGACTGTCTCGGCTTCTACTTCCGCTTTCTCTGCTTCCGCTTTCGCTTTCCTCACGGTCGATTTCAATGTGATGATGGCTGCTATCGTAGCCACCAGGCCGCCACCCAGCACCAGATTGATAATTTCACTGAGTTCCATACCTTAAATATATTATGGGCTTACTGCCTGATTCCTATCTCGCGCAGCCACTTCTGCACGTCAAAGGAAGGACAGGCCTTGCCCGGGTTCAGCTCATGATGTCCCACGATGCGTATCTGGGGGAAGCGGCGGTGAAAGTCCTGCACATAGCGTTTCAAAGCCTCGCGCTGCGCTGCCGTCCGGGTATCCTTCGGCTTTATGGCCTTGTCGCAGCCACCTACATATACGATGTGCCGGCTTATGCTGTTGAAGCCTGCGGCACCGTTGGTAACCTCCCAGGGATCGACGCAGGCGTCTTCGTTGTTGTCCACCAACCGTTCCACGCAACCGTCGAGGTGCACCATATCCGTGTAACCCACCTGCTTCCAGCCACGCCCTCCCTTGCTTACCGGGTCGGTGTGCCAGTGGCGTATCTCCGCGGAGCTTACCTCACGGTCTTCCGGCGTGGCGGTGCAGTGGATTACAAGATACTTTATCGGCTTACTCATCGCCTTCAGGATTGGAGTTAGGGTTCTGTTCCTGACCTGCTGCGCCGGTATCCGGATTTTCGTCCGTACCGCCCTCACTTTCGTCCGGCTGGCTGCCATCTTCCTCTGTGCCGAGGATATATGCAGGGGCAGTTTTGCCCTTGAACTCCTTGCACAGGCCACGGTCTATGAGCGACTGGGCGCGGTCTTTGTCTTTCACCTCCAGAATGGTATCCGGGTCATACACTGTTACATGATCGTCCCTGTCGCGGAACACACTTGTTACTTTCAGTTTCATACGCTTGTTATCTGTTTTATGGTTTGATTTATCCCTCAGGAAGGCTGGGGTCCTTGTAGCCGCTCATCATCACTGCACCGGCATCTGTCTTTTTCGGCATGCAGATGAAGTAGTGGCGGAAGTTGATGAGTGAACGCTGGTTCTGCGGGTCCGTCGATGCCTCACTGTAGTACATCTTCGTGGAACCCGTAGCCTTGAAGACACGAGGTACATAGAAGGCGAAAGAGCACTGGAACTCACCGGTCGCAGCACTGGCACCGACATCCTTTTTCTTGCCGGCAGTGGTGTACAGCGGATTGTTCGCAAACTCATAGATGTCAAAGCCGTACAGCCTGCCTACCGTGCCGTCATTGCGGTTGATGTTGTACTGTTCCTTGAACACCTGGGATACTTCCAGCAGGTCGTTCGCATGATCGCTGCAAAGCACGAGGCGACGTCCCTGGGCAGGAACTTTCAGCTTGTCCAGCGCACGTTTCAGGTTCAGCAAATCGGTCGGCGTCATCTTCAGGCGTCCCGTTACCGGATCGCGCTTGCCCGTAGTCTTCAGTACGGGCGTGGTGGCAGTGTTTTCTTGCGCACACAAAGCGTGGGCGGCCTTGGCAAACTTCCCGTCATTTATTGAATTGCCGTGGCTCTCTTTCACGCGTCCCATTTTGTCATAGCTCAATGCGTAGAGTTCGTCATCGGTAATGGGTGTTGCCTTCGTCTGGAACTTGTCCAGCTTGATGGCGATGTCCTTGTCCTCCAAAGCCTGAAGGGGAATAGGATAGGTCGTGTTGTTGATCAATACATCGGGATCAACACCGACCTCTACAAGGTGGATGACATCGTTGTTCACGATACTCGAACTGTCCGGAATGCCGTCAAGGAAAGTCGCCTCCAGGCCACGGCGCAGGTATTTCACCAACTCACCAGTCCATATCTCGGTATAGACGCCCACACGGAGACTGCCGGCGGGAACCGCCTGTCCGATGACGGCAGCAAGTACGTTCATGCCGACGGCACCCGTCATGGGAGACAGACCGGCAGCGACGGCAAGGGTGCCGCCTACCAGGCAGTTCATGAGAACCGCCATAAACATTGCAATCATTCTTGTCATTGCTTTCTGATTTTTGTTGTTATACATGTTAAATCTCGCATTCAATACCGTATTCTGCCTTGTACAGCTTCTTGTACTGTGCGGGGCTCTCTTCACGGAGCTTCTCCAACTCTTCTGCAGGAACCTCGCTCAGCTTTTTGTATTCGGCATTTCCTCCAGACGGGGCTCCGCCCTGATTGCCTACGATGGAACTCAGCTTCACCTGTGGCGACATGGCATCAAAGGTTGCCTTCAGGTCTTCGGCACCGAGCTTCTTTCCCAGTTCCAGGAACTGCTGTTTCTTGTCCTCACCGATTTTCTTCTCGGCCACGGCGGCGTTCACGAGGGTTTCAATACGTGCGGCACGCAGCGTGTCGCATTCCGTGCGGAGACTGTCCGCCTCCGCACCCTTGGTCTTCAGCTTTGCCAATTCTGCACTGATGGCAGCTTCGTCGGCATCTTTGGGAAGACCTAACTCAAGGGCTAATTTCTCTTGATCCATTTCTTTTGATTTTTGATTGTTGTTACTATACAGCAGCGGCAGTACTGTGCCGCCATCCTTACCTAACTCTATGCGCTGCCCGTCTTTCTGCAGCACGATGGCATCGTCATTCGCGCCGATGTCTACCAGCGATACTTCGAAGAGCTTGCTCTTGGTAATCGTCGGGCTGCTTTGCCCCTGTACCAGGTGTTCTGGGGACTCGCTCAACTCCAAGATGTCAATGCCCACGCTCACCATTTTCAACGAGCCGAACTCCCACTGCTTCTTGCAACGTCGGCTCAGCTCGGTCGCCTCGTCGAACACCAGTTCGCCGGTAACTTCCTCTCCTTCGACCTTCAGGTCTTTCACCAGACCGATAACCTGACCGCGCTCGTGCATGTACAGCAATACGGGGTTGCGGTTGTACTGTTCGACATTCATTCCGGCTGTCAGGACACGCGTACCATAGCTGTTCAGGCTCTCGTTGCTGATTCTTACTCGTTTTGTCTTACTCATATCATCGCTTTTTGATGCAAAGTTGCGGTATTTAAGACAGCCTTCAAAGAAAGTGTGAAACGGTTGCACACATCTGTGAAAGCATTGCACACTTCTTTTCCTGCCTGCCTGAAAAAGGGCATCTTTGCAGTAGTTTTTAATACAATCCATAAAAACGTTTTTATGACAAAGGCAGAAATTGAACAGAAAAAGACCATCGGGAGGTCGTTGTACCTCTCCGGAATGGAGCAGACGGAGATTGCCGACCAACTGGGCGTGTCGCGCGTTACCGTTTCCAAATGGTGCACCTCTGAAGGATGGAAGGAGGCGCGCGCCGCAAAGAACATATCACGCCCGGAACTGGTAAACAAGCTCCTGCTTACCATCGACGGTTTGATAGAGAGTGTGAACAAGTCAGAAGACCCGGCGCTCATCGGCTCGCTGGCCGACAAGCTCTCCAAACTATCAGCAACAATAGAGAAGCTCGACAAGAAGGCGAACGTCATCGACGCCATAGAGGTGTTCATGGCTTTCAACCGCTGGATTCAGGATCAGGCGTCCTTCGACCCAGAGATTACGCCGGAGCTTATCAAGGCCATCAACAAGTACCAGAACAAGTTCCTCATGGAGCGCATGCAAAACCCGTCCACATTATAGTATCACGCTATGGCAACAATATCGGAGCTCAAGAAGATACAGCAGGAGTGGCAGGAACACTGCCGGTTGATACAAAGCATTACGGACACGAAAAGTCTTGTCCGCGAGAGTTCCGTGCAGAAAGAGCAGCGCATTCGCAGGCTGCAGAAGGACTATGCCGCATTCTGCGAATACTATTTCCCTCATTTCCTGCAGCTGCGCGACAAGGTTACGGGTGAGGTTATCCGTACCATCCACAATGCGTCGTTCCACAACGCCGCAGCTAATAAGGTAAAGAACACTCCGAACCTGAAAGCTGTCTTCAAGTGGCCTCGCGGGCATGCCAAGTCTACGCACATGGACATCTTCACTCCGCTGTGGCTCATGTTCCAGCCCAAGAGGCTTATCAATTTCATGGTACTCGTCGGCAAGTCCGAGGATAGTGCAAACAGACTCCTCGGTGATATTCAGGCCGAACTCCAGTACAACAAACGCATCATAGCCGACTTCGGAAAGCAGATGTCAATGGGCAGCTGGACGGAGGGTGAGTTCTCCACCAAGGAGGGTGTCTATTTCCTTGCATGCGGTCGTGGACAGTCGCCACGTGGACTGCGCAAACGAGAGGCACGCCCGGACTATATCGTCATCGATGACCTTGATGACGACGAGCTCTGCCGTAATGAACGCCGTGTGCGCGAACTCACCGACTGGGTGAAGGAAGCTCTGTTCGGAGCCCTTGACGTGGGACGCGGACGCTTCATCATGGTGGGCAACCTTATCTCGAAGACTTCGGTGTTGGCCAACATCTGCAAGATAAAAAGTGTGCATGTCTCAACCATATATGCCGTGGACAACGAGGGCAATCCCGTATGGCGCGAGAAATGGACCAAGGAGGAAGCACAAGAATATGCCGACTTTGTAGGCTATCGTGCCTGGAACAAGGAGATGATGCATAATCCAATTGTCGAGGGTACAGTCTTCAAGCAAGAGTGGATTAAATATGCCAAGCGTCCGGCATGGTGGGAGTTCGACGAACTGGTACTTTACATCGACCCGTCGTGGAAATCAAAGAAAACAAATGACACCAAGGCGGCGAAGCTATGGGGCAAGTGTAGATCACAGCTGTGGCACCTGCGGGCTTTCGTGCGAAAGGCATCCGTGGCCGAGCTTGTCCGATGGTGTTACGACCTCTATGAGTGGAGTTTGGGAATCGGCCTGCCTATCCGCTTCATGATGGAGGCAAGTTTCATGCAGGACATCATCCTTGACGACTTTACCGTTGAAGGTAATCTTCGGGGCTTCCAACTGCCCATCACGGGAGACATGCGCAAAAAACCAGACAAATTCCAGCGCGTCGAAGCCATCAGCCCGCTCTGGGAACGAGGCTTTGTCTATTATGACATATCACAGAAAGAAGACCCCGACATGCAGGCTGGAGTTGAGCAGACGCTCGCCTTCGAGAAAGGCATGGCAGGCAACGACGATGCACCGGATGCCGATGAAGGAGCTATCTATATCCTTCAGAGGAATACAAGACAACAAATGTTTTCACCGAGATTCGGCCGTCGGCCGACCTCAAAAAACCAATGGTAGCGCAAGTGAGTGCAAAGCCAAGCTTGCTTGAGCTGTGCCGAACGCGCCTACCTTCAATAAAGTTAATTATGTACAGACTTATTAAAGACATCATTTTCGGCATAAGATTCAAGCGTGCCGTAAAAAAGGCAGACTACTGCCACCATACCACCCATAAAAAGTATATGGTGCTTGTTATCAACAAAAAATTGGAAGTACTTTCCAAACAGGAGCTGAAGAAGTTTATCAGGGGTGGTGTTTTCAAAGAAGGCACAACCATAGCTGACTTGGAAAAGAAGGCTTTATACATCACATTATAATAAATGAATAGGTATGTTTATCACGAATGAAGATTACAAGGTCGTTATCGGAGAACAGGCGTTGAAAGTGGTTTCACAGGTCAGCGAAGAGAACCGAAGCAACGCCGAGACAGAAGCTATAGAAGAGATAGCCGGATATCTCCGCCCGAAATACGACACGGAGGCTGTATTCAGTGCCATGGGCAACCAACGTAACAAGCTCGTGGTAATGCGCGCCTGCGATATTGCCATCTACCACATGGCAGCGTCTACGCCGCAGAAGATGGGTATGGAAATACGTAAGGAACGCTATGAGCGGGCTATCAAGTGGCTGGAGGGAGTGCAGGCAGGAAAAATTGTGCCTGATTTGCCACTTGCTATTGATGAGAATGGCGACACCATCGGCCTCCCGATAAAGTACGGAAGCCAAAAGAAGCAAAGATATAACTGGTGACTACTATGACAAGAAACAGGAATACAAACAACAAGATGCTGGTGCATACACCTTTCGGCACGTTCCAGCTGGCAAAGAATGACGCAAAGCGGTTCCATAAGACGGTGATGGAACTGCAACGCACGACCGATTCGCTCACGCGCAAGGACATAGGCGACTGGCGCATAGCGTGGCAGATGGCTATCAACACCGACAATCCGAACCGCCAGCGTCTCTATGACGTTTATCGTGATGTGGAGGTAGATTTACATCTTTCGGGCTGTATTCAGCAACGAGAGGGCTTTGTGTTAGCTCGTTCCTTTAAACTTGTTAATGAAAAAGGCGACGAAGACGAACAAGCAGTTGATTATTTCAACAAGTCATGGTTCAAACAGCTTATGAAATATGCGTTGGACGCCAATTATTGGGGCCATTCGCTCATTGAACTTGGCGAATTGATGACTGATACCAATAATATGCTTTATTATAATGGCGTAAAGCTTATTCCGAGAAAACACGTTATTCCTGAATATAGTAGAGTCGTTAAACAGTTAGGCGACGAATGGCAGTCGGGTATCAACTATCACGAGCCTCCATTTGTTGATTGGCTCATTGAAGTAGGGCAGCCTGATGCTCTCGGTCTTTATCTTAAAGCAGCTACACAAACGATACCTAAGAAGAATGCACTGGCGTTCTGGGACACTTTCGCTGAGATATTCGGAATGCCCATGCGCATAGCCCGCACCACCACACGCGACGAAAAGGAACTCTCCAAGATGGAGAAGATGATGGCCGAAATGGGTACCGAAGGCTGGGGTGTCTTCCAGCAGGGAACGGAAATTGAGGTCGTGGAGTCTACCAAAGGAGATTCCTTCAATGTCTATGACCGCCGTATCGATCGGGCAAACTCTGAACTCTCCAAACTCATTATCGGACAGACAATGACCATCGAGGACGGCTCTTCACTATCACAATCAGAAACTCACCTCGAGGTATTCCAAAACCTTGTAGATTCTGACTGCGACATGCTCCGTGATGTCATTAATAATCAGTTAATCCCACGTATGATACAGCATGGATTTCCATTGCAAGGTATTCGCTTCGACTGGGATTACAGTGCGGACTATACGCCGGAGCAACAAGTGGCTTACGAGCAGCTCGTCTTGAACAATTACGAGGTGGATCCATCCTACTTCGAGGAGAAATACAACATGCCCGTAGGCGAGCGCAGGCAGCAGGTTCCCGTTCTTGGCCCCACACCCCCCGACGGTGGCGGTGAAGAGCCCAAGGGCGATAAAACACCCAAGCCGGGCAAAAAGAAGCGACAGGGACAAAATAAACGCCCTTTTTTCGACTGAGCCCCTCTGACTACGAGGGGCTACACGAACGCTATACCCATCTACTGGACAAGTCCGCACTGCAAGCCACTTTCAACCGTGAAGAGGATATAAGGAAAGAACTCTCCACGCTCTTTGAGGGAATGATGCGGACACTTTACAAGGTGGAGGGGGCGCAGTTCCGCATTGAGATTCTGGAGACGCCTAAAATGCGGAACTTCATTGAGGCGCATGCCGCTGCATTGGACTCTTCCTTTGAGAAAGTAGCGATGTCCGATACGATGCGAAAGCGGCTGCAACGGTCTGACTACATATTCTCCGGCATGAAGACCTTCCACGAACTGAACGAGGCGTTCCCGTCGCTACTCGATGAGGACGGCAATCGAAAGTCATTCGAACAGTTCCTGAATGACGTTCAAAGCATTGACAGTACATACAACCGGAACTATCTCCGTGCGGAGTATAATTTTGTGCAGGCCTCCGCACAGATGGCTGCCAAGTGGGAGGGCTTCATGCAGGACGGCGACCGGTACAACCTCCAGTACCGTACTGCAGGAGACGATAAGGTACGCCCTGAACATGCCGCTCTTGACCGTGTAACGCTGCCCATCACTGACCCGTTCTGGGAAGAATATTACCCGCCGAACGGATGGAACTGCCGCTGCACGGTTGTACAGGTGCGCAAGTCGAAATATCCCGTCACACCACACGACGAGGCGATGGCTCTCGGAGAAGAGGCAACGGGCAAGGACACAAAGGGGATATTCCGTTTCAATGCTGGACTGGAGCAGAAGTCTGTACCCGACTACAACCCCTACACCATACGCCGCTGCAGGGACTGCGATATTGCCAAAGGTAAACTGAAACTTGCTTTCATTCCTGACAATGAACTTTGCGCTGCTTGCCGGCTTATAAGGGCTCAAAAACACGAGAACATAGGGGCTGCAGAGCGTATCCTGAAATATGATGAGAAGACATGGGAAAGAACCTATGTATCACCAAAGGACATCGGACTTGTGGCTACGCAATTGGAACGCATTGCGGAAGCTACGGCCAGCAATGCAGAAAGGAGCAAGTTCAACAAGGAAATGAGAATGTGCAAGGTTCTTGCCGACAACGGGCATGATGTCGAATACCTGCAAGGCGTGAACAGACCCGCCAGACAGACCTACGATATTAGATTCGACAAGGTAAAGGCTGACTTGAAATGCGTAACCGGTGGAGCCGGCAATATCGTGAAGTATGCCAAGAAGGCACTCACAAAGCAAGGAGGCGAGGCGGTTGTCTTCGAGATACCCACACATGATGCGAAATACTATGCCGCTCTGACAGAGGCACGACGAAAGTGTACTGGTAGAATTTTCTTCTATATAGCAGACGAAATGGTATTGAAGGAACTGAAGATATAAAAATAAGGCCGCTGAAAAGCGACCTTGGGGCGGTACACGGTCATTACTTCGACCCTGTCCCTACGTATCTCTACGCACTGCAAATATACAATAAAAATCCGTTACTTCCAACAAAAGCAGCGGATTTTTTGTTTTTAGCCTTGTTTTTTCGTTCAGAGGCTCTTGATGGCCACACACTGGTAGCTTTCTATGTTCTCGACAATTTCCTCGTGGTTGTGGTTTGTCCGGCTTTCCACCAGGTCAAATTCCATGAAAGTCTCGCCTTCCATGCAGGTCAGTGCCTTGTGGATTTCCTCCAGCAGGTCGAATACCTTCAGACTTTCCTCCTGGAACTCGCTGCCGGCACTGACGCTGCCCGTCCAATCAGTCACCACATGCAGGTTCACTATCGGCTCGGCACGGTATTCCACACCGTTCTGAACAGCCTGCCACTGGATGGGGGCGAACTCCACGAACACAGCGGGACGTTCCCACTGCTCCTCCTGCTCGATGAACTCGACGTTGTGGTTCCACAGGTCGATATGCTTGATGACCCCGCCGCTTACTGTCTTCAGCTTATCGCAGAGCATCTTGTACAGTTCCTTTCTCATTTCTCGTTAATCTCGAATTCAAAGTTGATATACTCGGTGATATTCTCCTCAATGATTTCCCGGACGGCTTTCTCCACTTCCGGACTGGTGCCCAGAAAACGGCGGCGCGGTATCTTGATGGTCGTACCGGCTTTCTTCAGGGCCATGAACTTCCAGAACTCGGCTTCCTCGGAAAGCTGCACCGTGCGCTTGTCATTCCTGCGACTGCCGTCCTTCTTCCTGCCGAACGAGCCGGTCGCCTCGTAGTATTTGTGCCAGAAGTACCGTTTCATCTTCGTTGTCACCACAATCTCGCCGCCCTCATTGTGAATGGCTGCGTGGGGTTCTTCGGTGAAGAAGGTTATGCTGTTCTCCGTTGTCCGGCTCTGTATGCTTCTGCGGAGCCGTCCGGTATCGACCAGTATATGGCCACCCGGGCGCGTGGGGCTCTTGCGACGCTGCCACGCTTCGCCGAAGAAGGACTGACGCTCGAAGTTCCGGTCGAACTCGTCCGTCATCTCCACGCGGATGTCATTAAGGATTCTTCCTAAAATACGACGGGTCTCTGGTTTCATCTTCTATAAACAGCTCAGGGAACAAAAAGCCCTCTGCTGAAAGCTCCGAGCTGTCCTCGATTCCAGGACTGCCCGATGCCTTCAGCAGATTGTAGAAGGTGCGCTCGCTGATGCCGTACTTGGGGTAGACATAACGCTTCCATATCTCACGGTTCGGAAGACCGGTCTTTACGTAAGTGTCATAGATATGGTTGATGTCGGCAACGCGTTTGGCATAACTCTTTCCTTTCCTTTTGTTCACAGCTGTGGGATTTGTTAGGATTGTTGACTGCTTCTGTACGGGCGGATGTCAAGGCTCATCTTGCAACTCACCAGCACCCTGCCGCTTCCCTCACACTGGGGACACCGGACATGTGTCTGTGTCCCGTCTATACTTACCTTTTGGAAGCCCGTGCCATGACATTCACGGCACAGGGCTACCTTGGGCGTTTTAGATATTTCTCTGATCATACGCCGGTGTCCTCCTTCTTGGGCTCGACATAGAAGGTTTCATCCTGCGTAACCTGTATACCACATTCCGTCATAGCCTGCCGTATAGGAACTTCTACAAGTGACGGAGAGTCCGAAACCTCCATTGACACGTTACCATCACGATCAGTAAGCAGCTTATCCTTGGCAATCTCTTCTGTCTGGCGGATATAGTCTGGCAGAAAACGCTTAACAAGTTGTAATGCGCTTGCCCACGTGAAGCCTTTTAACGTCTTCAATTTCGGTGTCCCAGTGCGGAAGCCGATGGTACCATGAGCCATGTCGAGACTTTTCTTTTTGGAGAACAACTCAGCCTGGTTCTCTGTGGCGAATGCCTGCAGGGTGTCGAAAGCCTTGTCTTTCTCCTCAGTGAGAGTCGCCAGCTTGTCAGCATACTTCTCACGGATCTTGGCACACTGCAGCTCGATGTCCGCATTGATTTTCTGTACCTGTGCATCGCTTTTAGCGTAGGTTGCAAACGCTTCATCGGCGGCTTCTCTGCTCACGCCTGTGATGATTACTTTCTTTTTTCTTGTTGCCATTGTCTCTTCTTTTTATAGGGTTTATAACTCGTGTTCTATCACATCAATAACCTTGGTTTCTGATACTGAAGCAATCTGATAGTCTATCATGGTGCCGTCCATAATCGTTCGGATAGTGTCCTTGCAGTTGTCGAAAGAAGAAGCCTGTACCAGATAGTAAACCTGCGTGTGCTTTTCTCTTTCCGTTTTCTCGTCAATGGTGATAAACTGAAGTATGGCCTTGTAGTATCGGTCGCATGACTCTTGCTCGTTGAAGAACACTTCTTGGAATTTCATCGGGTTGATGTTTACAACCTGAATTTCTCCGGACACATAGCTGCCAAGGAATTCAATAGCCGTCTTTTCTGCCTCTCCGAATGAAAGAGCCTCGACCACATAACTCTCGGTCACTTTCTTTTCATACCCGTCCTCATGCACTTTGTCATAGCGCATCTTGGCTTCAAACCAATTGCTTGTTTTTGTTCTCATAAATTATATTCTTATAAATTATTAAATAAATTTTCCCTCACTGGTTAATACCTGCCAGTTCACTTCCTGCCGTTCGGTTTCAAGTTCATAGGCAAGTTGCTCAAGGCTGTTGCTATAATCCTCATTGCTCATGTCCTTACCGAGTTCCCGAATGCGCTCCATAGAGCGTTTTACAAATTCTCTTGATGTCATGTTCATTAACTTTCTGCTATATTACCCATCGAGACATAAACAAATGAGGTCGTATTCCTGTGTTCATCTCGTGATGGCTTCGGTTTCAACCCGCCTTTGCGCATAATGCTGCGCAGCTTCGTCTGCAGGGAGTCCAACTCTTCCAATGTCAGCCGGGCAAATTCCTTTCCGGCAATCCTCGGGTGGCGACAGAAGTCATTGATGCGTTGCCAGTCGGTCGTATCAATGCCGGCTTGTTGCATCAGCTTCAGGCATACGCTGCGCGCCTTCTTCATTTGCACTTTCCAGCCCGTCAACTCCTCCATCGATGCGCACAGTTCGTCATACTCCTCTGAGGTCATCTCGCGCAGGCTGGTTGTCCGCCCACAGGTGGTACAATACACCAGCGTCTCCTTGTCCGCACCAGGCAGTTTCTTCAGCAAACCATAGAAACGCGCGTAGTTCCGTTCCGCTCCCATAACTTTTTCTCCTTCCAGTCTTTGTAATTCTGCCGAGCGTGGGCCACTGCTTCGGGCAAAGTTCCCTTGATGTCGTCAACACCGAACAGGGGGATACCATTCACGCATGCATATAGCTCGCCATTGAATTCCATTACCTGCACAGCTTCGCGTGCCTCTGCGTCGAGTTGTGTCTGACGCTTATACTCTATGCTTGCAGCACGCTGTTCGTGCCACACCTGCAATCGCTTTTTCAATTCATCTAAGATTTTCATATTTTTTGTTTTTTAATGTAATAACTCTGAAGTAACTTGCCATTTCTCTTGATAAGGAGCTGCGTCTGTCCATCTTCTTTCATAAGATAGGAGGTTATCTCGCTTCTTACTCTTACGTCTTTGCGGGCGTAGAGTTTGTCGATAAAGTCGTCGATGAAACCCTTCAGCTCTTGCCACTCTTCGGGAGTGTCTTTCATACCCCTCAAATCGTATGATTGGCTGATTTCCATTTGTAATCGAAGCAGCCAGTCGGGCTTATCGTTTGGAATTATCGATTTGTAACTTAAAACGTCCATATATTACTCTTTTACTTTCCACTCAATAGTTACAACGGCATTGAGCTTACCGTTGCCCTTGCATATCGGGCATTCCTTTTTATACCGCTCTTGATACTCGTCCTCTTGCCAGTGGTACCCATTTCCTTGGCAATATGGGCAACTATGTCCTTGGCTTTCGAGGCACTCTGTCATTCGACCACCTGGAATCATCCGCCCTGGCGTTATTTCCACAATTCTTTTTTCTCTACTCATATCCTATTGTATTTCTAATTGTACGTGGAAGTGAAATTCCTTGCACAGGCGTTTCACCTGTATTGTCTTGAATGGCTCGCCATCGTATGGGAAAAAGATTGTGCGCTCACGTGTTATCACTCTCACGCCTTTCTTCCGTAACCGATAGAGTAGGTTGTCCCGCTTACTTGCCATAACTTATATTTTTAAATGTTTCTAAATTTCAAGCCTTTTGTCGTTCCAAACCTCAATATGGCCGCACTGATATAGTTCGCAGGAATATTCAACTGGCTGGAAGCTTGCTTGATGGATTCATATCTGATACCGGTAGTTATGCATAAGATAGGCTTCTGAACGCCTTTTCCCCATTTGCTGTTCGGGTCGTCTGCCATACGCTTGCTTTGCTCGCTCGATGCCTTTCGCCTTTTCTCTTTCATTTCCTCGCTCATTCTTGAATTATAAAGCGAAGACCAAGGGTGTCCTTTTTTCAGGGAGCCGTCAATATTCCTTCCTATTGTCGGCCGCCACCTGTAATCTCCCAAAGGAGACCAGTCATCTTCATACAACAATTTATGTCCAGCGCACAGCTGCTGTTTTTTTATGGCGTGTGATATGGAGTGGCGGTCTTTTAATCCTAAATATTTCTGACATTCAGCCACGCTTTCAAACTCGCGGGCGACAGAACCGTCCTGCGCTATCATCAGTACCGCCCGCTTCAAGAACCCCTGCACACCTTTCCGTGTATGATGCTTTCGTGAGGATATGTTTGTTCCCTTATTGTACGGCACATTGCCTTTCTTGAAACTGCCACCGTTTGCTGTTCTTTTCATATTATATATTGTTACTCGTCTTTAATATCCCTTCTTTCCACACAACATAGTGGGTACCTGCCGAACCGACGCTTCGACCTAAGCAGTAGGCTTTATAACCCATAACCCGAACCTTCATATCACAGATATATCTCAGGCTCACGGCAGGCTTTCCCATTGGCTCGCTCTTATATTCTTGACTTATGAAGATGAAACACTTGCGACTGAATCGCTTCATCAGTGTAACGGCAGATGAGTAACTCCAACCAAAATTATTACAGCCCACCTGAAAGGAATCAACGATGATGAATTTTGCGGACTTTGGTTTGGCAAGTCGCGTTTCAAGCTCCTCTATCGACTCGTCATCTATAACTCGGAAACGCCCCTGCACCTCATTCATGTTCAAATAGTCCATACGACGCTGGAAAGGTTGGGTTACACCTTCTTCATAGCTCATATAGAGAACAGGACCGTACTTGCACAGTTCCTTGCCCAACTGCATCACGAACGAGCTTTTACCCTGAGCACTGGCACCGCTGATGAACCAGGAAGCGTTCTCAGCTGGAAAACCGAACGGTTCACTCCATTTCTCACCCCACGGTAGGGTTACCCATTTCTTGGCGGCAATGTCTTTCGGACTGTACGCTCGTTTGACCATTACTCCTTGTCTTTTTTCAGATTTTCAATCAGCACGTCTGCAAGGTCTACTGCAACAGCAACGATGTCTTTCGGTTCCTCAATGATACCTGTTTTCTTGGCGATCTCAAGTACTGTCTGATAAACCATCGGCAGACATTCCTTGGCAATTTCATACCTGCGCTGCTCCCAGTCGATTTCATGCTGGTCACGCATCTTGCAGTCAATTGATTGTATAGCCTGTAATGTTAGTATCTCTATGTTTGTCATATCATGCTCCTTTCTTCAGTTTTTCAATTTCCGTATATACGCGTCTCAAACCGCCACCAGTCTTGCGTACTATCTTACCGATGTCCGTGCCTTCCGGGGCATTCACCTTAGCTACGATGCGAGCCTGTTCCTTAAGGAAGTGCTCGCGTTCCCTGCCATCATCAGGCGTTACTTTGCTGTATCTGTCGCCATAGCGTGAGAGCATCTCGGTATAGCCCACTTTCTTGCATTCTATCGAGCGGTTGATTTTCTCCTTCAGTCCGTCAGCCCCCATCATATACCATGCACAGCATCGCTCGGTGGCATTCCAAAGGGCTTTGAGTTCCAAGAAAGCCTCATATTGCAAGTCGCCGGCTTCATCCAAAATGATGAGAGGTGTGTCTATGCTGCGTAGGTAGTACACAAGGTCATCGTACACGTCCGAATATCTTCCCTTGCTGTCGACACCAAACTCGGAAGCTACCTTTCTGATGAGCTTCAGCTTCGTCTTCACCTGCGAGCAGTCGATATAGACGGCGTTCCTGTGGTGTGCCACGTAGTAGCGTGCCGTAAAGGTCTTGCCTATGTTGGGCATGTCGCACATGATACCGCTAAGGCTTGACTGCTGCGAGAACTCCAACTGGGCGGTGATATACTCGAAAGTGGCCGTCTTGGCAGGTTTCCACTCTATTTCACCCCTGAGGCTCACCCCAAGACGGCGTGCGATGCCTATCCAGTTGGCGTCGCTCAGGGCTTTGTCTGTCTGGCCGTTCTTGATACTGCTGTAAACCGAGGTACTTATACCAAGGCTTGCCGCATGTTTGGCGTCACTCGGATAGTTGGCGCGGTTCTGCTTCACAGCCTCCAGTATTCTTTGTTTCTGAACTTCTGTAATCATAATCTCACACTTATTTTAATGTTATTCTAATAGTCTCCTAATGCCATTTTGCTGTAATCGGAATTAGACATATATTCAAAATCTTCTTCCCCCATTTCCGCTTGTGGCAATTCGAGGGATTCGTCTTCCACCGGTGCTATTTTCTGAACAGCCATCTTGCCCACCTTGGTGATGGCATTGTCGCGCAGATACTTGTCGAAATGTGCCACATACTTCCGTTGCTCAATGAATGCTTCCTTGTCCGCCTCGGTCTGCTCTGCCATCACGCGGTTGTAGGTAATGATGCGGCGCAGCTTGTCTATGTACTTGTCTCCTTGGTAGAGGAATATGTCCGTGGGCTTTCCCTCATCATCAGGCAGGTAGTAAGCTGTTACCTTGTAATTGTTCGGCGCAAGTCGTTCCAATACCTCAGGACCACTTATCCACCAGTCCTCATGTGCTACCCTTACGGTCGAATTCCTACGGATGCTCGTTTCCACTTTCTCACCGATGTAGCGGCTCAGTGTCAGCTTGTCCAATGGGCGGAGCGTGGGGTTAAGTCTTGCCACAAGCACGTCCCAGCGGCTCATGCCAGGATACTTCTTCTGGTTGGGATGCGGCATATTGTTCCATTCGTTGCAGTCCCGACGGTCATCGGCTACGAGTTCCTCGAAAGTGTAGTACTTCTTATCCTCCCACGTATGGTTGTCGCTGTCGCTCACTTTCTTCTGGAAAACACGCCGTGCACCCTTATTGTGCCAGCGGCCGATGCCATCATGGTTTTTGTGAGCCACCGTGGTCTTGAATGCGCCGTTCAGTGCCTCGGCATATTTTTCCTGTGAGTTCTGTGGCGCACAGAAATAAACGTTCTTGAATACTTCTCCTGCCTTCAGGAAACCCTCCTTGTACTTGCTCATCAGGTGCTGTTCCACTTCGATGCCTGCCGGCATGCCCCAGCCGTTTCTCTCTATCAGCCGGAACATATCCCTGAAACAGTCCACCACAAGGGCATCGTCCTTCTTCCGTCCGTAGGCAAGTCCCACCCGACACTGGCTCACCACATCGTATGCGTAATAGGCATGCACATATTCGTTTCCTTTCATGCGGCGTGGTAAATCCACGTCGTCCATCGTAATCTGAGAGAGGGAGAAGTCGCCGCTGTGGCGGTGCATGTACGGCATGTCCTCATGATAGAATGCGTCCCAGCTCTTCAAGGCCTTAGCTATCTTAAGTTTGTTGCTTGGCTTATTCAGAATGTTTCTGATGGTGCTCTCGCTCAGTTCCTTGGGTTCTCCATTTTTATCTGTAAAATCGTCAGGATTGAACAGCTCGCCCGTTTCAAAGTCCCATACGTCAAGTTCACCGCACAGAAACTCAATATACATCTTATGCACGTCACTGCCGTAAGGCTGATTGGGAAGTACTTTTATACTTAATACAAGTTGTTCGGTCTTGTAGTCCACCTTACGGCGGTGCTGGTTGCCAAACTTGCCACTGATTAAACTAATATAGCCCTCACGCTTGTACAGGTTCACTTTCTTCCTGAAGCGCAGCGTGCTCGCAGGGAGTGTGTGACCAAACTTCTCACGCAGAGTCTCGATGTTCTTTGCCATCATATCCCAGTTGTACTTGTCACCCATCAGACGATGGTAGTCTTTCGCACGCTCATAGAGTTTGATACAAGTGTTCAGCACAGAGGCATTCTGTACATATTCGCTCACCTTTTCTGGTGGCAGGTCAGTCCCCGTCTTGCTGCGGTCGCTGAAAAAAACTACTGCCGATTGGTCTGTTTCATAGTTCGATATGATCCAATGCCGTAGCCTTATCTCGTCGCCACCGGGATAGACTTTCTCCACTTTTTCCTTGTACTTCGTGGGTAAACTGTCTATGGCTATCAGGGCACAACAACCACTCGCACCGCCCCCGTGGCGAACAACGTCAATACGTCCGCGTGCTGCCAACTGCTTATAGTTGGAAACACTTACAATACAGCCGTCTATCAGCTCTCCGTAGGATATGCAAAATCGGTTGTTATAATACTCCATACTGCACCCTCCTTAGCTCAACCTTTCCGCATATCTCTGAATGCCGTCAAGATCGCTTATCATCAAATGCTCGAACCTGCGCATCTTCTTACCATTCTTATATACATCGCACCAATTTCCTTCTTTGAAAATCTCCAGCAGCACACCGCCTTCCTTATATTGGCGGATATAACCATCTGCATCGTGCAGTGTCTCCCATTCCGGAGCTTCTATCATAGGGATTCCTCCACGCTCCATTGCCAACTTGCGTATGCGCTTAGCCAAATCTGTGTTACCACGCTTCGTATCATACCGAATAGCATTGAAAACACTCTGCTCAGACACCTTGAATGTCATCATGATGAATTCACGGTCTTCTTTTTTGATGTGAATGTACCTTCTCATAATATATCTCACTTATTTAATTAATAAATAATTCTTTATTTTCGCCCCTTTTTCGTATCTTTGGGCGGTGTTTAAGATTAAACACGCTGCAAAGATAATACGCTTTTGCGAATAATCAAAATAAAAATGCGAATATTTTATTCGCAAATGATAATATTTATAAAATATGAGCATAAATGAGAGATTCGAGACAATCATCAAGGTACTATTCAATAATAACAAAAGAGCATTTGCAAAGACAGTAGGAGTAAGCCCCACTGTGGTTGAAAATATTGTTGGTACACGAAAAGGGAACCCTTCTTATGAAGTCTTGAGGAAGGTTTGCGCAAATGCGAATATATCGGCGGAGTGGATTCTCTTTGGAACAGAGAACCAGCCAGTAGGTGATTTTATCAATATTCGTAAGGATCTTACAATAGTAGCTCCAAAAGAGGGGGAGCCTGAAGATGGAGAACATACCGTAACTACAGTTTTTACTAAAGGCAAAGCAAGGCCCAAACCTATTCCTGTGCAGAAAGCGCAAGACGCAGACCCATTTCTTAAAGAATTACTTGACACTATCAAAGAACAAGCAGAGGAAATCGGACAACTCAAGGAGCAAGTCCACCAACTAACTATTGAAAAAGAAAGGCTTGCCGCCAATGCCCACTCTTCAACCACTGCGGACGTCGGATAGACATCTTTAAGGTTATCAAGGGAGGGCGTTAGCACGAGAAAGAATAAAGAGAAGAAACCTCCACAACTTCCAGTTCCCTCCCTTTATTCTCCCTTTTCTCTATTCTCCCCCCCCTCTTTTACTGCCTTGAAAATAGGAAAGTGCCTGATATAGCGTTATTTAATAAGGTGAGACTTAAAAATGTGGTGGCATTTAGGGGGGGGACTATCGACACTAAAAACGCACATATCATTAAAAAAGTAGTATCTTCACCCCCTTGTATCGTACCCCCTAAAAACCCACTTTTGTAACCCCACTTTTCTAAAAATGTAACCCCACCTTGTAACCCCACCTGTAACCCCAGTACCTAAAATCGCCCATAAAAGCACGAAAAAAGGGTGATAAAACCAGTCCGATTTTACCACCCTCTCAAACGACGTTTTAATACCGTTCTAAGCCCTTTCCTTTCTTAATCTTTATACGTTGCTCCAGAACCACCCGAAATAAGCGTAGATTGCTTTATTACAGCCTGTTTCGTGATGATGGAACCATTGCCTGAAAGCCCAGCATGGAGCAAATAATTACGTGTAGCACCAACCTGTTCAGGCGTAAATACAGTATAAACGGCAGAAATGCTGCTGAAATACCAGTCTTTTCGCTTCGTTCCCTTTAATCCGTGTATCAAATGTACGTGTATAACTTTTGCCATAACTTATATTTTTATGATGCAAATATACTAAATAATACTTATATGGAATAAAATAACTATTATTTTTTTCATAAAGCACGAAATGAGAGCGATAGCCCGCCCTCTTATTTGCTCCGCTATGCATCTATTTAAACCATTTGTAAGCTTGTGTAAACTTTTTGCCAATGTTTTACGCCTCAACACACCTTAAATGTAAACCAAAAGTAAAGCAATGTAAACGTTTCGTTTTACAGGCGTATAAACCTACTATCCGTGTAACTCGTTGAAGCATAAAACGTTCTACCATTTTTATCCTCAGTTCATTTTATACGCTTCGTTCTGTGCCCCATATATCTTAATGTTTCACGGTTCTATTTTACTGCTTTTTAAATGTTAAACCACTAAATTATTGTTAAACATTTTTTTACCGCATATTTTAAATCTATGAGATACTTGTATACTGTTTGACGCTTGACTTCAAACAAAATAACAATAGAATAGAGATATCGCAAAAGATTTTTTTTGTAACTTTGCTATCATATTAGGAGATAATAAGAGATGACAGAATCCTTGAATTTGAATAATGAAATTGTTATCTATCAGAGCGAAGACGGGAAGACGCAACTGAACGTTAAGCTGGAAGGCGAAACAGTGTGGCTTTCTCAATCGCAGATGAGCGAACTGTTTCAGACAGACAGAACCGTTATAAACCGCCACATCAAGAATATCTACAAAAGTGGAGAACTTGATGAAAAAGCAACTTGTGCAAAAAATGCACAAGTTCGTTTGGAGGGAAATAGAACCGTTACACGTAATATCCCCTACTATAATCTTGACGTGATAATCTCTGTTGGGTATAGAGTAAACTCCATTCGTGGTACTCGTTTCCGTCAGTGGGCAAACAGTGTCTTGAAGCAATACCTTATTAAAGGTTATGCCGTGAATGAGCAAATTCGTAAACAACAGATAGTCGAATTGCGCCAATTAGTGCAAGTAATGGGCAGAACTATCCAGCAACAACCTGTACCTGTTACCGATGAAAGCAATGCTCTATTTAACGTTGTCATTGATTATACCTATGCTCTTGACACCCTTGACAACTACGATTACCAACGATTGAGCATAGCCAAGACTACCAAGGAAGAACCTTTCCACGCCACCTACGATAGTGCGATGCGAGAGATTGATATGCTCCGTAACAAATTTGGCGGTTCCGTTCTATTTGGTAATGAGAAAGACGATTCTTTCAAAAGTTCTATTGGGCAAATCTATCAGACATTCGGTGGCAAAGAACTTTACCCCAGTGTGGAGGAGAAAGCAGCTATGCTACTCTACCTTGTTACGAAGAACCATTCGTTCAGTGATGGAAACAAGCGCATTGCAGCCACATTGTTCCTTTGGTTTATGAACAATAACGGAATCCTCTATCGTGAAGATGGCTCTAAGCGAATTGCCGACAATACCCTTGTAGCACTCACACTTATGATAGCCGAGAGTCGGACTGAAGAAAAAGATGTGATGGTGAAAGTAGTAGTAAACCTTATTAATAGAAGTAATTAAAATACAAGTTATGCTTCTTGAACTGTATTGAGGGACTATCAAACCATTTTCCCTGTCTACTTTCTTGATGCTGCAATTGAACTATTCGACAAACAATGTCGTTCTTTAATAAAAAGTTACAGATATCTTTACAAAGTAAACAAACTTTTCATTACCTTTGCAAAAGCAAATAAAAGTCTATGAAATATCAAACAAGCAGAAACTTTAAAATCACAATGGCATTGGTTTCAATTGCCGGCTATCTAACGAACGAAGTGAGGCGCACACGCTGCCCTTAAACGAAATAGCAGCTGCAAGCATTCGGAAGAAGCGGTTCTACTCTGTACTAACCATCACAACGAAACCGCAAACCAAAATACGCCTCTACCTGGAACAGCCCGAACAGTTGCAGAAAGCGTTAATCGGGCAATAAAATATTAAAGTTTTTATTATGACAGAATTTAGAACTATGCGGCGCAAACGCCAACAATTAACAGAAACGGAATGCACGGAAATATTGAAAAAAGCAACCTCCGGAGTACTTTCTTTGCTTGGCGATGACGGCTATCCTTACGGCGTACCCATCACTCCTGTACTTATGGGACGTAAACTATACTTCCATTCGGCAATAAAAGGGCATAAAGTGGACGCTATTCGCAACAGCGACAAGGCATCGTTTACGGTAATCGACCGAAACGACGTGAAGCCTAAAGAGTTTACTACCTATTTCAGAAGTGTGATATGCTTCGGAAAAGTTCGCTTGATAGAAGATGGAACGGAGAAGATGGAAGCCCTCTGTAAATTGGGCAGACGGTACAATCCCGACGATGAAGAAGGGCTCAGACGCGAGATTAAGAAAGATTTTTCACACCTTGTCATGATTGAATTCACCATCGAACATATCAGTGGGAAAGAAGCCATTGAGCTTGTGAGAATGAAAAAAAACGATGATATTTACCTGAAGTGCCTCTGAAAGCCGGATAAAAAACTTTCAGAGGCCCTTCATTTTTATTATACTCGTAGAAAACAACGTAGTTCTATAAACGTTTGAATATATAATTTGCCTATTTAACGTGAAACGTTTATTCTTAAAAAAACAAAAAAGATTGGAACATTGTAAGGGATTTTATATAGGATTTAGTTATATTTGCAGACCAATTTATTAAATATAGGTAATATCTACAATAAAGAAATATGAAAAAAATCTTAATTTCAATGCTTTTGTCGGCAGCTATTACGCTCCCGACACTTGCTGTTGGACCAATTCCAAAGGTTTGGACAGTGAAACAAAGCGACAGCACCAGCATCAAGATAATGGTTAGAGGCGAAGGCGGTCGTACGGTTTATTATACAACGCTCGATGGGAAAATCTTGACAAAAGGCGCTAACAATAGTTTTTATTATGCCGTTATACGCGATGGAAAACTACAACCATCTGCTTTAATAGCACACGAAGCAGGCGACCGGACAGCCGAAGAAAAGGCTTTCTTGGACGCAAACAAGACCGAGAAGAATATGCATTTGCTAAAAAGTGTAGCTAAACGTACAGCGCATAATGCACCGCTTAAGGCGATAAGCGCCTCTACAGCCGATGGCTTAGGTGAGTACAAAAGGTCGGGAATGGGCGGCATCAACAGTATAGGAACACCACTTGTGCCCGTTGTAATGGTAGAATTTAAGGATAAAGACTTTCTTTCTACAACTACGCCGGAGAAGATGATGCGCTATTACAACGAGGCAGGTTATCACGACGAACCAGGCTGCGTAGGTTCTGTAAAAGACTTTTTCGAGTCGCAAAGCCGTGGTATGTTTGTGCCAACATTCGAAGTAATAGGTCCGATAAAGGTAAATCACAGCTATGCATACTATGGTAGAGATGAGAAAACAGCAGAGTTAGTGCGCGACGTTGTGAAGGAAGCTAAAGCACAAAACATAAGTTTCGACAAGTTTAAGAACGCAAAGACAGGGCATGTAGAACTTATTTGCTTGTTCTATGCAGGTCGCGGACAGGCTACCGAAGACCCCAATAAACCAGGCTATGAAAACTATATCTGGCCGCAAGAGCAAGACATTAACGAAACCATAGAAGGCATACCTTTCAATTCATACTTCGTTGGAAATGAGCTAAACTACTATGGAACGCTTATGGGAATGGGCGTTTTCTGCCACGAGTTCGGCCATGCGTTAGGCTTGCCCGACTTCTATAACACCGACCCTTCTGTAACTTTGTCTCGCAATCCGTTTGGTTATTGGTCTATTATGGACGCTGGTCCTTATGTGAACAACGCCAATGCACCTATCGGTTATACAGCTTACGAACGCTCTTATTTAGGTTGGTTGAAGATAAAAGAACTGACTTCTCCTCAAACTGTTAAGCTCGATCCTGTTTCAAACAGAAACGGCGAGTTGGCAGCAATAGTACGTTCGACACGTAATCGTGCGGAATACTTTATTCTTGAGAACAGAACTTCGGACACGTGGTATCCCAAAGCATATAAAGAAAGAAGAGCTAACGGCTACGAAACGTTTACTTTCGGCGATGGCTTAATGCTTAGCCACTTTGCCTACACCAAGGGAACTTGGGAGACTAATAGCGTGAATACGGTTGATAGCAAGATGCGTGCATACATTATTCCTGCCGATGACGAACAGCTGAACTATAGTGCTCACAAAGAAAATCTGTTCGGAGTAGAAAAGAAGAACATCGACAAACTAACGTTCTACGATGGTCTTACGGTGAACAATGCCATACAAGGCATCGAGGTGAATGCCGACGGCACCATTCTTTTCGGCTATCGCCAGCAACCAAACGCCATTGAAAACATAAGCGAAACTACTACAGAAAATGCCGGTGACGGCTACTACTATGACCTGCAAGGGCGTAGAGTGCTGAATCCGACACGTGGTATCTATATTCACAACGGCAAGAAAATCGTAGTGAAGTAAACAATATAAAGTCGTATAGATAAAGTTCCTCCTCGTTCGATATACTTCGAATGAGGAGGATTTTGTTTGTTATGTAGGTTGAAATCCATGATTAGCAATCACTATATTTAGTCCTCTTTGTTGTCAGTCTGCAAGTGTAAAAATATTGAAAGAATAAAAAAGGAATACAAAGTAATACCCATTATCCGCTTATGTGAAAGAAATGTGATTGTAGTGTGGTCTAACCAATAACACAAATTAATAGCTTTGGCTTCTTTATCTGATAGTTTATTGCTAACTTTGCAGTAGTAGAACTACAATCAACTCAATAATATTTGTTGTTAATTATAGCTATTAGATAGAATAAAAAGAATGAACGTAGAGAAGTACAGTGCTATTTTAGAGAACGAAGAGGGGTTGAGCCGCACCTTGGGAATGCACTTTATATCAACCCCGGAACCCGACACGTTGATGGCAAAGATGGCTGTCGGCGACAGAAACAGGCAAACGTTTGGTTTCCTTTCCGGTGGTGCAACATTGGCATTGGCGGAGAATGTGGCAGGTTTAGGCTCCATGGTGCTTTGCGATGGTAAGATGGCTTTGGGCATAAATGTAAGTGGAAACCACGTAAAGGCAGTGCCTTATGGAGGTATGGTTACGGCTTATGCACGCATTTTGCACCAAGGCTACAAGCTGCATGTATGGCATATAGACGTAAAAGATGATGAAGGAGAACTTATTTCTTCGGTACAAGTAACGAACTATATCGTCCATTCAAACAGAAAACTGTAGTTATAGGAGTTTTAGTCATGCGTTCGTTTGCTGTCTACCGCTTGCCTTTTGCCGAAGAATGTACAATGTTGGTGCAGCATTCCGCACCTTCAGAGTTGTCGTCGCTTACCGAATTAAACGGCAAGGAAGGCTTTGTAATTGCACCGTTCAGTCCGTCAGCCGATTGTCCCATACTGCTTTTGCAGCCCGACGAAGTGCGTACGATACCTGTAAAGGAGGTGCAGCCTTTAGCAAAAAAGGAAGAAGAAGCAAACGAAAAAGAAGCAGACAGAGCGAAATATCACAGAGATTTCGCTGCCTTTCATAAAGAATTGGCAAACAACAAGTTTGCTAAAATAGTGCTCTCACGTTGTGTGCAGGAGCAAATTCCCCACGATTTACAACCCGAAGAGGTGTTTTGGCAGGCTTGCAAGAAGTATCCACGCCAGTTTGTAGCCCTCTTTTCCACCCCACAGTCGGGCATTTGGTTAATGGCAACGCCCGAAATACTGCTCGATGGCGATGGTACGGAATGGCGGACTATGGCTTTGGCAGGCACAATGCCTTACAATGAGAACGGAATAGAATGGTCGGAAAAGAACAAGGCAGAGCAACAGTACGTTTCTCTCTATATAAGAAAGTGCTTGAAACGCTGTGCCGATGAGATAAAAGAAGAAGGGGCATACACCACGCAGGCTGCCGACTTGGTGCATCTGCGCACCGACTTCAGTTTCAAGCTACGCCCCGATGCAGCCATAGGACAACTTCTTTCCGACCTTCACCCAACACCTGCGGTTTGCGGAATGCCCAAAGACGAGACAAAGGCATTCATTCTTGCCAACGAATCGAACAAAAGACTTTATTACAGTGGCTTTGCAGGACCGCTAAACCTACAAGGCAACACGCACATTTATGTGTCGTTGCGCTGTATGCAGATGCAAACAGGGGTATGCAACCTGTATGCTGGTGGCGGAATACTGAAAGAAAGCACGGAAGAAAGCGAATGGAAAGAAACCGAAGCCAAGCTATCGACAATGCGACAACTACTTCGTTAAAACGCAATAATAAAGATGTTCAGTAACAAAGAAAACGTAAATATCCTGACGGCGTTGCTCGTTCAGCACGGCATAACGCAGGCTGTGGTGTGCCCTGGTTCGAGAAACTCGCCGCTTGTGCATAATCTTTGTGAATGCAAAGAGATAAAATGCTATCCCGTAACCGATGAACGGTCGGCAGCATTCTTTGCTTTAGGCGTCGCTATGAGTACCCATTCACCCGTTGTTGTCTGCGTTACGTCGGGGTCGGCACTGCTGAATGTTGCGCCTGCCGTGGCAGAAGCGTACTACCAAAACCTACCTTTGATAGTGGTTTCAGCCGACCGCCCCCAGCAATGGATAGGGCAATCGGACGGACAAACCATGCCACAAGCCAACGCACTCGCTCCGTTTGTACGCAAAAGCGTCCACCTTATCGAACCCAAAACGAAAGAAGAACATTGGTATTGCAACCGTTTGGTAAACGAAGCTTTCATAGAATGCAAGCGATTTGCGTATGCCCCAGTACATATCAACGTACCAATAAGCGAGCCATTGTTCGATTACGATGTGGCAACCTTGCCCACAGAACGACATATTTCTGCAACTTCTGTCTGCAACGACAATGCAGCCGTAGCCGATATTGTAACAATGGTGCGACAGGCGCAACGCCCTTTGCTTATCATCGGGCAGGAAGCGTGGTCGGATATGGCAGAAGTGAAGGCGGAATTAGTAAGGTTGCGCCAACGATTCGTGGTGATACAAGACAAGCTTTCCGATGTTACTGACACCGCGCCGCAGCTTGTCGATGCGGCAATAGCTATTGCAGAAGACACAGAAGCATTGCGCCCAGACCTTATTATATATATGGGCGGCACGTTGGTGAGCAAGCAGTGCAAACAATTCTTGCGGAGTTGCACGCCGACACATTCTATTTTGATAGACCCACGTGGCGATATTCGCGACACATTCACCAACCTTACCGCCGTAGTGCAGTGCCAGAGCGATGCTTTCATCAAGGCGTTGGCAAACGGTTTGGAAGATTTTGCCACTTCAAAGTTCTATCACGATTGGCAAAAGACTTTGAACGATGCCACAGCCGCTGCGCAGTCGTACGTTCCAGCCTATTCGCAGATGTTGGCAGTGAAGCGTTTTCACACGCTGTTGCAACAGAACAACGATGCCAAAGCATTGGTTTACGGGAACAGTTCGGCAGTTCGCTTGGGCAATTTCTGCTCGTCCGACTACATTTTCGTAAACCGTGGGGTAAACGGAATAGAGGGAACGCTCTCCACAGCAGTAGGTATGGCAGCGGCAAACAAAGACAAACGTGTGTTCTGTGTTATAGGCGACTTGAGCTTTTTCTACGACCAAAATGCTTTGTGGAACAGCAATTTGGGCGACAATCTATCTATCTTGCTGCTCAACAATAGTGGTGGCGGCATCTTTCGGCAGCTGTCAGGATTGGAAAAATCGGCACACCGAGCTGCGATAATGGGTGCTGGTGCAAGCGTTACCGCCGAAGGTGTATGCCAAACGCATAACATAAGCTACTTTTCAGCAACCAATTCGGAAGATTTGGAAAGCAGTTTGGCAGCGTTTCTCAACATCAGAAACAGTTCCGTACTATTGGAAGTATTCACCAATTTCGAAGAAGACGCCAAGGCATGGAACACCTTTTACAAGCAATTAGAAAAGAAACAATAAATAAAAACTATCATAATATGGCTAACAGAGAATGGAAAACCATCGAAGGTTTCGACTTTAAGGAAATCCTTTTTGAGGAATACAACCACATAGCAAAGATAACAATCAATCGCCCACGCTATCGAAATGCGTTCACACCGCTAACGGTTTGGGAGATTTCACAGGCGTTTTCGTACTGTCGTGAGGCTTTAAACATTCGTGTAGTGCTACTTACAGGTGCAGGCGACAAAGCCTTTTGCGCAGGTGGCGATATGAATGTGAAAGGTCGTGGCGGCTATGTCGGTGGCGACGGAGTACCCCGTCTGAACGTGTTAGATGTGCAAATGCAAATCCGCCGCTTGCCTAAGCCTGTCATTGCTATGGTAAACGGCTTCGCAATCGGTGGCGGACACGTGCTCCACGTTATGTGCGACCTAAGCATTGCATCAGAAAATGCAATCTTTGGGCAGACCGGTCCGAAGGTAGGTTCGTTCGATGCAGGCTTCGGAGCATCGTATCTTGCACGCATAGTAGGACAGAAGAAGGCACGCGAAATATGGTTCTTGTGCCGTCAGTACTCTGCCACTGAGGCTGAACGTATGGGTTTGGTAAACAAGGTTGTACCTTTCGACAAGCTCGAAGACGAGTGTGTGGAGTGGGCAGAAACCATGATGGAGCGTTCGCCGTTGGCTTTACGTATGATAAAAGCAGGACTGAATGCCGAGTTAGACGGTCAGGCGGGCATTCAGGAGCTTGCCGGCGATGCCACAATGCTTTACTACACAATGGACGAAGCGCAAGAAGGAGGACGTGCTTTCTTGGAGAAACGCAAGCCAGACTTCGACAAATATCCTCAATTTCCATAAGTAGGAATGCGCAAAATAACGATTACTTCCAAGCTGTTGCACTTTCTTCAGCCTGCAGGAACATCACGTGGGGTTTACAATACACGTCTTAGTTTCTACCTGAAACTCACTTCCGACGAGCAACCCGATGTAGTCGGAGTGGGCGAATGTGCCACGCTGCCCGACCTTTCTTGCGATGCAATGCCACCAAACGAATACGAACGCAAGCTGAGAACGTTCTGCGATGAGTATGAACGCACAGGAGTAATCGACTATGAAGCAATGCGCCCCTACCCATCTATGCTCTTCGGGCTTGAAACGGCAGTAGCGCAGTTCAACGCTAAAGGCAGTTTAAACTTCTTCGATACACCTTTCGGACGTGGCGAAGAAGGCATTCCAATCAATGGTTTGGTATGGATGGGAACGTTCGAAGAAATGTTTGAACGTTTGGAAGCCAAGCTAAAAGCAGGCTTCCACTGCATAAAGATAAAGATTGGAGCGATTGATTTCAACCGAGAACTGCAACTCATACGCCACATTCGTTCCACTTTCAGTCGCAACAACGTCGAGTTGAGGGTGGACGCAAATGGTGGTTTCACACCTGAAGAGGCACTTTCGCGAATGGAAGCGTTGGTTCAATACGACATTCATTCCATTGAGCAACCTATAAAGCAGAACCAATGGACGGAAATGGCACGCCTTTGCGCTGCCACACCTTTACCAATAGGGCTCGATGAAGAACTGATTGGAGTGAATGAAAGACAGAAAAAGATTGAATTATTAGATACAATTCGTCCTCAATACATTGTTTTGAAACCCAGTTTGCACGGCGGAATGGTTGGAACGGAGGAGTGGATACAACTCGCTCGTGAAAGAAGCATCGGCTCTTGGATTACTTCTGCCCTCGAAAGCAACGTCGGTCTTAACGCCATAGCGCAACTGACAGCAAACATTTACGGCTCAAACATACGCCACGCTCAAGGTTTAGGCACGGGACAACTGTTCGCCGACAACATAGAAATACCTTTAAAAGTAGTTGGCGATAAGCTTTGGATAATGCAATAACAGCACAATTGAGCGTAAACAGACAAGAAAGAAGAGTTTGAAAGTGGGAATTTTAAACGAAGAAACAGCAATGACTTTAGAGCAATTTCTTAGCGAATGGAACAACGAAGACCCCACTTTGCTTGTTCATACGAGTGGTTCGACAGGGCAGCCAAAGCCGTTGCGTGTCGAAAAAGCACGTATGCTGAACTCTGCACGCATCACTTGCGACTTTCTCAAGTTACGCCCCAACGATACAGCCTTGCTGTGTATGCCACTCGATTACATTGCTGGGAAGATGGTTGTAGTACGCAGCATAGAGCGAAAGCTGCGCCTGCTGAACGTGAAACCATCAGGGAACCCGCTTTCCGATGCTTCGCTTGCTCAGCTTCCAAACCCTGATGAGCCTATTACCTTTGCGGCAATGGTGCCTTTGCAGGTATTCAACACACTGCAAAATAGCAAGGAATGCGAGCGATTGCAGCGCATTCGCCATTTAATAATAGGTGGTGGAAGCATCGACAATGAACTTTCTGCACAGCTAAAAGACTTCCCGAACGCGGTATGGAGCACTTACGGTATGACGGAAACGCTCTCGCACATTGCCCTTCGTCGCTTAAACGGCAGCGAAAGCAGCGATTGGTACACACCATTCGACGGCGTAGCGTTGTCGTTGAACGACGATGGCTGCCTCGTAATCAGTGCGCCAGCCGTCTGTTCTCAACGTTTGGCGACCAACGACATAGCTGAATTGCGCATGACAGAGGCAGGACGAACCGAGTTCCGTATATTGGGACGCAAAGACAACACCATCAATACAGGCGGAATAAAGGTGCAAATGGAAGAAGTGGAACAGGCATTGCGTTCTTATCTTGCTGCTCCATTCCTGATAACGAAGCGTAAAAACAAGAAGTTTGGTGAAGAAATAGTACTCCTAACCGAAGCCAACGACTTGAAAGAAGTACGTGCCGCCTGTGTGAAAGCATTGCCACGATACTGGCAACCTGCACATTATCAGCACATAGGCCAACTTCCAACCACCGAAACGGGTAAGATTGCCCGTGCAAAAGCCTTGCAGATGGTAGACCAACCCACCGATACGGAGTAACCCTGCTTAAGCAAAAACGTTTCAAGCAACCTACAATCCAACCTCCAAAGCCCAGTTCTACCCCTCTCTTAAAAAGTCTAAGGCTTCTTTTATCTCGTCTTCTGTCGCTGTCTGATTAATGGAAACCCTGCCTAAATCTTGCAATAAAGTAAAGTTAATCGTGCTGTTCACATTCTTTTTATCATGCTTCATAAGGTCGATTAACGCATCGTAGTCGTTGCAGAAAATGGCAAATTCTCCATAATTGGCTTTGATAAAATTAACCGTTTTCCGCATTATATCAGTCGGAAAACCTTGCTTTACAACCGAAAGATAAAGCTCACAGACAATTCCATATGCCACTGCATAGCCGTGAAGGATAGGTTTTCGTGTCATTGCCCACGCTTCAAAGCTATGCCCAAACGTATGTCCGAAGTTCAAAGCCTTCCTTATATGCTTCTCGTGGGGGTCTTGTTCCACTATCTTTTCTTTTATTTCGACACTCTCTTTCAACATTTCGGCAAGCTGTCGTAAGTCAAACGTATCGACGTCGAAAGCCAATAGCGTTGCCAATGCTCCCTTTTCGGCTATCAATGCGTGCTTCAGCATTTCGGCATAACCGCTCAACAGATTTTCGCGGTCGAGCGTTTCTAACCATTGTGTATCGATAATAACAGTTTGAGGGAAAGCGAATGCCCCTATTTCGTTTTTCAATCCACCAAAGTTTATACCAGTTTTGCCTCCTACACTCGCATCTACCATAGCCAACAATGTGGTTGGTACGTTTATGAAGTTAATGCCACGCTTGAATGTAGCTGCTGCAAAGCCACCAAGGTCGGTTACCATTCCACCACCAAGATTTATAAGCATTGAATGCCTGGTAGCCTTTGCAGTTTGTAAAACCTTCCACACACAGGAGAGCGACGATAAGTTTTTGTTTACATCTGCACTTGGAATAGTTATGGGTTGTGCTTTTTTAAGACATTCGAAGTGTTTTATCCTATTATAGCACATTCCGATTGTTGTATCGTCGGCAAGAACAAATATCTTATCTGGATTACATTTTGCTATGGAATCTGAAAGACTTTGCTCGAATTTATGTGTAAAAACAATTTGCTGCTTCATTCTCTTCTTTTATTTTAATTGCTCACAAATGTAATGCTTTTCTTTGTGTTCTCGGTAGCTTTGGTTGGCTTTTTTGTGGCTCAGTAGAAAAGATGTGAAGGATTCTTTAGGAAAGAAGATTATTGTAATGAATTGCTCTCTTATGTAACATAATATCGAACAACATAGTGTTTATCAAACACTTATAATGATATTCAAATTAAAACAATGCAGAATAAAAGATTTCATATTACTCAGCTGATAAATATATTTCGAGTATTAGACTATAAAATAATAAAGGTTGTAGTTTGTTGTGATATCTAATTTGAAAATAACAGATATCTAAAGCGAACGCAACAGATATCTAAAAGAAAAGTAACTACATTTGACGGGCTTTTATAAACATCAGCGACATTCCATTTGATTAGCGTGTAGACAGTAGACGCTGCTTATAATTTTTCCACTTCTTTTCTACTGATTTCTTTTTGCACTTGTGGTATATATAAACAAAAATAGGAGACAATGTTCCTTTCGGGCATTATCTCCTATTTATAAATTTCTTTTCCGTATTACTTAACTAACTTTAAGTCATAGTTAAGGTCTTTTGTTGCGGCTTCTTCCAACTGGTCGTTCACCATACGAAGTGTAGAGTCGTTAGCTTGCAAGAAGTAGAGAGCATCATCTTTACCTGTTGTAAACTTGTAGCCAACTTTCTTCTGTCCTTTAACGTCTTTCTCTATCTTCTCTGCTTTACCTGTATAGTTGAGCACCTTATCCTTACCCTTTTCAGCTTTTAGATAGGTTTCCTTTATGCTGAAACCGTTTGTGCTGTCGTTTGCCAATGCAATTTCGTAGCGTATACCTGGACCATCGGCTGCAGGAACTTCGCCTGCATAACGCATAGAGTCAGTAGCTTCAACCTTTGTTGTATCGCCTGCTTTAGCATCAGCATTTTGTTTTCCCTTCTGCTGGCATGCAACCATTGTGGCGCAAACTGCCATTAAAATGAATACTTTCTTCATATCTTTTTATTGCTTTAAAAATAATATGTGCAAAGATAAACGATAATCTTTTATATCATCAAACTATTTCTGTTAATTACGTTTAATCTAACAAAAATATGACATAAAGCAAATCTCTATAGCCTTATATTAATGCTTATTGTACAGATATTTGTAATACTTACTTATGTCGGTTAGCCCTTTGTTGTCTATACTTTGCTTTCTGCTTCGCACTTCCAGAACCATGAGCACCTGTTATGTATTTCTTTTTTTTTGCTTTAGTTTTTATTTTACCATCATCGGCTTTGGCTTTAGGCGCTCCTCTGAAAACCATTCCGTTTTCTATAATTTCGTCTATATCGCTCATACTTTATGTATTTACTCAATCTGGCTTATATTTTATTAATGATGGAACAAACGCACACCTGTAAATGCCATTGCTATGCCATACTTGTTACATGTTTCTATAACATGATCGTCGCGTATGCTGCCTCCAGCTTGGGCAATATATTCAACACCACTCTTGTGTGCACGCTCTATATTGTCGCCAAAGGGGAAGAATGCATCTGACCCTAAAGCCACTTGCTTGTTCTGTGCTATCCACGCCTTACGTTCGGGTAAGGTTAATGGTTCAGGCTTCTCGGTAAAGAAGAGCTGCCATGTTCCTTCCTGTAAAAGGTCTTCGTACTCGTCAGATATGTACACATTGATGGAGTTGTCGCGGTCGGCACGGCGTATTCCGTCTTTAAAAGGTAGGTTCATGACCTTAGGACACTGACGCAACCACCATTCGTCTGCTTTATTGCCTGCCAGACGCGTGCAATGAATACGACTTTGTTGTCCAGCCCCTATACCAATGGCTTGTCCGTCTTTAACGTAACACACAGAGTTGCTTTGCGTATATTTTAGCGTAATAAGTGCTATGACAAGATTACGACGAGCCTCTTCCGGGAATATCTTGTTTGTAGTAGGAATATTCTCGAAGAGTTTAGGCTCATCGAGTCGAATTTCATTTCTGCCTTGTTCGAAAGTTATGCCGAACACTTGCTTGCGTTCTATGGGAGCTGGTTTATAGGTAGGGTCTATCTTTATGACATTATAGTTGCCTTTGCGCTTCTTCTTCAGTATATGGAGAGCCTCTGGTGTATAGTCAGGGGCTATGACACCATCGCTTACCTCGCGGTTGATAAGTCGGGCGGTAGCTTCGTCGCAAGTGTCGCTCAGTGCACAGAAATCACCATACGAACACATACGGTCGGCACCTCTGGCACGTGCGTACGCCGAAGCGAGCGGAGTAAGTTCGAAGTCGTCTACGAAGTATATCTTCCTTAATGTATCGCTCAATGGCAGACCAATGGCTGCTCCAGCCGGGCTGACATGTTTAAACGATGCTGCGGCAGGCATACCTGTGGCTTCTTTCAGTTCTTTCACTAATTGCCAACTGTTGAGTGCATCAAGAAAGTTTATATAGCCGGGACGACCATTCAGCACTTCGATGGGCAACTCTCCTTCGTCTACGAATATGCGCGAAGGCTTTTGGTTGGGATTGCAACCATATTTAAGTTCCAATTCTTTCATAGTTCAATGATGTATATATGAATGACAGACCTTTATTGAAGTTGCAAAGATAGACAAATAAAACGATATTTCTAAACTATAGTTCCATATTTTTATAGATTGTTTGTCAGGCGACTAATATAAAAGAAATTAAACTATTGTTTAGTTTTTTTAGAAAGCAATCTGCCACAGTGTGGGCATTTATGTATATCTTTGCCGACAAAATGACTTAAACATTACGATATGCGACGAAGAATATTGCTTGATTATCTAATGTCCATGCTTCCTGTAGGCTCCATGTTGCTTGTAGGTTGCGCAGGGTTATCCAAGAAAGGCGGTGCAGCAAATGACGATACCCTTAGCGTGATGGGTCGCTGGACTACCGAGATGCCTGCTGACTCGGCAGCAGAGATGGGCATCGAGCTGAAGGCAGACGGCGTGGCTGCCTCTGTCAATATGCCGACCTTGCCTTACGACCGTTGGCAAAAGGTGAACGACAGCACCATTGCCATTCACGGAACAAGTATCTTCGATGGCGAGAGGACAGAACTTACCGACACTTTCCACATAGACAAGGAAAAGCAGACACTTAATCAACAAGGTACCGATATAGTGTACAGACGTGCAAATTAATTAACAACAATAATATAAAAACGATGAAGAAATTATCTAATTTTGTGTGGCTCCTGGCGATAGCCTTAGGTGCTGCGATTGCATTAACAGCGTGTAGTAAAAACAGCGATGGTCCGGACGGAGGCGAAGACAAAGGTAAAGTAGAGGTAAACCCTACAAAGGTCTTTGTCAATGGTATGCCTAAAATAGTTGACGGCAGCGTCTTCACACGGGATTTCAAGGGGCGGTTGTCTTCCATATACAACAGAGAGGAGAATGTCTTAATTGCATTTGCCTACACCAGCAGCATCTTAGGAACCAAAGATGTGCCTAACGTGGTGATGACAGTAACCGATGCCGATGAAAGAACCGTGTACAACTTGTTCCTGAACAAAGATGGATTCGTGAAATACTGCGACGAAATCGACTACGAAGAAAAAGGCAATAATCCCAAGACGACAACATGGAACTTTGAGTACAATTCTGACGGACAGCTCATTAAGGCAGTGCAGTCAAAAGATGGCGTTAAGACATCGTCTACCATTGCTTACAATGACGGCGACGCCGTAGAAACAGTAACCATGTCGGAAAAGGACGGCAAGGAAACAGACCATTACAGGATTTACTATACTTCTAAAAAGGTAACTCTGCCTATCGAAAACAGAGGTTGCATAATGTCTTTCGACGTAGCTTTGGGGTTAGACCTGGACCATTTGCATGGTGCCTACTATGCAGGAATGTTGGGAAAAGCTACCAAGCATCTGCCAATATACAATATGGATAAAGACAACGACAAGACTACTTTCGATTGGACCTTCAACAACAACGGATTCCCAACCAAGATTGTGGTTAAAAGTGATGACGAAAGAGAAGAATCAAACATTGTCTGGTAAAGATATATAAGGCTGAAGTCGTATAAAGTGAACCAAGGGCAACGAAGCGAATGTTTCGTTGCCCTTGTCGTTGTGTGGAGCCGAGTGGTACGTTTTGTTCTGCAAGCGAAGTCTTTGTCAGCGTTCCTTGTCGCCTCCCTTCCTGATTACGCGGAGTTCCACCGAGTTGGCAGCGGCGCGCATGGCTGCCTTTGGCGTGAAGATGATTTTGGGCGTCTTCAGGCTTTCGGCTGTTACTTCCTTCTCGCTGTCCATCATCTTCGATGGTACCATGATGCGGAACGAGCCAAGGTCTGCCAGGTCTACGCTCTGCCCCGATTCGAGCGCATCGCGCACGACTGCACTGAGACTGATGATAGCGTTGCTCACGTCGCCTGCCGAGAGCGATGTCTCGCGCACAATGCGGTCTATCACCATATTGCTTGTCAGGTGTTGTTGTGCTGTGGCTTGGGCGAAGTACACCGTCTGTCCCTTGCGCTTACCGATAAGTTGTATTTTTGACTTTATTTCAAATTCAATCATAGCTCTTAGTTGTTTATGTTATCACTTACTTAACGTTGTTCTTTCCCGTTTATTGTTCTCGTTCCTGAATACCCTCACGAGGGTATTGATTGATACCCTCACGAGGGTGTTGGTTGATACCCTCGTGAGGGTGTCCTAAGTCGCTTCCCCGTATGGGCAATCGGAGGTGTTATGTGTTTGCAACTGGAAGTCCCTCGTATATCTTTAGTCCGAACTCGTTGGCATAGGCATAGATGTGCTCGAGAATGTCGGACGTCTTCTGCTCGTAGCTCACCCAGTCGGTAGTACCGATGAAGAAGTATAGCTCTATGGGCACGCCGCTTTGCGTGGCTTCCAGCTGGCGGACAAGGAGAGTTGCCGACTTGCTTACGTCGTCGCGCTTCCTCAGGTAGGCTTCTATGTAGTGGCGGAAGAGTCCGATGTTCACCACTTCGCCCTTCGTTTCTTCCGGCGCGACCATGTTCTTGTCGGTCAGGTTCCGCCTTGTCTCGTCGTTGAGGAGCCGGATGCTGTGCACGTCGAAGTATATTTTCTTTACTACCTGTCGCATGCCGCTGTCCGTCATTCCCTGCCAGTTCTTGAACGAGCCATTTACCAAGGTGAGGGGCGAGACGGTAGTATAGGTGTTGTCGAACTGCCGCACCTTTACCGTTGTAAGGGTAATGTCCACCACGTTTCCGTCAACAGGTGTGCCGGGCACGGTAATCCAGTCGCCCACGTGCACCATCTCGTTGCTCGTAAGGCGTATGCCGGCCACGAGCCCCTCTATGGTGTCCTTGAATACCAGCATCAGAACGGCTGACGTTGCACCCAGACCTGCGAACAGCGACATGGGGTTCTTGTTGAGCAAGATGCTGATTACCACGATGACGGCTATGAAAATGACGATGATGCGGAGCACGCCCAGAAACGAACGGAGGTACTGGCTGCCGGCACTGCCTTCTGACTGTCGCAGGTAGCGAAGGCGGTCTACAATCTGAAGGACCAGACGGGTGGAGTTGATGGCTATATAGACAGCCGTCAGCCGCAGCAGGGCGTCTTCCACAAAGGGATACTGGAAGAACACCTTGGGCAGCAGTTCCCAGATGACTACGGCAGGGACAATGCTGCAGGCCGTGTACAGGACGGTCTTGTCGAACAGTACGGAGTCCCACTCGAGACTTGTCTTCGAGGTGAGCTTTGTTACCAAGGGCACAAGCACCTTGCGGCAAAGGAAGCCCGCAAGGAACGCAAGGAGGAAAACGATGATTACTAACAACGCATGGCGTATGACGTAGGCAGTGGTGTGCTCTACGTTGAGCGAAAGCAATGCGTGCTCTATAAATCTGCTGATGGTATGCATGACGTTATGTTTTGGTTGGTTGTTCTATGTTTGTTCTTTTCTGTGTCACTGGCTCAGTGCCACGCACACCTTGTTCTGCAAGTTGCGCATTGGTCTCTGGCGCATGCCGCCATTTACGATGATGGAGAAGCAGAGCCTGTGCCCGTTAGATGCTGTAAGGTAGCCTGCCAGCGAGCTTACGCCAAACACCGTGCCCGTCTTCGCATGCACGTTGCCCTGTGCGGGCGTGCCACGCATGCGCTTTCTCAGCGTGCCGTCCATGCCTGCAACGGGCAGTGCAGGCAGCAGGGTGTTGTAAATGTCTGGCTGGCTGTAGGCGAAGCGCAGCAGCTGCACTTCGAGCTCGGCACTGACATAGTTGTAGAGCGAAAGCCCGGAGCCGTCGGCTATGTTGTAGTCCGACGGCGACAAGCCCAACTTGCGTATCAGTGCGTTCACCTCTCTGCGTGCCTGCCTTGCCGAGTTCCATCTGCCTCCGTTGGCGGCTGCCAGCTGGTAGAACATCGACTCGGCATAGAGGTTGTTGCTCTTCTTCATCATGGTGTCCATCACCTCGCCGATGCTGTGTGTGCAAGTAGTTATGAGCGTCGTGCCGTCGGCAGGCAGTGTGCGTTCGCCCATCACTCCACCGGGTTCTACGCCTGTCTCGCGCAGCCGGCGGTAGAGCGTGCCGACAAAGTTGTCGTGGCTGCCCAGAAGCAGCGGGACGAGCTTGGGGTTCTTGTCGTCCCAGCACCAGCCGCTGCCTAATTCGTCTCTGTCTTTAAACGACAGGTCGGCGTAGATGTTGCCATTTATCCTGGTTATGTTCAGGGCTTTTATGGCTTGCGCAATGGCTGTGATGTCGGTGTTGGAAACCAGCGGGTCCATGCCCCCGACGCAGTAGATGTCGCCATTGAGCACGTGGGTAGAGTCGTCTATGCTGCCCGTATGGTATATGTCTGTGCGGTAGTTGTAGTTCGGTCCTAATCGGTAGAGGGCTGCAATTGCCGTTACGCACTTCATGGTTGAGGCTGGTCGCAGGTGCACTCGTTCGTTGGAGGCGTAGAGCAGTTTGTCGTCGGTCAGGTCCCATACCATCAGTCCCACCTGCATGGTAGACGCAATGTCTGCCTGCAATATGCTGTTCAGGCGTGTCGTAATGTTCTCTTGCCACGACAGGCCATTGTCTTCTTGAAAGGGGAGTATCGTGTCTTCTCCTTCGTCGTCGCTGTCGTTAGGCTGCTCGTTGCAGATAGTGGGCGTCTTGGGCGGCACACCTTGCAATATGCGCGCCACTTCTGTGCTGTCTATGTGCACTTGCGCCTGCAGCGGGAGTGCCAGCAGCGCACCGAGCATCAGGAGCTGTAAGTGTTTCAGTTTCATAACAAATTGTGTATTGTGGCAATGAAGGCTCTGCAATTGTCGGGTTGCAAGCTCATCACCTTGCCGTTCTTTAGTTCTATCAATACATAGCTGCCGAGATGGAAAGCCAGGGGAAGTTCGCTTATGTTGGCAATCTCTGCAATGTCTATGTACTTGGTCTTGGACACTCTGCCCTGTTTTACAGTCAGACGTTTGTCCGCCACAACATAGGTGGTGTGCAATGCGCGGTCTAAGGCAGTGGTTGTAAGTACAAGGAAGAGTACTCCCAGAACCACCAATGCTGGATTGCTGCGATGCCAAAATCCGTAGAGCGTACCCATCAGGAATAACAGAATGGCACACCACTCTAACGGCATCACACGATGATTAAATGTTCTTGTCATTGTCTTAAGGGGCACGATATGCCCATCTTGAACAGATTATAACACTGCAAGCGCTCTGTCGAACCTGCGTTATTGAATAAGTTTCTCTTGCCTTAAGATTGTTTCGATGACACGAGGGAAATGCTCCATTTCCAAGATATGTTCCTTGTCGGCAATATCGTCGGGTGTATCGTCGGGTGTAATGGGAGTACGGAACTGCGCAATGATTTCGCCACCATCGCACACGGTGCTTACCCAGTGGACGGTCATTCCGGTCTCGGTTTCGTTTGCCTTTCGTACAGCCTCATGTACATGATGTCCGTACATGCCCATGCCGCCAAACTTAGGCAGGAGGGCAGGGTGTAGGTTTATCATGCGACGTTGATAGACGGAAATGAGCCAGTCGGGTATCATCAGCAGAAATCCAGCCAGAACAATGAAGTCTATTCGATAGTCTGCCATAAGCTTCAACACTTTGTCCTTGTTGTTAAAGTCGGCTTTCGGCAATACAGCCGTTGTTACATTCAGCTTCTTGGCACGTACGAGTGCATACGCATCGGAACGATTGCTGACCACTAAGGCAATATGAACTTGTTCGTTGTGCTGGAAATACTGAATAATGTTTTCGCAATTACTGCCACTACCTGATACAAAGATTGCAATGTTCACCATATTTATATATATAATCTGTTTGTTTACTCTTCCTCGTCGTCGGAGTCATCGAAGCCGAAGAGTGCAGGGTCTACAAAAGCATCGAGCTTCCGCCTGTCTTTCTTGGTGGGACGACCGGTGCCACGTGCACGGTCTACGAAACCACTGATGCGGCTCATCTCTAAAAGTTCGTATTGCTTGGCATCGGTAACGTTCTTATATACTTCGGACACCAACTTAGCCCCGACGCGTTTCTCGATAGTCTGCAAAACCTCGAACGAATAAGTAATAGGAGGTTTCTTGACGCTTATCACTTCGCCTGCCTTAATGGTGTGCGACGGCTTCACATTCATGCCTTTAATGGTAACGCGCCCGTTCTTGCATGCGTCAGCAGCTATGCTTCTTGTCTTGAAAATACGTGCAGCCCAAAGCCATTTGTCTATTCTTGCAACGTCTGTCATTACTTTTTTCCTAACTTGTTGTATTGGTTCATTGTGATGTTGATACCAGCGAGAACGAAACTTTTAATGATGTCCACAGCGAGGTCTATGCTGGGTTGAAGTATTTTCATGTCGGCTTCGGTGTACTTTCCTAATACCCAATCAACCTGACCTCCTTTGGGATAATCGTTTCCGATGCCCATACGGAGGCGCGCATAATTCTGACCAATTAGCTGCTGAATGTGCCCCAGACCGTTATGACCGCCATTAGACCCATTCGCTTTCAGGCGAAAAGCACCTAACGGCAGGGCAAGTTCGTCGGATACGACAAGCAAGCGGCTTTCGTCTATCTTCTCGTTGTTGAGCCAATAGCGCACCGCATTGCCCGATAAGTTCATGAATGTGGTTGGCTTCAGTAATATTATCTTGCGCCCTTTGAGGGTAGTTTCTGCAATAAAACCGTAACGCTTATCCTCAAAAACAATATTGGACGCCTTGGCAAAGGCGTCCAATACCATAAATCCTGTGTTGTGGCGAGTTCCCTCGTACTCACGCCCGGGGTTTCCCAAGCCACATATTAGAAACTTGTCCAATATTGTCTGTTCTGTTTAAAATGTATATTCAGATAGCCACAGTCTTGTCCCACATCTGTTATTCTAAGTTGCTATCCAAACTTGATGTAGCCTTATTCAGCTGATTCGCTTGCTTCTTCTTCCTCGTCGGTAGATGCAGAAGCAATGGCATTACGTGTATTCTTAATTGAACAAACGACTACGTCTTTAGGCGTTACAAGTTCAAGACCTTCGAAGTTCAAATCGCCAACCTTGATGCTCTTGCCAATACGAAGATTAGTAACGTTGATATCAAGAGTTTCCGGAATTTGTGCGTATGGAGCCTTAACATTGATCTTGCGGATAGACTTGTTCATACGACCACCATCGCGAACACCTTGTGCAAGACCTACATACTTAACAGGAACCCCCATAACAATTGGCTTAGTCTCATTTACTTCATAGAAATCGATATGCAAGACGGCATCAGTTGTTGGGTGGAACTGTATCTCCTTCATGACAGCTGCATGGTTCTTACCATCGATGTTCAACTCCACAAGGTAGATGTGAGGGGTATAAACCAACTTGCGAATCTCTGACATCGGAGACGCAAAAGACAAAGCGACTGGCTTGCCGTCTGCAGTAGCCTCACCATAAAGATTACATGGAATCATTCCTTCCTTACGAAGTTCCTTTGAAGCTTTTTTGCCTGTAGCTTCACGTTTCTTACCTGAAATAAGAATCTGTTTCATTTTTCTGTTTGTGTTACTCTAAATTAATAAATCATTTAATTCGCCATCACACACTGATATTGCTAAAATAACAAGTCGAAAGACCTTAAGTTTGCCATTATCAATTTGCAAAAAGCGTTGCAAAGTTATATTATTTCGATGAAATGAGCAAATATAATAATAAAAAACAAGAAAATAATGGCATTCTCTTGCAAGTAACAAGGAATTTTTCTACATTTGCAGAACATAATAGATTCACACAAAACACAACTTTAATACGGTAATGGTAAATAGAGATTTAATAAGAATAAAGGTCGTTCAGCTAACCTACGCTTACTATCAAAATGGAGAACGTAATATTGATAAAGCTGAGAAGGAACTGCTTTTCAGCCTGTCAAAGGCGTATGGACTTTATAATTATCTGTTATCTCTCATTGTTTCAATTACACAGGAAGAGCGCCGTCGTGTAGAAATATTGACGAATAGAGCACGACGCGAAGGTACAGAAGTTCCTTCTGACCGTTTTGCTTACAATAAGTTTGCTGTACAACTTGAAGAAAACAAACAACTAAATTTGTTTATTGATGGACAGAAATATCGTTGGGAAGACGATATGGAGACCGTAAGAAAACTTTGCGACCAAATAGAAGAAAGCACTATATACAAGGAATACATGGTAAGCGATGATGTCTCTTACGATGCAGACAGAGAGATATGGCGGAAGATATATCGTACACTTATACAGGGGAATGAGGACTTAGATGCTGTCCTCGAAGAAAAAAGCCTGTATTGGAACGATGATAAAGAAATTGTAGACACATTCGTTATTAAGACCATCAAACGTTTTGATCCTGTAAATAAAGCTAATCAGGAATTGCTGCCAGAGTTTAAAGATGAAGAGGATAGAGAATTCGCTGTAAAGCTTTTCCGTGCTACGATATTGAATGCTGATGTCTATCAGCGATATATGAGCGACACCAGTAGGAATTGGGATTTCTCACGTTTAGCCTATATGGACGTTGTTATTATGCAAATCGCCATTGCCGAAATGCTTACCTTTCCAAACATTCCACTTTCGGTTACTATAAATGAGTATGTAGAGCTTGCAAAGCTTTATAGTACTTCACGAAGCGGCGGCTATATCAACGGAATGCTCGATGCTATTGCACGTTATCTTATTGATACGGGGAAGTTATTGAAACAGATACCTGGACATAGACAACAACGTCGAAATAACGATCGGTGGGAGCGGAATAATAATAATTCTCGGAACGAAGACAATATGCGAAACGATTACCAGGAAGGACAGTTCCCACAAGGTGAGCATGATGAAGACCAATAAAGACCAATAATATAATAGGTAAATAAACGAAATTAAATAAAATAAGAAGAAATGAATACAGCTATTTTACTCGCTGCTCAAGCTGCAGGCAAGCAAGGAAGTGCAATGCCGATGATTGTTATGATGCTCTTTATCGGAGTTATTATGTGGTTTTTTATGATTCGTCCACAACAGAAAAAGCAAAAACAAATTCGCGCGTTCCAAAACGCACTTAAAGAAGGAGACTCTGTTGTTACAGGTGGTGGAATCTTTGGCAAGGTGAAGCGTATAGATATTAACTCTAATAAAATTGAAGTGGAAATTGCACGTGGCGTGGTTATCACCGTAGATAAAGGCTATGTGTTTGCCGATGCAGAGGCTATGCGTATGGGGCAGAATAAGTAATTGCTTGCAAATTAATAGTGGTAGATTCCATAAATGATAGATAGGAGACTACATATAACAAATTTAATCAGATATTTCTTGTCGAAATTAATCAACAAGGAATTTCTGGTTTTTTTGTTTTTCCTCCTATTGAGCGGATTGTTTTGGCTTACAAATGTGCTCGATGATTATTATGAACATGAATTTACCGTAGGTGTTAGATTGACCAAAATACCTAAGAATGTTGTTTTGACAAGTGAAATAGACTCTGTTGTCCGAGTTGTTGTACGCGACAAGGGGTATGTTATAGCCAGTTATATGTTTTACGGTGCCTTTCGACCATTGTCTTTCGATTTTGAAGCTTGTAGTCGGTCAGACAATTCGGGCGAAATTTCTGTTACCGATATACAACGATTGCTCTCTCAGCAGATGTATTCTAGCACGAAGGTAGTAAGCGTAAAGATGAATAATCTTACTTTTACTTACAATCATGGAAGACATAAGAAAGTACCTGTACGATTTCATGGGGTGGCAACTCCTGCAGAAGGCTATTATCTTGCTCGAATCCAGGTCGTACCAGAGAGTGTTACTGTCTATGCCACAAAACAAAAGTTAGATAGCATTAAATATGTGTCTACCGAACCATTAACGATATCTAACTTTGCTGAACCGAAAGCACAACAAGTTAGGATTGCGAAGATTAAAAATGTAAAGCCATTGCCTAATCATGTGAAGGTGCAGCTTTTCCCAGATATTCTTACCGAAGAATATGTAGAAGTGCCTATCCATGCCATTAATGTTCCAGCTGATAAAACTATGCGAATATTTCCAGGTAAAGTGAAAATAAGATTTGCCGTGGGAGCACAACGGCTGCGAACAATGCCTATAAACATTGAAACAAGGGAATTGTTACCCGAAGGCTTTAAGCTTATAGTAGATTATAAAGAGGTTGCCGACCGTAGGGCAGATAAATGCCATGTGTATCTTCAAGCTGCACCAAATGGAATACGCAATGCCCGTCCCATGGTAAATGTTGTAGACTATCTTATTGAACAAAAATGAAAGTTGCAATAACAGGCGGTATTGGTAGCGGAAAATCGTTTGTTTGCGAACGATTGCATAAGTTCGGCATTGCTGTTTATGATTGCGATGAGGCTGCAAAACGATTAATACGTACTTCAAATGATATCCAGGAAAGACTTTCTGATTTGGTAGGAGCAAAGGTTTTTGTTGGAGGAAAGCTGCAAAAAGCTGTGTTAGCATCTTTTCTTCTGCACGATAAGGAAAGTGCACAAGCCGTTAACGATATTGTCCACCCAGCAGTCGCTGCCGATTTTGAACATTCAGGCTACGACTTTATTGAAAGTGCCATACTCTTTGATAGTGGTTTTATAAACCGTGTATCTATAGATAAGGTAATATGTGTAACGGCACCAATAGAGGTTAGAGTGCAACGCATTGTATATCGCGACCAGATAACGCCAGCAAAGGCTCAAGAGTGGATAAATCGTCAGTTGCCACAAAGTGAGATGTTGAAACTTAGTAATTATGAGATAGTAAACGATGGACAGCGCAACTTAGACTCACAAATACAAGCAATTATAGATGATATGGCGAAATTGAGTAAGTAATATATTTAATAAAAACATAATGAAACAAACAATTCTTTCGATTGCGGGCAAACCAGGACTCTACAAATTGGTGAGCCATGCAAAAATGAACTTAATAGTTGAGACTATTGATGAAAAGAAAAAGCGCATTCCAACTTTTGCAACCGACCGAGTAACGAGCCTTTCTGATATTTCAATGTTTACCGAAGGCGACGATGTTCCTTTGTACGAAGTATTAGTAAAAGTACGTGAAAAGGAGGGAGGAAAAGTTTCTTCGCTCGATTGGCGTAAGGCATCTGCTGAGCAACTGCAGAACTATTTTGCAGAAATTCTTCCCGATTACGACCGCGACCGTGTGCATAACAGTGATATTAAAAAGCTATTGCAATGGTATGATATTCTAATAAAGGGTGGTATTTCAAACTTCGAAGAAATTCTGAAGCCTGATAATGGAGAAGGTACCAACGAATCCCAAGGCGACGAAAAGAAGGAAGGTTAAGAATATTTCTTCAACAGAGTTATAACAACGTTGTCTCTACACTTTTCGCACAGAGACGACGTTGTTTTTTTGTGATAAATCTAACATTTTGAATAATTTAGTGTAACTTTGTACTATTAAACTTAAACACATAATTATTATGGCATCAAAAACAGATAAAGTTCTATTTGGTTTAGTTATGTTGTTGCTTAGTAGTTGCAGCGTTTTCCGTGGGCTCACACTCGATGGTCCTTCTGGTCCGGATATATATGAATATCAGAAGTTGGAACGAGACACTATTTTCAAAGGAGACAATCCGTTTCATTTTCCACTTGCTGCATCGCATCGTTGCATAGATAGAAGTATGCATATAACTTACAAAAAGGCAGGAAATATAGGGAAGGCACGAATAGACTCTCTTGTTGAACAATGGTTTGGAAAAGATGGGCAATTGCTTATTATTCATAACGACAGTGTTGTTTACGACCAATGGACAGAGCCTTTTTATCCAGGAAAGAATGCTACCATTTTCTCTGTTTCCAAATCGTTGACGGGTCTTCTTTGTGGTATTGCTGTAGACGAAGGTTATATCAAGAGCGTAGACGATCCTGTAACCGATTATATTCCAGAATTGGCGAAATACAATGCGACATTCAAAAAGTTACGGATTGTCCACCTGCTGAATATGCAGGCTGGTTTCGATTTTTACGAGGACTATGAATTGACTCTAAAAGGTTTGTTTAAAATATTCAAGATAACTCAACTGCAATATGGGCACGACTTCACCCGGCTTTTCCGACACATAAAGTTTAAAAATCAACCTGGGGAGAAGTATGAATATAACAGTCTGACAACAGCCTTGCTCTCTTGGATTATTGAACGAGCTACGGGTAAAACCTATGCGAACTATATGGGTGAGAAGGTATGGAAACCATTAGGTATGGAGCGCGATGCATGGGTTACAATAGACAGCCGTAAGCATCATCATGCGCAAGGCTTTGGAGGTATTGCTACAAATGTGTATGACCTTGCAAAGATAGGAAGATTATATTTGAATGGTGGTACGTGGAATGGGAAGCAGATTGTCAGCAAGGAGTGGATAGACAAGAGTTTAGAAAAGACTATCGAGAACAAAGGTTATCATTATTGCTGGTACCATCAGTATCGCGATAACGATGCCGATAACCTTTCTTTCTATGCGTTTGGTGTCGGACACCAATTCATTTATATTAATCAGAAGAAGAATGTGATTATTGCCCGAATAGGAAACAACTACAATTGGATGGGTTGGGAAATGTCATTTTTCGACTCCTTGTGCGATAAATTGTTCTGAAGTAATAGAACATACTAAGTTAAAGTCCACGAGCTTTGAAAATTTGCTCTTTGGCATTGTTTAATTCTTGGAACTTCTTTTCGGCAGCTTTGCGAACATCTTCGCCCAAGGTGCTAACGCGGTCGGGGTGGTGCTTTAATGCCATTTTGCGGTAAGCAGCTTTCACTTCATCGTCGGTTGCATTGGGTGATATGCCGAGTACTTTGTAGGCTTCGTCGAGTCCCATTTGCTGATTAGGCGCTGCTTTCATATTCAGCATAGATTCTACGTCTTGTGCTGAAAGTCCAAGATAAGTTGCCACTTCTTTAAGGGCAGACACTTCTTCAGGACTTACGGTGCCATCTACCTTGGCTATTATAATGAGGTAGTCGAGCAGTTGCAGTCGCTGACCAGTATTCATGTGGAATTTCATTTCAATACAACTCTTGCGTATCGTTTCTTTGAACGTTATGGAACCTTGTTGCTTTTGCATTTCGAAGAGCTTCAGCAAGATGTCTTCACCCTGCCGGACGGCTTGTTCGCCAAAGTTGTTGCGTAGGAAGTTTCTTACAAATTCCATTTCGGAATGCATGATTCTTCCGTCGGCTTTTATAATATACGACGAGAGTACGAGCATTGAGAAGAGGAACGAGTTACGGTCTTCTTCGAATGGACGGTGATTGAATTGAGTGCCGGAGTAATCGTTTCGGAATGTACCGTTGTCTCCGTTGAACCCGTTTCCTTCGTCTGATTCGTTGAATGCATCACCCAACAAACTTCCAATGCAGTATCCTGCAATTGCGCCTAACACGTTACCACCGGACAATATCCAGCCGAGTGCACCGCCAATCCATTTTCCTAATGCCATAATTCTGTGCTGTTGATTTGCTTTTATGTATGTGCTAAAAGCGTGCCAACTTGCTAAAATCCTATTGTGTTCTTAATTTCTATGTACTTTTTGAATAGCCATAGATGACTATCGTAGATTACGTTGGTAAGTACAGACAGCAGATACAAGCCAACGAATACAAGTATGATAAAGACGAAGCTGCCAACAAAGAATATCCATAAATCACCGTCTTTGTATTTCTCTTGGAATGCTTTTAGTTTCGACGACGACCTGGCTATATATTCAGAAGTAGCAGCTGTGGTACTTGCAGCCAATGCTGTCATTTGGTGCGACTGATTGTTTAGTCTGTTCTTTGCCGCCTGAAGCATTTCGGCTGTTGCCATTTTAATGAACTTCGCCTTTGCTGTTGGTTGTGTCTCTGCTGCTTTTGCGGTAACCGTTCGTGCTTCTGTGATGGGGACAACTGCTCTGGCTCGTGTCCGGAAAGGTTTACCATCGCCCAATTGGCAGTTCAACACACTGCCGCAATAGGGGCATCGCACTTTCTGCAAGCCTTGGCGTTCTGTGCTTGCTTTAAAAACATCGCCACATTTGTTACACCTTATCTTATATTCCATGATGCCGCAAAATTATAAAAAAACTTTTATTTAAGAAAGAAAGCAGGCAATAAGGTTACAATCTTGTGCACCGACAGTTTCAAAACTTTGCTCTACTGCGGAATATTCAAACATAAAATAGCTGTATATAATTGTTTTATTCTAAGTAAATAAGTACCTTTGCACCGTTAAATTACAATTTATGGACTGGTTAATTAAATTATTTACTACTGACGATAGTGTAGCCCATGTTGTGTTACTCTATTCTTTGGTTATTTCGTTAGGTGTTTATCTTGGTAAAATAAAGATAGGCGGTATCTCTCTCGGTGTAACCTTTATTCTTTTCGTTGGCATTCTGGCGGGTCATGTTGGCTTTACAGGACCAACGGGAACGCTGAACTTCTTGCAAGACTTCGGTCTTATTCTGTTCGTATTCATGATAGGTCTGCAGGTAGGACCGGGCTTTTTCGAGAGTTTCGGCAAAGGCGGACTGAAGCTGAACATGCTTGCCTGCCTTGCCATTCTGCTGAACATTGTGGTGATGTTTGCCTGTTACTACGTCTTCTTCGACACTGCCGACCACAAGAACTTGCCCATGATGGTGGGCACGATGTATGGTGCCGTAACAAACACACCTGGTCTTGGTGCAGCTAAAGAAGCTTTGCACAGCGTGTTTCCTGACGGAATGAACTTCGATATAGCTTCAGGCTATGCTTGTGCCTACCCTTTGGGCGTTATCGGCATCATCGGAGCAACATTGGCGATACGCTTTATCTGCAAGGTAGATATTGATAAGGAGAACGCCATATTGACCGAAGCTGAGGCAGAAAACCCGAATGCCAAGCCACACATTATGTATCTCCGCATTGAGAACTCATACATTGGCGGTCGCACTTTGCAGGAGATTACCGACTTCCTGAACCGCGATGTTGTCTGTACGCGCTTGATGCACGACGGTGTGGTGTCGCTTCCTTCAAAAGACACCGTGCTGCACCTTAACGACGAGGTGCTCATAGTGTGTGCAGAGGCTGATGCTGAAGCTGTTTCTGCATTCATTGGTCCTCAGATAGAGGTGGACTGGCACGAGGAAGACCAACCGCAGCAGATGGTGAGCCGCCGTATTGTCGTTACGAACAGTTCTATGAACGGCAAGGTGCTGAGCAAGTTGCACTTCCGTTCTGTATATGGCGTGAATGTTACGCGCATCAGCCGCCAGGGCATGGACCTGTTCGCGAGCAACAACTATCGCTTCCAGGTGGGCGACAGAATTATGGTTGTAGGTTTCGAAGAGAACGTGCAGCGTGTTGCAGAACTGATGGGTAACTCCGAGAAACGACTGAATGCACCGAACATAGCCACCATTTTCGTTGGCATCGTGGTAGGTATTCTGTTCGGAAGTCTGCCCTTTGCAGTTCCTGGAATGCCCGTTCCATTGAAGTTAGGTTTGGCAGGTGGTCCGTTAATCATTGCCATTCTTCTTGGTCGCTTTGGCCATCGCATGAGGCTTGTAACCTACACCACCACATCTGCCAACATGATGCTGCGCGAAATAGGTCTGGCACTGTTCCTCGCATCGGTCGGAATTAAAGCCGGAGCCGGGTTCTGGGATACCGTTGTGCAGGGCGATGGCTTGAAGTATGTGTACACGGGCTTCTTGATAACCATCATTCCTATTCTTATTGTCGGAACCCTTGCCCGCATGAAGTATAAGCTCAACTATTTCATCATCATGGGTGCAATATCAGGCGCCTACACCGATCCTCCTGCATTGGCATACGCCAACTCTGTCTGTGCGGTTGAAGCCCCTGCTCTGGGATACTCTACGGTTTATCCGCTGAGCATGTTCCTCCGAATACTTGCAGCGCAGCTTATTATACTTTTCTGCTGCGGAGCTTAGCCAGATGCTTTCGTTAAGCCTGCTGGCAATGCCGGAATGGTTTGAGCATTGCTGCGGCACGATGGGACAAGTTTCGGGAAAACGATAGAGAAACTAATTTTTTTCATTTTTATATTGATTATCAGGGTATGCTGGACAAATGTCTGGCATGCCCTTTCTTTTTGCAGATTTCATATCTTTCTTCCGCTTTACAGTATTCGTATTCAGTATTCTACCATCAATTGTCCGCAATTGGTTCATGACTTCGTGCCGAAACAGACCACACAAATTTGGAAAAGCTTATAAGCTATTTATAAAAAGCTTTAAGAGCTTTCTTAAATAAACCATGCCTGAAATGGCGACAAGTCCATGCAGTTCGCTCTGTTTGTCTGGCACAATGCGTCAATGCGCAGGGAGCAATGCGTTTGCATGCCATTATAAAACCGTTGGGAAGGCATGCCTTATGGGCAACTTATAGCACGTGTCTGCATGCCTTTCTGCCATTGTTCTTGCCGATTGGTTCTTAGCCAATATTTGCAAAAAAATGGGCTATTATATCGCAGTATAATATTTTTTATCTAAATTTGCACACCGTAATGCACGTGCGCATTACATATTTTGGACAAGAACAAGAAGAAAGAATAAAGTATAAAAGATGGCAAAGAAAATTCAATTTAGTCTCATTTATAGAGATATGTGGCAGAGCTCTGGAAAGTTCCAGCCACGCAAAGACCAATTGGTACGCATTGCTCCAGTATTTGTAGAAATGGGCTGTTTTGCCCGCGTAGAGACAAATGGCGGTGCATTCGAACAAGTAAATTTGCTCGCAGGAGAGAATCCAAACGAATCTGTCCGTGCCTATACAAAGATATTGCACGATGCCGGCATACAGACACACATGCTCGACCGCGGTTTGAACGCACTGCGTATGTATCCCGTGCCCGACGATGTCCGCGCTTTGATGTATAAGGTGAAGCACGCACAAGGCGTAGACATTCCTCGTATTTTCGACGGTTTGAACGATATTCGCAACATTGCACCTTCCATTAAATGGGCTAAGGAGGCAGGCATGATACCGCAGGCAGCACTCTGCATAACCACTTCGCCCGTACATACCTTGGAATACTACTGCGAACTCGCCGACAAGGAGATTGAGGCAGGTGCCGAAGAACTTTGTTTGAAGGACATGGCAGGTATCGGACAGCCCGCTTTCCTTGGAAAGCTTACCAAAATGATTAAAGACAAGCACCCAGAAATCATCATCGAATATCATGGTCATTCAGGTCCGGGCTTGTCAATGGCGTCTATGCTCGAGGTAGCAAAGAACGGAGCAGATATACTCGACGTAGCCATCGAGCCACTATCATGGGGTATGGTGCACCCAGACCTTATCTCAGTGCAAAGTATGTTGAAGAACGCAGGCTTCGATGTGCCCGAAATAAATATGGACGCATACATGAAGGCGCGTGCCATGACACAGGAGTTCATCGACGAATGGTTGGGCTACTTCATCAATCCGAAGAACAAAATCAGCAGTTCTCTGCTTCTCGGTTGCGGTCTTCCCGGCGGTATGATGGGTTCTATGATGGCAGACCTCGGCGGTATTCACGCCACTATCAACAACCTTCGCAAGAAGAAAGGCGAAGCAGAACTTTCTCTGGACGACATGCTGGTGAAGCTGTTCGACGAAGTTGCTTACGTCTGGCCACGTGTAGGCTATCCTCCATTGGTAACTCCATTCTCTCAATACACCAAGAACATTGCCTTGATGAACCTTCTCACCATTGAGCAAGGCAAGGGTCGTTTCGTTATGATGGACGATTCTATGTGGGGTATGATACTCGGAAAGAGTGGTAAGGTGCCAGGCAAGATTGACGAAGAGATTGTTGAACTTGCCAAGCAGAAAGGTCTTGAGTTTACAGATGCCGACCCACACACTTTGTTGCCTAACGCATTGGACGACTTCCGCAAGGAAATGGACGAGAACGGTTGGGACTACGGACAGGACGACGAAGAACTCTTCGAGCTTGCCATGCACCCAGAGCAGTATCGCAACTATAAGAGCGGTCAGGCTAAAAAGAACTTCCTGGCAGACTTGCAGAAGGCTAAAGACGCCAAGTTGGGTGCGAAAGTAAGCATGGAAGAAGCAACAGCGTTCAAGCACGCAAAGGCTGACGCCATCGTTTCTCCCGTTAAGGGACAAGTGTTCTGGGAATTCCAAGGTGATGGCGAAGCTGCTCCTGCAGTTGAACCGTTCATTGGCAAGGAATACAAAGAAGGCGAGAAGTTCTGCTATATTCTTGCTCCGTGGGGCGAGTTTGTAGAAATTCCTGCTGCATTGGGTGGTAAATTGGTAGAGATAAACGCAAAGCAAGGCTCTAAAGTCAGCAAGGGCGACGTGCTTGCATACATTCAAAGAGACGAAAAGTAAGGACTTTAGTTAAATAAGATAACTACGATTCATTCACGAATTATAAGACTTAAACGCTTTCATGGTCTGTGAATGAATCGTTTTTCTTTTTATACGAGCAGGGAAATAGCATTGTAGACAGGAACGGATACAGGTCTGTTGGAAGCCAAGTTTTCTGCCCTTGTTGTTTTAAGAGTATGGATTTACGCAGTCGGTTAATAAAAAGAATACACGAAGAAGAGGTCAGACTCTTTGCCTCTATGGCTCAATCTTCCTTTGACGACCGTGAATTTGGTGAGTTCTTCCAACTCTTATACGATGAAGAAACAAGAGTTGCAGAGAATGTAGCTTGGATAATGAGCCATTTTAACAAAGCAGGACGGGAACGGCTGAATAGCAGAAAACAACTCATTATGGCAGAAGCAATGCGTACTTCCAATGCTACGAAACTGCGTTTGTTGCTTGCAATTATTTTAAGACAGCCTTTTTCGGAAGAAGAAATAGCAACCCCTTTCCTCGATTTCTGTTTCGATAACATCACAAGTTCTGCTCAACCCATAGCCATAAAGTCGCTTAGCATCTATCTTTCTTTCCAGCAATGCAAGTTCTTCCCCGAGCTTTTGCAAGAGTTGGAAGCGACATTGCATTCCTGCGATGGTATGCCTTTGTCGCCAGGACTGAGGAATGCACGGACAAAAGTATTGCAGGCAATAGCAAAAACAAGAAAAAACATAGACCGCAATGAATTACCAAGATATCATAGACAAGTATTATCCTGAAGAAAACGAACTCAAGCACATCTTGCTTGTACACAGCAGAAGTGTGGCAGACAAGGCTCTCTCTATTGTAGACCGACACTCCGACCTGCATCTCGACCGACAATTCGTGGAAGAAGCTGCAATGCTGCACGACATAGGCATATTCAAGTGCAATGCTCCGAGCATTCAGTGCTTTGGCGAAGAACCTTATGTGTGCCATGGACGCATAGGTGCTGAACTGTTAAGGCGCGAGGGCTACCCACGCCACGCACGTGTCTGCGAACGCCATACAGGTGCAGGACTTACCAAAAAAGAGATAGTAGAGCAGGGGATACCCTTGCCTCCGCAAGACTTTCTGCCCGAAACGGAAGAAGAAAAGCTGATTTGCTATGCCGACAAGTTCTTTTCCAAAACCCATTTAGATGTAGAAAAGACATTCGAACAAGCTGTAAAGAGTTTGGAGAAGTTTGGCAGCGATGGGGTAGAACGGTTTACAGCTTGGCATCATTGCTTTGAGTCCTAAGCGTTCCTAATGGTCGATTGAGGTTGAACCCATGAAAAGTTAAAATAAAGAAATAGCCCCTATTTATTCTATTATTTGCTTAATTTTGCAAGCTATTAGGCAATGAAGGCAAAGTTTCTCATATTCGTTTTTATGTTTGTCATCGCGTTTGCAATGGCAACTTCTTTTGTATCTGCTCTTTTTCCGTCTTTCGTCGGTGTTGCCGGTGATGCCAATGTTGCCACTGTGCAGCAGACAAAACCAGCGAAAAGGGGTGGCGATACTGTGAAGACGACGGTAGACACCACGCAGATGGACTCGTTGCAGCTTGCCATCTTTAAGCACAATAAGGCGGTTGATGACTCTATTCGTGTGGATAGCATCATGAAATCGAAGTCGAACGGTTTTGAGGCACCCGTAACTTATTCGGCTGAAGACTCTCTCGTCTACGATGCAAAGACACGTATTGCGCATCTGTACGGTTCGGCAAAGATGGACTATCAGAACATGAAACTCAGCAGCGACAACGTTTCCATGAACTTGGACAGCAACCTTGTGCGTGCCAACGGAACAACCGACTCAACTGCCGAGGGTGGCATAAAAGGTAAACCGGAGTTTTCGCTCAGCGGACAAGAATATACCAGCGACTCAATGGCTTTCAATATCAAGTCGAAAAAGGGAATGATTAAGGGCGTCTACACGGCACAAGACGATGGCTTTCTTACGGGCGAAAGAGCCAAACGCGACTCGTCGGGCATTGTTTATATCCAGCATGGACGATACACAACCTGCGACAAGCCGCACCCCGACTTCTACATCGCGCTTTCGCGTGCAAAGGTCCGTCCCGGGAAAGACGTTGTCTTCGGTCCTGCCTATCTTGTCGTTGCCGATGTCCCGCTACCTTTAGCCATACCCTACGGCTTCTTCCCATTCTCCAAGAAATATTCCAGTGGCTTCATCATGCCGAGCTATGGCGAGGAGAACGACCGCGGCTTCTATCTTCGCGATGGAGGTTATTACTTCGCCATCAGCGACAAATGGGACTTGAAACTCTTAGGCGAAATCTACACACGCGGCTCGTGGGGTGTGAGTGCAGCCAGCAATTACCGCAAGCGATACAAGTATTCTGGCTCTTTCCTTTTTAGCTATCAGAACACCAAGACGGGCGACAAAGGTTTGCCAGACTATGTTTCTGAAAGAAGTTTCAAGCTGCAATGGAACCATCAGCAAGACCCAAAGGCAAACCCTAACAGCACTTTGGCTGCCAGCGTGAACTTTGCTTCGTCCAGTTACGAACGCAACAACCTGAACAGCATGTACAATCCGCAGACCCTAAGCCAGTCTACGCGTACGTCATCGGTTAGCTGGTCGAAGCAGTTTCCGAACATTGGTCTTTCTCTTAGCACAACAATCAACCTGTCGCAGAGCATGCGCGACTCTACCATCAACCTTACTTTGCCCGACCTGAACATTAGTTTGAGCCGCCTCTATCCGTTCAAGCGCAGGAAGGCTGTGGGCAAAGAGCGTTGGTACGAGAAGATAGCAATGAGCTATACGGGGCAGTTGTCCAACTCCATTGCAGGGAAAGAGAACCGCATCTTAAAGGCTAACTTCGCCAAAGAGTGGCGGCACGGCTTCCAGCACAACATTCCAGTGCAAGCCAACTTCACGTTGTTCAACTACATCAACCTTAATCCATCGTTCAGTTTCACCGACCGAATGTACACCAACAAGGTTATGCGCAGCTGGGACAACGTGCACTCGAAAGAGAAACGCGACACCATAACAGGCTTCTATAACGTCTACAACTGGTCGCTGAACCTTGCTGCCAGCACGAAACTATATGGCTTTTGGATTCCGAACAAGAAACTCTTCGGCAATAAAATACAGGCAATACGCCACGTTGTTACCCCACAGATAACCTTGTCGTACTCGCCCAACTTCGGGGCACGACGCTACGGATACCACGACAGCTACCAGTATACCGACGCAAGCGGCAATGTGAAACTTGTTGAATACTCTCCGTTCCAGGAGGCTATGTTCAGTGTTCCCGGCAAAACCAAGACGGAGATGATAACGTGGGACGTCAGCAACAACATCGAAATGAAGATACGCAGCGACAAGGACTCTACAGGGTACAGGAAGCTCAGCATCATCGACGAGCTTGGAGCCTCCATGTCGTACAACGCTGCTACCGACTGGCACAGGTGGAGCGACCTCAGCGTGCGCCTCCGCCTGAAGTGGTGGAAGAACTATACCTTCTCCATGAATGCCCAGTTTGCCACATACGCTTACGAGTTAGATGCGAACGGAAAGCCTTTTGTGGGCAATCATACCGAGTGGGGGTACGGTCGTTTGCCACGCTTCCTGGGCATGTCGCAGAACTTCTCGTTCACGCTTACGCCAGGCAAGATAAAGAAATGGTTTGGTGGCGGCAAGAATACGTCTGACAGGAAAGAACAAGACGACGACGGACCCGATCCTAAGATAGAGTCGAATATGGACGACACGATGGAAAAGGGCAAGCATGCAGCCAAAAAGAGCAGTGGAAGCATTGCCGAAACCGATGCCGACGGTTACATGCGCTTCAATATGCCGTGGTCGCTGACATTCGGTTATGGCATTACGATGCGCGAGAACCAGCAAGGAACATTCAACAAGAAGCGTATGCGCTATCCCTACAAGTTCTCGCAGACGCTGAACGTAAGCGGCAATATCCGCATCAGCGACGGTTGGAACATCAACTTCTCGAGCGGTTACGATTTCGACAACCATGCCATGAGCATGACGACGGCAAGCCTTTCGCGCGACTTGCACTGCTTCAACATGAGTGCTTCCATCGTGCTTGCACCTTACACATCGTACAACTTCACCTTCCGTTGCAACGCAGCAACGCTTACCGATGCTCTTAAATACGACAAGCGGAGCGGCATTACTCCAGCCGTCCAGTGGTATTAGGCATTCTCCTGCGACACACTCCTGACCTGTTTTAACGTGAGTTCGGCGAATTGTCTATGTGCGAACTCACGGCTCTTCAAGCATCAGAACATGGTTTTTCACTGTATCAGAGAACAGATATTTTTGTCTGTTCCGAAGCGGCATTTGCCGTAACCCCGAAGCGACGTTTGCCGTAACCCCGAAGCGA
>ERZ1036438.25-NODE-25-length-103118-cov-19.551061_pt1 | contig 103118 bp, 69 predicted proteins | sample MGYA00514224_ERZ1036438 | MGnify/ENA primary metagenome ERZ1036438 (study PRJEB33795, sample SAMN09464924) | human gut metagenome | host: Homo sapiens | place: USA: Stanford, California | collected 2016-07 | study: EMG produced TPA metagenomics assembly of the...
CTTGCTAAGCTATCGGGGAGATTAGACCGTAATCACTCCGTTCTCATCGGTCAGCCATCAGGAAATTAAGCAATAACGAAAAGAGGACTTTTATATGAACAGATACAATAGCAAGACTGCTCGATGGCAGCAGCAGGAGAAAAAAGAACAGCGGATGAACAAGACGGAGTTCATCAAGGTAAGATGCACCTTAGAGGAAAAGCAACGAATTAAATTAAAGGCAGAAAGCACAGGACGGAAGTTTTCTGATTACTGTCGGGAGATACTTCTTAGTGGAGAGATTATTTCTGTTCCCAAGATGACGGACAATGAGAGGGAAGCCATTGTCATCCTTCAGCATACAGGAAGGTTCTACGGGCAGGTTTCCAATCTCATCAAGATAAAGGATGAAAGGTGGGTACATATAACGAAGAACCTTTCCTTATGTGCCAGAGAAGCATTTAAGCGGTTTTGTGATCCACATTTTCGTGTAGACGAAGAGGTATATAAGGTCTTAAATATGAGAAGCGATGATAGGTAAATGTAAGGCGATTGCCCACGGAAATATAGCTTTGGACTATATTTTCAGGGAGGGCAAGCTCGGTAGTCGGCTTGCCTTCCACAATCTTTGCAGCAGGGAGCCAAAGACAATCTATGAGGAAATGAAAGTGGTCAGCGACTACAACAGCCGTTGCAGGAACAAGTTTCTCCGTATCGAAATCGGCATCGCACCACAAGACGAAAGAAAGCTACCTGTGTCAGAACTTATGCGGATAGCCCATTTGTTTGCCAAGCGAATGGGACTTGACAACCACCAATGGGTGGCGGTAACGCACACGGACACGGACACCGACAACAAGCACATTTACATCATTGCCAACCGTATTAGCCTGTACGGAGAAGTCTATGATACAACTTTTGTGAGCAACAAGGCTGCAAGGGTAGCGGAGAACATTAGTCGGGAGAAAGGCTTGACTATTGCAAAGGAGGTTAAGGCGGAAAGGAAACACCAAAAGGCAAAGACTAACCCCACGAGAGAACAAACCAAACAGAAAGTGCAGCAAATCTGCTACATCCTGCTTGACAAGTACAAAGGAACAGGCATTACAGGGCATTCCATGTTCCTTTACGAGTTGGACAAGAACGGCATTACCATAGAGCGTATGAAGAACAAGCAGGATAAGGTCTATGGCTTGAGGTTCTCATACGCAGGACAATCCTTCAAGGCTTCCGAAATCGGCAGGGAGTTTGGTTACCGTTCCTTGCAGAAGAACTTCGAGATAAGCAACAAGACAGAACCAAAGAAAGCCACGACAATGGCAGATGATCCGACAAAGAACAACGCTCAATCCTGTACAGGTTACCAACTTGTCCCTCCCAGCCGTCCCTATATTTCACCTGCCAACACAAATGAAAGTTCATCTATTGTACAAGCAGTAGGTAATATGGCAAATACAGCCATAAATGTAGCCAAAGAAATCACTTCCGGCGCAGGTAGGTTAATCAATCCGCAGACACACGGCGAAGACTATGCCGAGACAGCATGGCAGCAAAGGCTCAGAAACCAAGCCAAGAAAACACTTTTCTCTATCCCCAAACAAAGACAAAGCAAAAGAGAGAAACCTTCATCAAAAACGCTTGTTATTCAAAGCAAATTATTATCTTTGCAAATAGAATAACAAGCGTTCTTTATTAATGCAGAAACCCGCGACTGAAAGTACTTCGCTCGTTTCCAAATCGTTACCTGTTTAGTTACACCAACAAGGTAACTTCTTTATTTTCAATTGGATACATTTTAGGAATTATCTTTAGCAACGTAAGTAATTTGGGAAAGAAGAATTTTGTGGGATATTTTCGTGATGGTTTACGCTTTGTTTGCTGCTTTTGAAGGCTGTTGAACGATAAAGCCTAAGTAGCGATAGACTGCCCACGCAATAATGGAAGTAAGGGCGTAGACGAGCAGGAAGGCGAGGAGAACACGGTGGTAGTGCCCCGAATAGCTCATATTGATGCGTTGGAGCAGGGCGGAAACAATGAGGGGTATGCCGCCAGAAAAAAAGTAGTAGACGAGGCTGCGGCGTCCTGTCCATTCCAACCAAGCAACGCTTTTAAGCTGTTTGGCTAAACTTACAAGGAACAGGGTGCATACAAGGGCATCGAAAACAAATACGTACCAATTGTTGATGCGTATGGGTTCGACAAGCAGAGTTATGCCCTGCGTATGTTCATATACTTTTATGATAACTAAAAGTATAAAGAGAAAGAATGATGATGATAGGTTGTGGAAACGGTGGAAAACGCTTTCCCACTTGTGGTAGAAGTAGCCGAAACAGAGAATGGGCAGTGCCATACAGGCGTTTTCTATTTGCCAATAAAGGTCGGAACAATGTGTGGAAAGAAGATAACAGGCTGCTGAGGCTGCAAGGGCGAGTATTGACAATCCCCAAGTTTTGCCTTTGCACGCCCATAATGCTGTGGAAAACACGATTTCTGCAACGATGAGGGCAGCTACAAACCACGATGCTTGCCCTGTGAGGACGGAGAACAGGGTGTCGGAAATGTCGAAATCGTGTGCGAAAGCCTTCGGAATGGCAATGAAAGTGGTGAACAGGAAGTAGGGCAACAGCAAGTAGCGCGCAATGTAGGTGAGCTTATGGCGCAGCGAAAACGGTGTTTCCTTGTAGAAAAGATAGCCTGAGAGAAAGAAAAAGGCGACCAACACATTGGCTACATAGTAGTTGTAGCCGATGATGTTGTCGCCTGTGTAGTATATTTCGGTATGGTCGAGCAGTATAGCTACCATACAGAAACCCCGCAAAAGGTCTATCCAGTGTTTGCGCTTGGGTTTCGTTAGTTCACGATTGCTATCTTGCATACTGTTCCGTTGTTGCCTTCTTGGTCAGCCGTCTGCACCATATAAATTCCCGATGCCACACGTTTTCCGTTTAAGTCGTTGCCGTCCCATGTGAATGTACCGCCGTTGCTCGTGCCCTGTGCCACAAGTATGCCGTTGGTGGTAACTACTTTCACGTCGGAATTGTAAGCTAAGCCAACCACCGTTATCAGCCCTTTGTAGTCTGGGCGGACAGGGTTTGGATAGGCGTAGGCATCGCCGTTGTCTGGATTGTCAGACGGTTTTGTTGCATCGCCCATATACGAACAAAGTCCTTTGTCTGTTCCGAAGAACACTTCGCCCGTCTTGTCGTCGATGGCAATGCTCTCTATGTTGTTTGAAAGGAGCTTGCTGCTGCTGCTCAGGAAGTGTTTCACCTGCTTCATATTGTCGGCACTGATGAGGTAAACACCGTTGCCATTCGTGCCAAACCACTTGCGTCCGCCGCCATCAATCGCCATACACGAAATGTCTACGCCTGCCAATAGGTAGTCGGCAAGGTTTGTTCCGTCGTTGCGTGGCACCTTTATCTGTTCGAAAATAGCCTCTGAAGGGTTTTGCATCTGCTCGGTAGTGAGTCGGAGCGGCCCTACGTTTGTGCCTATCCAAAGGTTCTGATAGGCATCTTCCAGCACGCAACGCATTTGTATAACCATAATGGAAGAGCCATCTTGGTTCTTGAAATTATGGAAAACGCTTAGCTTGTCGGTTTCGGGATTATAGCAGAACAAGCCCGGTGCTTCGTAGTGGCTGTTTACAAACCATATTAAACCGCGGCTGTCGAGAATGGGTCGGCGCATCACTTGCAGGCTTAATCCCTTGTTCATCAGCTCTGGTTTAGAGTGGTCGGTCATAGTTCCGTCGGGCGAAAGCTTCAGCAATGAAGTTGTTTTGGTACCGCTGTTCAGTATCCACAAATTGTTTTTGCGGTCGAAAACCAATCCTTGCACTGGCACATAGTCGTTGCCTAACTCTCTGCCTTGATAAACCGTGGGGCGCAGAAGACTGTTGTCTTTGTTGAAATACTTCTTTAACTTGCCGTTCAGAAACTCGTATAAGCCTGCTCGTCCGCCCACAAATACGTGTTCGGGGTTCCGTGGGTCTACTGCCAAACAGTTCATATCGTGATAGTAGTAGCCCGTTATCTTGTCCAATTCGTCTTGGAAGATGGTCCATTCGTCTTTCTTCAACACCTGAACGGTGCCTGCCTGGTTTAGTCCTACTGCGCCCGGTTCGAACGCTCCGCCCGTTGTATAGAGGCGGTCGTTAAGATATTGCATAAAGAAAAAGCGGTTGTACTTGGGCCCACCTGGCAGTAACGGCTTCACTTTCTCCATCAGTTCGGGTGCAATGGTTTTGTTTTGTGCCACAAAGTCGCCTGTTCTTTTCCAATTGTTTCTATCCAATAGGTTGTCGGAAAGCAAGGCTCGGTAGAGTCCTCGTTCGCTGCTTGCAGCGTAAATATAGTTTCCTTCGATGTAAGTATAGTCTACGTTGAAGCCAAGATTGTAGGTATCGCTGATTTCAGCCCTGCCAACGTTTATCTTCAACACGCCAAATCCTGTTGAAACGTAGCAGTATGCCCCTTCGGTATAAAGGCTGTTTACCTTCTTGTTGTCTGTCATCGCCTTTCTGTAATAGTCGGGCAAACTGATGATTTCGCCTTTCTGGGTGAGCAAATCTATGTTTTGGTTGGCATAAACGATAACCAAGCGTTTGGCAACATTGTTCCATGCGATGAAGTCAATGTCGATATCATTCAGTCCGTTTACCTTGTCGAAGGTCTGAATGCTGTTGTTCTTTTCATTGTAAGCATAGAGGTCGTTCGATGCAAGTACGTAAAGCACATTGCCACCCTTCTCTATCCACTGCACATTGCTGTATGCCAGAAAGTTTTTCCACGTTCCTATGCCACTGCCGAAACTGCGGAGCGGAAGTATGGAAAGCAAGCAAGAGAGTACAAGTATATATGTTCTTTTTATCATTTTCTTATCGAATTATAGTGTAAGAGATAAACAAGCTTATAGATATTAAACAAGAAAACGCTCGGATTATTGCCTTTAAGGTTGTGTTTTAATGGTTTATGCAGGAGTTTATAAAGCCACGCCACTACCCTGTCGGTGTGCATTCTGTGCAGCTTTTCAGCCATTTCCAACAGGTTTGAATAGCCTTTCAGCTCTGTTTGGAAGATGGAAAGGGTGCGCAGGGCTTCTTCTGTCTTGTGTAGAAACACTTCGTTGGGTTCGAAATCGTCGAACAAAACAGGGTTGTCAATGTGATTTACGTGTGCGTTTAGTGCTTTGAAGCGTTTTCCAAGCAACACGTCTTCAAAGCCGTAGTGCTTTATTTGCTCGTTGTAAGGGGTTGTGCCTATCAGCTTTCGGTGCGCCATAAAGTTGGTGCTGAGGTGCTGATAAGGTGTTTTTCTTCGGTTTTCGGCACTGATAGCTTCTTTTGAAGCGTGCTCGTAGCGGTATCTGAGGTTGTTGCCCCATCTGTTTTCGTCTTCAACAATGCTGATTCCGCCCACTACGACATCGCCTTCGGCTTGCAGATAGTTGTGTATGAATTGGGCATTGTTGAGCGAAAGGTCGCCGTCGATGAATAAAATCCATTCTTTCGACGATTGCGAGACAAGATAATTGCGGATTGCCGACCGACCGACGTTGCGTTCCCGCTCTATGTAGCGAACACCATCGAGGCGCGCAATGGCTCTGTTTTCGGCTATGAACCGTTTGTCGGGCGATGCGTCGTCGGCTACAATAATTTCGAAATCTGCCCCTTCTGCTACACACTGTCGCTGCAATTCACCGACAAGTGCGGTGCAAATGCAGTTGTAAGTAGGCAGCAGAATGGACAAACTCTTACTCATTACAGTTGCTTTAGATATTCGGCGAGCTTGCGAACGGCACGTGCTCGGTGCGAAATTTGGTTCTTAACGTCTTCTCCAAGTTCGGCAAAACTCTTGTCGTAGCCTTCTGGAACAAAGATAGGGTCGTAGCCAAAGCCTTCCGTTCCCGATTTTTCGGTAGCGATATGCCCCTCTACTTTGCCTTCAAACTGATGTTCCTTGCCGTCGATAATCAACGAAACCACTGTGCGGAAGTGGGCTTTTCTGTTTGTTGTATCGCCCAACTTACGGAGCAGTTTGCGCATATTGGCTTCGCTGTCGTGGTCGGTATGCTCGTCGTAGCGTGCCGAATGCACACCCGGTTCGCCGTTAAGGGCATCTACTTCAAGTCCTGTGTCGTCGGCAAAGCAATTCAAATGATAGTTGTCGTAGATGTAATGCGACTTTATGCTTGCATTTCCTTCCAATGTTTCGGCTGTTTCGGGTATGTCCACATCGCAGCCAATATCCTTTAACGACACAATATCAAAGTCGTTGCCGAGAATGTCTTTAATCTCGGAAAGCTTGTGTTTGTTGTTCGTTGCAAATACTATTTTCATCTTATTTTTCGCTATCTGTTGTTAATTCGTTATTCGGATAGACCTGCGAAAGCACTTTTTCAGCATTCTTTGTGTTCACTTTTATTTTGTCGAAGCCTTCGCCAAATACACCTATTACCGAACTCTGACTGACAAATGCCAGCGGATCGATAATCTTAACGATGCGGAAAATAGACTGACTTTCGTTGCGTTTTGCCATTAAGCAGATTACTTTCACGTCCTTTCCTGTGTACCAGCCGTGTCCGTCGAGTATGGTTATGCCTCGGTCGCGCTCTTGCATAATGGCGTCGGCAATCTCTTCATACTTCCTTGAAAAGATGAGAAACTGCACCGATTGGCGTCTTAAGTTCATTATATAATCTAATACAGAGCACTCAATAAACATTGTACAAAGACCGAAGATAACTTTGTGGAAACGCTCAATGTATGTTCCAAACTGTGGGAAAAGCATACAACTGCCGATGATACATATATCGACAGCCATCAATACCTGCCCCAACGAAATGTTTTTATACTTGTTTATGCAGGCTGCCACAATGTCCGTGCCGCCCATACTGCCACCATTGAGAAAGACCATAGCCATTCCTGTGCCTGTAATGCAGCACCCCACGATGAGCGACATAAACTTTTGGTCTTCGCCCAATATCTTCACGAAGTGTCCGCTCGCATCTACGGGCATTAATTCCTGTGCAAATTTCAGCATGAAATATAGCACAATAATGGCGTAGATAGTCTTCATCATGAACTTTAAACCCAAGATTTTCAATGCAACACCCAGCAATGCGGCGTTGATAATCATGTAAGTGTTCTCGAGTTTGAACTGTGTTGCATAGTAAATGATAGCCGATAAACCCGTTACACCACCTGTTACAATCTCGTAAGGCATAAGAAATACTGTGAATGCCGCTGCATACAAAGCCAAACCGAGGGTCAATAAGATGTAGTCTTTTACTTCGTCTCTAATTAATTGCTGATTAATTGTCATAGTCTAATAATGTGTTTTGGCACATTCGTGGCTGTGTTTCAAACCAACGAATGTGCCGTTTTGTCTTATTTGCAAACAATGTTTACAATCTTTTTGGGTACTACTATCACTTTCACGATAGTTTTTCCATCTATGTATTTCGCACTTCTCTCATCGTTTAGGGCTGCTTTCTCTATGTCTTCCTTGCTTGCATTGGTGGGGAAAGTCATTTGGAAACGAGCCTTTCCGTTGAACGAAATGGTCAGTTGAACCTCGTTTTCGGTTAAATAAGCCTCGTTCCAAGTAGGCCATTGAGCATCGCAGACGCTGCCCTTCTCGCCAATATGCTGCCAAAGTTCTTCGGCAATGTGTGGCGCAAACGGTGCTATCAGTATGAGCAATGTGCGTAATAAGCCGCGATTTTTACACTTTTGTTGTCCCAACTCGTTCACACAAATCATGAAAGCAGAGATAGCAGTGTTGTAAGAGAACAGTTCTATGTCTCCCGAAACCTTTTTAATGAGCTTATGCACGCTCTTCAGCGATTCCTTTGAAGGCTCGTTGTCGTCCAGTTCCTGTTGATACAGCTTCCAGAACTTCTTCAGGAAGCGGAAACAACCGTCGATACCGTTGGTGTCCCAAGGCTTGCTTGCTTCGACAGGACCAAGGAACATCTCGTACAAACGCAGGGTATCGGCACCATATTGCGCTACAATGTCGTCTGGATTGACAACGTTGAACATCGATTTTGACATCTTTTCTACTGCCCAACCGCAGATATATTTGCCGTCTTCAAGTATGAATTCGGCGTTTTCGTATTCCGGTCGCCATGCCTTGAAAGCCTCAACGTCGAGCACATCGGCATGAACAATGTTCACATCTACGTGGATTGGCGTTGTTTCATACTTTTCTTTCAAACTATAACTAACGAATACAGGAGCTTTGGAATGGTCGTCTGAATTGATGCGATATACGAAGTTGGAACGTCCTTGTATCATTCCTTGGTTCACCAACCTTTCGTATGGCTCTTCCTTGCAGCTGTAACCGTAGTCGTGAAGGAATTTGTTCCAGAAGCGGCTGTATATCAAGTGTCCTGTTGCATGCTCTGTTCCGCCTACATAAAGGTCTACGTTCTGCCAGTATTCGTCGGCTTCCTTGCCCACCAAAGCCTTGTCATTGTGTGGATCCATATAGCGAAGGTAGTATGCAGAACTGCCCGCAAAGCCCGGCATTGTGTTCAATTCCAATGGGAAAACAGTCTTGTTGTCTATCAATTCCTTGTCTACAACCTTCTTATTCTGCTCGTTCCACGCCCAAATCTTGGCTCGTCCCAATGGCGGTTCGCCCGTCTCGGTTGGTTCAAACTTGTCGATTGAAGGCAATTTGAGCGGTAAACAATCTGCTGGAACCATGTAAGGCATACCGTCTTTATAGTAGACTGGGAAGGGTTCGCCCCAATAACGCTGGCGAGAGAAGATGGCATCGCGCAGGCGATAGTTCACTTTCACCTTGCCCAACCCCTGTTCGGTAACATACTTCTTGGTAGCAGCGATGGCTTCTTTCACCGTAAGTCCATTCAGAGAGAAGCCTCCTTCAATTGGTTTCTCGGGACTGTTGATGACGATACCTTCTTTGGCATCGAAGCTTTCTTCCGAAACGTCAGCCCCTTTGATAAGCGGACGGATTGGAAGACCAAAGTGTTTGGCAAACGCATAGTCGCGGCTGTCGTGTGCAGGCACTGCCATGATTGCACCTGTGCCATAGCCTGAAAGCACGTATTCTGATATATAGATAGGCAATTTCTCGCCTGTAAAGGGGTTGATGCCGTAAGAACCCGTAAAAACACCCGTAACTTTGCGGTCGGTCATGCGGTCGCGCTCGGTTCGTTTCTTCACGTACGCCAAGTAATCTTCAACTTCTTGCTTCTGCTTTTCGGTTGTAAGCACTGCAACCAGCTCGCTTTCGGGAGCAAGCACCATGAAAGTTACACCGAACATGGTGTCGGCACGTGTTGTAAAAATGGTGATGTCGTGTTCTGTTTCCTTATCGCCGACAGGTGTAATGGTTTTAAATACAACCTCTGTACCCTCTGAACGCCCAATCCAGTTGCGCTGTGTTTCCTTCATGGAGTCCGACCAGCTCACCGTTTCCAAGCCGTCAAGCAAACGCTGGGCATAAGCAGATACACGCAGACACCATTGTTTCATCTTCTTCTGGACTACCGGATAGCCGCCACGCTCGCTGACTCCGTCTACAACTTCGTCGTTTGCAAGCACCGTTCCTAAGCCTGGACACCAGTTCACCATGGTTTCTCCGAGGTAAGCAATGCGGTAGTTCATCAGCGTCTCCTGTTGTTCCTTCTCGCTCATGCTTCTCCAATCGCCTGCCGAAAAGGTTATTTCTTCGCCCTGCGCAATGTTAAGGTTGAGTGTTCCCTCTTCTTCAAAGTGTCGGACGAGGTCGGAAATGGGTTTTGCCTTGCCCTCGTTATAGTCGTAATACGACTCGAACATACGCTGAAATGCCCACTGCGTCCAATGATAGTACTGCGGGTCGCAGGTGCGCACTTCGCGGTCCCAGTCGAAACAAAAGCCTATTTTGTCCAATTGTTCGCGGTATCGTGCAATGTTCTTTTCGGTTGTGATAGCCGGGTGCTGTCCTGTTTGAATGGCATACTGCTCGGCAGGCAATCCATAAGCATCGTAACCCATTGGATTTAACACGTTGAAACCCTTCAGACGCTTGTAGCGTGCATAGATGTCGCTGGCTATGTAGCCGAGCGGGTGCCCCACGTGTAGCCCTGCTCCCGATGGATAGGGGAACATATTCAGCACGTAGAACTTCTGCTTTTTCTTATTTGTAACAACCTTATAGGTTTTGTTTTCAACCCATTTCTTCTGCCATTTCTTCTCAATGTCTGTGAAGTTGTATTCCATTCTTATGTTTGTTTTATTTTGATTTCGCTGTTTACGAACAATAAACGTGGTAAGGTGAAAATGCTTTCCCTACCCTATTGCTTAGTTCATTAAATAACAATGCATTACTATCCAAGTTGCAAAATTACTAATTTTAATAGGGATAGCAAGTCTTTTGCCGAATTAATTTGGTGGAAAGCAGAAAAGAACGGGCGGTTGAAGGTTATTGTTTAGTGGAAATAAGACGGGATATAATTTTCCTTTTCTGTTGCTTGAAGATAATGTTGGGGCAAGTTGGGGTGTGGTTTATTGCTTTCCTGGCACTGAATAAGAAAGGGTTTATATAGTGTTTCTAATCTTCTTAGGAAGACTATAAATTTTGAACCAATACGTGGGAAAACCACCTTGGTTTAGTAAAGATAATTCTGAAGGAAAACGATAACTGCGCTTTGACATTGCAAAAGCGTAGGTTTTGCAATGTCAAAGCGCAGTTATCATTTTTTAAGGAAATATCCTTTACAAAACAAGAGCAATTTCGACGAACTACAATCGTCAAAGTCTAAATGCTCAAAGACTATCTGCTAAAACATCTTGACCACTCGCTCAATGCTTGCCACAAGGGCGTCTATCTCTTCTTTTGTATTGTAGAGTGCAAAGGAAGCACGGACTGTTCCTGCAATATTGAAACGTTCCATAAGTGGCTGGGCGCAATGATGACCTGTGCGGACAGCTATTCCGAGTTGGTCGAGAAGTGTTCCCAAGTCCATTGGGTGTATATCGCCAACGAGGAAACTTATGGCAGCATCGTGATTAGATACCGCAGCAGTATCATCGCTGGGCACACCGAAGAAGCGAATATCGGGAATATTGCGCATCTGCTCTATGGCATAGGCAGTAAGCATTTGCTCGTGCTGATGTATGTTCTCCATTCCAAGCTCGGCAACATAGTCAAGGGCAGTTGCCAAACCGTGGGTGGCTACATAGTCGGGGGTACCCGCTTCGAACTTCAAAGGAGGACGCTCGAAGGTTGTACCGCTGAAACTGACACGCTCTATCATCTCGCCACCACCCTGATAAGGCGGTAGCTTGTCCAACCATTCTTCCTTTCCGTAAAGCACGCCAATACCCGTAGGACCATAAACCTTGTGCCCGCTGAAAGCGAAGAACTCGCAATCCAACTCCTGAACATCGACCGCAAAGTGAGGAACACTCTGTGCGCCGTCGAGCATTACGGGAATATCGTGGGCGTGGGCAATGTGAACGATTTCACGAACTGGGTTAATCGTACCCATTACGTTGCTGACGTGGGCTACGCTGACGAGTTTTGTCTTCTCGGTAATGAGCTGTTGGAAAGCCTCCATATCGAACACACCTTCGTCGTCGATTGGGATTACCTTCAGAACTATGCCACGACGCTGGGCAAGGATTTGCCAAGGCACGATGTTGGAATGGTGCTCTACGTTGGAAACAATAACCTCGTCGCCTTCCTGCATAAAACCTTCGCAGAAAGAAGAAGCCACAAGATTAAGGCTCTCGGTGGTGCCACGCGTGAACACTATTTCGGCAGTGGAACGGGCGTTGATGAACTTCCGCACCGTTTCGCGCGCAGCCTCGTGCAGGTCGGTAGCTTGTTGGGAAAGCCAATGAATGCCACGATGCACATTTGCATTTACGTTGAGATACTCGTCGCGCATGGCGTCCAACACGCAGAGAGGTTTCTGCGTGGTTGCCGCATTGTCGAGATAAACCAACGGTTTTCCGTAAATCGTGCGTGAAAGGATTGGAAAATCGGCACGCACCTTAGATATATCGTACATCATCTTTACTTCTTTTATTGGCACAGCTTGCAGCCGCCACACTTGTCGAGCTCGCCACGGAAACGTTTTTCCACCAAGTGGTGGAGACGGTCGCGGAGCGGAACAAGTTCCATTTTATCGATTACTTCGTTCACGAAAGCAAACTCAAGGAGGAGCTTTGCCTCGCGCTTGTCGATACCACGCTGCTGCATATAGAAGAGGGCGGCATCGTTAAGCTGACCAACCGTTGAGCCGTGGTTGCACTGAACATCGTCTGCATAGATTTCAAGCATAGGCTGGGTGTACATGTGGGCAGTAGAAGCAGCACACAGATTCTGGTTCACTTCGTGCGAGAGCGTCTTCTGTGCGTCCTTCGCCACATAAATAAGACCTGCGAAAGCACCCACGGCGTGGTCGTCGAGCACATACTTGTATAGTTGATTGCTCGTACAATTGCCCACTGCGTGGTTGATTACGGTATTGTTATCAACGTGCTGATGCTTATCGGCAACTACGCAACCGTTCAGGAAACATTCGCTGCCTTCGCCGCTGAAAGTCAAATCGAGCTTGTTGCGGGTTACTCCATTATGAAGCGTGATAATGTTGTGCGACACACGGCTGTTGCTTTGCTGTTCGATGTAAACATTTGAAACGCGCACGTTCTTCAGATGGGTTTCCTCCAAGCAGTTCAGTTCCAACTTTGCATTGTCGCCAACGTATGTCTCAATTACCTGTGTGGCAAGGAACTTGCGGTCGTCGGCAGAGTCGTCGCAAAAGAGCATTGAGAGTTCCGCTCCCTCTTCAAGTACGATGAGAATGCGACGATTGAGCATAAGGTCTACATCGGAACGAAGAATGTTGATAACCTGTATGGTTCGGTCGGCTTTTACGCCCTTCGGCACATAAACGAACAAGCCGTCCTGCGCCAACATTGTGTTGAAAGCCGTCAAGGCGTCTTTGGCAGTATCGGCAAGCTTGGCATAATGGCTGGTTATAATTTCGCCATGCGTTTTAATGGCGTTCGAGAAGCTATCGACAACAATGCCATCGTTGAGCTGCGCTTTGGGCAACTGGTCGTTGTAAAACTGGTCGTTCACCACGAAATAGAGCGAAGTGCTGAGGTTTGGAACATCGCACTTAAAGTCTTCGTAAGGATTGATGGGCATTCTCAATCGCTGCAAATTCAATCCATAGTCGGGTGCGAACAGCTTTGGAATATCGGTATATTTGTAGCGTTCCACCTTTTTCGTAGGGAAACCTTGTGCCTTGAAATCCTCGAAAGCCTTGTCGCGCACCTTGTTCAAGACGTCGCAGGAATATTGCTTTATCATTCCTTGCGTCTCGTTATATAAGTCTATATATTGTTTTTCGCTTTGCATGTTCAGCCTTTCTATTTATCTGCTTCCGCTTTTATCCAGTCGTAGCCACGCTTTTCTATTTCGCGTGCAAGTTCAGGACCGCCTGTCCTTACGATGCGTCCGTTGTACAGAATGTGTACTACGCTTGGTTTTATCATATCCAAAAGTCGGTCGTAATGGGTGATAACGATGGTTGAAGTCTCCGAAGCGTGCATCTTGTTCACACCATCGGCAACAATGCGCATAGCATCGACGTCGAGACCTGAGTCGGTTTCGTCCAAGATGCTGAGCTTTGGCTGCAACATTGCCATCTGGAAAATTTCGTTGCGTTTCTTTTCACCACCCGAAAAACCTTCGTTTACGGAGCGATGCGAGAGCTTTGAATCCAAGCCAACGAGGTCGCGTTTCTCGCGCATCAGCTTCATAAAGTCGGCTGCTTTCAAAGGTTCCAAGCCTTGATACTTGCGCTTTGCATTCACGGCAGCTTTCATGAAGTTGGTCATACTTACGCCTGGAATTTCCACTGGGTACTGGAACGAAAGGAAGATGCCTTCGTTGGCACGTTCGTCTGCGCCCATTTCCAAGAGGTCTTTACCATTAAACACTGCCGAACCATCGGTTACGGTGTACAGTGGATTGCCCGTGAGCACTGCACTAAGGGTTGATTTTCCTGAACCATTCGGTCCCATAATGGCGTGTATTTCGCCATCTTTAACGGTAAGGTCGATGCCTTTCAATATTTCTTTATCTGCAATAGTAGCGTGCAGATTTCTTACTTCTAACATATTGTTTTTGTATTATCGTTTCTTGAATAATAAATTATCTAATGCTCCTACAAAGATATTTCCTACGAATTCTAAGAAGACTTCTCCCATTGCTTGTCCGAAAGTATAGTCTCTATCTTCCCAACGTGCTCTTTCAAGAGCTTTTTCCTGCTCTGCAAACAGACTTGGAGGGTCGGGAACATAGAAAGGTCCACAGCGAAAAGCCTGCGGTGCAATCTTCACGTCGTCGGCTCTGCGGTAAGTCATAATCGTTTGCGAAGCACAGAGCGTGTCGCTCTTTACTTTCTGTTCTATGACGTATTTCTGCCACGTTTTGGGTTGCCAGTCTTGAGCATTCAAAACAGAAACAGTTAAGAACAGTCCTGCCGTCAGCATTTCTCTTTTCATCTGTTTGTTCCTTTTCAATGGATATTCCATACCTTTCGTATTGTTTCTTTTCTACTCTGAAAAAGCAGTTCGAGAGTCTTCTTTAAATCGCTCGATATCTTTTCGCAGATTGCTCGGTATCTTTTTGAAGATTGCTCGATATCTTTTTGGAGTTCGCTCGGTATCTTTTGGGAGTCTGTTCGGTATCTTTTGTTTTAGCCCACCGTACCTTCCAAAGTAACGGAGAGAAGCTTTTGCGCCTCAACAGCAAATTCCATCGGAAGTTTGTTCAGCACATCTTTCGCATAACCATTGACTATCAACCCGATAGCATCTTCCATAGGTATGCCTCGCTGGTTGCAATAGAACAGCTGGTCTTCGCTGATTTTCGATGTCGTGGCTTCGTGTTCAACGATTGCCGAATCGTTATGCACGTCCATATAAGGGAAAGTGTGCGCACCACAGGTTGAACCCAAGAGCAACGAGTCGCAAGAACTGTAGTTTCGCGCATTGTCGGCATTGGGCGCAACACGCACCAATCCGCGATAGGAGTTCTGACTCTTGCCTGCCGAAATACCTTTTGAGATGATGGTACTCTTTGTGTTCTTGCCCAAATGTATCATCTTCGTGCCCGTGTCGGCTTCTTGATAGTTGTTGGTAACGGCTACGGAATAGAACTCCGCCTGCGAGTTGTCGCCACGCAAGATGCACGACGGATATTTCCACGTAATAGCCGAGCCCGTTTCCACCTGTGTCCACGAGAGTTTAGAGTTCTTGCCACGCAAGTCGCCACGCTTGGTTACGAGGTTCAACACGCCTCCTTTGCCGTTTTCATCGCCCGGATACCAGTTCTGAACCGTTGAATACTTAACTTCCGCATTCGCCAGTACGACGATTTCGACAATGGCTGCGTGAAGTTGGTTTTCGTCGCGCATCGGAGCCGTACAACCTTCAAGATAACTCACATACGAATCGTCGTCGGCAATAATCAATGTGCGCTCAAACTGCCCCGTATTCATCGCATTGATACGGAAATACGAACTTAATTCCATCGGACAGCGAACGCCTTTCGGAATATACACGAACGAGCCATCGCTGAATACTGCCGAGTTGAGTGCCGCCGTAAAGTTATCCTTGTAGGGAACGACCGTTCCTAAATATTGGCGCACCAATTCGGGGTGCTCCTTCACGGCTTCACCAATCGAACAAAAGATAATTCCTTTCTCAGCCAACTGCTTCTTGAAGGTAGTCTTCACCGACACCGAGTCCATGATGGCATCTACCGCCACACCACTCAATGCTAACCGTTCCTCAAGTGGAATACCAAGTTTGTCGAAGGTTTTTTCCAATTCGGGGTCTATTTCCTTGTTCTTAGGCTTCTTCGCCAATGGGTCGGCATAGTAGGAAATCGCCTGATAGTCTATTTCAGGCAAGTTCAGATGCGGCCACTTTGGCATCTCCATAGTTTGCCAATGGCGAAACGCCTTTAAACGAAAATCGAGGAGCCATTCAGGTTCCCCTTTCTTCTCCGAAATAAGCCTAACGACATCTTCGTTTAAGCCCTTCGGGATAATATCCGTATGCACATCAGTGGTGAACCCAAACTCATATTTCTGTTCCGCCACTTTCCTTACATACTCATTGCTATTATTTTCTGACATTTACTTTTTACCTTTTTATTAGGCGGTTAAACCAATAAAAAGCAAATTCCAACATCTGCCTTTCATTCTTCTTACGCCACCTTATACATAATATATTATATGCAGACAAAGATTGTGCCGATATTCTTTTCCGTAACATTTGTTACCAAAATACAAACCGCCTCGCTTTTCCTATCGAAATGAGAGGCGGTTTGGCACATATCTTAGAGTTTTTGTTCTACCTCTATTTCGGTGAATGTCTCAATCATATCACCCGTTTGCAGGTCGTTGTAATTAACAAGTGAAATACCGCATTCCAATCCTGTTACAACTTCCTTCACATCGTCTTTGTAACGCTTCAACGCACTGATTGGTGCCGTATGGATTACGATACCATCGCGAATAACGCGTCCTTTGTCTTTGCTGTGTACCTTTCCTTCGGTAACGATACAACCCGCAACAGTTCCAACCTTTGATATTTTGAATACTTGTTGCACTTCCACCTGACCGGTAACGATTTCCTTCTTCACCTTGTCAAGCATTCCGACCATCGCTGATGTTACATCGTCAATTGCATCGTAGATAACTGAATAGGTGTTGATTTCTACACCGTCGCGGTCTGCCAACTTACGCGCATCGGCAGAAGGACGCACTTGGAAGCCGACAATGACAGCGTCTGAAGCCGCAGCGAGCATCACGTCGTTTTCGGAAATCTGTCCAACCGCCTTGCTGATTACGTTCACATTCACCTTTTCAGTAGAAAGCTTGATGAATGAATCTGCAAGTGCTTCGATAGAACCGTCGGTATCACCCTTCACGATGATGTTCATTTCGTGGAACTCGCCACGGGCGATACGATGAGAAATATCCGACAATGTCAAACGTGTTTGTGTACGCAAGCCTTGTTCACGCTGCAACTGTTCACGCTTGTTGGCTATGTCGCGCGCCTCTTGCTCGGTTTCCATAACGTGGAATGTATCACCCGCTGTCGGTGCACCGTTCAATCCAAGAATGATAACAGGTTCAGAAGGACCAGCCTTCTCTACACGTTGGTTACGTTCGTTGAACATCGCCTTGATACGTCCCCACGACGTTCCTGCAATCATATTGTCGCCAACCTTCAACGTACCGTTAGAAACGAGCACTGTACTTACATAGCCACGTCCCTTGTCCAATGAAGATTCAATCACCGTACCTGTTGCATTGCGATTAGGATTAGCTTTCAAATCGAGCATATCGGCTTCGAGCAAAACCTTGTCAAGCAAGTCAGCTACACCCAAGCCTTTCTTTGCACTAATCTCCTGACATTGATACTTACCGCCCCACTCTTCTACGAGCAGGTTCATTTGCGACAAGTCTTCACGTATCTTATCAGGATTTGCTCCAGGTTTATCAATCTTGTTAATAGCAAATACCATTGGTACGCCTGCTGCCTGAGCGTGCGCTATCGCCTCTTTCGTAGTAGGCATGACAGAATCATCGGCAGCAATAATGATGATGGCAATATCGGTTACCTGTGTACCACGAGCACGCATAGCAGTAAAAGCTTCGTGTCCTGGAGTATCGAGGAATGTTACCTTACGCCCACTCTTCAAAGTTACACTGTAAGCACCAATGTGCTGTGTAATACCCCCCGCCTCACCAGCAATCACGTTGGTATTGCGGATATGGTCGAGCAATGATGTCTTACCGTGGTCTACGTGTCCCATCACCGTTACGATAGGTGCGCGACTTACAAGGTCGGTTTCTTCGTCAGCCTCTTCGCTGATAGCTTCTTGAACTTCTGCACTCACGTATTCGGTCTTAAAGCCAAACTCGTCAGCCACCAAGTTAATGGTTTCCGCATCAAGACGCTGGTTGATTGACACCATTATACCAACCGACATCAAAGTTGAAATAACCTGCGTTACAGGCAAATTCATCATTGTAGCCAACTCTGAAACGGTAACAAATTCTGTCAGCTTCAGTGTTTTGCTTTCCTTGCGTTCTGCCTTAGCCTCAGCACTCAATCGTTCTTGAACGGCTTCACGTTTTTCCTTACGATACTTAGCACCTTTTTTATTTTGACTCTTGCTTGTAAGGCGTGCAAGCGTTTCTTTTACCTGACGTGCTACTGCTTCGTCATCAACCTCTAAAGGTTTCTGGTTGCGGTTATGCTTTTTCTTTCCACCAGTAGCATTTTTGCCATAGTTGTCGTTATTATTTTTCTTTCCGTTACGTTTACCAGGTTGTTGTTGGTTTGCAGCAGCGTTTATATCTACACGTTCCTTATTTATACGAACACGCTTCTTCTTTCCCTGCACGTTTTGTGCAGACTTATCTTCACGTTCTTTTCTGCGTTCTTCCTTCGTCTTTTTCTTTGGACGTGTACTTTGGTTAATACTACTAAGGTCTATTTTACCTAAGATATTCACCTTCGGCTGATTTAGCATTTTCTTTTCGTTCGATGTTTGAAATATGCCATTGTCTTCAGCTGTCATTTCTTTTTTGTTCCTCTTCTCTTCCTTTTCTTTTTCAACCATAGGTTCCTTCTTTAAGGTTTCCGATGTAGAAATATCGGTTTTCTGAAATTCTTCAACCTTCTTTGATTTTTCTTTCGTAATTGTTTGGTTTGGGAGTTCTTCAACTTTTTCTTTTACAGCAGACTTTACTTCAACAGCTTCTTTTTCCTTAGAAGAGGTTATTTCGGTCTTCTTTTCTTTTTCTACTTGTTTATTAATTTCCGCCTCATTCTTTCTACTTTTCTTTTCTTTAGAAGCAACAGATACTTTAGTAGTAGGCTTACTCAGCTGTTCGAGGTCTATTTTTCCAAGCATCTTAATTTTGGGAGTTTCTTGTTTCGCTAATTTTTCTGTCTTGTGTTCAGACGTTTTCTTTGTGCGTACTTTATCTTTTTGTTTTTTCTGGAAGATTTTAGCAGCATCATTCTTAACAACCTGGTCTGGCTTAAATTCTTTTTCAAGTGCCTTAAATTGGTCATCACTAAGTTTAAAGTTGGGATCTCCCTTTACTTCACCCAGTTCCTGTCGTTTTTCCAAGAACTCCACTGCTGTTTGGAGTCCTATATTTAGTTCTCGAATTGCTTTGTTTAATCTGATGCTCATTAATATTCCTTTCTTTTTCTGAATGTGGTGTTATGTTTTTACTCTCGAACTAAAGAACAGATACTACGAGCTTATTATAAAAAAGCCTTAAACGGAATATCTGTTCATAGACACCTAACTTTCAAACTCCGCTCTGAGGATATTCAAAACGTTATCAACAGTCTCTTCCTCGAGGTCTGCCTTCTCTATTAGCATCTCACGAGGAGCATTCAATACCTGACGAGCTGTGTCGAGTCCTATAGATTTTATGGCATCGATAACCCATTTGTCTATTTCATCAGAGAATTCATCTAAATAGATATCTTCCTCGGCTGTTTGTTCATCAAGTTCACGGAACACGTCAATGGTGTAGCCCGTCAGCATGCTTGCTAACTTAATGTTCATACCGCTACGTCCGATAGCCAGACTAACCTCTTCTGGTTGTAAAAACACTTCTGCCTTTTTCTCTTCCTCATTGATAGTCAGACTGCTTACTTTAGCAGGAGACAAAGCACGTTGTATGAATAGCTTTGTATTGGCAGTCCAGTTGATAACATCGATGTTTTCGTTGCAAAGTTCGCGTACGATACCATGAACACGACTACCGCGTACACCAACGCAAGCACCAACAGGGTCGATACGGTCGTCGTAACTTTCTACAGCAATTTTTGCACGTTCGCCAGGCATACGTGCTATACCTTTTATACTAATAAGTCCATCTTCTATTTCTGGGACTTCTGCTTCAAGCAACCGTTCCAAGAAAGTTGGTGCTGTACGCGAAAGAATTATCTTCGGATTATTATTCTCGTTATCAACACGTAAAATCACGGCACGTATAGTCTCGCCCTTACGATATTGGTCGCGCGGAATTTGTTCTCCTTTAGGAAGAATCAGTTCATTATTCTCCTCGTCTACGAGCAACACTTCCCGCTTCCAAACCTGATATACCTCTCCTGATATAATTTGTCCTACGCGATCCTTATATTTGTTGTATAAAGAGTCGTGTTCTAATTCTAACACTTTCGAAGCCAACGTCTGACGGAGATTAAGAATAGCCCGACGACCAAACTTGGCAAAGTTCACGGGTTCAGAGACATCTTCTCCCACTTCATAATCAGGTTCTATTTTCTGTGCATCGGTCAAACTAATCTCTTTATTTTCATCTTGCACCTCTCCGTCCGCGACAACAACACGGTTCCGGTATATCTCTAAATCGCCCTTGTCAGGGTTTACAATAACATCGAAGTTTTCGTCAGATCCGTATTTTTTGGCAATAACGTTACGGAAACTCTCTTCCAAAACGCTTACCAATGTTGTTCGATCGATGCTCTTCGTATCTTTAAACTCTTTGAAAGTCTCGATCATATTCGGACGTTCTTCTTCTTTTTTTAATGCCATAGTTCTACTTGAAACTAATTAGATATTTTGTATATTTTACTTCATTCATGTCGTACTCGTGATCAACGTCCATCTTTACAGGACGTTTCTTTCCTTCCATGCGTACTTTTTCATTGACCGAAACTATAAATTTATTTCCATCAACACTTTTCAGAATTCCCTTCACCTTGCTCCCGTCTTGGTCTAACACCTCAACTTCTTTTCCTATAAAGTTAATATATTGTTGTGGTACTTTGAATGGTTGCCCTAATCCTGCCGAACCAACTTCAAGCTCGTAATCTTCTTCATCGCGTGAGAGGTGTTCCTCAATAAACTTACTCAATTCAACGCAATCCTCAATCCACACGCCATCAGCGTGGTCTATTTCAACTACGATTTTACTTTCAGGACTTATCTGGATATCGACAATAAAGTATTCTTTACCTTCCAACCATTCGTCTACAAGCCTTTTTACAATGTTTTTATCTATCATATGCGTCTAAAGTGTCTTTGTCGTCCACGGGTTTTACAATTACATTTTAAGATAGAAATCGAAAACAGCCAATTTATCTCACTAAAGGATATGAAAAATGAGGAACTTTCTAAAGCTCCTCATTCCTCTGAACGGGTGCAAAGTTAGTAATAAATCTGTTGACTGCCAAATATTTTATAGCTTTTCTTTATGTCAAGGTACATTCTTATAGAAAACAAACGTAGTTTATTGTAAATTAATTACCTTTGCATCTCATTGTTATTTTTATGGAACACAAGCAACATTATGTAGGACTTAGCGAACAAGAAGTCGAAGAGAGCAGGGCAAAATTCGGAGCGAACATATTAACTCCACCATTGCAAACCCCACTTTGGAAGAGATTTATTGCAAAATTTAACGACCCGCTCATAGTCATACTTCTTATTGCCGGTATCTTCTCTGTCAGTATATCATACTACGAATATTTTGGTCTTAACGAAGGAACGAAAGTTTTTTTTGAACCGGTAGGTATCTTCATAGCAATCTTGCTTGCTACAGGTTTGGCATTTTTCTTTGAAGAAAGAGCGAACAAGGCTTTTGCCATACTAAACCAAGTAGACGATGACGAACTTGTTGAAGTTATAAGAGACGGCAATCCCACGGACATTCCAAAACGCGATATTGTTGTGGGTGACATAGTTCTACTCAATACTGGGACAAATATTCCTGCCGATGGAGAACTTCTCTCTGCTGTTGCATTAAGTGTGGACGAATCTTCGCTAACAGGTGAACCCATTTGTAAAAAAAACACCAAACCTGAAGAGTTTGACGCTGATGCTACTTTCCCAACCAACTTTGTTCTACGAGGAACGAAAGTTATGGAGGGACACGGCATCTTCCGGGTTACTCGCATAGGCGATGCAACGGAGAACGGCAAAGTCTTCACTGCGGCACAGATAGATAAAAGTGTAAAAACACCATTAACAGAGCAATTAAACAGACTTGGAAGACTCATTACATGGCTGAGCTATGCCTTGGGCATATTAATTCTGGCTGGTCGTGTACTAATGTTCTTCAACGAATATTCTTTTAGTTGGGTACATTTCATTCAGTATCTCTTAGACAGTATCATGATTTGTGTAACGCTCATTGTGGTTGCCGTTCCTGAGGGATTACCAATGGCTGTTACATTGAGTTTGGCATACTCTATGCACAGAATGCTACAATCCAACAATCTTGTAAGGAAGTTGCATGCATGCGAAACTATGGGTGCTACGACCGTAATTTGTACTGATAAAACTGGTACGCTTACACAAAACCAAATGCGTGTATATGCTATGCAAGCTGATAATAGAAATAGTACACACAAAGCTTTGCTGACAGAAGACATCGCTGTTAACTCTACAGCATCGCTCGACCTTTCTACCCCTGGGAAACCTGTTGCCTTGGGTAACCCTACCGAGGGAGCTCTGCTCTTATGGTTGTACGAACAAGGAATTAGCTATCAACAAATGCGTGACGATGTTGAGGTTATAGATGAACTCCCATTCTCCACCGACCGAAAATATATGGCAACACTGGTGCGTTCGGCTCTGTTCCCTGGCAAGAATATATTATATCTGAAAGGTGCAACCGACATTATTCGGCAATATTGTAAGTCATTGGCAGGCGACACTTCATGGGACGAAGTTTTTGCTCAACTGCAAACGTGGCAAAGCCAGGCTATGCGTACATTAGGTTTCGCTTATCTTGAACTACCACAAACAACTTCGGCTAATTTGGAAGCTGGCATTATTGGTAAAATAATGAATGGTGCGACCGACATTGACGTAAACTTCTGTTTCCTGGGTATCGTTGCCATCTCAGACCCTGTGCGCAAGGAAGTGCCAGCTGCTGTAAAAGAATGTATGAATGCGGGTATCAGCGTAAAAATTGTTACGGGCGATACACCTGGAACAGCAAAAGAAATTGGAAGACAGGTAGGGTTGTGGACACCGAATGATACCGACCGGAACATTATTACTGGACCAGAACTTGAAGCGCTTACCAATGAGGAACTGAACCAGCGTGTGCTTGACTTAAAGATTATAGCACGTGCAAAGCCAATGGACAAGAAGCGTTTGGTGGAGAGTTTGCAATCGCTCAATCAAATAGTGGCAGTTACGGGTGATGGAACCAACGATGCTCCTGCACTGAAGGCTGCACATGTTGGTCTGTCGATGGGGGACGGAACGAGTGTTGCAAAGGAGGCATCTGACATTACCATTATAGATAATTCATTTCTATCCATCGGTCGTGCTGTAATGTGGGGACGAAGCTTGTACCAAAACATACAGCGTTTTATACTTTTCCAGCTTACTGTAAACGTTGTTGCATGTCTCATTGTTGTTGCTGGCGCTTTTATGGGAACGCAAAGTCCGCTCACTGTTACGCAAATGTTATGGGTAAATCTTATCATGGACACTTTTGCTGCAATGGCTCTTGCATCGTTACCTCCTTCACAAAGGGTGATGAACGACCAGCCACGCGACCGGCACGCCTTTATTATAACACGTAGCATGTGGATACGTATTGCTTCACTGGGTAGTATCTTTTTCGTTACACTCTTGACTTTTCTATATGTTTTGGAATATGCTGACATAAAACAAATGACCGACTTGCTGCATATCCATTTAGGAAACCATAAGGAACTTACTCTCCACGAGTTAAGCTTGTTCTTCACAATGTTCATTATGCTGCAGTTCTGGAACATGTTTAATGCCCGTGCCTTTGCCACAAACCGAAGCGCTTTCCACTTCAAAGGGTGTAAAGGGTTCAACTTCATCGTTCTAATGATACTTATTGGACAAATTCTCATTGTCGAATTGGGCGGCCAGATGTTCAGCGTAACGCCTTTAAGCCTTACCGACTGGACTACTATTATTGTGGCTTCATCGGGAGTATTACTACTTGGCGAAGTCTTCAGATGGTTTACCTCCAAAAAGAAATCGTAAGAATCTATTTGGATAAAACAGAGGAAGAACTACACATTTACACGAATATATAAACAGTTTCATCGGTACAATCAGTCTCTTATTGTGTGTTAATAAGCAAAAAATTAGATCTGTCACACTCGTTTTAGATATTAGTCACGTTCAAAACTGATGTCTGATTTTTTTGGAAGTTTCAATAAGCTAATTCTGAAAGACCTTAGAGTTGTAGGATAAAACGAAAACAAATTACTTCGCAATAGCCTGAATTTCTTCTAACGAGACACGACCTAACAAGTTTACAATGGTAAGTTCGTCGCGTTCAACTGTCAGCAGTACGTATTCATTTTTGCCGTTCTTGTATCTCTTCTCATATATCGTTACATCTTCGCCATTGCTTTTCGTTTTCATCACAACGGCGTACTTAGCTTGTTTGTAGTAAGCAAAGGCAGCATTCTTTATACTATTGATGAGCGAAGGACGCTCGCATTCCAACACCTGAATATGGTCTAATCGTTTTGCAATGCGGGTTATGTCTTTGTTGCCCGCCTGCACATTGCCCATCATTCTCAACATTGTTGCCGAAATATAAACGGTCGATATGCCTTCCTTATCGTCGTACTTGTCGAAGAATGCCTTCTGTGCGAAAGCAAAATTGAATGTGAACCCGAATAGTAAAAATAGTAATATCTTCTTCATTTTTATTTGTCTGTTGATTGTTTTGTTACGTTATTGATTGCTTCCAATCCCTTGTTGAGCGATACGGAAAACTTGGTCAGGGCTTTGTTTGCTGTGGCATAGGCATCTTCGGGGTTATCGTAGGTATCGATCTTATCAATGTCTGACAACTGCTTGCTTTCGTGTTTATCGACAAAGATACCTACCGCCAGCAATATCAATATACTGGCTGCAATGCCTACCACCCAACGCAAGCCTGCCCTGCGTGCCGTTTTGCGTGCCGTAGACTCTACCGTGTTCCATTGATTTATTTGTCGTTCTATCTTGCTTTCCAAATCGAACGGCACCTCAATGGCTGCATTTTGCTGCAGCGCAAGGAACATTTCGGCCTCCTCGCGCAATTCCTCGTCTACCTCATTGCTACAGAAGTACTCCGCAAGACGTTTTTCCTCGGTTTCCTCGGTCAATCCGTTATAAAACCGTTCCAATAGTTTCTTTGTTTCCTTCGTTTCCATTATCGCTTTATTTCCTTTATTCTTTCTCTTATTTTCTTTCGTGCCCGACTCAGAACAGAACGTAGATTAACTTCCGTAAGTCCTGTTTCGGCACTGATTTCTTCGTATGTCCGCCCTTCCACATCGCGCATAAGCATCACCTTTCCTTGCGGGTCGGGCAGCGCAAGTATCATTGCTCTGATGCGTTGCCATTGGTCTTGCGCGTCAATACGCTCGCTTAGGTTCTCGGTTGCTTTATGTTGCATTTCGCTAACGTCCCGTTCGGCTTCATCAATGTGCTTTGTACGTTTTATATCGTAGAATATTCGGCGCAACGTCATAATGCTGTAAGCCTCTGGGTTGTCTATGTCGGCAAGCTGATGGCGACGTGTCCAGAGTCGCAGAAAGGTTTCCTGCACCAAGTCTTCGGCAGCCTGCGTATTGCCCGTCAGGCGCCATGCCACCACATAAAGTCTGCGATGGCACGGCAAGAAGATTGCTTTGAATTGCGAGGCTTCCATTTATAACTGTTTCGTGAGCGTGTTTACTTCTTCTTTTTCTTGCTTTGGCTATTGATAACCTCGCTGAGCTTGGTCAATGGGATTTTACCTTTTACCAATACAAGGGAGCAATCGGAACCTTCAGCATCAATGACAACAAGTTCGCGAACTACACCATGCTTCATCTTAATCTGAACACTTGAAAAGCCATCTTTCTTGTTCTGCCTGACAAGTTCGTGGTAGCTTCTGTCGTTTATGCGTTTTGCCCGTGTCCAAAAGTTTCTTTTCACATCATCTGAACACAGGTAAAGGTCTAACGTCTTTACCGATTTGATGCACTTCAGCATAGCCTGCGCATCTTCGTTGCTATCTTTTATAAAGGTCTTGGCAAACGCAAACAATAGTTTTCCTACGTGGTTGTACTCTGCGTGCTTGGCGTTTTTGAATGTCTCCATTAGGCTATGTACGTCATCGCCCACTCGTTGGCTGGCACTTGCAGTACTCGTGCTTAGAACAAGAACAAATATAAAAAGTAGTTTTCTCATATTCTTACTTTGATGTTGCACTTTCTATGATGCCATCAATGTCTTTCGGAGCGATGTTGCCATCTATTACTACAAAGGCGCATTCGTCGTCCTCTACGGTGTAAATAACCAAACGTTTGATAATTTCATTGGTACCTTGCGTCATTATTCTAACCTTTGAACCTTCCGAATTTACTTTTATCATTTCGTCGTAGCCCTTCCAATTGAAGGCTTCCACTGCCTTTTGAAATTCTTTCTTTGTAGCTTTGGTAGCCTCTTCGAGCGACAATACACGCAGATGGTCTATCTTATCTACCCACTTTTGTGCATCTTTATTGCCCGAAGCCTTTAGGCCAAAAGCCAGCAATTCTTTAGGAACGTCTACCAATTCTACGTTTTCGTGATTTCTGAACTGCTCAAAAATGCTTTCAACATTTTGTGCTTTAGCAACCATACTTACTGCCAAGAGGGCAAGTGAAATGAATAATGTTCTCATAATCGTATTCTTTTAAAGAGTTTTTAATTTGCTTGTATTGGTATAGACGTAAGTTGTTGCGATTTTGTGGCAAAGAAAATAAGAAAAAATACTTTTTATTTGATTTTTTCTTTATTGCAGTTTATAAAAACCATACTTGAGGTACCGCACGAGCATCTCAAGCCATTGTTATTCAAAGAGCGAAGGCTCGCTTACCGCCGAACCACGCATTGTCTTGCCAAGATGCTCGTAAGCCAACTCTGTTGCCATACGTCCGCGTGGCGTTCGCTTGATGAATCCTTCCATAATAAGATAAGGTTCGTAAACCTCTTCCAACGTTCCTGCATCTTCGCCGATAGCTGTTGCAATGGTGGAAACGCCGACAGGACCTCCACGAAACTTGTCGATAATGGTCAGAAGTATCTTGTTGTCTATCTCGTCAAGACCGTATTTGTCGATATTCAGCGACTGCAACGACGACTGTGCGATAGCGTGGTCGATGGTTCCGTTGCCTTTTACCTGTGCGAAATCGCGTACACGACGCAGCAAGGCATTGCAAATACGGGGCGTGCCGCGCGAGCGTCGGGCTATCTCAACGGCAGCATCGCCTTCAATGGGCACCTTCAAAAGATTGGCAGAACGCTTTATAATGCGGCTCAAAGTTTCGGGTGCATAATACTCTAAATGCAGATTAATGCCAAAACGAGCACGCAAAGGAGCCGTTAAAAGTCCGCTGCGGGTAGTCGCTCCAACGAGTGTAAACGGATTTAAGTCTATCTGAATAGAGCGTGCCGAAGGGCCTTTATCAATCATAATGTCGATTCGATAGTCCTCCATTGCCGAATAAAGGTACTCTTCAACAACGGGAGAAAGGCGGTGAATTTCGTCGATGAACAACACGTCGTTAGGTTCGAGCGATGTAAGAATGCCAGCCAAATCGCCCGGTTTATCGAGTACAGGACCCGAAGTAATCTTAAAACCGACGCCCAACTCGTTGGCAATAATGTTGCTCAATGTGGTTTTTCCCAGTCCCGGAGGACCGTGAAGCAACGTGTGGTCGAGTGGTTCGCCACGATATTTGGCAGCTTCAACAAACACCCGAAGGTTCTCCACCACCTTGTCTTGCCCACTAAAGTCGTCGAACTTCGGCGGTCGCAGTGCGTTTTCAAATTCCTTTTCGGCTGTTGTAAATCGTTCTTCTCTTATATCGAAATCTTCATTCATACCTTCTTTCGTCTGTCTTTATCACGAACAAATGGACTTGTAGTTTGCAAAGATAGCCAATAAAAACGAGAAACGAAGTGGGTTCCTCCATAAAACATTTAACGTTTTCGGTAGCTGTATTCACGTTAAAGTGTCCGCAAACGTTCTCTGCAATTCTCCAAAATACCGATGAGTTCGTCCATTTTGTTAGTTCGAAGCATCGCAATTCGTGTTTGCTTGAAATCTGGAACACCTTTGAAAATGGGCGAAGCTGCAAGGTGTCGGCGGGTATGCAATATACCCCTATACTCGTCAATCTTCTCTACGTTAATGCGCAACATCTCTTCCAAGATGTCTATTTTATCGTCCAAAGTAAGTTGTTTGGCATCTGGAGCATTGGTTTCGCTAAACAACCACGGGCAGCCAAAGGTTGCTCTGCCTATCATTACGGCATCTACGCCATAGCTGTCGAAACGCTTTTGCGCATCGGAAACGCTGGTTACATCGCCATTTCCTATTATCGGAATGTGTATGCGTGGATTTTTTTTCACCTCACCTATAAGTGTCCAGTCGGCTTCACCTGTGTACATCTGTGCCCGAGTGCGACCGTGGATAGTCAATGCCTGTACGCCACAGTCCTGAAGTTGTTCGGCAAGGTCGGTTATAATAAGGTTGTTATCGTCCCAACCCAAGCGTGTTTTCACCGTAACAGGTGTGTTTACAGCCTTCACAACCTCGCGTGTTATCTCCAATAGCAACGGTATGTTCTTCAACATACCCGAACCTGCCCCTTTATTGGCTACCTTCTTCACGGGGCAACCAAAGTTTATATCGATTACATCGGGCTTTACCTGCTCTACTATCTTGGCAGCTTCAACCATCGATTCAACATCTTTTCCATATATCTGAATACCTACAGGGCGTTCCTCCTCGTCAATAACAATCTTGTTGAGTGTCGATTTTATACTGCGTATGACTGCATCTGCCGACACAAACTCTGTATAGACCATTGCTGCACCGAAGCGTTTGCACATTTTACGGAAGCCTATATCGGTTACATCTTCCATCGGTGCCAAGAACAGAGGGCGTTCTCCAAAATCTATCGTTCCTATTTTCATACTGCAAAGGTAGTGCTTTTTATTCGAATTGCAAGTTAAAAAAATGCACTGACAAAGGCTATAACTGTTCGTCTAATCGTACTAAATATATTGGCTCTCAGTCGATAAGATGATAGTTTACCAAGGAAAAGATACCAATATATAGTTTGTAGCATAATGGGGAATTAGAGGGAATTTAAAGGAAATTCCCTCTATTTATATAAAGAAAAACGAACAATTAAGATACTAATCGAATGACAAAGGGTATTCTCACAATAGCAACAAAAAGATAATAATTTTTGCATGTTTGTGTAATAATCTGTATATTTGCAACACTCTGCCATACTTTCAAGTGTCTAGGCAAACAATATGAAACATCAATAGTTATTATTAAACAAACAAAAGCATTACAAGTATGAAGAAAATCTATTTATCTTTTGTGTTCCTAATGGTGGGAATACTATCAACGTTTGGGCAAAGTGCAGGCTGGATATTCCAACCGGGAAGTGAAGGACCGTGGTTCGAGAAAGAAATAGAACAAGGAAAGCCAATGGAATACTACGACTATGGCGGTCCTGAAAAAGGCATGCGAGGCAACTATGCTTACACGCTTCAACGGTTAAGACCTAAAAATTCAGATTCGCACATTACAGTCATATTCGAGAAAATAGAGTTCGGACAAGGCGACGAATTGCGAATTTATAACGGTTTAATCGAGCTTTCGTGCGAAAGAGACGAGGATAGCGGAGACTATCTTTGGGGGTGGGCAAAACAAGAACCACTCAAAACAATAACGGATAAGCCAGAGAAGCTACCCCTTAGAATAAGTTCTACTGCTGCCGATGGCGGTCTTTCTGTGGCTTGCTATGCTGCTACGACCATGCCGGGCTGGAAAGCGATGGTCTATTGTGTAAAGAACGGAGACCCAGAACCAGGTGCCGAGACTCCCGAAACGAAGCCAAACTTTACACTTAAGGTGGATCCGAGCATAAAAGTAGAATACGACGAAGATGGCGAACCTAAGCCAATATATGCGTATTTAGAGTTACAAGGTCTTGAAGATGGGCAGAATGTAACGATAGAACAGAACGGACAAAAGACCGATTACACGTTAAGTAAAACTGTTGCTAACTCTGTGCAATTGGAAGTAGAGCCGAACGACGTTATAAAAGTATATGGCAAATTACGTGCTTTCAAGGCTCAAGCTGACCGATTGGTGGCTTGCGAATTAGGGAAAAACGACGATTTGGAGGTTCTCGACCTCATGATGAACAAGATTTCCGAGCTTAATTTGACACAACTTCCTAATCTGCTCGAACTCTCTGTCACCAATAATAAGCTAACATCTATAGACCTTGGCAACCTTAAAAAGCTACAACAGTTTTATGGCAGTTACAATAAGGTGGGCAAATTAGATACAAGCAAGAACCCCGACCTTGAAGTTTTGGCGTGTGCTGCTATGGGTTTGACGGAATTAGACCTTAGCAAAAACGCTAAACTCGAAAACCTTACGGCAGGTAAAAACGACTATGTTACATTCCCCGACCTAAGCAATAAAACATCGATGAAATGGATTGATATGGAAGATTGCGGCATGAAAGGTTTTGATGCAACTATATTTCCCAAACTAAAATTCTTGGATTTATCGGGCAATCGGCTTACAAACATCGACCTTTCCAAGAACTCTTTGCTCCGTAAATTAGACTTAGACAACAACCAAATGGACGCTTGTTCCATAAACGACATTCTGTTTACACTTCCAAAAGTACAAAAAGAAGACGAAGCTACCTTGCAAATAAAAGGCAATACAGGCTCTGGCACTTGCGACAACACGCTGTTGGAAGGCAAGAACTGGAAGATGAACGTTACAGGCGATGGTTCTGGCTGCAACACAGTGCGTTTGCGCTTCGAGGAAAACACACAGGGAACATTCAAGACAATAGTCGATGGAAAAGACATTCCGGAATGGACGCCAATAGAAAAAGGTAAGGAAGTGAAGATTGAAGCCTCTCCAATAAAAGGCTATAAGTTAGTTAAAACCATGCTCAACGGTAAAGATGTTACTGCCAACAAGTTCAAAATACAGCAATATGGAGTTCTTGCAGCCGTGTTCGATGTAGATAATGGTATTCGTGATACACAGGCAGAAACCGTAAGGGTGGGGCGACACAATGGAAATATTGTTGTCATGGGACTGCAAGCCGAAAAGAATTACTCCATTTACGATGTGTCTGGCAAACTTCTCCATATAGGTATTACAAATGCTAATGGTGATGCTGTAATCTCACTGCCGGCAGGACACCTTATTATAATAAAGCAGGAGCATCTCGTCATAAAGGTAAGACGCTGACGGAAATATTGGTTTATAAACGCACCTTCGGTTAAGTCCAGTACACATCATTAATATTTAGGCAGATGGTCTGCCGTCTTTTCTAAAACGTAACGAACTACGTTGAAAGAAGACGGCAGGCAAACTGTTGATAAGAGATATTGAATGACAAGAACCAATCTACCTTAAAAAGAACGGTGAGGCATCGAATAAACAACCATTCCGAGCCGTTTCTCACAGCACTAAACTTGTTACAGACACGTACATTCTTCAATCTTAATATCTATCTGTCTCCTTTTTCCATTGATTGTCTTAGACAATAAGATATCATTTTCCACATAAAGAATAAGCCTTGAGAGCACTAATAAATCCATAGAAATCTCCTTCTTTGTAACTGCAAGGTTTCCAATAAATTATAGAATCCGTTATTTTGAATTCCAAAACCCATTGTCTTGCAACGCAAAACAGGCTGTTTTGTGCTCCAAAAACGGCTGTTTTACATTACGGAATAGATATAACGGCAATTCAATAAAGTACCAACAAGAGAATAGAGAATGATGAGAAACGATGCCAAGAATACAAAACGGCAAGATGGCTGTTTAATAATCAGTTTGGGTTAAAGGACTCCCCAACTTTAGATACCATAATTTCAATTAAACTGAGATTGGAGAATCTATACTTTATTTTTGACATTTTTATTTGCCCCATAAATGTTATTTGAAGGACATAAGTGCTTTTGTTCCTAATTTTAGACAGATTTTGAAACATTAATACAAAAAAAATGCAACTTACAAACTTGACATAAATCAATGGCATTTAAAACGTTTTGCTCTTATAAGCTCTTCTTTTGATATTATAATAAAAGTATTAGGACAAAATACTACACATAATGTGAATTGCAATTTTCCTGCATATCATTTTTCTTTAATTTTTTAATCAAAAAATATTTTGCCAATTCAATTATTATATAGACCTTTACAGCGGAATCTAACCATAACTAAAACAAAGAGAAGATCCTATGGAAGAACAGATCGAAGTGAAGGAGCTTGAACACGTCGTAGTGTTATTCTCCGGAGACTCGGGTGATGGAATGCAGTTGGCAGGAAATATTTTTTCAAATGTTTCTGCCACTGTAGGTAACGGAATTTCTACATTCCCAGACTATCCTGCCGATATTCGTGCCCCGCAAGGCTCGCTTACCGGAGTCAGTGGATTCAGAGTTCACATTGGTGCAGGTAAAGTTTACACACCTGGAGACAAATGCGACGTGTTGGTTGCAATGAATGCAGCAGCCCTTAAAACGCAGTACAAGAACTGCAAACCGCAAGGAACAATTATTATTGACACTGATTCTTTTAGTCCACGCGACTTAAGAAAAGCAGATTTCGCGACAGATGATTATTTGAAAGAAATGGGTATCGATCCCGACCGTGTAGTAGCTTGTCCTATCACAAAGATGGTAAAAGACTGTCTTGCCGACACGGGAATGGACAATAAATCCATGCTGAAGTGCCGCAATATGTTTGCACTCGGCTTGGTCTGCTGGCTATTCAATCGAGATTTAGAACTGGTAAACAACTTCTTGTTAGACAAATTTAAGAAGAAATTAGCTATTGCGGAAGCTAATATTAAAGTAGTTGCTGCCGGTTACGACTATGGTCACAACATTCATGCATCAGTACCTAATACCTATCGTATTGAAACTAAGAAGAAGGTACCAGGACGATACATGGATATCACGGGGAACAAAGCTACAGCCTATGGCTTGATGGCAGCTGCAGAAAAAGCAGGCTTGACCCTTTTCTTGGGCTCTTATCCTATTACGCCGGCTACAGATATTCTCCACGAATTGGCAAAACACAAGTCTATGGGCGTTGTTACTGTACAATGCGAAGACGAAATTTCAGGTGCAGCATCTGCAATTGGAGCTGCTTTTGCAGGAGCATTGGCTGCTACTTCTACATCAGGTCCCGGTATCTGTTTGAAGAGTGAGGCTTTGAACCTTGCTGTTATCGACGAGCTGCCACTCGTTATTATTGACGTTCAGCGTGGCGGACCATCTACCGGACTGCCTACAAAGAGTGAGCAAACCGACCTTTTACAAGTGCTCTACGGTCGTAATGGCGAAAGTCCTATGCCTGTAATAGCCGCTACAAGCCCGACAGACTGTTTCGATGCAGCTTTCGCAGCTTGTAAAATGGCACTCGAATATATGACTCCGGTTGTATTGCTTACTGACGCTTTCATCGCAAACGGTTCTTCAGCTTGGAAGTTACCAAATCTTGAAGACCTTCCTGAAATCCGTCCTCATTACGCTACTGAAGCACAACGTTATAAATATACTCCTTACAAGCGCGACGAATACAGCAACGTTCGCTATTGGGCTGTTCCGGGAATGGAAGGCTACGAGCATATCCTTGGTGGACTTGAGAAGGACGGAAAGACTGGTGCCATCTCAACCGATGCCGAAAACCATAACCTCATGGACCACTTGCGTTTCGACAAAGTTGCACGTATACCTGTGCCAGACTTGGAAGTACAAGGCGATAAGGACGATGCCGACTTGCTCATCGTAGGTTTCGGAAGTACATATGGGCACTTGTATTCAGCAATGCAAGAACTCCGTGCAAAGGGATACAAGATTGCGCTTGCGCAGTTTAAGTATGTAAACCCATTGCCAAAGAACACTGCCGAAGTATTGTCTCGATACAAGAAAGTTGTTGTAGCGGAGCAAAACCTTGGTCAGCTCGCAGCATTACTTCGTATTCGTATTAACAACTTCGCCCCATATCAGTACAACCAAGTGAAAGGTCAGCCATTTGTTGTTCAAGAGCTTGTACAAGGTTTTGAGCGCTTACTGACACTTCCGGCACCAAAGGACGAAAGCGGTACGTTCTATTCAAGAATATTACAATAATCAAGGAGGAAAATAAGATGACTCAGTATACAGACAAAGATTACAAGAAAGGTCAGCCAAGATGGTGCCCAGGTTGCGGAGACCATTTCTTCTTGGCAAGTTTACATAAAGCAATGGCAGAGTTAGGCGTTCCTCCATACGAGACTGCCGTTATCTCTGGTATTGGTTGTTCAAGCCGTTTACCTTATTATGTCAGCACCTACGCAATGCAGACAATTCACGGTCGTGCGGCTGCGATTGCAACAGGTTTAAAGGTTGCGAACCCAAAACTTACAGTTTGGCAGGTTTCCGGCGATGGCGACGGATTAGCTATCGGTGGTAACCACTTCATTCACGCAATGAGAAGAAACATCGATATAAATATAATTCTTCTCAATAACCGCATCTATGGTTTAACAAAAGGACAGTATTCTCCAACCAGTCCCCGTGGCTTTGTTTCTAAATCAAGCCCTTATGGAACTGTAGAGGATCCATTCCGCCCAGCTGAACTTTGCTTTGGTGCACGCGGAAAATTCTTTGCGCGCACTGTAGCTACAGACGCACAAGAAACCATAGCTGTACTGAAAGCAGCCAAACAACATAAAGGTGCTGCAGTTTGCGAGATACTTCAGAACTGCGTTATCTTTAACGAAGGTTGCCATGATGCCGTATATAATAAGGAAGGACGCAAAACAAACGCTATCTATTTGGAGCATGGCAAACCATTGGTCTTCGGTGCTGACAATGAATTTGGATTGGTTCAAGAAGGCTTCGGCTTAAAGATCGTTAAGTTAGGTGAGGACGGATACACTATTGATAATATACTTGTTCACGATGCCCACTGCGAAGACGATACTCTACAGCTGAAGTTGGCGATGATGGATACCAAAGATGGTTTCCCAATAGCATTGGGAATAATCCGCGATGTTGAGGCTCCGACTTACAATGATGCTGTCTGGGAACAAATAGAAGAGGTGAAAGCAAAGAAGCCTTACCATAACTTTGCGGAGCTACTCGAAACGAACGACATTTGGGAAGTTAAGTAAAATTGGTGTTGGAGTATTTAAGACTGAATTCATTTGGCAAAGAATTTTGTGTTACAAACCATATAACCAAATACGATTATGGCTCTGTTGGCAATTCGTTATCAGTACGATTGCAGCTAAATGGAGCGTTTTCTTCCCCAAGAAACAATCAAAATAAAATAAAAGTATAAACTAATTACATTTGCTATGAAAGTTCATGAATATCAAGCAAAAGAGTTTTTTGCAAGTTATGGGGTTCCAGTAGAGCGTGGAATAGTCTGCCGAACACCAGATGAAGCCGTAGAAGCCTACAAGAAGTTAGGTGTAGAGCTGGCGGTTGTTAAAGCTCAGGTGCACACTGGTGGCCGCGGTAAGGCAGGCGGTGTCAAGTTAGGTAGAAACGTCGAAGAGATACGGACACACGCAAGCAATATCCTCGGTATGGACATAAAAGGCTTTATTGTTGACCGAATTCTTCTTTGTGCAGCTGTTGATATTAAGTCAGAGTATTACGTTAGTATCCTTCCCGACCGTCAAACAAAGTCTGCTATCTTCATGATAAGCCGTGAAGGCGGTATGGATATTGAGGCTGTGGCAAAAGAAACACCTGAAAAAATTGCCAAAATAGCCATAGACCCAGCAGTAGGACTACAGGATTACAAGGCTCGTGAGATAGCTTTCAAACTCTTTGATGACAAGAAATATGTTAATCAGGCGGTTCCATTGTTCAAGAATCTATATCGTTTATTCGTAGAAAAAGATGCTTCTTTGGTTGAAATTAACCCACTCGTTATTACGGAAGAAGACAAACTGTCTGCAGTAGACGCAAAGATGACATTCGACAACAATGCTCTCTTCCGCCACCCTGACGTGTTTGAACTTTTCGAACCTACAGAAGAAGAGAAGAAAGAACAGGAAGCGAAAGACAAAGGCTTCAGTTATGTTAACCTTGGCGGCGAAATTGGCTGTATGGTAAACGGTGCCGGACTTGCCATGGCTACCATGGACATGATAAAACTCTATGGTGGCAACCCTGCAAACTTCCTCGATATAGGTGGCAGTTCTAACCCTACGAAGATAGTTGAAGCCATGAAGCTTCTTCTTTCAGACAAGCATGTGAAGGTTGTTCTCATTAATATCTTCGGTGGTATAACCCGTTGCGACGACGTTGCAAAAGGTCTTATAGAGGCTTTCAAACTTATAAAGACCGATATGCCAATCGTTATCAGACTTACAGGTACTAACGAAACCGAAGGACGAGAATTGCTTAAAGGTACCAAGTTCCACGTTGCTACAACTATGAGCGAGGCGGGACACATGGCAGTAGACCTCTGTAAATAATTTATTTTACTTTAAAACATCAAGAAAAATGAGTATTTTAATTAATAAAGATACACGCCTTATTGTTCAAGGTATTACTGGTCGCGATGGTAGCTTCCACGCTACAAAGATGAAAGAATATGGTACTAACGTTGTAGGTGGCACGTCGCCGGGCAAGGCTGGACAAGAAGTTGCAGGCATTCCTGTATTCAATACTGTCCGCGATGCAGTAGAGGCAACGAATGCAAACACTTCTGTAATCTTCGTTCCTGCTGCTTTTGCAAAAGATGCAATGCTCGAAGCTGCTGATGCAGGCATCAAATTGATTATCTGTATAACCGAGGGTGTTCCTACGCTCGACGTTGTTGAGGCATATCGCTATATCCAAATTAAAGGCGCACAGCTTATCGGACCTAACTGTCCTGGCTTAATCTCTCCTGCAGAGAGCATGGTTGGCATTATGCCAACAAACATCTTCAAGAAAGGACACACGGGTGTCATCAGCCGTTCAGGTACTTTGACCTATCAGGTTGTGGCTGCGCTTACTGCAGAAGGTCTTGGACAATCATCGGCTATCGGTGTAGGTGGCGACCCTATTGTAGGTCTTTACTTCCAAGAATTGCTCGAAATGTTCCAGAACGACCCTGAAACCGACAGCATTGCAATCATTGGCGAAATAGGTGGTGATGCAGAAGAACGTGCAGCCGAATACATTAAGCAGTATGTTACAAAACCTGTTGTTGCCTTTATTTCGGGTAGAGAAGCACCGAAAGGCAAACAGATGGGACATGCGGGAGCCATTATCTCAAGCAGTTCCGGTACTGCTGCAGAAAAGGTTGCTGCGTTCGAAGCTGCAGGAATCCCTGTTGCTCGTGAGACATACGAGATTCCAATACTGCTAAAGCAAAAGTTAGGCAAGTAAAAATAACTCCGACTTAAATTCGATCATAGTTTTCAATTGAAGGTATGTCCGTTTCCTAATGGACATACCTTTTGTGTTTTTACTCCAATCAGGGCACAATTACCCCTTTCTTGCCGCCATCTAAAAACGTAGGAAACTGTCGTTATCTTTCATAAATGAAACCATGGCATAATCGTCTGACTTACAGTATATTGCAAAATCCGTTGTTTTGTAGTCCAAAAATGTGGCTTTAACACGACAAAACAGTGGGTTTCGCATCGCAAAATAGCCGTTATTGCAACATCAGAACACCGTTGCTGTTTTATGCTGGAGTTTTTCTTTACAACCAAGGACTGTTTTTCGCTGCTGAATAAAAGGTAGAAGTATATGTCTTTCGTCGTATGTAATCGTTATAAAACACCCTTCTTCTTTTTTCCTATTCGTATATAATAGTTTGCCATAAGAGAATTAACGTTTGGCAAATACAATAAAAAGACATATCTTTGTTGCCATATTTACGAATAAATGGCATTTAAAACAAACAATAAAGAATATAAAACTATGAAAGAGAACAGAAAAGAACTAAACCGGAATTTGGCACAAATGCTTAAAGGCGGTGTTATTATGGACGTTACAACTCCTGAGCAAGCTCGTATTGCCGAGGCTGCCGGTGCTTGTGCAGTAATGGCTTTGGAGCGCATTCCTGCCGATATTCGTGCAGCGGGCGGTGTGTCTCGCATGAGCGACCCCAAGATGATACGTGGCATTCAAGAGGCTGTCAGCATTCCTGTAATGGCAAAAGTACGTATCGGACACTTTGTAGAAGCTCAGATTTTACAAGCCATCGAAATCGACTATATAGACGAAAGCGAAGTGCTTTCACCAGCTGACGATGTCTACCATATAGATAAGGCTAAGTTCGATGTTCCTTTCGTTTGTGGAGCAAAGGACCTTGGCGAAGCATTGCGCCGTATTGCCGAAGGTGCAACCATGATTAGGACGAAGGGCGAGCCGGGCACAGGCGACATTATTCAGGCTGTGCGCCACATGCGTATGATACAAACGGAGATGCGTCGCCTTACGTCGCTTGGCGAAGACGAACTATATGAAGCTGCAAAGCAACTCCGTGCACCATACGAATTGGTGAAATACGTTCACGATAATGGTAAACTTCCAGTTGTAAACTTTGCTGCTGGTGGTGTAGCTACACCTGCCGATGCTGCTCTAATGATGCAATTAGGCGCTGAAGGTGTATTCGTTGGATCGGGAATCTTCAAGTCAGGCAATCCGGAAAAGCGCGCTCGCGCTATCGTTCAGGCTGTTACCAACTATAATGATGCAAAGATGATAGCTAAACTAAGCGAAGACCTTGGCGAAGCAATGGTAGGTATCAACGAGAACGAGATAGCTGTTCTGATGGCAGAACGTGGCAAATAATTCAGCAAAATATGAGAATTGCCATATTAGCTTTACAAGGAGCATTTGCCGAACACGCTAAAATGATGCAGCGACTGGGGCACGAAACCTTTGAAGTGCGCCAGCTTGCTGACTGGAATAAGCCTAAAGACGGACTGATTATTCCTGGCGGAGAAAGCACCGTAATGCTGAAACTCCTACACGAGTTGAACTTGTTTGAGCCTATAAAGAAAGACATCGAAGGCGGTTTGCCAGTTTATGGCACTTGTGCAGGACTTATTCTGCTATCGAAAGAGGTGGAAAATGCACAAAGCCCGTACGACCGTTTCGCTACGATGAACATTCGCACCTGCCGCAACGCATACGGCAGACAGATGGGAAGCTTTGCTGTCGATGCACCGATGAAAGGTATTGCCGAACCCGTGCCGATGACTTTCATACGTGCACCGTATATTGAAAAAGCAGGCGAAGGCGTAGAAGTGCTTGCCGAAGTAGACGGACACATCGTAGCTGCACGCCAAGGAAAGCAACTTGTTACAGCTTTCCACCCCGAGTTAGGTACTGATACTCGTGTACATCAGCTATTCGCTGATATGCTGAAATAAGAAAAAGAATGGATTTTAAACTATACCATTAAAACCTAACAGGCAGTAGTTTGAAATCCATCAGATGTTTTTAGTCTTCAATTAAACAATTGAACTGACTGACAAGAACAAAGGCGACCTCTTTTAAAGAGGTCGCCTTTACTGTATCTTTCCTTACAATACGCTTTATGCGTTCACTGCATCAGCAAGTTCAGCACCTGGTTTGAACTTGGCAACTTTCTTGGCAGCAATTTGTATTTTCTGCTTTGTAGAAGGGTTAATACCTTCGTGTGCAGGACGCTCAGTTACAGAGTAAGTACCAAAACCCACGAGCTGTACCTTGTCGCCAGCTACGAGTGCCTCTTTAATAGCAGCAGTCATTGCGTCTAATGCCTTTTTTGAGTCAGCCTTGCTTAAGCCTGCACCGGCTGCGATTTTTTCGATTAATTCTGTTTTGTTCATAATCTTTGAATTGTTGTTTAATATTTTATAAAAACTATTCTAACGTCTTTGCAAATATACTTGTTTAGTTTTATAAAACAAACAAAAAGGCAAAGAAATCTAAACTTTTACCTAAAAAAATAGCCTAACAGGGCGATTTCTTGCCAATAATGCAGAAAAATTAGTATTTTTGCAGGTGTTTAGTAGAAACATTTGGAAGTTTGGCACTTGCGATACATACTTCTCGCAAGGTAGGAATATTAGAAAAAAAACAGTAAACAGAATATGCGCAACATACCAACAGCAACAAAAAACTTACTCGTTCTTAATATATTGGCATTCATTGCCGGTATTATGTTCAGCAGAATGGGTATTGATCTTAACAACGTTTTAGGACTTCATTTCTTTCTTGCCGATGATTTCCATCTATGGCAACTCATTACTTACATGTTCATGCACGGCAGTTTCATGCACATTCTTATGAATATGTTCATGCTATGGATGTTCGGAATGGTAATGGAAAACGTGTGGGGCTCAAAGAAATTTCTATTTTATTATATCGTAACTGGGCTTGGTGCAGGGCTTTGCCAAGAGTTAGCGCAATATGCAACCTATATGGCTGAAGGCTTGAGCCGCTATCAATATGTGGCAACCGAGATGGGACGGATACCAATGGACGCCTATCTAAACCTTTGGACAACCGTTGGTGCTTCGGGAGCAGTGTATGGTGTGCTATTAGCATTCGGACTTACATTCCCCAACGAGCGTATGTTTATTATTCCAATTCCTATTCCATTAAAGGCAAAATGGATTATTATGGGGTCTATTGCGATGGAACTTCTCTCTGCAATGGGCACAAGCAACGACGGAGTAGCACATCTGGCACATCTCGGAGGAATGCTGTTCGGCTATCTACTTATAAGGTATTGGCGCAAGCACCCTTACTCTGATGGTTCCTCAGGTATGAATAAAGGACACCAATTCTTTGACAATCTGCGTAACAATTGGGAAAACCGTACCCATCGTTCAGCTGGAAATAATCGAGGAAAAGATGGTGGAGGCTTTCAGACAAATACGTCATACACACAGCAGACGCAACAAAAAGAAAGCGATTGGGACTATAATTTACGAAAGAAAAAGGAACAAGAAGAAATAGACCGCATACTCGATAAGATAAGAAAAAGTGGATACGACAGTTTGACGAAAGATGAAAAGCAGAAACTTTTCGATAGCAACAAGCAGTAACGACAAGCTATGAAGAAGAAGAAAAGGCAAGAAATATATGCTATATAAAATAAAAGGCACTGTCCTTAAACTTGTCTCGGTTGCCAACATCATCGCAATAGTCCTATTATTCCTTATTGGTAATGTAGATAAACTGCAGCCAGCTGACCACCCATGGTTGGCAAATTTTGGTTTAGGGTTTCCTATTGTACTGGTCCTAAACTTGCTTTTCATTGTAGTTTGGGTAATATTATGTCCTAAAAGAGTCTGGTTGCCTTTATTGGGACTACTCATTTGCTATGTACCCATTCGCAAATACATACCATTTAATATAAAGAAGGAAATTCCTGTAAGGTCTATTAAAGTGCTGTCCTATAACGTTTACATGTTCTCGTTGTGGGATTTCGAACCCCAAGCCCATAATCCCATTGTCGATTATATCGTAAAAAGTAATGCAGATATAGTTTGCTTGCAAGAAACAGATGCCTATGGCAAACAACGCGATTATATTTATAAGGTACTCGCAAAAGCTTATCCCTATCACGATTTTGTAAGTATGCCAGCTCCAGGACACCAGCACATGATGCTGTTGAGCCATTATCCAATCATAAAAAAGGAACGAATAATGTATAAGTCGGCGGGAAACATAAGCTTTGCCTATGTCATTAATTACAATAACCAAGAGGTATTGGTAGTCAATAATCATTTTGAAAGCAATCATTTCAGCGAAGCTGATAAGCAAGGATACAAGGATATAGTGCGTTCTCCCTTTGAAGGAGGAAACACCAAGACAGAAAGTAAGCGCATATTGGATAAGCTTGGCGAAGCTGCCATTATACGGGCACCACAAGCAGATGCCGTTGCTGCTTACGTTGAAAGATACTTAAGGAAGAAAATACCTGTCATCTTGTGCGGCGACTTCAACGACAACCCGATTAGTTACACCCATAAGACCATTGCCAGGCAACTTACCGATGCTTACATAGCCAGTGGAAATGGACCGGGAATATCGTATCATCGAAGCGGAATGTACGTGCGGATAGACAACATTTTCTGTTCAAGCGACTTCGAGGCATACGGTGCGAAAGTTGATGACAATATCTCTACTTCCGATCATTATCCCATATATGTATGGCTAAAATATCGTCCAAAATATTAAAAGTAAGCGAATAAAAGCGCTTAAATTTTCCGAAATGTGAAAAAATAACTATCTTTGCACGTCTAACTATCCCTGAAAAGGAAATAATTAAAAATAAATAAATAAAATGCAAAACAAAGGATTAGTAATTTGTGTTGCCGTCTTGCTGACGCTCGCAAGCATTTTCTACTTGTCTTTCTCGGTAGCAACAAGCTATTACGACGGGCAAGCTGCGAAGATTAAAGACCCTATTGCACGGCAGGATTACAAAGATTCTGTGAAGTACTTGGGCATTTACTCTTACCAAAAGTGTTTAGAGACACAGATAGGTTTGGGTCTTGACCTTAAAGGTGGTATGAACGTTATCCTCGAAATTTCAGTTCCTGATGTCGTAGATGTACTCGCCGACCACAAAACCGATGCTGCTTATCAAAAGGCAATGAAGGAAGCTAAAGCACAAGAAGCAACAAGTCAGAGTGACTTTATCACGCTTTTCGTTGATGCTTTCCACAAAAATGCTCCAGGAAGAAAGCTTGCCGAGATATTTGCAACGCAACAATTGAAGGGAAAAGTTAGCACGCAGAGCTCCGACAAGGAGGTAGAGAAAGCCCTCCGTGAAGAGGTTACAGCTTCAATTGATAATTCTTACAACGTAGTTCGCAACCGTATCGACCAGTTTGGTGTCGTTCAACCAAACATTCAAAAGCTCGAAGGGCAAGAAGGACGCCTTATGGTAGAAATGCCCGGTATACGTGAACCAGAGCGTATGCGTAAGTTATTGCAAGGCTCAGCCAACCTCGAGTTCTGGGAAACATACAACAACCAAGAGATTGAACCGTACCTGACACAGCTCGATCAGCGCTTGGCAAACGGCGAAACAAAGGCAGAGGCTAAAGATTCTACAGCCAACGCCACTGGGAAAAAGCAGGTTGCAGAGAAGAAAAACACAACTAAACTTTCATTGAAAAGCGATAATATTGACGAAAACGTAGGTAGCAATGCACAGACTGCAGCAGCAAAGAAAGAACATCCTTTGCTTTCTATCCTCCAACTTACTCCTGGCGATGCTCTTAGTGTTGTCGGTTATGCAAGTGTCCGTGATACTGCAGCAATCAATAAAATTATCTATAGCAAACTTGCACAACAGGTATTGCCGAGCGACTTGCGCCTTCGCTGGAGTGCAAAATCCGTAGAGGGCTTGAAGCAGAAGAACATTTTCGAACTCCATGCCCTGAAGGTTACAACATCTGATGGTCGTGCTCCACTGGAAGGCGATGTGATTACAGATGCCAAAGACCAGTTTGACCAGTACGGACGCCCGGAGGTTAGCATGACAATGAACTCTGATGGTGCACGTCAATGGGCTGCCATTACAAAGGCGAACCTTGGCAAAGCTGTTGCCATTGTGCTCGATGGACTTGTTTATACAGCACCTCGCATCAATTCAGAAATCACCGGTGGCTCTTCATCTATCTCTGGATCGTCATTCACTATAGAAGATACAAAAGACTTGGCTAACACCTTAAAGTCTGGTCGTATGCCTGCTCCTGCACGCATCGTTCAGGAAGAAGTGGTTGGTCCTACGCTGGGTGCGCAGTCAATCCAGCAAGGTCTTTGGTCGTTTGCTATCGCATTCGTACTCTTGATGATCTACATGGTTGTGATGTACGACCTTATTCCCGGTATGTTGGCAAACTGCGCTTTGCTTGCCAACTTGTTCTTTACGCTGGGCATTCTGGCATCGTTCCAGTCGGCACTTACCATGCCGGGTATTGCGGGTATTGTGCTTACGCTCGGTACGGCAGTCGATGCTAACGTGCTCATCTATGAGCGTATCAAGGAAGAAATGCGAGCTGGAAAGGGCATTAAAGATGCGTTGAAAGCTGGTTACAGCAATGCTTTCTCTGCCATCTTCGACTCTAACTTCACGTCGCTCATTACTGGTATCATTCTTCTTGTAACGGGAACAGGACCTATTCGTGGTTTTGCAACGACATGGATTATTGGTATCGTCTGCTCATTCTTCACAGCTGTGTTCCTGACACGTCTCATTTACGAGAACCGTTTGAAGAAAGACAAGTGGTTAAACCAGAAGTTCTATACTTCAATCAGCAAGAACCTGATGCAGAATACACACATCAAGTTCATGAGTCTTTACAAGACGACATTCACTATTTCAGCGATTACTGCCGTGCTCTTCCTCGTCAGCATCTTCTTCGTAAGGGGTTTGAGCAAGAGTATCGACTTTACTGGTGGACGTAACTATGTCATTGCGCTTAACAAAAAGGTACACGTAGAAGATGTCCGCAAGGTTTTGAACAACGCGTTTGTGAATACCACTGGCGAAAATGCGGGCAAACCAGCCACAACAACCGTAATTGCATTGGGTACAGAGGGCAATACCATTCGTGTGTCTACCAACTATAACATCGAATCGAACGACCCGGCTGAGGACGACCACGCAGAAACAGTGCTCTACAATGCGTTGAAGAAGGGTGGCTTCGTAAGTCAGGCAAATGTGGATAGCTTCAAGAATCCGGACATTCGCGAGGGCGGTTCTATCATCAGTTCTTCGAAAGTGGGACCTTCAGTAGCCAAGGACATCACACACGGAGCTATCCGAAGCGTTGCATTGGCGTTGATATTTATCTTCATTTACATCTTGCTGCGTTTCCGTAATCTTGGTTTCTCTGTAGGTTCAGTTGTGGCGTTGGCACTCGATACATTGATAGTAATAGGTTTCTACTCTGTCTGCTACGGCTGGATAGGTTTCTCTCTCGAAATCGACCAGACCTTCATCGGTGCTATCTTGACCGTGATTGGTTACTCTATCAACGACAAGGTGGTTGTGTTCGACCGTATCCGCGAAAACATGCGCTTGCATCCAAAGCAGGATTACCAGACATTGTTCAACGATTCCATCAACCAAACGTTGGCACGTACAATCAATACATCGTTCTCTACGTTAATCGTGTTGCTTTCAATCTTCATACTTGGAGGCGACAGTATCCGTAGCTTTGCGTTCGCAATGATACTCGGTGTGTTCTTCGGTACATTGTCTTCAATCTTCATTGCCTCTCCAGTTGCCTACTTGGTATTGGGCAAGAAGCTTGAAAACCGCTTGAAGAATGCTCCTGCGGAAGAATAAACGCAGGTACACATAAATAAGGAAATGGCAGATGTTCGATAAAAGCATCTGCCATTTTTTTTACTTTTCCTGTCTGATGGGCTTGCTCTTGCCTTGTTCCATTGATGGAGTGAGGTAGTGGACTTTTGACGAATAGAAGATATTTTACGGACGAAAGGGAGAGAATGATACTGTAAAAATATTCTGCAAAAGTAGCTATTGTCTAACTTTTTGTTTATCAATATATTATGAAATCCGTTATCTTGCATTCCAAAAGCGGCTCTTTGGAACTGTAAGAACGGTTGTTTTATGCCGTAAAATAGCCGCTTTCGCAATGCCAAAGCACAATTATCACGTTTTAACAGAATTATTTTTACAAATGCAAGAAGGTTTTTGAACCTTTGCATTGAGCACGGAAATGAAAACACTCTCCCCCTGGCAAATATCGGCTGTCCTATGGTGGGGATACTCCAAGAATAGATCCTGCAGCGTGTGGCAACAAGAAAGAACAACCGATAGGATAAACTTTCATTTCTGACTACTAATATTTTTTAACCTCCTTTGTTTTGAAGTATCAGAAATAAGGGCTATCTTTGCACTGTCATAACAAAGTTATAAAGAAGGTGTAATAGAATTCTGGCATGCAAACAATGTTGGGATTCTGTCTTTTTTATATTTCTTTTGAAAAGCGTATAAACAAAAAAATATAGATTATGTCTTACATGTCACAAGATGGCTACGACAAACTCGTGGCTGAACTGCAGCGTTTAGAATCAGTAGAACGCCCCAAGGCATCGGCGGCAATCGCAGAAGCAGCTGACAAGGGCGACCTGAGTGAGAACTCAGAATATGATGCAGCCAAGGAAGCACAAGCCCATCTCGAAGCGAAAATAACAGAAATGAAGATGACCATTGCCCAGGCTAAGATTGTTGATACATCGCGTCTAAGCAACGAAGCGGTGCAAATTATGTCTACGGTAAAGATGACAAACCTGAGCAACGGTGCTAAAATGGAGTACACGATAGTAAGCGAATCGGAGGCGAACCTGAAGCAAGGGAAGATCTCTATAAAGACTCCTATTGCCCAAGGACTACTCAACAAGAAGGTCGGAGACGAGGTTGAAATAGATATTCCGCGTGGTAAGATAAAGTTGAGAGTAGACGAAATCTCCATCAATCTTTAAGTTTCGTAATTTAAACATACCGTTATGACCATTTTTTCAAAGATTGCTGCTGGCGAAATACCAAGCTATAAATGTGCTGAAAGCGACAAGTTTTATGCCTTTCTCGATATCAATCCGATAGGGAAAGCGCACACGTTAGTAATTCCCCGTAAGGAAATCGACTACATTTTCGATATGGACGACGACGAGTTGGCAGCGTTCCAACTCTTCGCAAAGAGAGTTGCCCGTGCCATAAAAAAGGCTTTTCCGTGTAAGAAAGTTGCACAAATAGTTTTAGGACTCGAGGTAGACCACGCACATATTCATTTGTTACCCATCAATAGTGAAGCTGATGTAGACTTCCATAAGCACATCAAGCTGACACCAGACGAACAGAAAGAGATTGCTGCTAAAATCTTTAAAGCTTTTCAAGAGTTAGATTAAGCAATATTTAGGGATATGAAAATAAGCATACAAACGAGTTTATACATAGAAAAGTGTATATTCTCGTTTGTTAGCATGGGAATATGAAAGAGATAAAAGATGATGCTTGGACCGACTGGCTGCTAAACAATAAACATAGCAGAAAGCTGTCCAAACGAACTAAATGGAGTCCTTTAACAATTATAACAATAGGAATTTTGCTTATTGTAGCTGTTTTCTATGCATCGCTTTTAATTTGTTATCAAGGCTTTATTTATTATGCAAACACAATATTACCATTCCACTTCCCACTCTCTTGGTACCTTTTAGGAGTAGCAATTCTTGCTATTTGCATAAGTAGTGGTATGATTACGATAGTAAAGAAATATAAAAACTCCTCTAATAAGCTCGGTAACTTTTTATACTTTGCTATTACTTCTTGGTTCGGTATATTGTTTTTTGCGGGTTTTAGTTTCTTTCTTGTCTTTTTCTCTAATTCCTACTTTGGCTCGAGCCAGTCAGAAAGTCAGGTTGTAACCTTAGCCAAAACAAAAGTAAAACGCTATTACCACCGACCACTTCCCATTAGGCGCTATGTTCTCTATCTTCCTAAAAACAAGACATACCTAAATTACGCCACCTTGTCGTCTTATGACGGCGAATTGGGGAAACATTTTCTGCTTTACACGCATAAAGGACTCTTTGGGTGGTATGTTGCAGACGATTTAAGAGAAATAGAGTAAAGGTAAATAAAACCATCGGGAATGTAGCATTAGTACATTCCCGATGGCTTTTATGTAAAGGTTGCTCTTGTGTAAAATAAAGCAATCTATTTATATCAATCTATAATGAGACACCAATCAGAACAAGAGTCTTTGCGTGGCTGATGTAGATTAAATGAACTCCTCTCCTTTCTTTATTTGTGCCTCATTAACATACTTTCTTATCAACGTAGAAGAATTTTCTTTCTTGCAAACCAACAGCACGTTGCCCTCTTCAGCCACTACATAGCCATCGAGTCCGTTCAGAACGGCAAGCTTGTCGTCGGGCAATCTAACGATATTATTGCTCGAACCATCAAACAATACGTCTCCGCTTGCCACCACATTGTTGTTCTTTGTGCAACTCTTCGACTCATACATACCTTCCCATGAACCCAAATCTACCCAGCCAAAGTTGCATTTCAGTACGTGTACATCTACCGATTTCTCAAGAATACCATAGTCTACAGACATATTTGGAAACGCCGGGAAGATGTTTTTAGCATACTTTTCGTCATCGGCAGTATCTATTTCCTGTGGCGAGGCATCGAAATCTATCTGTGCAACCGACAGGCATTGGTGCAAATTAGCCTTCAAGCATTGCACATTTCCCACATACATACCTGTGTTCCAAAGCCATTCGTTGCTATCAACAAACATTTGTGCAAACGCAGCATCAGGCTTTTCGGTAAAAGCTTTCACCTTATATATATTACCAACAGTGCTCTCGTTTCCTTTCTGAATATATCCATACGCAGTTTCTGCCCGTGTTGGCTGCACCCCCAGTGCCAGCAAACAGTTGTGCGTACTGACGAAATCCAGCCCTTCAAGAATACAGTTCTTAAACAGCTTAGGGCTTAAAATGCTCTGGTCGGAGGGCGATATTATAATATTTGCACGGTTGTTTCGCTTGGCAATGCAGCGGGCTGCCCATGCCACACTGGGAGCTGTGTTCCTGTAAACAGGCTCTGCAATGATGTTGTCTCGCCCTATTTCGGGTAGCTGTACCCGCACAATATCGTGATAAATATCACTGGTAACAACAAATATATTCTCTTTAGGAACGATGTCAATAAAGCGGTCGAAAGTCTGCTGAAGCTGTGTTCGCCCCTCACTAAAGAAGTCGATGAACTGCTTTGGATACTTTTCTCTACTCACCGGCCATAGTCTTTTGCCTTTTCCTCCAGCCAGGATAACACAGTAACTATTATTATTTGCAATTTCCATAGACATATAGATCTTATGTTTCTACAGTCAAAGGTATTCAATTTATCCCTAATCCACAAATGTTTAAGGCATAAAAAAGCTTTTTTTATTTATATATTATATTTTTAAAAAAAAGCTATAACTTTGCAGTCTTTAGACTACAACTTAATGAAACATCAATGAGTACTTCGCTAAAACATACAATTTACTTTGCCCAAATATCCCTACAAATCGTTATTCTTACTTTTGCTTGTAGCCAGGCAGAGGCTTGCAATTTGCCAAACGACACCATGAGGAACGCATATACAAAGGTTTCGGCAGACAGTCTATACACTTTCAGCGATTCATGTCGTGTGTTTCAGAAAGTTGGAGACGTGCTCGAACATATCAGCAACACTCGTTTTCATAAAATAATGTATTCCAGCATGCCGCTTATAATAGGTGGATTCATTGCAAAAGGGCAGGACAAACACTTCCGTGGCTTAAGAAACGACTATCTGCCAAGGTTTAATCGCCACTTGGACGACTACACTCAGTATCTTCCTGCTGCCGTTTTGTTAGGACTGAAGTTGGGTGGAGAGAAAAGCAGAAGCAGCTGGAAGCGTATGCTTGCCTCCGATTTGTTCGCAACAACCATAATGGCTGGCATTGTAAACTCGCTGAAATATACCACCCATGTAGAGCGTCCTGATGGGTCGAACCGTAACTCTTATCCCTCGGGACACACTGCAACAGCCTTCATGACGGCTACTATGCTGACCAAAGAATATGGCAGCAGAAGTCCGTGGATAGGTATTGGGGCATACACCGTGGCATCGGCAACCGGCATTATGCGCATGGCGAACAACAAGCACTGGCTGAGCGATGTGCTGATGGGTGCCGGAATAGGCATACTTTCTACAGAATTAGGTTATTATTTTGCCGATTTAATTTTCAAAAACCGTGGATTAAACAATGCTACTGACAGCGAAACGTTTAGGAAATGGCAGAAACCATCTTTCCTTAGCCTCAACTTTCAAATCAGTTTGCCTCTGGCTTCCTATCCAATAGGACCAAGTTCAAGGTTCAAAGTGTCGTCCGGGTGTATGTCGGTACTCGAAGGTGCACACTTCTTTAGTCCATATATAGGTTTCGGCGGACGGTTCTCGGTTACCCGGACTTCGGTTATCGTAGACAACATTCGGGCAGAAAACAATGTCTTCGATACGTGGCGGATAGGCGGAGGAGCCTATTTCTCTTGTCCGCTCTCGACACGTTGGCTTGCAGGAAGCAAGCTTCTCGTAGAGCGTGTGCACTACCCCGACTTGCAACAAACAAGCTATCTCGTCGATTCGCGACATAGTTTCAGCCTTGGAACCGGTCTTTCGCTTACTTTTAGAGCACACCAACATTATGGCATTCGTCTCTTGTTAGACTACGACCTGCTGCCTTATCGGACAGCAGGCAGGCAAATCTGCGTCCATTCTTTAACGTTAGGTACAGCCTTTCTCGTTGCTTTTTAGCTGCAAAAGCATAGAAACAGGGAACACACAATGCCCACAGCAGTAAGGCTGACTTTGTCTACTCTCCCCATAAGGTTCATTATTCCTTCCAAATTCCTATACAGCAGAATACAAATAGGATAATCTTTGTATTGTAAAGATAATTCTCTTAAAAACTCATAACACCGTTCTCTGATGGAAAAAATATATTACATTTGTACTTTGATGGTTCAATATAATAAAAATTTAGTTATATAAGTTCTTATGCTAAAGAGTACTTACTATATAGATAAGGTGGAAGCCGGTTGCGACGAGGCTGGTCGCGGCTGTTTGGCAGGAAGTGTTTTTGCAGCTGCAGTTATACTTCCTCCTGATTACGAAAACGAATTGCTGAACGATTCAAAGCAGCTTTCAGAAAAAAAACGCTACTTGCTGCGTTCCATGATAGAGAAAGACGCCCTTGCTTGGGCGGTTGGAGTGGTTACGGCAGAGGAGATTGACAGGATAAACATTCTCAATGCAAGTATTCTTGCCATGCACCGGGCATTGGATATGCTCTGCGTCCGGCCGGAAACCATCATTATAGACGGTAATCGCTTTAAGCCTTATCATGACATACCCTACACAACTATCGTAAAAGGCGACGGAAAATATCTATCGATTGCCGCGGCTTCTATTCTTGCGAAAACCTGCCGCGACGACTATATGAAAACAATCGATAAAGAATTTCCTCAATACGACTGGAAGTCTAACAAAGGTTATCCTACTCCCAAACATCGTACAGCCATAAAAGAATACGGAATATCACCTTATCATCGGAAATCTTTTACTTTGCTTCCAACAGAGGAACAGAGTCTTGATTTTAATCTTTAAGCTCAGATTGGGCTAATGGTGATTAATCTTTAAGTCAATGCGCTATTCTAAACTCCAAAACGAGCTCCGGCTTATCCTGTTACTTGCCGACTCTGTAGGTTATACTGCCATAGAATTAAGCAAGAAAATGAATATTTCTCGCCGGCAAATCTACTATCTGCTCGACTTTATTAAGTCGGCAGGCTTCATTCTTTTTAAACAAGATAATAAATATCACATTGATAGAAGGTCTTCTTTTTTTGCCGAACTGTCGCAAACTCTTCAGTTTACCGATACTGAAATACGCACCATATATAATATGTTGCTCATGACCGATAATAGCAACGATATGGTAAACCAATTACGTGCAAAACTCGACCGTACTTATAACTTCTCGCAAAATATACCTCCCGCAAAACAACAGGCTTATATTAATAACGTGAAAATCATTACCAATGCTATCAGAAATAAAAGAATGTTACGTTTTGTTGGCTATTCCAGCCCACATAGTCATTCTTTTTCCGATCGTGTAGTTGAACCTTTTCTTTTAATGAACAACAATCAAGACGTACGGTGCCATGAGATAGAGACGAAAATGAACAAGACTTTCCGCCTTAACCGTATACAACATATCGAGCCTATTGATGTTCCTTGGATATACGAACATTGCCATAGACAAATGTTCACCGATATTTTTATGTTTAGTAGCGAGACGCACTATAACGTCAAACTCCGTCTTGGGCAACTCGCCTATAATATTTTTATTGAGGAATACCCACATGGGGTGAAGTATATTTCGGCAATCGACGAACAAAATTGGTTGCTCGACATTGAGGTTTGCGATTTTCGAGGGCTCGGAAGGTTTGTTCTCGGTCTGTATTCAGATATCGATATCCTTGCAAACGATGACTTTAAAACCTACATACGAAAAATGCTAACTGACTTCAACATGAAAAAATAAACGTTTTTTCAACTGTCTTTTACATTCTATACTTCTTATCACAATAATATTTCTTTACTCTTATTTTATGAACAAACGTAAGTTTAACGCCATACGGACTGACATAACACGCATTTCAGCCCTCTTTCGTGGGGGGTTAATTCATTTCTTGTTAATAAAAGTGAAAAAGATAATCGTTTCATTAATTTTATTTGTTCTATTAAATGCTATACACTATCTTTGCATTTACGTTAAAAGATGAAAACACTTTCGGTTTTAACTAAGCTATGAGAAGTTGGGACGAGTTCCCAAGTAAAAATGAAACAATAACTGTTAATAATTAAATTAAAAAGTGAGAGATTTTATGAAAAAAAGACTAACAATGTTTCTCGCCTGCCTGTTCTTAAGTTTAGGAATGGCTATGGCACAGACGCATGTTACGGGTGTCGTTATCTCGGCAGAAGATAATCAGCCTGTAATCGGAGCTTTTGTTAAGGTGCTCGGTACTTCAGACGGAACTCAAACAGACCTTGATGGTAAGTTCGAGTTGAATGTACCTGCTGGTGCAATGCTCGAATTTTCATACGTAGGTATGAATCCTAAGAAAGTAAAGGCAGCGGCTAATATGCATGTAGTTCTTGAATCAGATAACAAGACAATGCAAGAAGTTGTTGTCGTTGGTTATGGCTCTGCTAAGAAGATTGGTTCAATCACTGGTAGTATCACAACCGTAAATGCCGACAAGTTGAAGAATGCTCCTTCTTCTTCTGCATTGGACGCTTTGCAAGGTCAAGTAGCTGGTTTGAACGTGCTTTCATCTTCAGGTGAGGCTGGTGACAATGCCGTTTCTATGAATATTCACGGTAAAGGTTCTATCGGTGCAAGCTCTACTCCGTTGTACGTTATCGATGGTATTCCATCTTCTTCACGTGCCATTATGGCGATGAACCCTAACGATATCAAGAACATCTCTGTATTGAAAGATGCTTCTGCTACATCTATCTACGGTTCGCGTGCTGCCAACGGTGTAATCTACGTTACCACAAAGAACGGCTCTTTCAACTCTAAGGCTCGTATCACATTCCGTTCACAGTTCGGTATCTCTACTCCTGCCGATAAGAGACTCTACCATAACATGATGAACGCTTCTGAATTGAGAGAATTCTGGGGTAAGTTGGGATACACTAAAGAAGATATTGATAAAGCTTACACTTGGAAAGACGGCGATGGAAACGAGCATGTCTATAATGGTGATACTCGCTGGTGGAATCACACTATGCAGTTCAACAATCCACAGACTCAGAACGACTTAAGTATTGAAGGTGGTAGCGACCGCATTTCTTACATGGTAGGTGCAGGTCAGTTCCACCAGAGAGGTGCTGCTATCGGTAACTTCTACGATCGTTACAACTTCCGTTCTAACCTCTCTGCACGTCCAAAAGACTGGATGCGCATGGGTATAAACGTCGCTTTCTCTTACGACAAGAAACAGCGTAATGCTAACTTCGGTAACTCTGAAGGAAATGCCCAGTACACAAGCGGTGGTCTTTCTTTCCTCCTCAGCCCATTGTATCCTGCAATCGACCCTGCAACAGGCAAGGATTATGCAAAGAAATACCCTGGTGTAAACATGACCAATCCTTACTATGCACAGAAGAACAGTCCTGACGTATATGAGCGTTATGGCGTTCTTGCTAATGCTTTCATTGAATTGGAGCCAATCAAGAATTTGAAGATTCGCTCACGCCTCGGCTCTGATATGTACTTTATTCTTGACAACTGGAAGACAAATGCTTCTTACGAATTTTCATCTCATGGTGGTGTAAGAGGCAAGAGCTCTACATTTGGCTACAGCAACACGATAACAAATACCATCGAGTACTCTTTCAACCTCAACGACGACCACCATTTCACTGTTTTGGGCGGTCAGGAAGGTGTCAAGAATAACTACGATTACTTCTATGCACAGTCTACAGGTCTGATTGACGACCACTTGATGCTCCTCCAGAATGGTAAGAAGGAATCTTATGGAATGGGAGAAGAAGGTTCAGAAAGCCGTTTCTTGTCTTTCCTCGGTCGTATCGACTATGACTACGCTAACCGTTACTTCCTCGATTTCTCTCTCCGTAACGATGCCAGCTCACGTTTTGGTGCAAACCACAAGAATGCGGCATTCTGGGCTGCAGGTGTTCTTTGGAAGATTAAGAACGAAGCTTTCATGAATGAATACAAGTGGATTGATGACTTGAACTTTAAGGTATCTTATGGTACACAAGGTAACTCTTCTATCGGCGACTACGGTTCTCTTGGTTTGATTGGTGCTACAACAAACTACGACACAAATGCTTCTTGGGTTTACGCGCAACATCCAAATCCTGAATTGACATGGGAAAAGCAGAAGATGTTCTCTGTAACTTTAGACGGTAAGTTGTTCCACAGGTTAGACTTCGAATTGATGTACTACATCCGTAAGACTACCAACATGTTGATGGGCGTACCTTATCCTTACACAACAGGTTACAGCTCACTCGTACGCAACGTAGGTGGTTTGCAGAACTCTGGTATCGATGTTAAGTTGGGTTACGATATTCTTCGCGGTCGCGACTACTATCTCCGTGCAGGTATCAACTTCAACTACAACAATGATAAGGTTACCGAACTCTTCCAGGGTCGTCAGCGCTGGGAAATCGCAAACACACTGGTGGCTTATGTAGTAGGCAAGCCTGTTATGTACTACTTGCCAATTTGGGCTGGTGTAAATCCTGCTGATGGTTCTCCACAGTGGTATCTCCCCGGTAAGAATATTGATGAAACAACAAAGGACAAGAGCAGAGTTACTTCAAATTTCGACGAGACAGCTTTGACACAAAACTCTGGCCACCGTCGCTATGCTCCATTCAATGGTGGGTTCAACATCAGTGCAGGTTGGAAGGGTCTTACACTTTCTGCAGACTTCGCAGTTGTTCTTGGCAAGTACTTGGTAAACAACGATATGTACTTCTATGCTAACTTCGCAGCTGTACAGACATCTTACAACCAACACAAGATGGTTAACGATTTCTGGAGAGAAGATAACAAGAATGCTAAGTTCCCAGACTGGCGTAAGGGTTATGGTATGCACTTCGACAGCCACTTGTTGGAAAATGCTTCTTTCATGCGTTTGAAGAGCTTGCAAATTGGCTATGTTCTGCCAAAGTCTTTACTTGCATGGCAAAATGTTGTAGAAGGTCTTAAGTTTACGTTCACTGGACGCAACTTGTTTACCATCACCGACTACACCGGTATTGACCCGGAAGTTGATGCAAACGTATCACTTGGTAGACTTGGTAACACCAGACAAATACTCTTTGGTGTTGAAGTTACATTCTAAGTTTATAGTTCAATAATTGAATTAAATATAAGAGAGAATATGAAAAAATATAATAAATTTTTGCTTGTCGCAGGTATTGGCGCATTGTCTCTGACATCATGCAACTTGGATCTCGAGCCAAATAACTATGTTCCGGGCGAGACAAAAGATACACTTTTGACAGAAACCTCTATTGAGTTCTATCTGAATGGTATCAATCAATCTTTCCGTGGTTCTTTCTATGGATCCCTCGCTTATCCTGCAGAAGTAATGTGCGATGGCTTCAATGCCACAAACATTTATGGTAATAACTATGGTGCTATCCATCGTATCGATGATAGTTTCACAGCTTCAGACCAGAATACGATAGACACTTGGGCACAGCACTATGGCGCAATGAAGAACTACAACATCTTCATTGAACAGATTGCTAAGTTCAAAGAGAAATACAAAAATGACGCAGAGCTCATTGCAAAGGCAAAACTTTACGATGGTTATGCACACTTCTATCGTGCAAATGCATATCTTGAATTAGTTCGCCACTTTGCAAAGGCTTACAACCCGGCTACTGCAACAACTGACGAAGCTGTGCCATTAGTATTAACTTATGACATTGAAGCCAAGCCAGCTCGTGCAACTGTAAAAGCTGTTTACGACCAGGTAAAGGCTGACCTTGATATTGCAGCAGATGCAATTGCAACGAAGACATCTGTACCTCTTAAAGATACTCCTACTGAAGTAAATAGTCTGGGCGTTTCTAAGAATAATTTTAAGATGACTCCTACTATGGATGGTGTAAATGCGCTTTACGCACGTTACTATCTTGATATTCAGAATTATGCTAAGGCAGCAGAGTTCTCTAAGAAGGTTATGGATAACCCTGAATTCCAATTGGCAAGCAACAAAGATGCCTTCGAAGCAGAATATACTTACGATAATGGCACAGAAGCTGTCATGCAATTGGCAGGTAATATACAAGAAGGTGGTGCAAATGTAAACAATATATACACACGTACCGAGTATAATAAAGGCTTCAAGGTTAGTTGGAATCCAAAGGGTTACTATTATCAACCATATTACCTACCTTCACAGAAGTTGATTTCTCTTTACACTGCTTCTGACTTGCGTTTCCAGAATTGGTTCGCCAAGAGAGGTATTATTATGTACTTCAATGATATTACATACAACAAAATCTACCTCTTCACGCGTTATATAGGTAATCCTAACTTGACAACTGCAGTTCCAAATAGCCGTCACTTGGTTAAGCCATTCCTTTTGCCAGAAATGTACCTGATCAATGCAGAGGCTAATGAGAAACTTGGTAACACAACTGAGGCTACACGCGTACTCAACTTGTTGCAGACTGCTCGTGGTGCCCAGCTTACTGGCTCAAGCATGAATGAGATTGGTGATGAATGGTTCCGCGAAATGGTTGGTGAAGGTCAGCGCTTCCTCTTCTTGAAGCGTAACCATATGGGTTACACGGGTCGCGCAGGTCAGCCAGCAGCATCACAGTTCGTTTATGATGGTCCAACATTCACAGGTAAGAGCCTGGCTGCTGATGATTATCACTTTGCATGGCCTATCCCAGCACGTGAAATCAAGGTGAATGCTAACCTCACACAGAACCCAGGTTACTAATTCACATTTGAATCAATAATAAAATTGGCTCGCAAGCGAAAGTTTGCGAGCCTTTTTATTTTCTTTTCCCTTTCCTTTTCCGCTATTTCTGTATTTGATTGTAAAATATACAGCCGCTTTTTTGCTTTATTACCAAAATATACGTACCTTTGAAAGCTATTTGCACAAAAATATTAATAATAACCCTAATGCAAAATTATTATGACACAATTTAAAACTATTGCACGGAGATTCGTGCGGGTTTGGTTGTTGATGGTATTGTTTGGTCTGACAAGTAATCTGCATGCTCAAATGCAGGAACTTGATTTCAGTAAGCTGGATGACGCCAACCCACAGCAATCCTTATCGCAGACAGAGAAGTACAAAGAGGCTCTCGGAAAGACTTGGTTTAGTATTACCAATGTTAAAACAGGCGTTTATTGGAATGCGCCCTATTCTAACCCAGAGTTTAATCTTACTATTTTATTCGCACAGATAAAGAAGCTGAAAGATAACTTTAAGTCTTATTTGGTTTCTCCTGCATTGACTTTAAAGGATATTGCAGGCAAACAATTGAATTTTGACTGGAAGACAGGAACTGTTAAAGGTAACACTAAACTTTCAGTTATTCTTATTAATAAGAAAGGTGAATTAATCGACAAGATAGGCGATATAGTTCCTACATCATCTAATGCTGCGTATGAACATTATTCTGCCGAAATCCCTGAGGCAGTAAGAGATAAGGGCGTTGGTTTTGTTGCTTTTTATGAAGAAGGCAATAAAGACAATTATACACCTTTTAAGCTTAGAAATATTGAAACTGGAGAAAAGTCTGCTCCTGTGAATATCACCGTTGAACCTGCCGAACTCGATTTCGGTTCAGTTGTTATAAATCAGGCATCTGAAGAAAAGTTTACCACTATTACAGTTACAAACTTCAAGGGTGAAAAGATTATACCTATATTAGATGGGCAAGACAGAGACGACTTTATTGTTAGAACTGAGAATGGCGAAGTTCTTCCTGCAACGGGAGGGAAGTTGTTTGTGAAATTCCAGCCCAAAACCATTGGCAACAAAACTGCAACGATAACAATAACCATTGGCGACAAGGTTGCAACTATAACATTGAAGGGTAAAGGTGTTGACGAAGTTAAGGAAGATAAGCCAGAAAAAGAATTATTAAAAAATCAGTTCTTCTGGGATTTCAATTCGGACAATACTCCTAAGAACTGGGAAGTGAAAGGCGAACAATTCTTTAAAAGAGAGAAACGCGAAAGCTACCATTCCGATACAGGCTTTGGAGTGGGTATTAAGACAGGAAACGAAAAAGGTTTCTTAAAACAAACAATCGATTTACCGGAAAACGATGTTACTGTAGGCGATGAAATAGAATGTCAGATACATTATACTACAATTTCATCACCTAATAATAAAGGTCCTCTGCGCCTTGCTTTTCGTTGGCTCAATAACGAAGGTAATGTGGTAAAATGTGGCGAAGATGCTTTTATTAATAACCCGAAAGTCTTCTTTGGAAAAATGAAATCGTGGGGAACATTAACTTTCCGCACCATTTGTCCCGAAGGCGCAACAAAGTTGGAATTTGCCATTGAAGTACAAGAAAATAGTGAAGTAAGTTTAGACGATTTCAGTGCCAATCGTCTTCCGGCTTCAAAAGCAAAAACAACACCACTTATTGCCATTCTTCCACAAATACAAACTATTTACGGTGAGGTAGGCGAGACTGAAACATACGATATTGCTATCCAGACGATGCACTTGAGCCAATCACAGAAACCAAACTTCAGTGGTGGCGACAAATATACTTTGGCAAGCAATATGATGAAGCTCAATATGGAAGAAGTAGGAAAGAACCAGTCTGTAAGTGCACAACTTATTGTTACTCCAACAAAGAAAGGTGCTTTCAAAGACGCTGATTCTTTTAAATTGAGTTTCTCTGGTGCTGACGATTCGCATAACGGGAATATGGCAATTATAGCCTATTTCATGGAAAAAGGTAAAAAACCTTCTGTTAAGTTGTCTGCAACGACCCCTATAAAGGAAATGAAGGCGGAACCAGGTAAAACCGTATCGCAAATTTTAGAGTTCGATGTAAAAGATATAATTACCGATGTTAAGATTGCCATCGACCATGCTCCTCAAGTAACCTGCTTCAAGAGCAATACCAACATCTTTATGTATAACAAGAGCAAGGGCACACTCTATGGTGAGCCTAAACTCCGCATTGATTTCCGTCCGCTTACCGTAGGCACATACGAAGCAACACTTGTAGTTTCAACAATCTTGGGCGACACTGTTCGCTACAAGCTGAAAGGTATCTGTGAAGAAGCTACAACAGGTGCAAAGGTCGAGAAGTTTACAGCCAACACCATTGAAGAACGTTTTGCAAAAGAACCCGAATGGAAGAACTTCGGTAAGTACGACCTTGGCTATTGGAAGATAGAAGGCAAGTGGAACGGTGCAGGTGATATTACGCTGAACAAGGGTGGCATACTCTATTTCGACGATGTTTTGGTAAATGGTTTGAACAAGGTGAAGATGACTCCTGCCACTGCTGCCGTTTCTTTCCGTGCAGAATATTCTATTGATGGTGGTGGACACTGGTTGCCTATGAGCAACGATGGAAAGGCAAATGCTGCCGGCGAGTTCACTCTCGACAATCATCGTCCTACACTCGTTCGTTTCGTGAATACCACCAAAGCTGATGTAAATGTAAACACTGTGCTATTCTATCATAATGAAAGCGCACAACGTACTGCTTTCACAGATATTACTAAGGCAATGATGGCAAATGCCGATGCTACGCCACTGACTCTGCTCAACGAGCGGTTCAATGGTATGCGCCACCGACAAATATTAAGCATTCCTGGTTGGCAAAACTTAATTATACGTGGCGACCGTCCATTCTGGACATGGAAACAACGAGAAAACAATCTTGCCGATGGTAAAATCCAGAGTGAAGGAGCCTATATAACATTCTGGAAGACAGGTGTTGTAGACCATAATCCGTACGAATCGTGGCTTATTTCTCCAACGCTGTCTTATAAGCAAGCTGCAAGCAAGTATCTCACTTTCAGTCTTCGTTTCAACGGTTTGAGCAAGGACGAACAACGTGAAGAATATTTCCAAGCCTACATTATTACCGAGAAAGATGGTGTTATAAAAGAACAAGAACTTGACATTGATAAGTATAAGCCAACTGGTATTGAAATTGACAACGAAACTTGGTTGAACTATCGTATCGATCTTTCAAAATTAACCGACATCAATATTGACGACAATTTCCATCTTGCATTCTCTTTCTACAGCAAGGAAGGTGGCAACTATTCTGCTTTGAACTGGATGATTGACAACGTAACGTTCGGTCGGACAGATTTACCCGAAATCACTGTCGATAAGCAGTTCCTTTATGTTCCTTATAAGATGAAACAGAAGACAGACCCAGTTGTGTTTAAAGTAACAACCAAGAACAACCCGTCTGATAATGTAAGTATCGTGTTGTCTCCTTCAAAGATGAAGAAATATTTCCAATTACTTACTCCAGAATTGGCTCCTGAAGGAGGCGATGCTTCGTTTGTTTTCTACAGCGAAGATAACAAGAAACATGCAGCAATGTTCATAGTTCAAGTTCCTGGTGCCGAAACTGTAATTGTGAAAGCACTTGCCGACCTTTATACAGGTATCAATAATGCAGAGGCTCTTGGTGGAACTGTCGTTCCGGTAATTGTAAATGGGAATATCCAAATTCCTGGTGCGTATAAAAATTATCGAATCTATTCACCAACAGGACAACTTCTGAAACAAGGAGGCTACGAACCAAACATCAGTATTGCCAACTTGCAGCAAGGCATTATTGTCCTAAAACTTGTTGTTGATGGCGATGTTAAAACTTATAAGTTGCACAACAAATAAGCATCAATAAATCCAAAAAATCAAACTGGTTATTAGGGCAAGTATGGCTCTAATAACCAGTTTTTTATTGTATAATAAAAGATTTCTATTTTATAATTACAATTTTATTTTTTATAATTACAAAATAGAAACTTATAATATAAAAATCAGACAATAAACTTTTGCATGAAACATGATTTACAGAACATAAAAGTTTGAATTGCTGCTGTAAAATAATTATATTTACATTTCACAAACCAAATACACCAATCATTTTTAATGATAAAGAAAAATAAATATGGACAATACTTTACTATTGAAGCTATAGCAGAGTTTATGGTTTCTTTAGTAAAACAAAGAAAGGAAGCTAAAGTGCTTGAACCATCTTGTGGAAAAGGCGTTTTTTTGAAAATGCTTTATAAGTACGGATTTAAAAACATAAAAGGTTACGAAATAGATGCCACTTTAGACAACCCATATAAGAGTGTAGTGGAATATAAAAGTATCATCTGTTCTCCACTTTCCGAACGCTTTAATGTGGTAATTGGTAATCCGCCTTATATACGATGGAAGAATTTAGAAGATAATTTAAAAAGGGAATTGGCGCAATCGGATTTGTGGAATAAATATTTTAATAGTCTTTGCGACTATTTATTTATTTTCATCTTGAAGAGTATCGAACAGTTAAAAGAGAACGGAGAACTAATATTTATTTGTCCTGAATATTGGTTAAATACCACACATTCAGAAACATTGCGAAACTATATGTGTGTAAATGGTTTTTTCTCTGATATCTATCTTTTTAAAGAAGCACCACTATTCGAAAGTGTAACTTCTTCATTTATAATATTCAGATATGTTAAGAAGAAAATGTATCCACATAATATCTTTAAACAATATGAATATTTAAATGACCTATATAGGACACACCCAAAGCAATTTCTTTAGAAGATAAAAAAGCTTTGTTTGAATCTCCCGTTGCTCTCTTCTTATTAAGCAGAGGTGATTCTGCTACACGATTATGGAATCCACAAAATATTTTTGAAGAGAAGCAAAACGATACTGCCGACATTCTTTTTCACGATAATAAGTTCTTTGAAATTATTGATGTGAAAACAAGAAATATGGCTAAATCAGCAATGGCACCTAATATAATCTCTGCTTATAAGGTTGCACAAATATGTACATTTATTATTGACAATGAAGAATAAGATGATTTATATGTCATTTTTGACAGAAATGGTAATTTAAATAAATAAATCTAAAAAAATCAGATAAAGTTTTGTTTTTTATATTTTATGCTTATCTTTGCAAATAATCCGTAACATTAAAGCTTAGCGAAGTTTTTATATGTGGTAAGCTTTTATTATGTGAATAATGAAAAAGCATACCTTAAATTATTCAGAGGAAAATTAGACTTACATAATAATAATAATAAACTTAAAGATGTATGAAGAAAGTTTACTATTCTTTTGTCTTAGTGCTAATGGCACTAATGTCAATGAACTCAATGGCAGATATTCCTATTAAGTTAGATGTAGACGATGCCAGTAGAATTAGAGTGAAGGTTAATCATGCACCCATTGAAAATATTAAAAATGGTGTGAACGAATTAACTGTACCGCAGTATGGCTCAGTTCAAATAGAAGCCAAAGATGGGTTTTATTTAAAGAGAGTTTACAAAACGAACAAAGACGGGGAGGCAGTAGAACAATCTATTTCCAATCTTACTTCGTGTAACATCTATTTATCTGATGCAGATAAAAATCTGAAATTTACAGTAAAGTCGGGTGTATTTGCCGATGCACGTACAGCATCTTGTATTGTAAAAGTAGATAATGCTGCTAAGGTTAAATTAGAGCGTTACGAGTCGCACACGGCAGTAAACCTGCAAAATGGCGATAATACCGTGAAATATATTCCTAATGTAGAGAAAACTTTAATAATAGGAAACGCAAACTATGGCGATGTTCCACTTTACAAAGTAACACTCGATGGTACAGAAGTAGAAAGTTCTGGCAATCAGTTCTTTGTTACGCCGAAAGAAAATAGTGTAATATCCATTACGGCAAACTATCCTGACGTGGATTGTGCAGTGAAATTTAATTTCTCAAGCAACGATGTGAAAGGTATTCTTGCCAAAGTAACAGTGAATGGCGAAGAAGTAACCAACTATAACGATGCAAATTTCACGGTTAAGGCAGGAACAAAGTTAGCACTGAGTTTCGATAAAACGAACTATGCTTTAGAGTCGTTTAAAGTGAACAATGTGGAAACAAGTGTTTACGGAACGTTTGAATATCTTGTGAAAAACGCGACAACCTTCGATATTAAAGCACACAAATATGCAACAATAAAGGCGATACTGAATGTTGATAAGGCAGAAAATATCACGGTCTATCAAGGTAGCAGCTATAATAATAAGGTTATAGCCATAAAAGATGGCGACAACACTATTGAACTGAACGAAGTTAGCTGCATGATTCAGATAAAGCCCAATAGTGGTTGCAAAATAGAGAGCCTAAAAGTAGATGGTAATGTGAAGACAGCGGGTAGCGATGGCATTTACGAAATAAATCTTGCAGAAGGAATGAAAATAGAGATTACGACTTCTGCCATAGTGCGCGACCAAAAAGCCATTGTGTATATCGATGATATAAGCCTTGCCAACTACGGCTTCAACTTTTATCGTTCCGACCATTCTACGGTTCCTATGCAAAGTGGAGAAAACACATTGATGTTTTCTGCCGACGATAATTTGTTTATGTTCGGAGCATACGGTAGCGACCTTAGCAAAATGGTTGTAGAACTAAATGGAGTGAAAGTAAAACCTGCTTACGAAGGAGGAACCAGTTACGAAGTTAGGTTAAAAAATGGTGATCGTTTAGAAATAAGGCTTAGTGGTCCTAATGGAATTGACGAAATAGAATTGCAATCTACAAATAGAACGACAATAGTTTATCGTATTGATGGTACACGCGTAAAAGACAGAACTTTGTCTCCAGGTATGTATATTATTAATGGAAAGAAAATTATAATTAACAAATGATGAAAAAAATTACATTTACTATTTTATGCTTAGGCATGGCTTGCTCAGCATTTGCCCAGTCTAAGCTCGACTTGCAAAGCCGGATGACGCTATTGCAGATGCGTAATACTGCCATTCCGACCTACAATAGTCGCACACGCTCTTTTGAACGTCCGAAAAGCGTTCAGCCAAATGTTATGGCAATGATTGAATTTACGGGCAACAATGCCCTTAGCGAACTCGAAGCACAAGGTGTAAAAGTGCTTAGAGTACGTGGCAATATTGCTATAGCAATGGTTCCTACAGCCGATGTAGAACGCATATCAGATTTGAGATGCGTGCATCGTTTGGAATTATCGCGTCCAGTTTACCAGAAAATGGACATTGTTCGCCAAGTAACTGGTATTGATAAAATACATAAAGGTGTTGATCTTCCACAAGCATATACAGGTAAAGGAGTAGTAACAGGTATTGTTGATGGTGGTATCGACCCTAACCATATCAACTTTTTAAAGCCAGACGGTACAACTCGTTTTGGTTATATCAGTAAGATAACTGCAACAACAACAACTCAGCAAGGCTATCTTTACCAAAACTATTATCCTCGTGCGGTACTCGACACAATGACACAGCGAGATAACACGTATGCAATAGAAGATTTCTCTACCGATAGCTATACAAATTTCCATGGTACACACACCACAGGTATAATGGCAGGTGGCTATAAAGGAAATATTACTGCAGCGAAAACCGACGATCAAGACGTTTCTTACAAAGTAACAGTGCCTAATCTTTATTATGGTGGTGCTACCGAATCGGAAATTGTTGCTTCGTGTGGCGACCTGCGCGATCAATATATTGCTTTTGGTGTAGACGATATCATTAACTATTCTAAGCTCTCCGGACCGGAACGTAAACCTTGTGTTATTAACCTTTCGTTAGGTAGCAATATTGGTGCACACGATTCAACCAGTGTTATGAACCGTTTCTTGGCTCTTTGTGGTAAAGAAGCAATTATCTGTGTAGCGGCTGGTAACGAAGCCGACTACCCTGTGGCATTGACAGCAAAGTTTGATAAGGCTGATGCAACAGTTCAAACTTTCATTCGTCCAATAATGGAAGGTGAATATAAAACAGCAAATAAATCTTATTTCAATCTTCGTAATGGACAAATATGTGCTTATAGCAATGATGCTGACGAGTTTGAATTGCAAATTGTTGTTACCAACGGAGCACGTAATAATAAGGTGGCTGTTCGTATTCCAGTAGCAACAAATACAAATGGACAACCTATAATTTATTCTTCTGGTGGCGATTATGCCATTACCGGTGCAGTTGTAAACCAAACATTTGCAAAAGCTTTTAATGGATATGTAAGTGCAGCATCTATTAAAGATCAAGAAACTGGACGTTATTATGTACTTGCCGAATTTCTGACAAGCGACAACCAGAAAACAAATAAAGATGGTAATTATAAGTTAGGCTTGATAATAAAGAGTAAGAAAGCAGATCAGCGTGTAGATGTTTATGGCGATGCACAGTTGGTTTACTTCGACGATTACGACCAACCAGGTTGGGTAAAGGGTTCTCGCAATGGTTCAATAAGCGATATGGCATGTGCAGCCAATGTAATAAGTGTTGGTAGTTATAATGTACGAAATCATTGGCCATCGTTAGACGGATATGTTTATGGCTATAATAAGAAAGGTCAAGGAAACGATTTTCCAGAAGGCGAAGTATCACGCTTCTCTTCTTATGGAACATTAGCCGATGGTAGAAATCTTCCAGACATTTGTGCCCCTGGTGCATCTGTTATTTCTTCTGTAAACACATATTGTGTAACTAATCCTGATATGGGTTATACACCAGCTGCGTTGCAAGCAGAAGTAAAAAAAGATAATAAGACTTATTATTGGCATCAATCACTTGGAACATCAATGGCAACACCAGTTGTAGCAGGTGCAATTGCATTATGGTTAGAGGCAAATCCTTCGTTGACCTATAAAGATGTAGTGCGTATAATAAAAGAAACAGCAGTAAAAGACAATTATGTAAAGAACACTGGCGACCCAGTACAATGGGGAGCAGGAAAGTTTGATGCATACGCTGGTTTGAAACAAGTATTGAAAGAAAAGGCAGCAAATGGTATTCAAGGTGTAAAAGCAAATGAAAAAGAGATACCAGTTCTTACGATGACCGGTACACGTTCGTTCACTGCTTTCCTTGCAAATGCAAAGCAACTAACTGTACGTGCCTATACACTCTCTGGCCAATTGGTACACACAAATGTTGCCCAAGGTAATGAGACCGACATTGACGCATCATCATGGGAGAAGGGTGTATATCTTATTCAAGTAAACGGAAGTTCAGCACAACGAATTATTATTTATTAAAATATGAAGAAAAAATTAAGTTTCCTTTCATCAGCTCTCTTGATGCTGATGGCGATGATTTTGAAGCCTCTTGGTGCACATGCACAAAGTGAGGAAGCAATCATCAGTTTCCATACGAATGTGTATGAAAAAGCGCAAGGCACTGGCGTTACACCAAGTGTTTCATTTGTTCTTGGAGCAGCAAATACAAAGCAAGTTGTAAGTATCGACTGTGGTAATGGCGAAGAGGAATTCGACGTAGATGTTGCCCAGACAGGAGAGAACCAATCTATAAAAGGTTCTCTTTACACCGGGCAAGTGTCAAAGGATGGTTGGGTTAAAATTTATGGTGATCCTTCTCAAATCTATTATTTTAATGCTTCTGGCAACGAAATAGATGCTATTAAGTTCAACAGCAATTTAGGACTTCGTGTTCTTAATCTCGAACACAATGTTTTAACCTCTCTCAATATTGACGACTTAAAAGGTTTGCAAATTATCTATTTGCAAGATAATCCATTTGCGAAAGCTACACCTTTAATGATTGGTTCCTTGCCTAATTTATTGGTATTGGAAATTCCACAAATTGGACATATCTCACCTAACTTTACGCTTCACAATTTCCCTGCACTGCGTTCATTCGATGCATATCATACTTTGACTTTAACAAGTGTAGACCCTACAGCTTGTCCTCTTTTGCAACGTTTGAGTCTTGATATGACTAATGTTTCGTCTGTAGATCTTTCTAAAAATCCAGAATTGCAAGTATTGAATGTTAGCGATTCGCGTGTTAGTTCGCTCGATCTTAGCCATAACCCAAAGATAAGAGAACTCTATATCTCTCATACTTCTGGAACAGTGAATACAGATGTGAAGTTCGAAAATATTGATGTAACACATTGTCCTGAACTTTACTATTTTTTCTGCGGTGGTAACAAATTTAAGCAACTCGATGTTAGTAAGAATCCTAAACTCTTTACTTTCTCTTGCGACGACAACTTGTTACGTTCTCTTGACGTTACCAATAATCCAGACCTTTATAGTGTTAGTGTTCGTAATAACTATATGGACTTTGCTACCTTGCCTTGGCCAGGTAACTGGTTCGAATATTACCATGCACAGCACGAAATGGAATTGAACGATACTTATAAGGTAGGCGATGTTATTGACCTTAGCAATCGTGTGCTGCGTCAGGGTACAACTACCAATGGAATGCTTTATAGAGTTCCGAAGGAAGATCCAACAAAACCTGTTGCATTGGACAATACGTATTATAAATATGAGAATGGAAAAGTTAAGTTGTTGAAGGCTCTTACAGACCAAGTTTTCATTCAGTATACAAATACCGTATTGAAAGATTATCCTATTCGTACCGAAAACTTCACCATTAGAACTGCTGAAGAATTTGGCAAAGACATAAAGGCCGTAGAAATTTCAAGTCTTGGTTCTGCAGGTGCTCCGATAAAAATGTCTGTTGGTATTTTGGGCGCAACCGATGCCAAGCCTGTTTCTGTAAAGGTTGATTTGGGCGATGGCAATTTGGTTCCTATTGCAATTAAATCAGAAAATCCTGCGACACCTAATATCGATGCACAGCGCAAGGGGTCCGGCAATATTATTGTTTATGTACCACAAGATTATTATATTACAGCTTTAGAGACAGATAACTTGCCAATCGATAATATCGACCTTACGGCATTGACTCAGTTGCGAGTACTTGTTCTGAAGAATGCTGGTTTAAGAAATATTGATCTTGGTTACAACAATAAGTTAAGAAAATTAGACCTTTCTGGCAACTTGCTTACAAAACTTACGCTGAAAGGTCCGTCTTCTTACTTCTATAAGAGTTTGCTTACCGATATTAATGTAAGCAACAACCAGTTGGAAAACTATGAGTTCGATGATTTCTATGCTGTTCGCAATTTCGATATCAGTCATAATAAGATGAAAGCATTAGACGTTTCTGATGCAGACAATCTTCGTTCGCTCAACATTTCCAACAATGCTTTCACACGTTTGTTAATGAATCATAGCGAACTGTTGGAACGCTTAGATGCTTCTAACAACGAACTTACCGAAGTCAAGATACCACCAGTTGCACCATTGACTTATCTGAATATAAGCGGCAATAACTTTACATTGGCAAATATGCCTGCCGACTTTGGTTTAGATGGTGCACACTTTATTTATGCTCCACAACATGTTCTCGAAATATCTACTTCTTCTCCGGGAATCGACCTTTCAGAACAATTCATAAAGAAGAACGGTGCTACAACACAATATGTGTGGAAGAAAGAAAATGGACAGAAACTTGTTGAGGGCACAGATTACACTATTAAAGACGGTGCTTCTAAATTTAAGAATCTGACTGTGGGCAAGATTTATTGCGAAATGACACACGCTGCTTATCCTGCATTTACGGGTGCAAACGTATTTAAAACAACGCTTGTGCAACCAATTGACATGCCTAAATACGAATTGGCTTCTTTCACAACTATCAATGCAAAGGATAGTATAGATTTGGCGTTGGCAAGTCCTGTTAAGGGAACTTCTGTTTACTTTGAATGGAATGGCGATGGGAATGTTACTCAATACACGCTGGATACTACTTACAAACTCTTTAGAGCAAAATCTAAAGCTAATACCAAAGTGCGTGTACTTGTTGCTAATGCAGACGACAAGCTGTCGGTATTCAGTATTTCTAAGGTTAAGATTGGCGCATCTGATTTCTCCGGATTGAAAGACACCCGTTCTATTACAATTGCCGAGGCTGGAATGCAGTCTGTAAAAATACCTGCTTCTACAGCTCTAACACAATTGAACCTTAGTGGAAATGAACTTACCGACTTTGATTTGTCAAACTATCCAAACCTTTATTTCTTGTCCTTGACCGATAATAAGATAAGGAAATTCGATTTGTCGAAAGCTAAGAAACTTGGTCTTGCGTTTATTTCCGGTAACAAGATGCAAGAAATTAAGATTGACAACCCTGACTTGTGGAGTCTCGAACTGAGCAAGAATGCTCTTGAAAGCGTGTCGCTCGACAAAGCTCCTGCTTTGGAACAACTTTGGTTGAACGACAACCTGCTTTCGAAGGTAGACATTTCTAAGAATACTAAGTTGGGAGTATTGAATCTTGTTAAGAATAAGCTGAGATTTTCTACAATGCCGATTGCTGTAGATGCAGATGGAAAGAGCAAGTTCAGCAAATATTCTTACAACCTTCAGGAGCCTCTCGACGTAAAACTGAATGGCTCTAAGGTAGACTTAAGTTCAGAGGCTACGATTGACGGCGCACCTACCGAATTCCGTTGGTTCATCGACCGCATTAACATAGTTGATGGTGAACCTCAGGGCGAAGAGCTTGACAAGGACGATGAATATACTATAACAAATGGTATAACAACATTGAAGTTGACGAAAGCAACCAACCATCTTGTTTGCCTGATGCGTAACCCTCGTCTGCCGAATCTATATCAAATTACAAACTATATAGACTTCGCCCCCACTGCTGTAGATGGCATTACTGCAAACAACGATATCCAGATACAGTTCGTAAATGGCGGCATTACCGTAATTGGTGCAAAGAACAACACATTAGCAGTTTACACAATAGATGGCAGACTGGCTTACCAAGGCAAGTTGCCCGATAACGAAGCACATGTTCCTCTTGCTGCAGGCACATACGTTGTACGTGTTGGCAACAAAGTGGCTAAGATGAACATTAAATAAGGCTAATCCAATAGTTCCAAGACTCTAAGAATAGAGGCTGTATTGCAAGCATCGTCCTGCGATACAGCCTCTTTTCTTGCCGTTACTCCAATGGTTCATCGAATGACGGAAGGCAATATTGCCAGTATAACGATGCACGGACTCATCGTGTTCCAATCTTCAGAATACCGCTATTCACGGTGTCAGGGAGAAGCTGTATTTATATGTTTAGAAACGCTATTCGTTGTAACTCCTAAGCAGTATTTATCGTAACCCCGAAGCGACGATTGCCGTAACCCCGAAGCGACGATTGCCGTAACCCCGAAGCGATGATTGTCGTAACCCCGAAGCGATGATTGTCGTAACCCCGAAGCGACGATTGTCGTAACCCCGAAGCGACGATTGTCGTAATTCTGTTGCTATGATTACCGTAACAAAAGCCCCCGCATTAATGCTTCTCTCAGCATTGAATGGGGGGCTGCACAGTTTATTAGTAGTGGTTAATGTGAGATTTTAAATACATTTTTTGAGCCGTTTTCGTGGTATATGTGTAGTATGATTGTACCTTTTGGCAATGCCGACAGGTCGATGCTGTTTGTGTGAAGTACGCCTGACAGGCTTCCATTCGTATTGTATATGCGAACTTCCTTAACCTGTCTTAGTATTAAGTTGCCATTGGTCATGGCAGGCGAATTGTCGCTGATTGCTTGAATACCGGTAACATTGCAGATGCGGGCAGGCAAGAATGCAAGTCCTTTTGCAGTATGGCTCAGGAAACCTTCCACGTCAGCTGTAGCTCCGGCAATAGGTAGCTCCGTAATGTTGTCCGAGATATTCAGTGCAAGCTCGTTCTCGGTATCGCTGATGAGCATGTCTCCATTGTTGCCCTGCTTGAACGTTACGCTTTTCAGGCTGACTAAACGTGCTTCGAATGCTTCTGTATTTGCTACGAGCGACTTTAGTTCTGCCGGCTGGGCAGTAATTGCATTATCTGAAGACAGAATAGAAAGATAAACCGGCTTGAAGAGCAACAGTCCGCTGTCTTCTTTTATTAACTTGCCTTTCAGATTGCCAATCTTGTCGCCGACCTTGATGTTGTAGCCCGCAAGTTCGCGCGTATCTAATGCGATGCCGGCAGTCTTGTCTTCAAAGAAAGTATAGTTAGGGTTTGCTCCTGCTTGCCCGGTAACAAGAACTTCGCCTGTAAGTGTGTAATTATAGCCTACATTCGCTTTGGCTTTGCGCAAGGCGGCTACATCGTTCAGAATAGTGCTGTTCTTGTATCTAACTTTGAGTTCTTCCGATATGCTTGCCTCCTTGTCGTTATACAAAGGCACTACTTGGAACGTGTAAACACCATTGGGGAGCGACATTGCCGACCAGCGGCAAGTGTCGGCAATGCCCGTTTCTATACCATTCACCAATATCTTGTAACCCGTCAGGTCCTTAATGCGGCTGGGTTCTTTCCATTGCAGCGTATCTTTCGTAAGTGTCAACGATTTTGCCAAATGCGTAAAGTGATATTCTTTCGATGCAACGAAATCTTCAACCGAATAGTTGTGCCAGTTGTTGTCTCGGAAATCGGAATGCGTAATGCGTGTTGTCCGTTCTGTTTCTGTGGAATAGTCGTAGTTTATGCGCTGATGTGGAACAAGCTTGCCATCTTTCCGGCGTTCTTCGGTGAGTGTTTTTATCTCTCCTTTATTGCCGAATGATTTTTCTATGCGTGCAGTTGGTGGAGTTGTTGTATCTGTAGAAGCGTAGACACTGTCCAACTGGTGAGAAAGATACTTGCCATTGAACTCTAAAGTACTATTGGTGAAAGCTGTTACAATGGAATCACCTTGTGCATCGAACTTGTAGGCAACAGTTTGTACAGGGTGTTGGTAAGAGATGCTCGGGTCTGTGAAGTAATATTCTGCGTTGTCTTTTACGAACATCTGTTTGTTCTTGTCGAAGGTAAATACCTGTTTAGCCGATAAAGCACCAGCCGAGTTGTACAGATATTGTACTTTCTGATGTTTCTCCCAGTTCTTCTTTGTAGGGTTATACAGGTCGATGTCTTCCGATTCGGTCTTTGTGGAATATTTACGTATAGCGACTGCCGTGCGCCGTGTGGGCTGACCGAAAGCATCGTATGCAATGTAGAACGACAATGTTTCGCCCATCGAAGTGCTCGTATAATAATATTTGTTGGTTTGTTTTATATCGCCATCTTCGTTCTTTATGGTTGAATATTCATTCTCCCAATGAGCAGTAACTTGGTCAGTAACATCGGTCAAGTCAATCTCAAATGTAAGTGGGTCAGACTCGCCTTCCTCGTAAATGGCATAAAGTTCAACCTTAACTTTCTCTTTATCGTAGTAAGCAAACGTTCCGAAAAGCTGCTCTGGTAAATCGGTCTTGCCCGTTACTTGGTGTCCGTTGTTAGAAACAACCCATCTGTAGCCCTTTAGTGTAAGTCCTTTATATTTCGGCGCATCGAACTTAAACTTGACATTCCATTTGGTATAGAACTCCTTATAAACCAATTCCGGGCTGGTTGGAGCCGGCAAATTCATCTCTATTGTATGCTGGAGAATGTTGCTGCAGTTACCCGTATGTTCTTGCTCGTAGACAGGAACTACACGATAATGATGAACTCCGCGAGGCTGATTGTGTAACGTAAAATGTGTACTGGTATACAGTTCGTCTTGTAAAGTGTAATCGGCAAGAACCTTATAACCTTTCAAGCCAGTAACGTCGGCAGGCGGCGTTACTTGGAATGTGATATCGCCCGGAGAGTCTGATTGCACCGTTATGCTTGCTTGTGGTGTTTTCTTTTCGCTATAAAGATGATTCTGATAGACAAATCTATAAGTTTGCAGGAACTCTTGCGAAGTAGTATTAAACTTATATTCCTCTACTTCAGACGGAATAGTGTCTGAAAGTGTGTATGCGTAATTGTGTTTCAGGTAGAGCCGGAAAGCAGAAGTGCCATTCGGTTCGTTCACTTTCCTATATAATGTATCGCAAAGCAAACGCTTCTGATTGTCGTAAGCAAACACTTTTCTTTCTTGCAACTCTTCACTCTTGGAAGTAAATGCGATTGATTTCGTTTCACTTAACAGATTGTCTTCATTATAACTGAAGAGTGTTTGGCGCTGCTTTTTAGCTTCTGTCTTTCCATTGCCATACGCTAAATAAGTAATGGTGGCACGACGTCCTTTGGTATCGTATGTGTACTGTTCTTCTGTTTTCTTTTCATTTTTCTTGGTGTAATGTATGACTGAAGCCAATCTGTTTTGCTGGTCATACGAGCACACCACAGAATCAATGCGATACGCAATGTTGGTTTTATAGCTATATTGTGTTGAATGCACCAAGAGACCGTTCCCATCGTAATAGTAACAGGACTTTACCCTGTCGGTACTGTCAGAAAGCAAGTGCGATTGTGTGTCGTAGGTATAAACTGTATTTACAGGCAGTTGCAGCTTTCCATCTCTTGTGTAATTGTATTTGCTACTTTGTACCAAACGTCCTTGCTTGTCGTAGAAGAAGTGTTCTAAAACCTTGTCGTCTTCTGTTTTAACCAATGTGCCGTCGGGAGCTTGTTGAAACTTTATACGGAGGGTCTTAATCTTCTCATTCTTCACTATCGCCTGTGGCTGTGCCGATAGCAGAAGTGCGGAGAAGGTAAAAAGAATTGTTAGCAACTGTCTCATAGTCGGTATATTCTATTTCTACATTTAGTTCTTCTTGTACACTTTGGATTTAATGGTCTGCCCGTCAATCTGTGCCTTGACAATATAAACTCCTTTGGCAAGACTGCTTATGTCGTATTCGGTTTGACTTAATGCAGATTCAAATACTTTTCCTCCTGCCAAGTCGTAGATGCTTACCTTTGTAGTCTTCTGAGGGCACAGCAACATATTCCCGTCCATGTATATGGAAGAAGACGACGGGGTGTTAAGTGTCTGGATTATGCCGCTTACTATTGGTGTCTTAATGCAGACAACTTCCTTCTTGTCTAATTCTCCATCGTCTCGAACAGAACGGTAAGAAGCAACTATAAGGTCGAGTCCTCTGCCAACAGTCTGGCAATCTAAATATTTCGTATTGGCAGGTAGCTTGTCGTATAGGTTAAATCCATGATTTTTTCTCAGCCATTCCGACAGTTCTATTGTTTCGTTGGTTTCGTGTAGTAAAAGTATTATCTTCTCTCCGTCAGACGATAGCATGTCGCCATAGTTGGAAACAGCTACCGGCACAAAACCTTTGGCAGCCTTAATGACTTCTGCTTCTTTAGTAACTGTATTGTAACGGCAAGGATAAACTAATTGTGAGACACGCTCTATATTAACAGCTCCTTCTTTATAAGAATACTCATTTGTAACGGCTGCTGGTGCAACAAACTTTCCGTTCTCGCTCATAATAACTGGCACTGATGTGAACTCTGGACCTTTCTTCCACGCTTTGAAGAACTCGTATTGCCACTTGGCATGTGCTCTTTGGTAAGCCTTTACTTGTTCAAGATAATCGTTCTCTCCGGGGCGGGCTGTAATATAGTCTTTTGTCTGGGGCTCTTTCTCTGCCCATGTCTTATAAACGTCCATATTGTAAGATATGGCTACGAACGGAGTTTCGTATTCCCATGTTCCGTTGTCTTTCTTATAATAGATTATGGGTTGAGAGTAGAAGCCGTGTTGCTCCATCATTACACCGATGATGGTTTTACCGTCCGGAGAAATAGTTCGAGGTGAAACAAACTGTGTTTTACCACCCAAGAAGTCTGTTTCCGGATTAGGAAGTCCAACATATTTGTAATCGTCGTCGTCTTGCTGCTCCCACAACGCAGGAATTGTCTTATACGGGCTGCCTGCATTACCTTTGCCTATTATGTATCCTGTAATATATTTGCCATCGCCTGTACACTGTGCGCACGAACCATCTTTCCATTCTCCTTCAGGGCAGGGCAGTGCTTCCCAGCCCACTTCGCTGTCTCTATAGATGGCAGGTTGTTTCTTGTCGTTCTTGCCAACCAAAGTTCCATTGTCCATTACGTCTAAAGCTGCCATGTCCGAATATGAATCGGCAGCAGGAATGGTCATAAGTCTTTTTTCTTTCAGGTCGAATCGGTAAGCTTCTTCATACATGCGTGCGCCGCATATATATCTTCCGTTATTCGATATACCTTTCACGTTCACGGAAGTACCTGTAAAAATTACTTGTGGCTTGTCTTCTGTTTGAGCTTTGGCAGATAGTTGGCAAGCAAGTGCTGCACCAATGAGCGAAAAGTAAAATTGACATTTCATAATAGCATGCGTTTTGAGGTAATTATTCATTAGATTGCAGACACAAAGATAGTAGTTATTGCCCGAAAGGCATACCAATCATGGCGTTGAATTGTTTGAATTCGTGAATTCAGACAAATTAGAAACCTAAAAGGCTATTTAATGTACGTCCGACGAATTCAACTTATGGAGTACGAAAGCGGTTTCAGGCAATATGAAATCTATCAATAAATTCGCGGGACTCACGTTATTTAGCATCAACGTTCCTTTGGAAATCGATTGGGGTTAGTCCTGTTACTTGTTTGAAGGCAGCAATAAACGATGAACGCGACTTAAAGCCCACGCTATTGCCAATAGCCTCTAATGTAAAGCCACTGTATTGCCCTCCATCTTCTATTCGTCTGCAGGCTTCTTTTATTCTGTACTTGTTAAGAAGGTTCGAAAAACTGCATTGCATGAGTTCGTTAATTACTTGTGAAATGTACTTGTAGTTTACACCTATCTCCGATGCCAGTTGATTGGCAGAGAAATCGTAGCTGAATATGCAGTCGTTGTTGTCCATTAGTGTAAGTATCTTCTGCAACAGTTCCTCTTTCCGTTCTTCGCTGAGCGTACTCGATTTGTATTTCCTCGCTGTTTTTCCTTCGACGAAATGTTCTTCAAGAGCCTTTCTGCGCATGCGTTCTTTCTCTTCCGATTGGAAAAGCTCTATGTTCTTTCGGAAAAGTGCCTTGTTGGATTGGTTAAGTTTCTTGTTCTTCGATGCAACCACGAAGAGTGATATGGCAACGATGCAGCCTATGGTCATAAACAGAAAGATAACTATTCGTTGCATTTCCTTTTGGTGCTCCAACTGTTTGAGATGGTAGGTTACGTCTTTCATCTTGTTTTCGAACTCCATTTCGTTTACACCTGCAATAAGCCGATAGTTCAGCAACGAGTCCTTCAGCATAATGTATTTACTCTGATAGTCGGCTGCCTGCCTGTTGTCTCCAACTTTTGCGTAGGTTTCGTACAACAGCTTGTAAGCTTCTAATTTTGTATCTTTCGTCTCAAAGTCGGCGCTGATGCGTTCTCCTGCCTTCAGTTCGTGCAGTGCCATCTCATAGTCTTTCCGCAGACAATATGCCTTGGCGAGGTTTATGTGTGCTAAGTAGACATAGCGTGAATATTCGTGCGAAAGTTGCTTGAACAACGCCAGTTGCTCGCTGAAGCATTTCCGTGCAGCTTCTGCCTTGTTCCTTTCCAAAGCCAAGGCACCCGCATAGAGCAATGAGTCGTATTTGTATTCTAAAGCATTGAAACTCCTGGGAATTTGTTTAAATACACTTAGCTCGTGGTGTAGCGATTGAAGGTTGTGCAGTTCGGCAGAGACCACGATGATGTTTCCAAAAGCATTCAGCATCACTCCCCAGTCCTTGATCTTCCGTGCCTCATGAAAGGCTGCTTTATAATGGCTGAGCGCTTTGCTGTAGAGAGACTGTTCTAAACTTTGTTCGGCAATCATCTGGTACATAAACCCGAAATCCAAGTAGACCCACGAACTGTTCAGACTTCGTGCCTTGCATACGTTCAGGCTCTCTTTCAATATTTCGTTCGATTTCATGTAATCGTAATAATGAAAGAAGTAAATATACCATAAACCGCTGAGCGTCTTGGTCAGCATGTCGTCGTCTACAGTTTCCTTGTCGTCAGCATATCGTTTATAAACAATGCTGTAACACATTAGTGCACTGTCCATATCGTTCTTTTTGCCGATATATGCCGACGCCTCTTTCAGCAGATGTCCGTTAGTGTATGTCTTAAGGTCTGTTATAGAGTTGTCGGCTGTCTTCTTCTTGCTCGTGGGCACACCCGTTTTATAGGTAGTGCCGTGTCTTGTATTCAGATATTTATCTTTTTTTTTTGCGTCTGGCGATAAATTCTGACCGCAAACAAATATTGCTGTCAATAAGCATACAACAAATAGTGTTCTCCGTCTCATGTATTGCTATTCTATTGTTTCGATGTTCTTTATTCTATTGCAATATTATAAATAATTTTTATAAGTAGCAAGTTTTCTTAACTCAAATTGGTCATCAGCACCTGTACAAAGTCCAACAAGAATGTACCAATAGGGTTTCTTTTCTGCCTTTTGTTCACAACTATCAAATGCGCTTGTTAAAATGAAAGGCTAATTGTCACATGTTTGAGACAATAAGGAATTAATGAGACTACCTACCCTATGGGTAAACAGAAGATGATAAAACTGTAAAAAATCTTCATAAACACAACCATCATATAACTATCTGTCCATCAGGGCATTGTAAAATCTATTGTTTTGCATTCTAAAAGTGGCTGTTTTGCAATGTAAAATCTATGCTTTTACCGTACAAAACAGCCACTATCGCAATGCAAAAGTGAAAGCATCATCTCTCAAAGACGTTTTTCTTTACAAATCATAACGATTTTATGAGCAGCACAGTAACGGTATCGCTATTTGTCAAACCCGATGGGGCGAAACTGTTTTTGGGTTTCGCTATATTCGAATCCCGCTGTACGGAGTCGCTCTTGCAGTCCCTTGGGGTCTTCACTAAAATTGTAGCAGAGTTCTGAAAGCGTATCAAACTCTCTGTCGCGTAAAAGCATATTTACTGCACTAACAAGGATTGCGGGGTCTTTGGGTAATTTATCCATAAAACAAAATAATATATTGATAATTAAAAAAGGAGTGGTTATGAAAATCCTTATCCATCGTTTTCTTAGTTCACTTTATTATATATAGAGTGTTTAAACATAATTTATAGAGAATATAAACCACCTGAAAATATTAACGAAGTATATGTCCCGTTTGTCTAAAGCATCGACTCACCTATAAACTGCAACGGCAACAAATCTTTAACTGTATCGATTACATAAACAGTTTCAGTACCATAAAGCAAGATACGCACAGGTTGTTGGTATCTATCTTCTATCTCTAAAACAACTTGTCGGCAAGATCCACAAGGTACAATAGGCTGCTTCATCAGTCCTCCACCATTGCGCGCGGCTATTGCCAATGCCTTTATGGGTTGGTCGGGACGTGTGCTCTGCGCTGCAAAAATAGCTGAACGTTCGGCACAAAGCCCCGATGGATAGGCTGCATTCTCCTGATTAGCCCCTATCACCATTTCGCCATTTTCCAACAGCAGGGCTGCTCCCACGCTGAAATGGCTGTAAGGCGAATAGCTGTTCTTGGTGGCTTCGATTGCCTTTTTTATAAGTGCTTGCTCGTCGGCAGACAGTTCTTCCAACTGGCAGACGCCTATTTTAATGTTTATATCAATTTGCTTCATAAGCTTTTTCTTAGTCTTTTTTCTTTTCAGGTCTATATTCATAGCAACCTACATCGGGCTTCTCATCGCGCGCAAAGCCGTCGTGGTCGGTGGTACTGATGCCGTTGGGCAACGCAACACCTATATCGCGGGCTTTCGATTTCTCTGAAAGATGGAAGTCGTAAGCCTGCTTGTCGCCGTCTATCTTGCGGAAATGCTTCTCGCCCGACTGCACTGTGTCGGCAGCTTCCTCCCACAATACATCGACGTACTTGGCAGCATCGATTTCCTTTGGCTTTATGGTGCGCAAGATACTGTGGTCGAATTTGAAGTTTTGAGCAGCCTCATCGGTAAAAGCACCCATTATTACATCTTCGGCATAACCCGTTATCAAGGTGTTGAAAACATTGAATTGCTGAAGCGTGTATTGCTTTCCGTCGGTGCTGTTCCCGAAGCGTAAGGCTGCGCCACGGTTTCCGTCGAAAGGATAGAACTGCGCAAGGGTGCAATGGCTCAACGTAATGTTTCCGCCAAAGAAAGCAGCACAGTCTTTCAACGTGTTTGTAATTTGGCTGTTGCTGACGTCTATCTTGCAATTGGTGGCGAGCAAACCATACCCCTGACAATTGTGTATGGTGCTCCGACGAAGCGAAAGTGTAGAACGGTCTACGCTCGACGAGTCGCACACAATGCCATTGTAGGTCGAATGAATATCGGCAAATTCTATTTCGTTGTCGTAACTCGATGTATTGAAATGAATGCCTTGCCACTGCCCACTCACACGGTCGTACGGCAAATAGTCGAACATATAGTCCAAACGGTCGCCCCGAAGCGTAACAACCTTGTCGGCTGTTCCTGCTATTTTCAGCTGTCCATGCACATCAATGCCCGCCTTGTTGGAGAAATAAAGCGTGGTTCCAGCACCAATGGTAAGCGTTGCGCCCTCGTTCACCTTAATGCCTCCCTGCACCACAATGGGCTTCGTGCTTTGTATGGTGGTATCGTGCTTTATCTCAATGTTCTTCAAGAGTTCGGCGTCCCAGCTGTAAGCCTTCAGGTTTACTTTCTGTTGCACCGTGCTTTCGAGCGTAAACACGAGGTTGTCCTCCACCAATTGTGGGTCGGTCTTGCCATTCTTCGGCGTTGTAAGCTCTACGAAGACACGAATACTGTCCTTGTTTCGCACCTCAAGCCCATTCACCTGATAGCCGTTTGCCTGTCCCAAGTAGATGCCGTCTACATTCACTCGGAAACCCGTTTGGTTGCCTTGCTCCAACCGAACATTGGCAAGACGAATGCCATTGCCCGACCGGTTGTAGACCCAAAATGTCTTTGTGGGGGTTGGAACTTTCGAGAAAGTAGTGTCAAGGCGCACCGTATCTGTTGAAAATGCCAACAGATTGCTCTTCGACGTCGTAAAAGTATCGTCGTCGTTGCAGCTCGTTAGTAAGCCAACAACAGACAACAGCAAAATATATGCAAGTATTCTAATCTTCTTCATTGGTATAATAACGCAGAAAAACACTACTTATTACATTATTATAATAAAAATACAAGCAAACAAGAAACAGGTTTCACTACGAGTACAACGCCTCTGTACTGCCAGCATAGCACCGCCATACTGATGGTACAAAAGTGCTTTTAAAAATTTGGACTGCCACTATTGCAATTTAAAAACACAGTTTAAATGTTAAGATATTTTAAGAAATGGGGGGGTAAATGCTTTTATATCAAAATAAAGTATTATATTTGCAACATCTTATAACTATAAAACCCATCTGAACAATAAATAAGCTGCATATATGATACGAAAGAAATGTTTATTTAGCCTTATACTTGCCCTATTGGCAAGCATACCCTCATTGGTAAGTGCAGACATTGTTACGGGTAAAGCCGTAGACGACAAGACGGGCGAACCGTTGGCAATGGCGTCGGTAAAGGTAGAATGCAAAATGGGTGGAGCTATTTACTGGACCTCTACCACTACCGATTCGTTGGGTAACTTCAGCAATCAGTGCCCCTCGGTGGGGCGAATGACGGTAACTGTGAGCCTCTTGGGCTACCACTCCACAAAGAAAAGAGCCTACTGTGAAAGCAGTTCGACTGCCGACACCATAAAGTTGGGAGAATTCAGACTGAAGCCGTCGGACGTTGTACTCGATGAAGTGATGGTGTCGGCAAAGGCTAAACGTTTCACCATACAGGGCGATACGATTGTGTTTAACCCCGCTGCATTCAAGCTAACCGAAGGTGCACGACTGAAAGAGCTCATAGAAAAGTTGCCGGGCGTAACGAAAAAGGACGGCAAACTCTACTGGAACGACAAACCTTTGCGCCTACAAATGAACGGACACGATATATTCGGAGGGAGCGGAATCGTTGCCGACCTGCCCGCAGAAGCCGTTCAGAACATTAAAACGTATAACAAAGCGAGCGAATTTGCCAAACATTCGGGCAAAGACGACGGCAAGGAAGACCAAGTTTTGGATATTAAAATAAAGGCGGGCTTTATGGATAAATGGTATGGCGACATAAAGGCAAAGCTACAATCGCCCAAGAACTACGAGGCTGATATTACTTCTACAAAACTCAGCGACAAGAATCCTATCATGTTCCACCTTAATGCCAACAACGTAAACCGATATCAGAAAGTAGGTACAAGCTGGTGGGAAAGTGGCGACTTCGACTATTTCGGCAAGGCACAGAATGCAGCCTTGGGCTATCAGCACAACTGGAAAGCAATAGCCAACGAGTATCACTTCATTGCGTTTACTTCCAACTTCAATCACAAAGATGGCTGGGGAACCGACTACGAGACTTCTCAGTACTTCTCACCAAACAATGTTACGACGTGGAGCCTCAACCGAAAGAAACACTATAACCATGAAATAGCGCCCGAAGTGCGCGCCGAATTGATGTCGTTTGTCGACAGAAATAACATCGCTGCAGCAAACTTAATCTTCAATTACACATTGCAACGAAACAATACAGAGACAGGTAGCGCACGCTTCGACACCGATACGAAACCTTATGGAGACTTTCCTTTAGACTTAGCACTAAGCGCAGGGCACGGCGATGCTGTCTATCGGCACATCATAAACCGGGAACGTTCGTACCAGCAACAAATAAACGAAGGTGGAGGAATCAAACTCGAAGGTATCTGGAAACACTTCATTGCCAAGAAAGCACAGTTGGAAATCAATGCCGAAATGACATATCAGAATGGCAACAACCGCTTCGATGCTCACCGTGAGCTGGAGTATATAAACAAAGGAACGTCCTCGCCACTCTATCAATACAGCCGCGCACCCTATCATAACATAGAGGCAAGCGGAAAGGCTACAATAGAATACCACATCAATGACGCACTTATGCTAACCGCAGCAGAACAGTTTAAAGCTGGTAACAATAACATTCGGCAAAGTTTTTACAGTTCTCCCATCGCTTCAAAGATAGAAGACGACCCCGAGAGCGTACTCGATGCAGCCAACAGCTATCGCAGTAAGCACTTAGAAACCAATGCCACAAGTATGCTCGGAATAATCTACAAGGTGGGCAATTGGCAATTTATTCCTAAGGTAAACTACAATTTTGACTGGGAAAGACTGAACTATCAGCGCGGCAGATTGGACACTGTGGCACACCGCAACAGCAATACCTTTATGCCGGGAATGGCTGTTAAATGGAAGTTAAACAAGAACAACCGCTTCGACTTCGCCTTCAACTACACGACAAAACTGCCCGACCTGCTGGCTACATTGGGCTATCGCGACGACACCGACCCATTCTGGATAATAGAAGGAAATCCTCTCTTGCATCGCAGCCACCAGCATACAACCTCGTTAAACTATGCTGCCACAACGGCAAAACAGCAAGCTATGTTCCTCTTTAAAGTGGGTTACACACACATTATCAACCCCATTGCTACCGTGTATAACTTCGACCCACAAACAGGCGTGTACCGTAGCCACAGCGAAAACGTGCGAAGCGGCAACGATTGGTTCGCTGAAGTAACCTACGACCGAAGCTTTGGCGACTACATACGCTTCTCCAACAAGGCAGAAGCGCATTTCAAGAAAGCGTATGGCTATCTTGCCGATTTCAACGGACACGCTGCGCAAGAGCAAAACCAACTGAAAATGTTTACTTTCACATCAAATCCTGAACTGTCATACGAAAGCGATTGGCTGCAAGCAGGCATCTTCGGAGAAATTAATTTGCAACGAAACCGATACTCGTTGGCGAGTCAATACAACAACACACCTATCCGATACGCCTACGGTTTGCGCGCAACACTGAAGTGGAAAGGCTGGGAAATAAGCAGCGAAATACAAGACAAAGCCGCAACGGGCTATCTTGCACAAGAGCTGAACCGCCACCGCATACTCTGGGAGGGCTACATTCGCTACGTCTGGAAGAAGAGCAAGAGCTGGATTGGATTAAGTTTCGACGACATTCTGAACCAAAACCGCTATTATTCTCTCGATGTAAACTCATCGGGCCGCACCGAAAAGTGGAACGAAATACTGCACCACTATGTTTGCTTAACCTTCAACTACCACTTCGACGCAAAGGGCAAGAAGAAGTAAGGAACACGGTTGTACTCTGCAACCCTATGCCCTGCACTTTGCAATATCCCTGCTTTTGCATAATCTTCGTACTACTACTGAAGCCACATCTTTGCTCGGGAGGTCTGCAAATGTACAGACTTATTTCGGTCATTTGCGGGCTTTGAATTATACAATAGGGCAGGGGAAACAGAATGGATACGGAACGCATTGTGTTTTCTCCGCCTTTTCTTTTGCTTTACTCATGGATTTGTATCACCTTTGTGCCTAATTCATAGAATTATCACAGCCATGATAAATATTTTTTATAGCTGTGATAATAATTTTTCATAGCTGTGGAAAATATTTTTTATAGCTTTGATAAATTGACGGAACAGGCATCTAAATGTGTCTGGACAGGCACTTGCCGATGCCCCGAGTACCTATGCTCCGATGCATGAGGTATGGTTGCAGGACGGAACTGTAACAAACAATTAAGCGTGGCACGAACCACGCTTAATTGTTTCTGTCAAGTATCTTTTCTAAAGATTCCTTTATTTATTTCTTGTTTGGGGCTGGAGTTAGTATCTTTTTGTATTCATCGATATTGCCAAGCAGCTTCACGGCTTCTTTCCATTGCTTGTCGAACTGAAGACTGTTGGCTATTGCTCCACGCTGATAGTAGTAGGCAGCCACCAGGTCTGCTGTAACAAGTTGCTTTATGGTCTGCTTGTGATGGTCGAGTTCCTTTGCTAAATTGTGCTGCAACTTCTTCTCCAGTGCTGCGAACTCTGGTTTGGCATCGTCGTAATAGCCCTCGAACTTCGCAATGTCAATAAGGTTCTTTACAGCTTTCTCGCTTTGCCGGTCGTATTTGAAGCCGCTCTTTATGACAGCCGACTTGAAACTTTCGTAGTCGGCATCGGAGACAACAAAACTTTTTGGGTCGCCAATGGTTGGATGTTGCTTAATATAATCCAATTCCCAGTTCATCATAACCTCTGTTGAATCTAATCCCGGATTTACAAGATAGAGCGCAATGTTGGGGATTGAGTCAGGGAGGACCTTCACGTCAGGACTTATACCACCACCGTCGCGCACAATTCTTCCATTTGCCGTATGGAACTCTTTCGTCAAAGAGTCGGGAACATGCTCCAGATATCCACCACGGCTGTGCTTGTAATTGATGGCTTGAATGCAGCGCCCGCTCGGAATGTAGTATTTGCTGATTGTAAGCTTTAGGTTTCCGTTATAAGGCAAATCCATTGGTGCTTGTACCAATCCCTTGCCATAAGTACGACTGCCTAAGACTACGGCGCGGTCCAAGTCTTGCAAACTTCCACTTGTTATCTCGCTTGAACTTGCTGTTTCTCCGTTTACTAATACCACAATCGGTATAAGCGTGTCTACCGGCTCGACCGTTGTTTTGTATTCGCGGTTGGCACGTTGCATTTTTCCCTTCGTCTTCACAAGCAAAAGTCCCTTCGGCACAAACATATTCACGATGTTTATGGCTTCCTGAAGACTTCCACCGCCATTGTTACGTAGGTCGAGCACTAACGACTTCATTCCCTCTTTCTTCATTTCCAAGAATGCTCTGCGAACATCTTTCGAACAGTCTACGGTGAAAGAGTTCAGGTCTATATATCCAATTCCGTTCTGTTGCAAGCCATAATAAGGCACGGCAGGCATCTGAATGGCTTTTCGGGTAAGTTTAAACTTCAATACCTTACCAGTCGAAGGGCGCTTTATCTTTAACAAGAAAGAAGACCCGGCATCGCCACGCAAGCGTTCGCTGACATAGCTTGTGGACTTTTTATGCATCAATGAATCGTTGATAGACAATATTATATCGCCCTTCTTCAGACCGGCTTCTGCGGCTGGCATGTTCTCATAGGGTTCGTCTATTATAACATTATCCAACTTGAGGTCGTATCGTATCAGTGCACCAATACCTGCATATTTGCCCGATATCATCATGTCCAGGTCCTTTACCTTGTCTTCAGGGAAATAAACGGTATAGGGGTCGAGCGAACTCAGCATGGCATTAATGCCGTTTCCTATAACTTCGTCGGCGTTCAGTGTGTCTACATACATCAAATCGAGATATTTGTAGATAGCCGAAAACGTCTCTAAATTCTTAGCGACTTTGAAGTTATGGTCTTTGTCTGGCGTACTTTGAGCCAGAACATTCGTCTGCGACAGGAATGTGCACACACACAAGCAGAGAAATAGTCTTTTCATCATTCTTTCGTACATACAAAAGGGTTTATTTTTAAGAGTCTGTGCAAATTTACACTATTATATTGAAATACGGTGAGTGGCAGGAATAAAAAATAACCAATTTGGTTTATATCGCATTACTTAAATATAAGTGTTTTTGGTAGTTTCACCCACTTATTGTTCACAACTATGTTTATAGTACTGCCCTTTAGCTGTTTGAAAGTGTAAGAACCATCGCCATTATATGTTAATGATGCTTCGAGGTCTTCGCTACCATAGTCGTTAATAATAGTGAGTTTGGCAGTATTACCACTAATTGAATAATCTACAATAATCCACTTCCGAGTGTCGCGCTTGGCACCAAGATAGCCGGGAACCTTGCCAAACACTTCCTGATTGGGTATTAATATGCTTGGTTTATAGAGGTCGATGTCGAGCCAAACTTGGTACGCAGCGTTCTCGATGTGAGCTTTGAATATAGCTGTATCGGCAGAATTGTCCTGTACATGCGCAGAGGCATCGGCAACAAAAGTATCTGTTGCACGAATAGTGGCAGCAGACACTGTTATTACCAAACAGAATGCGAACGCCACTAACAATATCATTAATAGTCTTGTCTTCATAACTTCTGCAAAGATACTTCTTTTTTCTTTTGTATTGTAGCAAATATAGCTTTTCTTTTTCCAAAGTTAAACGTTCTGCAAAGAAACAACGTGATTTATATCATAATTTAAAGATTAAAACACTTAAATAATCGATTTAGTTCTTTGCAGTTCAATTTTTTATAGTACCTTTGCAAAGTTTGATAAGAAAAGAAAATGTTTCTGGATTTTATTTTTGAGACCAGTTGGGAAGTATGCAACAAGGTTGGTGGTATCTACACTGTGCTTTCCACACGTGCCAAAACATTGCAAGAGATAATGCGGGACCGCATTGTCTTCATTGGTCCTGATTGTTTCAATGGAGAAGAGAACCCATATTTTTTTGAAGACAAAGCGCTTTTCAACGACTGGTTAGCCGTTGCCAAACATGATGGGTTAAGTTTAAAGATAGGCCGATGGAACACTCCAGGCACTCCAATAGCCTTTTTAGTAGACTTCAAGGCTTCTTATGCTGATAAGAACAAATTCTATGGTGAGCTTTGGGAACGCTACGGTGTAGACAGCCTGCATGCTTACGGCGATTACGACGACTCGGCTATGTTCTCTTATGCTACCGCAAAAGTTGTTGAAAGTTTCTTTCGGTTCTATTTATGCAACTGCACAAACGTTATTTTCCACGCCAATGAGTGGCAGACGGGCTTTGCTGCATTGGCATTACAGCACGATGTACCCGAGATAGCAACAATATTTACTACCCATGCAACAGGAATAGGACGCAGCATAGCCGGCAACAACAAGCCACTGTACGACTATCTGCAAGCATATAATGGCGACCAAATGGCAGACGAACTCAATATGCAGAGTAAACATTCTATTGAGAAACAGACTGCACACTATGTAGACTGCTTCACTACAGTGAGCGACATTACTGCCGTTGAATGCAAAGAACTCTTGGACAAACCCGTAGACGCGGTGCTTCCGAATGGATTCGAAGACGACTTCGTCCCTAAAGCCGCCCTATTTACGAAAAAACGTAACGCTGCCCGCAAACGATTGTTACGTATTGCCGAAGCGCTTACTGGTTCTAAGCTTGACGACAATACGCTTATTGTGTCTACAAGTGGGCGTTACGAATTCAGAAATAAAGGCATCGATGTCTTTATTGAGGCAATAAACAAATTAAGGCACGATGAAGAACTACAACGAGATGTCGTTGCATTCATTGAAGTACCAGGTTGGGTAGCTCGACCTCGCACTGACCTGCAAGAACGTTTAGCAACAAACAAAACATGCGACACAGCACTGTTCCTTCCACTTGTTACACATGAACTACACAACATGGACGCTGATTGTGTATTGAACATGGCGCGTCATTTAGGCATTGCAAATGCGCCCACCGACAAAGTGAAACTAATATTTATTCCTTGTTACTTGAATGGAGATGACGGAATAGTAAATATGTCTTACTACGATGTGGTGTTAGGCAACGACCTTTGTGTGTACCCATCTTACTATGAGCCATGGGGGTACACACCTTTAGAATCGATAGCTTTCAAAGTTCCGTGTATCACAACCGACCTTGCTGGCTTTGGTTTATGGGCAAACCAGCTGAAAGGCAAATTTTGCGAGATAACAGATGGCGTAAAAGTAATACACCGAACCGACAACAACTACTTTGAAGTGGCAGACAGCATAAAGCAGACCATAAAGGAATATGCTGCGATGGACAAGAAAACAGTTGAGAAATGTAGAGCGAACGCACAAAAGTTATCGAAGAAAGCATTGTGGCGCGAGTTCATACAAGCTTACAAAACTGCCTACGACATTGCCATAAAAAATAGAGACGTAAGATTAAGAGAAAGAGAATGAAAATGATAACAAACATATCCGAATATAGCGATAGACGGATTAGATTGTAAGGATAAAAAGAATAAACATAAAATAACATAATAGATAGAATTATGAAGATTAAGTCTGATTATTCAAATGAACCTCAATGGAAAGAGGTGAATGTTAAGTCAAGTCTTCCAAAAGAATTGGCTTGTCTCGACGAGATAGCACACAACCTTTGGTATGGTTGGACACACGAGGCACGTAGCCTTTTTACCCATTTGGACGAAGAACTTTACGAGAAAGTAGGGCACAATCCAGTGTTGTTACTCGAACAATTGAGCTACGACCGTAAGGAAGCCATTGTTAAAGACAAGGATCTGATGAAGCGCGTGAAGAACGTTTATAAGATGTTCAAGGACTATATGAACGTGAAACCCAATGCTAAACGTCCGTCAGTAGCCTATTTCTGTATGGAGTTTGGTCTTAACCAAGTCCTGAAAATCTATTCAGGTGGTTTGGGAATGCTCGCCGGGGACTACCTCAAAGAAGCGTCAGACTCTAATGTAGATCTCTGTGCAGTGGGCTTCCTCTATCGTTACGGCTACTTCCGTCAGAGTCTTTCAATGGACGGTCAGCAGATAGCAAAGTACGATGCACAAATCTTCAATTCACTTCCTATCGAACGTGTGCTCGATGCTGATGGTAACCAAATGGTTGTAGATGTGCCTTACACCAACTATATGGTTCACGCATTGGTATGGCAGGTGAACGTAGGTCGTATAAAACTCTACTTGCTCGATACCGACAACGACATGAATTCAGAGTTCGACCGTCCTATTACGCATGCCCTTTACGGAGGCGATTGGGAAAACCGCATCAAGCAAGAAATATTGCTCGGTATCGGTGGCATACTCACTTTGAAGAAGCTCGGCATAAAGAAAGACATCTATCACTGCAACGAAGGACACGCAGCACTTTGCAACTTGCAACGACTCTGCGACTATGTAGAGCAAGGCTTAACATTCAATCAGGCAATGGAACTTGTCCGTGCATCTTCGCTCTACACCGTTCATACGCCTGTCCCAGCTGGACACGACTACTTTGACGAAGCTCTCTTCAACAAGTATATGTCAGGTTATCCCGAAAAATTGGGCATAAGCTGGGACGAATTCATCGGCATGGGGCGTACCAATCCCGACGACCACAGCGAACGTTTCTGCATGAGTACCTTCGCTTGCAATACATCACAGGAAATCAACGGCGTATCACGCCTGCACGGTTGGGTAAGCCAGAAGATGTTCGCACCGCTGTGGAAGGGCTATTTCCCCGAAGAAAACCATGTGGGCTATGTAACGAACGGTGTACACCTGCCTACATGGACAGCTACAGAATGGCGTAAAGTATACGCTGCAAACTTTGATGACAATTTTATGTCAGACCAAAGCAACGAGAATATTTGGCACGCCATATACAATGTTCCTGATGAAGAGATATGGAACACACGTATGGCTTTGAAGAATAAACTCATAAAATATATCCGCGATAAATTCACACAGCAATGGCTTCGCAACCAGGGAGACCCTGCAAAGGTGGTTTCTATCCTCGAAAAGATAAATCCTAACGCACTGATGATTGGCTTCTGCCGCCGCTTTGCAACCTATAAACGTGCGCACCTTCTCTTCACCGATTTGGAGCGTTTGGAGAAGATTGTGAACAATCCCGAACGTCCGGTGCTCTTCTTCTTCTCTGGTAAGGCACACCCTGCAGACGGTGCTGGGCAGGGACTGATTAAGCGGATATTCGAGATTTCGCAGATGCCACAGTTCCTCGGCAAGATTATTTTCCTTGAAGACTATGACATGGAACTGGCACGCCGCCTTGTTTCCGGTGTCGATATTTGGATGAACACTCCGACTCGCCCGTTAGAGGCAAGTGGTACATCTGGCGAAAAGGCAGAAATGAATGGTGTTGTAAACTTGTCTGTGCTCGATGGCTGGTGGGTGGAAGGTTATCGCAAGGGTGCTGGCTGGGCTCTTCCTGAGAAGCGCACTTACCAAAACCAAGAGTATCAGGACAAACTCGATGCTGCCACAATCTACAGTTTGTTAGAAAACGAAATAACACCTCTGTTCTTCAACAAGACCAAGGGCAAGACCTATTCGGCTGATTGGGTTAAGGTTGTGAAGAATTCTATCGCTACCATCGCACCACATTACACAATGAAGCGCCAGTTAGACGACTACTACTCTAAGTTCTATGACAAGCAGGCTGAACGTTCGGCTAAACTGCATGCCAACGATAATCGTTTAGCCAAGGAAATTGCATTGTGGAAAGAGACGGTAGCAGAACGTTGGGACAGCATTAACGTTATAGACAGCAATTTCGATGCGCTGAACAATGCCGTAACCGGAAAGGTAACAACACTTACATTCACGATAGACGAGCAGGGACTTCAAGACGCAGTTGGCTTGGAACTTGTAGTGCTAAACAATACGCCTGTCGACGATGTTAACATTCATAAGGTGTTGCCATTCAAGCTTGTCAAGACCGAGGGTAACCTCTACACTTTCCAATTAGACTTCGATGCCTCTGACGCAGGTGCATTCAAGTGTGCCGTTCGTATGTATCCAAAGAACAGTTTGTTGCCACACCGTCAAGACTTCGCGTATGTTAAGTGGCTCAACTAAGCTGCCGAATGCACATTATAATATATAGACAACAGTCCCCTCTCGAGTTCATATTCGGGAGGGGATTTTGTTTATGTCACTGTAAATGTGCCATACTTCGCATTGTGCAACGTCTTTACACGTTGGTTGAAAGTTTTCAGATATAGTGCAATAAAGGCTTAGAGTACAATATATTCTGTTATTTTTAGTTTAATGTTTAGACATTAGTTGAGATATTTTGTTTGCACCATTTAGAGACTGATATGGAGGAATGTTTAATGTTAAAGTATTAATGGTGAACATTTCATTGAGAATGGACGTACGGGTACTATAAAAGGGGTATTTATATTTTAAAATAGTATTAAATTGATTATGAACGATAACGATGTTTCGTATTATTATAAGGAGGCTTTAGCTACAGATAGTTTTACGGTACACAATAACTTTCTGAATATGTTATTGCAAGATGATTCTGCATTAGGTATGGAACGCCATTATTGCTATTTTAAAGATTCGGAGAATGCTTATTTAAAACGAATTTTAGGGAAAGGATTTCTAAAGCGTGGAAGAGAAGGTATGCTTTTTTTGGAAGAAAAACTGAAAACTGAAACTGATGCTCTGGCAAAATCTAATGTGATTCATCTCATAGGATTGTCGTACAATAAAGAATATCTGCCCTATATTCTGCCTTATCTTGACGATGCAGACGAAGAAATTAGATACAAAGCCATAATTGCTTGTGGCTGGTTGGGCGATGCTGAGGCTATTAAAATTTTAAAAGAACATTATGCTACCGAAAAAGATGCTTTGTTGCGTGGATTTATTGTATCGGCTATGCGACAGATTTTTTTTAGACACAAGGAGACTAAGCAACAAATTGTAAATTTTATTTATGTAAAAATGCCAGAAGAAACCGACAACGAATTGCTTGCCATTATGATAGTTGTTCTTCAGGACCTTACAAAGATGAAATTTGGTTTGAAAGAAGAATCGAACTCTGGTATTATTTCGGGCAATGTTACACGAGCTGTAAATAAAGTGCTGAAAATGATAGAGAAGTAGAAACGTTGTTTTACAGATATTTTCGTAACTCTCCAATTCTCTTTTTGGGTTTAAATGCACAAATGGGCAGGTGTTCTAAATTAAACCCATATATGTTTGTTCCAATTTTGTTTTGCCCTATCAATATTTTAAGTCTTTTTTGTGGATACAAAACGAGAGTAATTTTCAATGATAATTATGTTTCCCTAATTTTTATATTATAATCTTCTTTTTTATAATATAAAAGTGCCGAATTTATAATAAGGAAAAATCTTTTTTTCATTATAAGTTTTCGACCGTTCATAACAGTCTTGTTTTTAGTGGTTTAAATTTATCTGGTTATATCTGTATCATTCCACCTTTCTGCCATATTTTTTTGTATGGGCAACACACTTTCAAAAAAATGATAGGTAGCAAACTATAAACTAACGGTATGTTTATGTATTAATAGAAACTAATTTTGAGCATGTGAATTAGGTTTCGGATAGGATATTAGAAAGTTTTAAGCCGACAAAAGAGATGAAAAAGGGAAAATAAAAACAGCTAATATGTAGAAAATGACATATTAGCTGAACCTATCCTTAAATAAGTTGTCCTAAGCGGATTCGAACCACTACAAACAGAACCAAAACCTGTTGTGCTACCATTACACCATAGGACAATTGCGAGTGCAAAAATAGTGCTTTTTTAGTTTATGTACAAACTTTTTGCTAAAAAAATGCGGTTTTTGTGCATTTAGCATAAAAAAATGGTGATTTATTCATTGTCGTCTTCTAATGTGTATGATGTTATTATTGCCCTGTATTAGGTATTTAGCAAAACGAATAAACTAATTGTTTGTGCCATAAAATTGCCCACTTGTTGCATACGGTTTGAATTTACACCACCACACTTTTTGCTTTTTTTCTGTATTGTCCTGGTGCACAACCTTTCATTTTTTTAAAAAACTTATTGAACTGTACCTGCGACGAAAAACCGAAGGAGAAAGCTATTTCCTGAATATTTTGGGTTGTCCCTATAAGGTTAGCTTCCACCTCTTTTATTATGTAATCGTCTATAAGTTGTTTCGGTGTACGTCCGGCTACCCGTTTTGTTATTTGGGCTAAGTAGCGTGGTGTTACATTTAGCGCATCGGCATAGAAGCGCACTTCGCCCGTTTTACGATGATTGGCAGCAATGTTATCCATAAGTTGGTTGTATAGTTCCAACATTCTGTCGGAAATTGTTTGTTGTGGCAAATCGCTGCTATGGTCGAGCAGTCGGACATTTGTGCCAAGATTAGAGTCAGCAGAACGCAAAATAAGTTGGCACATATAGTCAGATGCCTTTCCAATGGCTTGTTCTACACTGTTTCCAGCACACAAATTAACTGCAACTGCCGATGTAAAAGCTCCGCCCGAACCGTGAGTAATGCGGTCTATAAAGCCAGGGCGGGTGTAAAAGTGTGCCGTTTTGTTTTTCTCTACCAATACATCGGTAAACGATGCTTTAGTAACAATTCCTCCTTGCAACACAACAGCCGCACTTCCTAATTGCAGAATTTTTCGTGCCAATAGTTCCAAAGCCTCGTTGCTGTGTGTTTCTTTTTCGTGCAACATATAGGCAGCACTATTTTGTTGCATAATAACAATGCTGCTTAATGGAAAAAGACGTTGCACCACAGCATTAACCACTTCGTTCGGCATAAGCATTTTGCCACTACTACTAATAATAACGGCATCTAAAACCACAAATTCTGGTTTGTATTTACGCAGCAGGTGTTCAACGGCAATTACTTGTTCTACATTTCTAAGCATACCAATCTTCACAGCATTGGGTTTTAAATCGTTCAACACAGCACAAATTTGTAAATTCAGCACTTCGGCAGGAATGTCGTATAATTGCCGAATGCCTTCCGAATCTTGTGCAGTAACCGAAGTTATTGCAGTAGCCGCATACGCTCCTAACATAGTTATGGTTTTAATATCGGCTTGAATTCCCGAACCGCCCGTACTGTCCGAGCCAGTTATAGTAAGAATGGTGGTTTTTCTTTCCATAGTTGGTGTGTAAACAAGAGTTTGTTACTGGTGTTGTTGTTTGTAAGCAATGTTTCGTGGGTGATGTTCCAGAATTTCTTTGCGCAGAGTAGTGGTGTCTATATGCGTATAAATTTCGGTTGTGCTAATGCTTTCGTGTCCAAGCATAGCCTGAATGGCACGCAAGTTTGCACCACCTTCGAGCAAAGCTGTGGCAAACGAGTGTCGCAATGTGTGTGGCGATATGTTTTTTTTTATGCCGGCATCTTTGGCATAATTCTTAATCATTATCAAAATCATGGTCCGAGTGAGATGCGCACCACGTCTGTTTAAGAAAATATAATCTTCTTCTCCTTCTTTTATCTTCATAGCGTTACGGTCGGCAAACCAAAAATCCAATTCTTGCAAGGCTCTTGGAGAAATTGGTACCAAACGTTCTTTAGAACCTTTACCCATAACTCGCACAAATTGTTCTTCGCGATAGAGATTTGACAGTTTAAGATGGGTAAGTTCTGATACACGTAATCCGCACGAAAACAAAGTTTCTATAATGGCACGGTTTCTATGTCCTTCCCATTTAGATAAATCTATGGCACTTTCAAGCATATCAACTTCGGCAGTAGAAAGCACTTCTGGCAAATGTTGTGGTTGTTTTGGCGATTCGAGTAATTCGGTAGGGTCGGCTTCTATATATCCATCGAGCACTAAGAAACGATAAAACTGCCTTACTCCACTTAAAATTCGAGCCAACGAACGGGCACCAATTCCCAAATCGCCAATAGTAGCAGCAAAGTTTTCTATATCTTCCAACTTTGCCTCTTGTGGTATTTTCTGTTCGTCGGCTAAAAACTTCAATAATTTGTCTACATCGCGAATGTAGGCTTCTAATGTATTTGGCGAATAACCTTTTTCCAACTTTAAATAGCGTAGGTACTTATGAATAAGATTAGAACTTGTTTCTTTGCTCGTTTGCATATTATTGTGTATTTTTGCAGAGGTTGTGCCCGATGAGTGCAAAGTTAAATAATTTCTGTGTAATATGAAAATAATCGTAGTTAATGGTCCAAACCTTAATTTGTTAGGCAAACGAGAACCCAGTATTTATGGAAAAATGCCTATGGAAAACTATCTGACAAAATTGCGTGCAATGTATGCTGATGTAGACATTGAGTACTATCAGAGCAACGTAGAGGGCGAACTTATAAACAAGTTGCAGGAAGTGGGGTTCGCTTACGATGGTATTGTGCTGAATGCTGGGGCATATACGCATACAAGTATAGCATTGTTGGACTGTATTAGGGCTATTGCTGCGCCCGTTGTAGAGGTACATATAAGTAATGTAAATAGTCGCGAAGAATATCGTAACCATTCTATGATAGCTTCTGCTTGTATTGGAACTATTCAGGGATTTGGAATGGACAGTTATAGGCTTGCAGTGGAAGCTTTGAAAACTATAAAGGTCAATTCTTAAAAGCAAAAGGGCAAACAAATGACGGAAACCGAACAGATAGATAAGTACATTCTCGACCATATTGCCCCAGAAGGCGACTATTTGTACCGACTTTACCGAGCAACCAACATACACACCATTCACGGACGAATGGCAAGTGGGCATTTGCAAGGGCGATTATTAAAAATGTTGGTACAAATGGTTCAGCCCAAAAACGTATTGGAAGTGGGAACGTTCAGCGGATATTCTGCCATTTGTATTGCTGAAGGTCTGCCAGACGACGGCAAACTCTATACTTTTGAAATAAACGATGAGATGGAAGATTTTACACGTCCGTGGATAGAAGGGTGTAAAGTAGCCGACAAAATAGACTTTCGCATTGGCGATGCTAATATAGAAGCACCAAAGTTAGGCATTACTTTCGATATGGTTTTTGTGGACGGCGACAAGCGAACTTATTTGGAAACTTACGAAACCGTGCTAAAAATGTTGCGTCCTGGAGGTTATATTCTTGCCGATAATACGCTGTGGGACGGACACGTTACCGATAAAGCTTACGAACACGACCATCAAACGCAAGGTATTTGCAAGTTCAACGACTTTGTAGCAAACGACACTCGGGTAGAAAATGTAATACTGCCTTTGCGCGATGGGCTGACAATTGTGCGGAAGAAGTAAGGGCAGAAAGTGTTTATATTCTGAAATAAAAGAAAAGAAAAAAGAGGCGCACCAATATAGTGCGCCCCGAACATAATTTAATTCAAATGAAAGAGTTGTATTTATTAACCTTTTATTTCAGCACACCAAGTTCCTTGCCAATCTTAATGAAAGCGTTAATGCACTTGTCTAACTGTTCACGATTGTGCCCTGCGGAAATCTGAACACGAATACGAGCTTCGTTCTTTGGAACTACCGGATAGTAGAAACCTGTAACGTAGATGCCTTCTTCGAGCATCTTTGAAGCGTAAACTTGTGAGAGTTTCGCATCGTAGAGCATAACGGCGCAGATAGCACTCTGTGTTGGCTTAATGTCGAAGCCTGCAGCCATCATCTTGTCGCGGAAGTAATTTACGTTTTCAACCAACTTGTCGTGCAATTCGTTGCTTTCTTTCAGCATTTTGAAAACTTCGAGACTTGCACCGATAATGCTTGGAGCCAGCGAATTTGAGAAGAGGTAAGGACGGCTGCTCTGACGAAGCATATCTATTATCTCTTTGCGACCAGTAGTGAAACCACCAAGTGCACCGCCAAATGCTTTGCCAAGTGTGCCTGTGTAAATATCAACACGACCGTAAGTCTTGCAAAGTTCGCTAACACCGTGTCCAGTTTCGCCAACCACACCTGCAGAGTGGCTTTCGTCTACCATAACAAGTGCACCGTATTTTTCTGCCAAATCGCAAATCTTGTCCATCGGAGCAACGTTGCCGTCCATAGAGAAAACACCATCGGTAACAACTATGCGGAAACGTTGAGCCTGTGCTTCTTGCAAACATTTCTCCAATTCTTCCATGTTTCCATTAGCGTAACGGTAACGTTTAGCCTTGCAGAGGCGAACACCGTCTATAATAGAGGCGTGGTTCAATGCGTCAGAGATGATAGCGTCTTCTTCGTTGAACAATGCGCCGAATACACCTCCGTTAGCATCGAAACAAGCTGCGTAGAGGATAGTATCTTCTGTTTTGAAGTAATCGGAAATGGCAGCTTCAAGTTCCTTATGAATGTCTTGTGTTCCGCAGATAAAACGTACTGAAGACATGCCGAAGCCACGCTTGTCCATCATTTTCTTCGCGCCTTCTATAAGGCGTGGGTGGTTAGACAAGCCGAGATAGTTGTTAGCGCAGAAGTTCAGTACCTTCTTTCCCTTCACTAAGATTTCAGCTTGCTGTGGTCCTTCAATAATACGTTCTTCCTTGTAAAGACCTGCATCTTTGAGTCCTGCGAGTGAATCGCAGAGATGTTGTTTCATTTTACCATACATAGTATAAAGTTTTTAATTATTCGCATACAAAGGTCTTCATATTTTTTGAGAAAAGGAACTGAAATACTAATTATTTTGTAGGGAAACTGCTTTTTTATACAACATTAATACTTCTAATTTCTAAATTAATCAAAAAAGTACTTAACTTTGTGCCACAAAACGATAAAATCTATTTAATAATAATATGAAAAATATTTTAGTTGTTGGCTCTACAGGGCAGATAGGCTCAGAGCTTGTAAGAGAATTGCGCAGCATTTACGGTGGCAACAACGTTGTTGCAGGTTTCATAAAAGGAGCAGAACCTACGGGCGAACTTCTCGAAGGTGGTCCATCGGCAGAGTGCGACGTTACAAATCCGGAAATGATAGCAGCTGTGGTGAAGAAGTACAATATTGACACCATTTACAATCTTGCTGCATTGCTCTCGGTTGTGGCAGAAGGAAAACCACGCTTGGCTTGGAAGATTGGCATCGACGGCTTATGGAACATTCTTGAAATTGCCCGCGAAAACAAGTGCGCAGTGTTCACACCAAGCTCTATTGGTTCGTTCGGTCCAAGTACACCACACGACATGACACCACAAGACACTGTTCAGCGTCCAGGAACAATTTACGGAGTTTCAAAAGTTACTACCGAGTTGCTTTCAGACTACTACCAGAAGAAGTACGGCGTAGACACACGCTCGGTACGCTTCCCAGGTATTATTTCATACGTAACTCCTCCAGGTGGTGGTACAACCGATTACGCTGTAGATATTTATTATTCGGCAGTGAAAGGCGAAAAGTTTGTTTGTCCTATCAAGAAAGGTACCTACATGGATATGATGTATATGCCCGATGCATTGCACGCTGCAATATCTTTAATGGAAGCCGACCCGACAAAGCTTATTCACCACAATGGTTTCAACGTTGCTGCCATGAGTTTCGAGCCGGAAGAGATATTTGCAGAAATAAAGAAACACAAGCCAAACTTCGAGATGGTTTACGATGTAGACCCATTGAAGCAAGGTATTGCCGACAGTTGGCCCGACCGTTTGGACGATTCTTGCGCCCGCAGCGAATGGAACTGGAAGCCTAAGTACGACCTCAAGAGCATGACCGTAGATATGCTCGAACAGCTCAGCAAGAAACTTCTATAAACCGAAATAAGAAAAATGGGGATTTTAAAATAATCTCTGCAAAATAAAAGGGAAAAGTCTGGAGGCATTTGCTTTCAGACTTTTTTATTCCACATCGTTCATCAGGAATAGACACTCTGTCAATTTCAATGACCGATTTAGTATTTAATATAAGTAGGGATTTAAAATTAAACGCATATAGGATTCTTCCTTGTTTTCTTTCTTAATTAAGTTTGTGTCCCAAAGTCATCTATATGTGGAAATTATTCGCAATTAACATTATTTTAGAAAAAAACATTTAAAATTGAAATAATGTCAATACCTTTGCAAGCACAAGTATCTAAAATACCTCTACTAACGATACTCAAACAAAATGAAAGAATCTGTGGTTTGGCATAGCTATAGGCAGAAATGTGAAAGCATAGTGGAGGACAATATGAATTTTTGAACTATTTAGCTGTGATGTTGAAAATGAATCATAACCACGATGAAAGAAATTATTTAAGGCTGCATTCAATTCTCGTGTACATTTATTGTCAAAAAAATATATAATTTAAACTTACTAAAATCTTAGCTTTATGAAGAAGATTAGATTCTTGCTATTTATGCTACTTGCATTGTTCTATGTAACCAATGCGAATGCGCTTATTGTGGGAAACCGTTTCGAGCGAGACGGAATTACCTATGAGGTAACGGCTATGGAGGAGGCACATGACGGACTTCCCAAGCGCTTTAATGTGAAGTTCGTTTCATCTAAAATGTCAGGCGTGGTAAATATTCCTGCCAAGGTAAAGGACTATCCGGCTAATCAGTACGAATTCGATGTTACGGCTATTGACAACAACAGTACAGTGCCACATGCAACTTCTGTTGTTATTCCGGCTTCTGTAACGACGATTGGTGCAAATGCTTTCCAGGTTGGACATATCGAGAGCATAGAGATACCAGCTACTGTAACTGATATCCAGAAAGGTGCTTTCAGCCAGATGAAGTCTCTTAAGGAAATTAAGGTTGCAGCAGGCAATGCCAAGTATTCTTCTGATGGTGGCGTACTTTACGAAATGGAAGGAACGAAGAAATATCTGGCAGGCTATCCCATTGCAAAGCCGGACGCTAACTATACAGTTCCGGAAGGTGTGGTTGGCGTGCGTACCAACGCTGTACAAGGTGCTTTGAATTTGACGGCAATTTCGCTTCCTGCTTCCCTGAAGGAACTGCCTGCCACCAAGGACGGAAATGGTTTTACGAGCTGCAAGAAACTGACAGCAATCAATGTAAATTCTGCCAACACGACCTTCAAATCTGTTGATGGTGTCGTTCTGTCGCATGATGGCAAGGAATTGGTAGCATATCCTTGTGGCAGAAGGGGCGTTATTGACCCTTCCTATGACTTGACAACTGACCCAGGTGCTGAAAAGGGTAACGTATATAAAATTCCTGATGGAGTAGAGAAGATTCGCGAAGGAGCTTTTACAAGTGTAGAGTATCTTACGGCTGTCGAACTGGCAACTTCAACTACTACTATAGAAAAGGGGGCGTTCACCAACATGCGCAATTTGAGAGATGTCAAGATTGCTTCCCATGTTGCCTCTATTGGTGATGGTGCTTTCTTCGGCGACATAATGCTACAGAAAATTAAAGTAGATGCTGCAAATACTACTTACAAAGATGACGATGGTGTGCTCTATGACAAGGCTGGAAAGAACCTTATTTCTTTCCCTGCTGGTCGTGCTGGGGAATACACTACACTGAGTACTACCGAGAATATCAAGCCCGATGCTTTCAGAGGAGCTGCAAAAGTGACGAAGGTAACTCTCAACACAGGATTGAAGACTATCGGACAAGATGCTTTTCAACAGACAAAGGCACTGAAGACAATTAATTTTGGTAATCCTTCTACATTGGAAGAAATCGGTCAGTCTGCATTCTGGGGTTCTGGTCTGGAGAAGGTGGAACTCCCCGCTTCTTTAAAGAAGTTAGGCACGTACGCTTTCAAGAGCAACACAAACCTGAAAGAGGTAACTGTTGCCAGTGGATCACAGCTGGAATATCTTGGCGACCGTGCATTTGAAAGCTGTAGCAACCTTGAAACATTCAAGTTCCTGGGTACTAACTCTCTGAAAACAATCGGTACGTCTGCTTTCGGTGGTGATAGCAAATTGGTTTCCTTTAAGATCCCTAAGGGTGTAACTAACATCAAGACAGGTGCCTTTGATGGCTGTTCTTCCATGGAGACTGTTACTTTCGAAGCTCCAGCAAAGGTAACTACTATCAGCGAGGGTGCTTTCCAAGGTGCAAGTGCCTTGAAGAAGATAGAACTTCCAGAGTCTGTAACAACAATCTCAAAAGATGCCTTCAACAAATGTAAGAGCTTGACAGAGATTGTTATTCCTAAGAATGTAACCAGTATTGATCCAACAGGTTTCCAAGAATGTGCTAAGTTGGAGAAGTTTACGGTAGACCCTGCTAATGCTGTTTATTCAAGTGTTGATGGCTTCTTGTTGAGCAAGGACAAGAAAGTGTTGAAGGCTTTCCCACCAGCAAAGGCTGGTACTTACTATACATTGTTGCCTCCAACTATAGAAGAAATTGGCGAACAAGCATTTTACTATGTTCAGGAACTGGAGAATGTTACCATTCCTGAGAAGGTAAAGAAGATTGATAAGTTTGCCTTCGATAGAGTTGCCAAGTTGAACACAATTGCATTCTTGAGCAAGGTGCCTATCGCTGCTGTAGATCCTTCAGCATTCAATCCTGACAATGTTGATAAATCAAAAATCAGTCTTAGTATCCGTAAAGATGCAGCTGCAGCTTTCAATTCAGATACATTCTGGAATCAGTTCCCTAACCGCCTGGTTTCTTTCGATGTTGAAACAAATGGTGTTGGCAATGGTGTTACAGAGTTCTTTCCATTGTCTCAGAAGGCTGTGATGGTTGTCGATGTGAAAGCAGATGTGTTTACTTATGTTGTTCCAGCAAAGGTTAAGAATGCTGGTGATTCCAACAAGGAGTACGAAGTTCGGCTTTGGGCTGACTATGGACTTCAACATGCTCCTGCAAACGTTAAGTTTGAAGAGATTGTATTCAGAAACCAACTCGACTATGTTGGTCTCAATGCCTTTGAGAAGGCAGATGGCTCATCTACTGTAAAACGCATTTTCTTCACTTGTAAGAAACCTGCAAAAGATATGAGTGCTACAAAGTGGGAATATGGCAATACGCAGCATGAGTTCAAGTCAGACCTGAAGATCTATGTAAAGAAGAGTGCTATAGATGATTACAAGAGTGTAGCTGGACATGAACATGCCGGTTGGAATCGTTATGCTAACCAGATTGAATATAAGATTCCTTATTATGTAACTTCTGCCGCAGCTCCAGCCGCAGCTCCGAAACCTCTTATTAAGAAAAAGTATGGTACATTCGCACGCGAATTTGATACTGATTTCGGCAGCTATTTTGCTGAGGAAGGTAAAGGTAAGGTAGCAGCTTTTGTAACTCCAATTTCTGGAGTTGAATCTGGACCTGGCGACTATGGTCATTCTACCTATATGGTAAAAATGTCAAGCATCGACTTAAATGGTGGTGCAGCCAATGACTATAGCTATATTCCTGCTGAAACTGGTGTCTTGTTGAAAGTACTTGAAACAGAAGCCTTACCTGTTGATTTCTACTATACTATTGGCGAGAAAGATGATGTAACGTACAGTATCACTGGCAACATGATGACTGGTATTGTTGTAAAAGATCAGATTATCACCGTTGGTTCAACCCCTGTCTATGTTGTATCGGGCAACAAGGGGATTTTCAAGAAAGCTCGTACAGGTTCTTTGAATATGCCAGTACATAAGGCTTACGCCAAGATATCTGGTGTACCGGCAGGTGCCAAGATTGCATTTGTTTTTGATGATGGCACTGAAGCAACAGGAATTGAAGCTATCGACGATTCAGAAGCCAAGGCTGTAAAGCACGATGTTTACTACAGTCTGAATGGTCAGCGTATAGAAAAACCACAACATGGAGTTTGTATTAAAAATGGTAAGAAAATTATAATTAAGTAAGAAAGGAGAAATATAATGGCATACAAAAAGTATATTACACCGTTGATGAAAGCATATCGTTTCTTAACAGAGAACCTTATGATAACTGCTAGTCCTGGAATATCAGATGAAGAATTTGATCCAGCCAACGATGAGGTCGGCGCAAAGGAAGGTGTGTTCGACGATGATTTTGACCCCATGTCGGATTCCTATAATCCTCGCTGGAACGATTAATCCATATTGTAGACCATAACAAGCACATGAGGAAAATCCGTGCAACGACGCTGCATAAGTAAGCGAAGGCTGTACTAAGGAAACTTATGTGTATGTTTAGTGTGTGATTATAATAATCCACCCATCTCTTTCTTTTATAATTTGTTCTGCAAGACTTCCTTTTGGAAGATTTGCAGAACATTTTTTACCAATACACATATTAAAGAATTGTGGGATATTCTTGAACTTATCTTGACTCTTTTTCACCTTTTTCATCAAACGGTAGTGTCCTAAAAATGGATCTTTATTGACTCTTTAGTAGAAAAATCTTTTTATAAATTTGTCATTCTCACTTTTTCTATATACCTTTGCACCACTTAAAATAAAATATAAGCCCAGATGGCGGAATAGGTAGACGCGCTGGTCTCAAACACCAGTGGAGCAATCCATCCCGGTTCGAGCCCGGGTCTGGGTACTACAAATCCCTTGTAAATTATTGATTTGCAAGGGATCTTTCGGGTCAGTCCTAAAACCTAGTTGCAAGCCTATCTTGGGTCAGTCCTAAAACCGGGTCAGTCCTAAAACCCAGTTGCAAG